>OBLU010000447.1_pt1 | contig 38955 bp, 31 predicted proteins | sample 1518681 | NCBI WGS metagenome assembly OBLU01 (sample SAMEA3539304, study PRJEB22396) | soil metagenome | biome: tundra; feature: field; material: soil | place: USA | collected 2010-05 | depth 0.15 m
GCCGGCAGCACGCCGAAGCCATAGTGCGCGGCGAAGTTCTGATACGTGGGATTGACATCCGGATCGTAGCGGCAGGCCTTGCTGACGCCCGTCCTGGTGTTGTCGGGAACCACCAGAAGGGGCACGCCGCCCCAATGCTCCAAGGCGTGCATGTGGGCCAGCAACCACGACTCCATCTGCTGATCGCGCGTGACCTCGGCCCAGGTGTAAGAACTGGCGCCGAGCGCGGCGATGAACAACGACGCCTGCCACACGTTGCCGGTATCGCGGTCATAGATGGGCATGGTGGCGCCGGCCCAGTCGACGAAAGCCTTCTCGCCGGCCTTATGTTCCTGGCGCAGCACGACGTCGAGCTTCTTTCGCCAGCGCTGGTAGAGTTCGCAGAAACGGCTATAGCCATAGCCGTCCTGGTTGGCGTCGCGATACTCTTCCCAGACCAACTGCAAGGTCACGTGGCGGTGACGCTGCAGTTGCTCGTGGATGGCGGCGAAGTCCGGCGGAGACTTCTGGGTTGTTGGGCGTGGTGGCACATCCGGAGGTGGAAACAGCGCTGCCGCCAAACGAGCGTCGTCCCAGCCGTCGGGCAGCGGCCAACCGACATTGGCGGCCGCGGCCCGTTTCAAATACTCATGTACCGTACTGACGGAGAGCGAGCAACTCCGTGCGATCTGCCGCTGTTCGAGCTTCAGTTCGTTTCTTAGTCGTAGAACTTCTTTGATCTTGCGCGTGGACTTTCTCCTTGCGGGCAAAAGATTCTCCCTACAAGGGCAGGGTCTCGTACCCGCCGTGGATGTCCAGCGTCTCTACTTGTGGAAAACATTCCGGAGGCAATCCGAACAGCGTTCCGGGGTTGGCCAAAAAGTGTTCGGCTTCAGCCCGGAATTCGTGTTCGGCTTCACCCCGGAATGGTGTTCGGTATCATCCCGAAATGCTGTTCGGCTTCAGCCCGGAATCGTGTTCGCCTTAAGCCCGGAATCGTGTTCGGGTTGCCCCGGAATACGCACCAACAGCAACAGCAGGACGCTAACATCCACGGCCTGAGCTTCGAAGTGACGCTGGGCTTGCTCATTGACCGCCAGTGGAACCGGCGGCAGAACCGGGCGCTGGAGCGGTACTTGCGCAACGGCCGACTGCAAGGCCCTCCTTGCGTGGAAGATATCCACTACTGTCAGTTCGGGAAGAGAGATCCAAATGAACCCCACCTTGGCCCACTATGGTGCGATCTCGTGCTCTGTACGTTCCATCAGAAAGAGCCACTGCTGCATTTCCAGCGAGAGCGAATGCTCAGTGCGAAGAGCGATTGCGCGAAAACTGGAGTCCAGTTCCGCCGTCGCGGCCGAACCAGCACCACTCGTACAGTGTGCCTTTTGCAGCAAGGACTCAAGGGCACCGAGGTGCAAGGCGAGCACGCGGCCCTGATGGGAATAGAGTCGGCCGCGACGACGATAATCGTACATTCCACGCAAACTCATCACCGCCGTGCCAACCGGAGGCAAGGCAATCGCTAGCGCGCCCGTTACAACGCTCCACGTGTCCAAGGGCCTCGTTACGGCAGACGACCCTGCACCATCCTGTAACTCCAGCGCATGGAACACAGCAGCCGTGATTGCGCCAAGCAACATTATCGCGAGCAGCCTTGCCCACCTCTTGTCGGTGCACTCGCATGTGTCCACTTCGTCTGAGAACCACTTCTGCTGTCGGCGAATCCGATAGTGCAGGTAGGTCTCGATGCGACGAACGACATCAGGATGCGGTTCGATCTTGGTGCTGTAGGCAACCTCCATCCACGTCCGACCATCCGGATCCTGCATGGCTATCAATCCACTCAGCGCACCACCGTCCGCAGCCTCAATTTGGCCCCTGCGCTTCAGGCATTCTGCCTCCACATCTCGGGTTGAAAGATACGGGCCGATGCCAGCCACCGACAAATACTGCTCGCGCCGCAATAGCTCCGCTCTGAGTCGGTTCGTAATCCAGTTTCGTGTCGGCGCGCCTCGCGTCAGCGCGATATAGCTGAGTAGCGCGAGGCATAGGATCTCGCTGACAATCAACCCAACCGCCCAAACCCCACCATGTGGGTGCATCAGGAGTTGCAACGACAGCAACAGTAACGCCAAGGGCGCAAGAACCGAAGCGAGCAGGCCATCCGAAAAGTATTCTCCTTGACTTTGAGAGGCCGCAGACGCATAGCGAATCTGAGCGTCATGGAGCGTCGACACTCCGTCGTAACTGTCAGGTCTCGCAACTCGCGTCGGAATAACGTAGGACTGTCCCGCAAGGGCGGTTCTCAACCGCTCGCGGCGTTCGTACAACACCCGCCTAATGGGGGAATAACACAAAGGCACGACGAAAAGAAGCGTGGTCGTGAATGCGATGGGGCAGAGGAGGCGGAGCCAATCTAACTGCAGCGTCGCTGCCAACACGGCAACCGCGATTGAAACGCACGTCATGCCTGAGGCTACATAAACAGATATCCTATGGCCAGCCGAGGCCGCCCTATCACTCTGTCTGAAGAGAGATATCATACGTACTTCCTGCACCCCGCAGTGTCAGCGATCGTACTTACCTAAGCTACCGCACCTCAATCGGGCCGTATCGCTCACGAGCCGACTTCCGCTCGCCGAGGATGTAATCCACGTGCGTCCTTTGACTCAGGTCCTTATCCGAACACTCCTGCTCTGCTTTGATTCGAGCCACAAGCCAGCCCTTTGTGGCTTTGACGGTTTTGTCGCGGCCATTCGAAGGACGCTCAAAGAGTCTCACCAACTCTAAGATCTGATGGCTCAGTCTCACGTCAACAGTATTTATGAGCCACAAGTCTCTATCCCGAATCCTCTTTTTGACGCTGGCGATCCCATCAAAGCCAACAACGATACTGAGGGCCAGTCGCTTTTCTTTGTCGTAAATACGATCCAACTCATCGCGGACGCCAAGTGCCATCTCATCGTTGCAGCAGAAAAATGCATCCACAGAGTCGGAACGTTTCGGCGGGTCCGAGGCGCCGAAAGTGTGGTCGTTGAGCGCCGTCCAGTCGGATGATCGTAAATACTCAGAGGCTTCCTTTGCCGCGGGTCCTTGTCTAAAGGCTAGCGGCCGCGATATCGCCAAATGAATTCTCCTGTCCGCTACAACCTTTGCGTTGTATTCCCGAATCCTTCTCCGGAAACCCTTCACCCTAGGCAATGAGCCTTCGAGTCCCTGAAGGATCACAACATTCGGTTTCGAAATATCGGCTTGGACCAAATACTCAAGGACCGCGTCGGCAGCAAGTCTACCGCCGTGGCGCCCGTCGCAGATTGATGAAGGGGGCGGCGGCACCTTTTGCGCCTTGAACCGCTTATCGTTTGGGCTATAGTCCTTGTCTACCGTGATCACAGGAAAACTTGGGTGATTCAAACGGAGATTGACCAAATCATCACACAGACTTTCAGTATTGAACGGAGCTATTATGAGGCCTGAATACTGCGCGAGGCTCTTCACCGCGTCACGAAGAAGTACCCGCTGATTGTTCGCAGTCAATTCCTCCGCGTCTGGGCCTGAATGATATACGGGCACTTTCAGGGCAAGATCGTGCCCATTCGAGTGCATCTGCTGAGCGATGCTCGTAACCAAACTCGTGAAGTAGCTTAGGCCTTCCGGTGAGTCTTCATTTACAAAGAACGATAGCGTTGAACTTATAAGGACGACGGGCTTCGGTCTTCTCTGCTCCCGAATGGCCAAAAGGTCGTGCAATAGCTTTGCTTCGGTACAATCAGGGTTGAAGGTCACATCGGCAAAACTCCATTGAGGGTCCTTGAGGACACTACGAAGAAGGGGAGGAAGGGTTTCACCGGCATTTTGTTCGAACTGCTTCCGGTTGACCAGAATGGGAAATATCGTCGCTCCTCTATTGCTGGCCGTCACAATCTCGTGGGTGACTTCGTCGTGCAAATCTCCCAATGGGGTCCGTCCAACCCCCCGGGCGTACCACGTCGGACCAGCCACAACGATAAGGACGTCACTTTTCGAAATCCATTGATCTCTTTGCTCGAACCAGTTTGGCCCACCCGAAAACTTCGTGTCAATATGCACCGCATTTGCGTCGTCGAGTTGGTGCTCCAGAAACTTGCAAAGGCCGGCAACAAAGGCATCGACGTCGCCTTGTTTGTAACAGATAAACAGTTCCATAAACCTCCAGGCGTACGCTGTAAAGCCGGCTATCCCACTTCAGCGGGTCGTATCGACATTGGAAATATCAATGAGCTTTATTGCCGTTGGGATCGACGGCGGGATCGTTTCGCCCTGCGTAACCTTAATTGCGTTGATGATTCCGAGACGACCGACTTCGGCGGGAAGTTGGGCAATTGTAGCATCCATGGTCCGTGCGCGAATGGCGTTTAGCGAGTCTTTGATCGCATCGAATCCGACTACGAGTATCTTTCCGTCTAAATGGGCCGCATGAATAGCTTGGACAGCGCCGAGAGCCATTTCGTCATTGCACGCGAACAACCCTCTGATAGCCGCATCGGCTTGCAGCATGTTTTGGAAAGCGTTTAACCCCTTTTCGCGATCCCAATCCGCTGGCTGTGAGGCGACGACCTTTATATTAGATGCGGACTGCAGGGCCGCTAGAAAGCCCGCCTTTCGCTGAGTAGCAGCATCAACACCAGAGACCCCTTCCAGAATCGCCACATGACCGCCCAGAGGTAGTTTCCTAATCATATACTCTCCGGCAGCACGACCGCCTGCGAAATTGTCAGAGCCGATAAATGTGACGGTCCGAATCCCGGTCTTATCGGCCAAATCCTTGTCGATTTTGTTATCGAGAATCAAGACTGGGACATTGCTTCGGTTGGCTCTAGCGATCGCCGGAATAATCCCTTTGGAATCCGCGGGTACGATGCACAAAGCCGCAACATGTTGTGCGATCAGATTGTCGATGAGATCCATCTGGCGCGCTACATCGACAGCACGTTCGGGTGCTTGGACCGAAAGGCTGTACCCAGGGTGTTTGGCCATTTCGGCTTTCGCAGCGTCCGTCATATCAACGAAGTACGGATTACTTAGCGTTGTGACGACAAATCCGATTTGCCTAGATCGGTCGCTTCGGCAACTAGACGAGGCGGCGGAGAGCAAAAGGGTTAAGAGAATGCAAAGTGTGTAGTTCCTGGTTGTCTTCATGATCTCTCCTCAAAGTGAGTTCCTAAGCAGGCATTCGTTTTCGGTCGAGCGCAACGGCCGTTACAATGATTACTCCAACAACGATTTGTTGTAAATATGACGACACATTTAGAATGCTAAGACCGTTTTTGAGAACCGCTATTAAGAGCGCCCCAAAAAGTGTGCCGGCAATTGATCCAGCACCGCCGGAAAGTGAAGCCCCGCCGATCGCAGCGGCGCCGATCGCATCGAGTTCGTAAAATGATCCAGCAGTGGGCAAGGCGGAGTTGAGCCGGCTCGTAAGAAAGACTGCCGCGACGGCTGATGCCGCCCCACTTAGGATATATACGGACGCAGTGTACGCACGTATGCGGATTCCTGAAAGCCAAGCTGCCCGGCCGTTACCGCCAATCGCATATACGCACAGCCCCCAATAGGTATGTGCCGCCGTGACTCCGGCCAAGGCGACCAACAGAAGCATCACGGCGGCAGGAATCGGTAGGCCTAGAACGGATCCCGTTCCCAGCCATACGAATGCACTTGAAAACCCGGAGATCGATCGACCTTCGGTCATCATTAGTGCGCCTCCACGGGCTGCGCTCATCATTCCGAGTGTGGCGATAAAAGGAGGAATGCTCCACCTGACTATAACGGTTCCAGTTATGGCGCCGCAAAAACCGCCAACGAGGACGGTGCAGGCAATTGCCGCTGGTGCAGGGACCTGTTTTTGAAGGAGCGTACCGAGAAGCATGCCGGAGAGCGCGACAATAGACCCGACCGACAGGTCAATTCCGCCAGAGACGATCACAAACGTCATTCCGAGGGCGATGATTGTGTTGACCGAGGCTTGAAGGAGTATGTTGGAGAGATTGGATGGCGAGAAGAAGACTGGGTTGGCAAAGCCGAGGGCGATGCAGGAGAGGGCGAGGGCAAAAGGTAGGCCGTATGTGGATAGTCGCTCTTTCATTCGCACGCGTCCGAACTCCCTTCGGCGACTAGAGTTGCGGCCAGAAGCGCGGAGCGGGCCCCGGCATCAACTGGGATGGATGTCGTAGCCGTTCTTCCAAGAACCACCACTCGGTCACAAAGCGATAGCAGGGCGTCAACGTCATCTGACGCGACGAGCATGGCGACATTCTGGGACCGGAGGTGCTCCATAAGTCGGTAAACTTCTTGTTTGGCGCTGAGGTCCATGCCGGCCGTGGGGTCCTCGAGGAGCAGAATACGCGCATTAGTCGAGACCCATCGGGCGAAGAGGGTTTTTTGTTGGTTGCCCCCGCTCAGGGCCCTGATGTCGACGGTTAGGCCTGAGGTTCGGATATTCAGCTCTTGAATTCGTACCTTTGCAAGGTCGCGAGCTTTTCGCCAGCGGATGAACCCGGCACGGAGCATTCGCGGCAGGACTAAGATCGTTATGTTGATCAGTACTGATAAGCCTGGGAACAACCCCTCGGCCAAACGATTTTCCGGCAGGAAACCAATTCCGGCGCGGATGGCTTCCTGGGGGGTTCGTACGAGGCCATTAAATCCATTGATTCGGACGCTTCCGCGATAGAGAGGCACTGCGCCGAAGAGTGCTCTTAAGAGTTCGCGCGCCGCAGCGGTTCTGCCTATGAAGCCCAGCACCTCCCCTTCTCGAATCTGGAACGATACAGGGGGGCAACGTCCGGTGCTCACCTCCTCAAGGGCGAGTGCGATCGGGCCGGGCGTAGCCTGCGTCCGCTGACGATGATTGATGTCTGCACCGAACATCGCGGAGGTGAGGGAGTGTATGTTAGCTCCAGCATCGACGTCGAGGACGTTGTTCCCATCTCTCAGAACACACACCCTTTGCGAGATTTCAATAATGTGTTCAAGTGTGTGGGATATGAAGATGAGCGCCCCGCCCGCCGCGGTGAATCCTCGGATCGCCGCGAAGAGCCGGCCAATATCCAGGCCGTTAAGTGCCGTCGTGGGCTCATCGAGCACGATAATCCGTGCATGTGAAGAGAAAACCTTTGAAAGGCAGACCAACTGCATTTCACGTCGGCTCAGAGTCCGCGCCAAGCCGCGAGCGCTCGAAGGATCAAGGCCGAAAGTAGCGAGCACTTGACTCTGATATGCGTCAACGCTGTTTCGGGTCAGCGACGGGCGATTGCCGCTGTCGGTGCGGGTGCCCAGGGATAGATTATTGGCGACGCTCAAATTCCATGCTAGGTTAGGTTCCTGTTGAAGAACTGAAATACCCGCTCGGATCGCTGACTGCGGCGAAACCAGGGACACCGGGAGGTCGTTGACCTCGATTGCTCCCGTGAAGTCATCGTACTCTCCAGCGAGAATGCGTACGAGCGTGGATTTGCCAGCACCGTTCGCCCCGATGACACCAAGCACTTCGCCTTCGACGAGGCACAGATCGACGCCATTCAGAGCTCGGACGGCAGGGAATTCCTTTGCGATCGCCCGCATGGCGAGGACCGTTCGCCTGCTTGCCGGTTCCGATACGAGTCGATCCACGTTGAGATTCGCCTTTGATGACTGTGCGTTACGGCAGGGTAGTTTAGCACGATTGCAGTCCCGGGCACTGACCTGGAGTGCAGACCTGGAGTGCAGAGTGTCGCGCCAAAGTGAAAATGGGGCAAAGTAGAAAGTTCATCTTGCCAACTGAAAACTGGAAGGAGGGAGCGAACCGCAATGAGCCAGGAGGGACGAGGTTGGCTGGAATGGTTGAAGCGGGCCAAGGGCAGCGTCGTCACGCAGCGGCAGGCGGCAGCGAAGATGGGCGTCAGCGCCTGCTGTGTCCGAAAGCTACTGAGGCGCATGGAGGCCGATGGAGACGGCGTTGTAGTGCACGGACAGCGGGGCCGGTGGTCGAACCGGCAGATCGACCTTGCGTCGCAGGCCTCGACTCAGGATGCGCAGCATCCGGAGCTTCGTGCCTTTCACCGTGATCGGTGAACAGTTGACGCCCGCAAGTTCTTCGACCAACCCGCGCCGGTCCAGTTCCGCGCGAAGCCATTGCGCCCAATCGGGCAGCACCGGCAAGCCGTGCAGACCACGGCGAGAGATCATCCGTTTCATCCAGCGAAGACCTACCTGCACCGTCTTCCTTGGGATGGAGTCGAGCGACTGGACCGATGGCTGTCCACCTATCTCGGCGTCGAGGACACCGAATACTCACGCGCCATAGGACCGCACTGGCTCATCTCGGCCGTCGCACGCATTCCCCGCCCCGGGGCAAAGGGCGATTGCTGCCTGATCCTCGAAGCAGCACAGGGCATCCGAAAATCGAACGCACTGCGCAACCGTGGCGGGGGAGTATTTCACCGATGAACTGGCGGATCTCGGCAGCAAAGATGCCGCCATGCAGACCCGCGGAGTTTGGATCTTCGAGCTCTCCGAATTGGACAGTCTCAGTCACGCCGAAGTGGCACGCATCAAGGCGTTCATAAGTCGAACCACCGACCGGTTCCGTCCGCCATATGGCATGCGACTGGTGGAATCACCACCCCAGTGCGTGTTCGCCGGCACCGTCAACCACAGCACATACCTGCGTGACGAGACTGGCGGGCGGCGTTTCTGGCCAGTGGTTTGTGGGCGGATTGACGTAGATGCTCTTGCCCGAGACCGTGACCAGTTGGTCGCACTGGAGCGCGCAGCAGAGCTATCGAGCGACAGCGGCGGGCATGACAAACGCAACGGGCAAAGCCGGCGTTATCGCCAACGGGTGCGAGACTGCCCACCAACAGCGCCAGACGATGCGGTTCCGGAGACCGCCAAGGTATCCAAGCACTTCTCCTGGTGCAATTTAGACGTTCCGTACGCCTTCATACGCTATCGGCAAAGGGAGCTATGATGAGTGTTCATTGCCATGCCCGACGTTATTTTTGTCACGAGTTCGGCGAACACCTACGGGATTGGGCGGGTTGTCCATCGTGATGGACCGAACTGCATCGTCGAGTACTTCGTCGATCCAAATCACCGGCTTACTGAATCGTTGCCGGCGGCGAGGTTGGTGCGGTCCACCCTATTGCCTGGACACTATTGCTTCATTCGCGAGGCGAGTACAAATAGGTGGGTGCCGGCGCGCATCCACACGGTCGAGGATGGAGAGGTCTGGATCCGCACAACCAACCGTCCAGTATTCTTGGTTGATCCTGCCGATGTTTACATACGCTCTCTGGTCCCTGATCTTGATCCCGTTGAGTACCTCGTCCTGTTCGCTCAGGGCTCTCCCTCAGATCATTATTTCCGGACGCAGTTCGTTCGTGCGACGATAGCCCAACGACGGCTTTCACACGGAATCACTGGTCTGATATCTTCCCGAATACTCCTCTTGCCGCATCAGATACGGGTGGTCAGGCGAGTGCTCTCAGATCCCATTTGCCGCTATTTATTGGCAGACGAGGTAGGACTCGGCAAGACTGTAGAGGCCGGAATCATCATTCGACAACACATGATCGACCACCCGGGTCGACGAGTGCTCGTGCTAGTACCACGTGCCCTCAAGGGACAATGGAGCGACGAGTTAGATCAAAAGTTCGACATTTTCTCGCTACGCGGGCAACCTGAAATCATTGACTATGAGGAGTTCTTAAGCGAAGGGCGACCAAACCGCTATTCATTGGTCGTAATCGATGAAGCTCATAATCTGGTATCAGGGGCCATTAGTGGAACGCTGGCCGCCCGACGTCGGTTCTCTCAGATCAAGTCTTTATGCAACACCAGTGAGAGCGTCCTTTTGCTCACCGCCACGCCGCTTACCAATCATGAAGAAGACTACCTCGCTATGCTTCATCTCGTGGATCCAGAGCGGCACCGACTGGATCAGTTGGAGAGTTTTCGGGAAAAGATCGCCCTGCGCCAAAATATTGGTCAACTTCTACTCGGCTTGAATCCGGAGGCAGACCCGTTTGAAATTCAAGTCAGCGCAGAAGCGCTGCGCGATCTACTTCCCGCTGATCCAGTTGCTCAAGCCAAGGCGGCCGAGTTGCTGGAGATCAATGATGAACCGTCCCAACTATCCGATCGGGTTAGGGCTACTCGTGTCCATCTCACTGAGACGTATCGCCTTAATCGCCGCATGGTCCGCACGCGTCGTGAATCCCTCCGCGCCGAAGATCTCCTCCCTCGTCCGCAGGTTATTCAAATCTCCGAACCGCTTTGGGATCCTGCGTCCAGCGAATCGATTGTCACACTGCTGGAAGACTGGCGCGAGTACTCAATACCGTTTACAGCAGACAATCACGTTCTACGTAAGCAGCACACAACTCTTCTGCGACTATTCTGGACCGCCTATGCGGCGGGGGACCATTTCCTGGGACGTGTGTTGCGTAGTCGAATCAGCGGTCGGGTGGACGGGGAACTCGCGGCGGAACTGGAACGTGAAGAAGTCGCGGCCCTTGTCGCTTCGCTTCCGGATGCCGACGAAGCAGTCATTTTGCGCCGGATCGCCGAGTCCTCCTTGCAGAGCTGCCTGGAAGGCGCTCGCATAAGCAGGATTGCTATGGCGATCCGGCAGTCTACTGCAGCTAATCGGACTGCCAAATGGCTCATTTTTACAACTTATGCGTCCTCTTGCGTTGATGCGTGGCAGAGACTAAAAGCAGACTTTGGAGAAGACTGCGTGGCCCATATCCATGGGCGGATGGACGACGTACACGCCGATGAACAGAGCGACCGTTTTGTTACAAACGCTGACTGCCGGGTCTTGGTTTGCGATCGCGTTGGCGAGGAGGGACGTAACCTGCAAATTGCCGATCACGTGGTCTTTCTGGATCTTCCCTTTGAGCCATTTCGATTGGAGCAGCGTTGCGGCCGTTTTGACAGGATCGGACAGACGCATGTCGTTGTGACCGCGATTTGTGGCGGCCCCGAATTGGCTCTAAGCCCTCCTAGGGCGTGGTTGGAAGTTTTGCGCGATGGGTTCGGAGTATTTTCGCAGTCCATCTCGGCATTGCAGTTTTTCACCGAGGCCTCCGCCAGGCGCCTCATGTCCGTACTGTACTTGGAGGGAGCAGTTGGCTTGCGCCGCGAGATTCCGAGCATCTGCTCCGAGTTGCAGCGAGAGCGACAACGCGTTCGAGAGCAGGATGTCCTAGACAGCATTGAAGATCGATCAGTCAACGCTGTTGACTGGATCCCAGAACTGCTCAAGGCCGAGGCAAATCCAAAGATTGGCATCGCTATCCACAACTGGATAAGAAATCGACTGAAATTTGGTGGCAGGGATGACGTCAGCCAGCGTAATGTCTATTCGCTGCTCCCCGGTACCCACACGGATCGAATGGCCTGGGCGCACCACGACTTGGCTGGGGAGTACACCGGCACCTACGATCGAGAAACAGCATTGCGCGACCCTCGACTGGCTCTGTTCCGACTCGGCCACCCCTTCATCGACTTTATCGAAGAACAATCCCTTTGGGACGACCGGGGACGAACCTTCGCAGTATGGCGCCAAGACCCTGGTTGGGACACAGAACCAGGCGCCGAGTGGGCGGGCTTTCGCTTCGATTTCACAATTGAAGGCGATCTGGAACCTATGATTGCCGCTGTGGTCGCGCACTCGTACCCACTCAATGAGGTTCTTCTGCGCCGGAAAATCGACGCATTGTTTCCTCCTATTCCCCGCTACTTATTCGTACGGTGCGATGGCGTGAAGGTGAAGATTGATGAGCCGCTCTTTTCGGTTCTTGACAAGCCGTATTGTGCGAGCAACAAAGGTGGAAGCGACACAAAGATTATGGGGTCCCTGGAATCCATTCTAGAAGAGATCGGCTTCCCCGGATTATGGGAGCCTGTCTGTCGCGACTGTCGGCGACGAGCCGAGGAGGAAGTGCAGGCGATGCCGCGCTTGTGGGCACAGGTTGAACAAGCAACTGAAGCCGCCGATACCCAACTGCGACTCGTCGTGGAGAGCCTCCGCGTACGCGGCGAACAGGAGATGATTGCCTTCGAATCGGATCTTGCTAAGGCCTTGGTGAAGGGCATTCGCAAACCTCGTGTCCATCTAGATGCAGTAGGATTTGTAATCATCTCGGGGCGGCCGAGGCCGGTGGAGGGTTGATGGCAGATGATGCGTTTCAATTGATCCGGGATTGGCTGCGGGATCCAGGGCAACAGATCGCATTGCGGGAACTCACCAGCAGCCATCAGATAAGGTTCGCAAAAGCCTACCAGCAATGGGTCCGAGAACCCGATACAGTCGGGGTCGGCGACTTGCTCGCGTTGGTTCGAGGTGTCATCCGTCGGGAACAGGAAGCCACTCAAACCAGTGATGTGTCGCTCTGGCTCCCCACATCCTTTCCGACGAATACCCGGCAAGTTCTTTCCACTGCTGGCTTGGAGATTGTAACGAGGGACGCTGCTGGATTCGTTATAACCGCTCGAGACTGGCGTCCCGCGTGGCTACCGGGCTCAGATACGTTTCCTGTTGACAGACCGCTGTTCGCTGAGCAAAATCGACGCCAACCGCAACCAGTACCTGGCGATCCGGTCTTACGCGCCCTCGGTCTGTCAGAGTACCTGTCTCAGGCTCAGAGGGATGCTGTTCGCGCATGCTTGTCAGCCCCTGCGGGGGCTACCCTTGTCGTGAATCTGCCTACAGGGGCCGGCAAGAGTTTGTGCGTGCACGCAATCATGGCAGCAACTACGCCCGGTGAAGGCACAGTGGTGGTAGTGGTTCCCACTGTGGCGCTTGCGATCGATCAGGAACGTGCACTGCGGGGACATGTGCCTCATCCGGTAGCCTATTACAGCGGAGATACGGAGGAGCACCGCGACCGTAATCGCGAGATTCGAAAAAGGCTCCGCACCGGAGAACAGCGAATTCTCTTTGCGGCACCCGAGAGTTGCCTAACCAGTCTCGCTGAATCACTGTTCTCAGCAGCCAACGACGGCTATCTAAGATGTTTCGCCATCGATGAGGCCCATATTGTTGAGCTCTGGGGTGATGCGTTTCGTTCTTCGTTTCAAGAACTGGCCGGACTGCGCCGCGCCCTGTTGAGGAAGGCCGATTCCGCGCCATTCCCAACGATCTTGATGAGTGCGACCATTTCAGAACCGTGCATCGGCACGTTGATGGCTCTCTTCGGCGAACCGGGCCCCTTTCGTATCGCGGCGTCGGTACAATTAAGGCCCGAACCGGCATTCTGGCGTGCTCATTGTCCAGACGAGTGTACACGGACGGAACGTGTCATCGAGGCGCTGCTCCACTTGCCCCGCCCAGCAATCGTCTACGTCAACAGGCGTGAAGATACGGGTACGTGGCTGCACTCATTGCGGGCCGCAGGATTTAGGCGGTGTGGAGAGATGAATGGGGGCACGCCCAACTCGGCACGCCGAAGCCTGATTGAATCCTGGATGTCCCGTAATATCGATATCATTGTGGCCACGAGTGCATTCGGCATGGGCGTGGATAACCCAGAGGTTCGCGCGGTCATACACGCGTGCCTACCTGAGAGCGTGGACCGCTATTACCAGGAGGTCGGCCGCGGTGGTCGCGACGGCAGGCCAAGCCTGTCGCTAGTCCTTCCGGTACCCGAGGATCTGCGCATAGCCGAGGATTTGTCGCGCGAGAGTCTCATTGGCTCGGAAAAGGGGCGAGCCCGGTGGGAAACGATGTTCAGATCCAAAGTCCGCGTTGATGAAACCCGATACCGTGTGCCTGTAGATGTAGTCCCTGACTACAGGGCTGGCGACGTTTCGAACGACTACCACATCATGTGGAACATCCGCACCTTGACCCTAATGAGTCGCGCGGGCCTCATCGCCCTGGACTGGGAACGTCCCCAGTTTCGACGAGACGAACTCTCAGCCGATCGCAATCCGACAAGGGTGCTGCGAGTGCTCCATGATGAACATCTCAAGGAAGAGACCTGGCATCGGTTTGTAGAGCCGATACGGTCTGCGGACGCAGCCTATTCCAAGCGTAGTTTGCAGTTGCTGCGCGGCCTTGATAACCAAGAAGAGTGTGTCGCCGAGGCGTTTGTCGAGGCCTATTCAATCGATCTCGCGAGTAGTGACGGTTGCGCCTTGCGGGCCTTCGTGTCGCGGAGTTGCGGTGGGTGCCCTGCCTGTCGGCGGTCCGGACGCACTCCCTTCGCTGGAGTACTTCCGGTTGCTGGACACGTGTGGCCGCCTGCGGACGCTTTGGGGATGTTGCTGCCGGGCATCACGTCAGGCCGAAAGACAGTAGCCGTTCTCTATGGTGAACGAATGCTGCGGGACCGTGGACGGGCGCAACTGGCGCGCTTTCTAGAATGGCTCTGCATGCAAGGGATCCGAATGGTTGTGCTGCCTCAAGCAGAGTGGCCTTGGTTTCATCGGGAAGTGCGCATTAGGCCAGAGAATCTACCATTCCTCGATACCGAATTCGACGCTATGCGCACTCCGCAACTTCCCCTTGTGATTTATTGCCCGCCTGACGAGAACGTGCGCCCCCATGTATTGGAGGAACGCGTCTGTACGACCTTACTCCTTGCTTCGGAGAGAGCCACAGATCCACTCGAAGCGACCCGTCGCATTTCGGACCGCGTGGCGACCTTGCGCCTCGCTGAAGTGGCGGAGGGAATCGGACTATGAGCCTTTACGAACCGCAGTGTACGCCAAGTTGTCTCGTCGCGGTGATTCGGTACTTGGTGAGATGTACCGAACAATCATCGGAGAGTCGAAAGACTCTGGAGGCGATGCTCATGCCGCCTTCGTTGAGGCGCCGAGAGGGGGAGCCGGACACGGATCCCGAGCGCCTCGATTTGAAGACGACCCTTGAAGAGTTCGAGAAACTTGGGATTCTGAGCCTTAGCTCAGAATCCATCGCCTTGTCTCCCAAAGCGCTGCGGCAATTTCCTGACCGCGAACGCATCGAAGCGGACTTGCCGATTATTGTCTCGGACCATGCATTTTGCCGTCCAGACGGACAGCCAGATCGGCTCATGAAAGCGATGGCATGGTATCTGTCCCTTCCGGTGACCAAGGTGCCTGGGACCTGGGATGAGTTTGACGCGCGCCGCTATCCAGAAGCGAAACAGACGGGACTGAGCAATAGCGTCCCGTACGCGCAACTTCGACACTGGGGCAGATATCTTGGTCTTATCTGGGTGTGTTCTAGCCGAGGTCAAGCCTTTGCTGTTCCTGATCCGACTGCGCAGATACGATGGCGACTCCCGTCTTTGCGAGGTGCTTTGGGTACCGAGTGGCTATCTATCCGGTCGTTCATGGCAGCCTTAGTGAAGCTAGTGCCGGTTTTGGATGGTGGGTCCATCCGGAGTCGTGTCACCGCCGACGATATGTGGAGAGCCCAGAGTCTCCTATCTACCAGCACTTCTCTCGCCCTTCGACGCCTCGAGGACGAACACCGAATTGAGTTAACGGTTAACGCAGATGCCGATCTTGTACTTCTGGACGAAGAGACGAAAAAAGTGAAAGTGTCCCATATCCGGCTACTCTCGGATGCTGGAGTCGAATAATGCCCCTCTTTGGATACGTATGCTGGAATCCCGGCCAAGTCAGAACCGTGTTGGAGACTGAGGCCGAGATCATGACTGCCGCGGCCTTTCGTGCCACGCACCACAGTCTCGACATGTGGAAAAAGTCTGTCTTCAGGGAGGGCGAGGCGGGTGAAGCATACGATGAAGAGCGCTTCTTGGCGGACTTCATGAATGCATCGGATGACTGGGTCTTTGTTCCGGTTCTCGGGTGGGCCGGTGCCGGTAAGTCCCACCTTGTCCGCTGGTTGCATACACGGACCGAGGCGACAGGTAAACGGCAGGTGCTTCTGCTCCCTAAGACAGATACGAACCTGAAAGACATCATTGAGAAGATTCTAGACTTAGTTGACGACCCCAGTTTGGCCGAATACCGGCAACGCCTGCGTGAAGCCACGGCCGATCTGACAGCGGAACAGGCTAGGGAAAGATTGCTGGATTTCCTGGCAGCATATGTCGGACCTAATTACCATCCTGTCGAAGAGCAACTGACCCGCGAGCAGCGGTACCTCAGCAACAAACTTCCCGCGTTTTTGCGCGACGACCTGGTGCGCGGGCATCTGTTACGCTCGGGAGGATTCTTCGACCGATTGGTGACGCATGTGCTTGGACGATCAACAGCCGTGGAACGGTTGGATGCGCGCCGCGAAATGAAGGCTGACGATTTACCTCGTAATCTCCTCGAAATCAGCCAAACTAGTTTCCAGGTTCAGGATTTCTATCGGTTCATGCTGGGACCAGGAAACCCGAAAATGTGGGATGAGGCCGTCAACTGGATTAATAGCAATCTCGACCCCGCAATTTCGGAACTTCTTCGATTTCGAGGTGACGATCTGCGCCAGTTGATGCGGGGGGTACGGGAGATTCTCGGGAAACGACACGTAGAACTTATTCTGTTGATTGAGGACTTCGCGAAGTTACAAGGAATCGATCTGCAATTGTTGGAGGCGCTGCTCGAAAGACCAGATCAACCCGGAAGGCCGAGAATGTGCGCTCTGCGAACCGCGATTGCGATGAATACAGGCTATTTTCTGCGCTTGCCCGAGACCTTGCGACAACGGGTTAGTTTCCATGTGGATATGGACGTGCCGCAAGAGAATTCAACGAGCGACTTCCGGGAAGTCGGACCACATTTTGCAGCCCGCTATCTGAATGCAGTTCGATTCCGTCCAGAAGAATTGGATCATTGGCACGCTGAACGTGATACCGGGGCCTCTCCCGTTCCCAGTGCTTGTGTGGCATGCCCTCATAACGGACCATGCCATCAGGGATTCGGAGCGAGTGAGGGCTATGGCTTGTACCCATTCAATGCCACGGCACTAAATGAAATGCTCCAACGTGTTACAGATCCGGACCGGCGTAACCACTTCGTTCCTCGTCTACTGATTAAGGACGTCTTGAAGAAGGTCCTTGCGGACTACACTTTGGACATCCAGCATGGAACTTATCCGTCGAGGTCACTGTTGGCAGCCTTTGGCGGTTCTAGCCTGGATCCATCGATCCAAGTAGATCTAGCAAAAAAGGATCCGCGCGACCCGGAGCGAAGAGCGGTGCTGCTGCAGTTGTACGCAGAGGATGTCAACCGGCATGGTATTACCGATTTGGACCCCGCTGTCCACGAGGCGTTTGGAATCCCAGCACTTGGCTTGAGCGGTCTCACGATCGATGAGGGGCAACCTAAAATAGCTGTGGTCTTGCCTGTTGTTCCGGCAACTTCGCCCACGACGCCTTTAGTTCCCCCACCACCAGTGCCCAGAACCCGCTCAACTGCAACAGACCCAATAGCTGAGAGTTACCAGCAACTGACAGACTGGAGCAACAAGCAAAAAGAACTTCCACAGAACTTGCTTACTAAACTGCGTCTGCTGATTCATGGCACCGTAGAGGAAGTGTTGAAGTGGGACACCGAAATGCTGGTCCGGGATATGCTTAGCTCAAAGTCCAGTCCGTTCCGACCGCCCAGCATCAATTTCCAGGATCAGTCGGTGCAGAGGGGGAATGCGCCGATTCAGATTGAGTTGCCATTGCAGGGGCATGGCCGTGCTGAAACCGCTCTAGTGATGCGATCGCTTTTGCGATTCGATCAGCAACGTTCGTGGGACTACGAGGGCGGGTTTGACGACCTGCGTCGACTCGGGATGCACTCCCAGTGCTGGGCTGACGCCGTTCGCGATCAAATTCTCCAACCAGGCACATCAGCCACTGCGAAATATGATGTCGTTTCGCTCGTTGTTGGGGTGATGGCTCTGGGCAGTCGCCTCCACAGGTTGACGACAGTGGAAGACACATCGCTTGCAGACGAAATAGATGTCTTGTTTTCCCAACCACTAGCAGTGGTTGGACGCTCCCAGGCTTGGACGGACTTGGCGACTGCCTACTCCGCATCTTATAGCGACCTCAAGAACATATTGCTTTCGCGGATCGCCTGTGTTAAAGGAGGCTCTGCTCGAAACTTAACAATCATCGACGCGGCGCAACTTGTCCCTGTCCTTAAGGCCCTGCGACACGCACCCGGCTTTGTATCGCCGTTCCCCGAGGCGGTCTGGATTGACTATGCGAAATTGAAGGAAGCGCGGCGGATGCTGGAGACCGGACTTAGTGGTGCGTTGGCGCAAGAGCAAGCCCACTGGCTGAAATGGGAGAAAGATATCGCCGGAGAATTCCCTTCGGCTAAAGTGAGCGAAACAATTCGGATGCTCCGCGTGTTCGTCGACTTCGCAGTGGATCACGGTCGGGCAGCGCAAGGAATTAGGGAGGAACTGGAGCGCGAGTTCACGAAAGTGGATCCTGTGCGGTTGACGGAATTGATCGCTGTCATCGAGCGCTTAAAGACCGCCGTCAATGAAATCGACCGGTGGCGCATCTTGGCGCTTGACTATCCGCCAGCAATGCAGGTGTCCCGTTCTTTTGTAGAGGTCGCGCGCCGATTCGTTGAGACTGTAGACCGACGTGCGGAGATGGATCTGCAGAACTTCCGGCGAGCCGAGGGAAACATGTTGGGAGACGAGATCGACATGATGACGAAGGCGTGTAAAGGAATCGTGAATGCCTCCACGACGCTTGGTCTTAAGGGTTAGGGCGGAGACCTTTGATGCTGATTGACATTTGTCGCGACATCACTCAACGGATTCAAGCTCTGGAGCGCATTCAAGCCGAGGCACGTCGGTTGAACGACTACACCACACGGCGGGAACGTCTTGAGGAGGCGCGTGATACTCTCACTGACGCATCTACCTCAACCGCAATCCTTCGGCGAGCCCACATTCCCACGCCAGCAGCACCTACTGGGCTGAAGGCCATCGTGTCCTTCGCTAAGAGGGTAGAGTCCGCGCTGGCGGATAATCCGGAGCAGGTCCTCACGGCGGACTTTGAGTTTGCCTCCTTGGGCCGGCAGGCATCCGCAGTCTCCACCGAACTTCAAGGCCCGCTGCTTGCGGCCTGGAGAGACTGGGTGGCGTCGCACAAGCCTTCTCTCAGCGACGAGTTGCTTGATCTGCTGACGAAGGTTGGACCTTTTGCTAGCAAAATAGCGGAGGTTCGCTCGATCGTTCGAGAACTCGACCAACTCGCCGTGCGGGTGCCCACGTCGGACAATTCCGTCAGTCGAGTCCAATTTCTCGCCGAACGAGTCGTCACACTACTCGGCGAGCTACATACGGATGAAATCCCGAATGGAGTGTGGGTCTTCCTTCGAGCCGTTGGTTCGCCCACAGGGGCCGATCTGTCGCTGCTCTCCTCCGAAGTGGCTTCGTGGCTCAAAGAACAGAAGTTGGATAGACGTTTTTCGATCAAATGGAAGCTGTGATCAATGGATAAGCTGATTTCGAGAGTTCTTAGCATCATCGAGCGACGCGAAGAGGAGTTACTAGCCTGGGGAATCACTGACGGGGGGTTCTCCTATGATGAACTCCTCGAGGTTGCAAGCGGCTTCGTGCAGGATACGGGAGCAAGCGTGTCTCCGCAGGACCTGCTCCTCGAGTTGGAGAACCGTAGGCTACTCTTCCGGTTTTCGTTTATGGGTGTCCAGATATATCGCACTCGGATGGCGGAAGCAGTGCGTCTCCTGTCAACCTTACGCCAATGGTTTCCGAATGCCGATTGGCGATCCGCACCGCGCCTTGTTGCTGACTATCGTATCTCGCTCTCTCCACGGCGTTACCCACAGCGCAGCATGGCGCCAGAGGAGTTTGTCCTCCGACTCGCAGCGGACGCCGGCCTGAGACCTGAGATGCAGAACGTAGTGCGGACATTGATCGATGTGAATGGGTTGTCCGACTTTCAATTGCAGGCTGCCATTAGGCTTTGTCTTGACTTCAACAGTAAAGAATCTAGGGCGATGATCATCTGTGCCGGTACCGGAACAGGCAAGACACTGGCGTATTACTTGCCAGCGTTAGCTAGCCTGACGACGATGATCGAATCTGACCTTTATTGGACAAAACTGATTGCTCTATATCCGCGCAATGAACTGTTGAAGGACCAGGTTAGCGAAGTATTCAAATTGGCTCGACGACTGGATGGCCTTCTGTTGGCAGGTCGGCGCCGTAAGATCCGCGTCGGCGTTTACTACGGGGACACTCCTACACGGGCCAACGTCGATGAAGTTCGTAGGTTGTGGAAGATAACGCCCGATGGGGCCGGCTTCATCTGTCCGTTTCTGCGCTGTCCGATATGCAATGAGAAGATGGCATGGCTCCGAAGTTCCATGCAGGCTGGGGTTGAGGAGTGTACGTGCATGAGTCCCAGTTGCAGCGCAAAGGCAGGGAAGGACGAGGTAGTCCTCACCAGAGCGGCGATGCGGCAGCAACCGCCCGACATGCTGTTTACCACGACCGAGATGTTGAACCGGAACATCAGCGATGACCAGGATGGCCCAGTCTTTGGCGTAGGCGGCGAGTCCCCACCTCGGTTCGTTCTCCTTGATGAAGTGCACACATACAGCGGAACCTCGGGAGCACAAATCGCCCTGCTCCTGCGTCGCTGGAAGCACGCAAGTGGTGCCAACACTCAGTTCACTGGATTGTCAGCGACGCTTCGGGACGCAAGTCGCTTTTTTGCCACGCTCAGCGGGGTCAGTGAGTCGAAGGTGACAGAAGTGTCTCCAACGGAGGAGTTACTCGAGGAGGGCATGGAATACTGCGTTGCCCTAAGGGGTGATCCGGTATCGGAAACCGCGTTGCTATCGACAACGATCCAGACCGCCATGCTCATGCGCCGCACCCTTGACCCGGGGAGCAATGGGCAGTTAACCCCAAGTCATGGATTCTATGGAAACCGCGTCTTTGCCTTTACCGATAATCTGGACGTCACAAACCGATTGTTTCACAATCTACTGAATGCCGAGGGGCGCGATAGTTTCGGTAATCGTGTCCGTGATCCTTTGGCAGCGCTTCGATCCCGTCAGAACCCACAGGAACCCGATCGGTTTCGGAGTGGCCAATCATGGCGAGTTTGCGAGGAGATCGGGCACCCAGTCGGTCTACTAAATAATCTCAGAGTGACGAGGACGAGTTCCCAGGACCCTGGCGTCGATTTCACCTCGGATGTGGTCGTTGCGACGGCGTCGCTCGAGGTCGGTTACAACGACCCCGAGGTCGGGGTGGTTCTGCAACATAAGGCTCCACTGGATCTCGCAGGGTTCATGCAGCGACGGGGCAGAGCCGGACGTCCGCGCTCCATGCGTCCTTGGACGGTTGTGGTCCTGTCAGACTACGGACGCGACCGCACCGCCTACCAGGCATACGATTTACTGTTTGATCCCGAGTTGCAGCCTCGACACCTGCCTGTACGGAACCGTTATGTCCTTCGAATGCAGACCGTGTTCGCATTCATGGACTGGATTGCACGGCAGACATGGAATGCGCCAAACAGGGGAGATGTGTGGATGGATTTCGCCCAAGCGCCATCGCCCCAATATCAGGGATACCGCGGTCCTCGTCAACAACGCGAAGCCGATATTATCGAGCGACTGCTTTCCGGTGATCCTGCTCTGAATCAATCCCTTGAAACATGGATTGTCGCCGCTTTGCGCCTTGAGGAAGACGAACTGACCGCTTTACTATGGGAACCGCCCCGTGCACTGATGACTTCAGTCCTTCCAACCCTGCTCCGCCGGTTGAGGACCGGTTGGCGCTGCTATCCTTGGAACCCAACCAGTCTTGAGCGGGATTACCAATCGAGCGGCAGTCCGCTTCCTGATTTCGTTCCAGCTAATCTTTTTTCGGACCTCAACTTGCCCGAGGTACGAATCCTCGTGCGGCAGTCTGCTGGTTCCGGCTACGAGGAACATCAGGAGCCGATTTTGCGGGCCATGCAAACGCTCGCTCCAGGGCACGTTACGCGCCGATTTGCCATCCAGAGGGCCGACGTGAGCCACTGGGTGGCACCGCGGACCTTCAACCCGGCGCCCCAAAGCCTGGACATCGAAGGTTTCTGCACTGTTTACCAGGAACTCGGCGAGTTCTCATCATGGGAAAACGGCAGTCACGTTCGCCGCCGCTGCATCCGACCGGTGGAGTACACGACGTCAATCGTTCCAGCGACAATTCGTCCCAGTTCCCGTAGCACGCTTGAATGGCGAACCCAAATCTTGCCATCCGGCAATGGGCGTACCTTCGCTGTGCCATCTTCTTGGCTGTGGGGAAGTTTGATATCTGAGGCTACGTTCTTCTTGCATAACCATCATTGCTACGCGAATGTTCGTCGCTTTGCGATCGCCGCAACCGCTGAACTCAAACATGTCCAGATGGGCAACATCACGACGCGAATCGAATTTTGCCAGCGCGATGGACGCCGCCCAGTCGGTATCGGCTTCACATTGCCAGTGGATGCCATCCGCTTCAAGATCCGACTTCCTGACGAATTCCAACTGGATCCGAGTGACAGCAACCAACCGAAAGTGCGCGCTTTCCGTGCTGCGTACTTCCGGCATCGGGTTCACCAGTCGGTCGTACTCCAGTCGAAGGCCAACATCTTTCTTCGTGAACGACTCTACGAGGTCTACCTCTCAGCGTTGCTCTGGTTGTCCCTTGAGCAAGGGATCGACTTGGCGGAGAGTAACGCGCGACTTCGGTTGCCTGGCGGAGTGGAGCGTGTATGCGCTGTATTGGACTCTATTTTCCAGACTACCAATGCGGATGTGGACGAAGCTGACGATCAAGAACCCGACGATGAAGAGAATGAAACAAAGCCCGGCAAGATGCACGGCCGATTGATTGACCTGCTCAAGGATAGAGACATCTACGACGCCCTGGGTTCGGAGGCCAGTGTTCTCTGGCAACCGCCAGACGCCACCTGGCACTCTTGGGCGGCGGATAGAATGAGAAGCACCGTTGGTCGGGCCTTGCTGCAGGCCTGCCTTTCGCTCTCGCCCCAGTTTGATCCGCGAGATCTCCTTCTCGACCTCGATCCCGGCCCTCCGGACTCACCGGACTGCGCCGCACCGTCCGACCGTCCTCGCCCTGCGGATGTTTGGATTTCCGAGAGTACGATCGGCGGTGCAGGGGTCATCGAGGAACTCTTCCGTCTGTACACCTCAGACCAGCGCCGTTTTTACCAGATTGCCCAAAACGCGTTAGATCCTTCAGAACTGGAGGACGTTGATGCCGCACTGATGGACATCATTCCGTCTGTCCCGAAATCTGCCGAGGCCCGAGCGGTTGTAGACGCCATGCGATTGAGCCTTACGTATTCACAGAAAGAGCGCGCCCTAGGCGATCTTAAGAATTTCCTCCTGCGCCGCGGTTTCACGCCACACCACTCGCTCATCAGTGCCTTGTCGAATCGCCTTTTGAGGCCGGGAACGTCTGATGCGACGGACGAGTTGTACGCAGCCCTGGTGCAATTGCTCCACACAGAGGAACAGCGACTCGGGGTGGAGTTGGACACACGGGTGTTCGCATATGTCGCCAGCCAACATCCTGAAATCATTCGCTGCTTTGTTGCCATCCCGGAGTTTGCCGGCCTAGGACCACAGTGGCGCTACGGCGCTCTTTATAGCCTGCTTTGGGCGCACGGGAACAGCATAAGGTCGCGCGGGTTGCACTATCAGCATCCCTACTACGAACAAGCGCCCCCGGAGCGCGAGATTGTACTCGACTTCTTGCTGCGGGGTGCGACCGTCATTGACGTGTTGGATGAAGATTGGAATGACCGTGTGACCACCGAGTTGACTCGATCGGGGAGCGCCAGGCTGCGAGTAGCAGTATCACAAAGAGAACGCTTGCAGCAGTGCCTTTTGATGGTGTCCACCACACCAATTGAGGTCGGCGCCCTACTTCTCTATCCAACTATTTCGCGATTTCGGCAAGATGGTTTGTGGATCGAAATCACGCTGCAAATACGGGAAGCCATATGAATCTAGCGGTTCGGACCATTCATACCCGGGCCTGTCCGTACCAGGTTCCCGATCTCCTGCAGAATCTGTTTGCCGCGGAACTGATTCAGCCCAGCGACCAACTCTGGATTGTTTCCCCTTGGATCTCAGACATACCAATTCTCGACAACACTGAGTACGCGTTCCGCGCCTTGCATCCAGAATGGCCGCGCGGCAAAGTGCTTCTGTCGAGACTCCTGGAGCGCTTTTCTGATCTGGGGACGCGCGTCCACTTGGTGACACGTGATTTGCGAACGAACCAGTCATTTCTGAATCGGTTCAAGCAATTGAAAGGTTTCAGATCGGCCCAGTTGATCTTATACACCGATGACATGAATCATTCGAAGGGAATTCTTGGACGGTCCTTCTATCTCAGTGGCTCGATGAACTTTACAAACAGTGGGATTTCAGCGAATGACGAGACGGTTCATCTGAACGTAGATGGGGAGACGCTTGCGAAGAGTCGGATTGAATTCGCCAGTCGGTGGAATCGGAGGGTTAACCTGTGAATACCAGCCCGAATCCACTGGCTACTGAGTTCCTTACCCGCTTTTTTTGTGCGCCAGGAAACCAGATTCTGCTGAGGGACATTGATAATCCTCGCAGTAAAGTATCGGCGCTTCAACCTCTAGTGAATGAAGTGCGAAAGGCCGCCTGGTGTCCGACCGTACTGCCTCGCCGCAACGAAAAAGGCGAACTTATCTGGTACGGACTTGCTCCCGATGAGCAGCAGTTAAGGGTGATTGCAGAGCGTGTCACTGCCTTTGTGGGGCCGAGTTACTCGTCGTTTCGTGGGGAGTTGGTCTCGTTCGAGCCTGCTGACGACCTGGAGCGAAGTGTGCTCGACTTCAGCGCGGGTCGGGCCTTTCGATTTACAGGCGATTCTAAGGCTATCTGGAAGGCCGTTCTGATGATGCGGGCGGTGATGAACAGGAGTCCACGCCGGCGCACTATTGAGGCTCGTACCGTCGATCTGATTCTGAAGGACTTTTATTCATATATTAACGCGGGCGATCGCCATGGCGCCGAGTTGGCTATCGCAGCACTGAGGCAGAATGGGTGCCTCGACAACCTCAACCTCCTGTTCCTGAAAGCACAGTTGCTGGGCGAGCTCAGGGCCTGGGGGGAGTTGCTGGAAATGGAGGAATTGGCGGATCTTCTTGCTGTTCGCCGACCGAAACTGGTCAATTCACTCCTGATACAAGCCGTATACTCGCACCATCTTGCGGCATTCGAAGCCACGTCCGACATCCACGGTGCAGCGGAAGTGTTTCGCTCGACGGTTGCCAAAGAATATGCCGCACTGTTAAACATTCGTACTGGCTTCCAGCGACCGGCTGAATTGAAGTTCTTCATGATTGCGGCAGTGGCAGGCGAACCGGCCGACCCAGTTACCCGCGACCGGATTCTCTCGGCGTCTGGCATCGACTCCGCAACCGCTGAGTACCTTCGGCAACTCGCGACATTGCTTCCGACACAAAGCCCGGTGTCTGGAAGTCCAACGGTGGAAGCAGCTACGGACCTGCTCCGCCAGAGCAAATACGATGTTGCACTTCAGGTGGCAATCGCCTTGCCGTCGATTCCCGAGGCGGGCGAGATTCTCCTGCGGAGTGCGGCCGAACTTAACTCGCTGGACGCCTCTCGCGCGGCCTCAGACAGGTTTCGCTCTTATCCGGAAGAGGTCAAGCTACTCGTCCTGCGAAGTTGGCTGAATCAGGCAGCGTGGTCGAGGCTAACCCTATATGACTCCCCACCAACTTCCGTCCAAGTTCCGTCTACTCCGGTGCCCACCTCATGGCTGGAATGGTTCGATGCGCTCTACCAAGAACCACTACCAAAGCGAATTGCGGAGATTGCGCGACTCGGCGCAGCGGAATGGGACCTCAACGACGTGGTGGGCTCGCCGGGTGGGGTGAACGGGTTCGTCACGTTCCTGACTCGAACGCGTAGCGTCCAACAGGATGAAGCGCTGCAGTCAACTCTTCCGTTGCTGTTCCGCGCAGTGGAACGCCTTGACGAATCCGTCAGATCGCTTTTCATTCGCCTCATCCATGAGATGCACACGCTGGTGCTGCTCACAGATGTTCCGTCGGATGGCGATTTGGACCTCCACAATGATTTGGTGCGGGCACTCATCACGTGGGGGAAGGCGGAGTTCAAATCCGTGATCGCCGAGTGCGTCGATCTCTGGAGGAGAGTTCAATCGGCATCCAGGTGCGAGTGGGTATCGGAATTGCTCGATCTCCTGCTAGCGCACGGAGGAAATCCGCCGGTTTGTCTTCAGAACTTCGCGGCCGCCGTCTTCTCGTTCGCGACTCAGAATGCCAGACGACTGGACGCGGACCTCTTGGCCTTTCTTAGGCAACTAGCGCAGGAACTGGGACTCACGTTCGTGCTCAGCGGTGATGGAGATGAAGAGCGCCATCAAACGCCGCGACTTGATCCGTTGCGTGATACGACAATCCTTCTCTATAGTCTTCAACCGAATGTGCCAAAGCGTGTTCAGCGTTTGATCGAGGCAGACAGCCCCGATATCAAGGTCCACATCAGTGAGGATCTGGCTGGATCCGCGCGCTTAAAGACGATGGTCAAGCACGCTAATCTTCTTGTGCTAGCTACGCGCGCAGCCACGCACGCTGCCACAGAATTTATCGAATTGCACAAGAAACGTGATGCTGTAATCTTACGTCCGCCGGGAAAAGGCACACTCGCGATGTGGCGCGAAATCGTGAGCTACGCCAATGCTGATCTGCGCAAGCGCGCTTAGGTGCGCAGCAGCGAGCACGTATTGGTCGCTTCAAAAAGAAGCCGAACTTGCCCTTGCTGAGAATTGCCGTTCTAAAGTGATCTCAATGTCCTCGTTGATGTTGTAGACATAGCTTAACCTCTTCGGCCAGTTTAGACGTGTGCGTTCGGCCGACTCCAGACTAGGGCCTTATATTGGACCATCAGGTAATTCGCAAGCATCTGAATGTCCTTCGGCGTGTTCTGTACTTCATTCCATTTGCGCTGAACTCCTGGTCCGAAGTTCCAGTATCCGTCAGTCCATCGACAGACGTCCCTCAAGGGCTCCAAGTCCTCTTTGAACTGTGCCTCCACCGGAGTTCCGACATCGCGGTGGCGCTCGGCTATGGCATCCATCAGGAAACCCATGCTGACAATGCCTGCGCCGTGCATCAACCGGGATCGGGCCGGGGGTTGTCCCCAGGCATTCGGAAATACCGCTTTCGCCGCACCCCAGAAGGCATTGAGAACCCGAAGCATCGCTGCAGCGTCGCTCTCGTTTGTCGCCGGGTCGCGGAACCGGTAGAGCACTCCGTCACTCAAGCTGTTTTCAAGCATTTTGAGGACGCTATTGTCTTGGATGACGCCAGAAGGCGTCGTCGGTGTACGGATCTTGCCACAGAGTGGTGAATCTTCGTCCGCATTCAATCGGGCCAGCAGTTGAGCCGGAAAGCGACGACGCTGAAGTAGTGCGGGCAATTTCATCTCTGTGGTGGGGAGCAATTCATAGATCAGGCCCTTGGGTAAGGGCTTCGTTGAATTAACGAGGATGAACTGCTCTCGTTGCTCTCGTTCATCGTTCGCAATGAACGCCGTGGCGCAAATCGGGAAGGTACCAATGCGAGCATCTCGAATCGCCGCTGTTCGTTGTTGACCGTCCACGATCAATCCCGGCTTGTTCTCGTCGCCAGCAGCATTATCGAGGGGTACCACCAACGTTCCCCATCGACTATAGGAGGACGGCGCCTCTCCGCTAGGTAGGAACTTGACTCGATCATCAAAGGCTATAACGATGGCGTTCGGGAGAAGGGGATCACTTGACTCAAGGTAATTTCGGATTTCCGTGATGTGTGAAATCACTTCAGGTCGCTGGTACCCAGAGAGCAAGTTCTCGCCATTCCGGCGGATCCGGGACACCGTCGTAAACTGCGGCAACAGTTTGCCGTCTACCGCAAAACTATAGAATAACCTCTTGGGCCCCTGCGCAATTTCCAGTGCAGGTAACCGCAGTTCTCCTGTGTTTTCCATTTCCAATGACCTCTGTGCTTGCGTCATAATGTGCAACCCACGCGCTCCAAATGACCGTGGAGTTGCTGATTAAAGACGTAGATATTATGAAAGCCTCTGCGGCGATTTCGTTCAGCGCCGCGAAAGATGATGACGTGAATTCCGATTCTTTGACAGATTTCGCAACCACAGTTCTTCCAAGGTTTGTCTTTCAGAACTTGGCGATACACCTCAGAGTGATCAGTCCTGCCATTGAACACTTGTTCATACGCGCAGAGGCACTCCAAGGATTCTTCGAGTGTGGCTTCTCCTCGATCGAACCTCGTGAGCGTCCGCAGGCAGCGCTGTTCCATGTCGCGAGCAACCTCCTGCTGAACCTCTCCAGCGGTGATTTTCCGCAAGAGCTCGGGATTTGCATTTATCTGAGGAATGCGCAGTGCCGAGTATGTGCGCTCTGGGGCGTAGTAGTTGTTCTTGTCGTCCTTAAATGCCTTACGCAATGGCGATGTGCTATCAAAACTCACAACGCCAAAGCCACTGAATGCCGCAACGTTTTCGCATCTCGTTATGCCGAGCAAATGAAATTCGGTGGACTCATGCCGAACGACACTTGCGGCTTTTAGGCAAGCTAAGATGTCGTTAGTCTTGAGCGGTACAAAGCCGCCAAAGGCAATGTACTTGTAACCGAGTTCCTGGAGTACCTGCACTGCGTGTGCGTAAGATGCCGGACTCCAACCTTGCGCGACCCCCATCGGAATAAAGCTGTACTGTTTGCGTTTGCAGTATTCGAGAAACTGTTCGGCCAGTTCAAGTGTGAGAGCCTGTCGAAAACGCCATGCCTCGGGAACCGTATCCACACCCGGCAGTGCCCCATCAAGCTCGGCTCGGTAGCTGAGTATTACGTGGTCGACCGACAATCCATAGTCAAACCCACAATCTTCGTAGAAATCAGCCACCTCCGCAGGTGAATAGGGCGGTCTCTCCTCCCTCACATAGGTGAAGGCCCCGCAGTCACCCATCGTTGCGAGGGGGCGATTCACGAGTCGAAAGTATTCTCGCACCCCCACTCTTAAGAAGCGCTGGCGCTGGGCCGCGCTGTACTTTCCGGAACCGCCTCCGATCCCATCAACTACGGCTTTAGACACCAGCATGCCGTCGTAAGGAGGCTGCGAGAAGATTTCGTGAGGGTACCGATCGTCTCGTTGGCGGACTCGAAGGTCAGAGCGGGTCTCCGATTCGAAATCGAATGTATCATCGACGAAATCTTGGCTGTCGGGAAAGAAGAACTTCATCTGAGCGCACCCCGATTCTGCACGTATGCGCGTATAAGAAAACTGGAGAGCATGCTGATGTGGCGCGGCACGTTCTGAATTTCGTTCCACTGAAGGTCGCCGAGTTCGGACCATCTGCCACTAGTCCAATGGCAGACCGGAGCGATGACCTGGAGTTCGTGCTTCACGTGCCCGAGAATGTGGGGGGAATGGGGGTCCACGGACGACATCACTCGGTCCATCAACCTCCCCATAGATCGAAGGCCGGCGCCGTGCATCAATCTACTCTTGCTTGGCGGTTTGCCCCACGCCTCTGGAAATGTCGTTTTGACTGCGCTCCAGTACGCAACTAGAATCTTCCATATGCCATCGAAATCGGTCTCACCAGTGGCCAGGTTGCGGTAAGGAAACAAGCATCCAGACGGGGACGAGATGCTCTCCTGGACGATAGCTATTATCGACGTGTCCGAAATAATTGCGCTCTTCTTGGTGTCGCCGGACGACGATGCACGCCGGATCATCTGATAGAAGGGCGAACGCTCGCTGCTGTTCAGGAGTTCGCAAACCGCGGAGGGTATTTTCTTGGCTTCCAGATTGGCCGGAAGCGGCGTTGAAACCTCCGGCAGAAGTTCCGTGATTAATCCGCGCGGAAGCGGTCGAGTATTGTTCACGCGTAGGAATTGATCGCGTTGGATCTCAATGTCGTCTGCTACGAACGCGTTTACTGGAACTGGGAGACCGCGCCGTTTTGACTTTGATATTGCTAGGGCTCGCTGCTGGCCGTCAACGATCCATGCTGGTTTTCGGTCCTTGTCGCCTGGCATGGGGATCTCCAACGTCCCCGCTACTACCAGTCCATCGCGAACTTTCGGACCGCGACTAGAAATGAACCTGATGCGGGAGGAGATGGCGAGGATAATCGAGTTTGGGAAAAGGACGTGATCGCTGTTTAGGTAATCGACAATGTCTTGAACGTGCCGCTTCACCTCCGCCCGTTGGTACCCAATCAGCGTGCCCGCGTCGTCCCGTGAGACGCGCGAGATGTCGGCCAGGCTTAGAATCTCATCACCTGTAAGGCAGAACAGGTACAGGGGATGCCCCTTGCACTGCTCCACGCGTAAGGCCCGTCGCCTGAGTATTTTCGCTCGTTTAGGCATTCGTTCCTAGCAGTGGTTCGTGTCGAACCCTGGAATAGATCTCTCCGAATCGTTTTTGTTCACAAGCGTGGCCGTTAATGCGAAAGTCCTGGAGGAGTTTGGTCTTGCTGGTGGTCGGATACTCTGCAAGGTGCGCCCGGATGAAAGCTTCGACATCCGAGTCGCTCTTTGCGGTTCGCAGTGGTGCGAGTCGTCTAGGACCCCGATCGATCGTGCGGGACAATTCGCCCAGTTGATCGACCGTCAGAGCCCTCCGATTAACAGACTGTAGCAAGCGTCGAGCGACCCGCGCGTTCAATGAAGTGAGCGTGCCCCCAAGGGATCCCGACAATGAAGCATCGCAGGGAAGCAATTGCTGCTTCCAAATGGAGTGATTCGAGGATGTACCACACGAGATGATCGACAGGTGATCTCGGAAGAACGCCCTACTCAGAACGCTGCCCAGGTCCGCCGTGACCGCTTTCAGGTAATCTGCGGACAATGCAACCAGCATTGGCGTGCGAGGAAAAGTAGCGGCGAGTGCCGAGAGAGTACGAGGAGTGCCGTCCAAAGCGGACGAACGATAGGCGCAAACACCCGCCCACCAGTCGTGAAGGGTGTGCTGGTTCTCGACCAATCCCGAGGCGATGTAGTCGATCTCTCCGCGTGTAAACGTCGCACGATACGGCTTAATTGGCGTTTGCTGCCTAATGAGACCGTACCCGGCCGAGCAGATCCAGAGTTGTACTTGTACTCCAGATTTTCCCGCTTCGCCGGGGATGCTGCGGACAACGGACCAGTGATCGCCCATGTAGAGGTCGTCCGCACGGTGCTCTTCGGTGGCGGCGCTACGCAGATTGTTCTTCCAAAGTTTCAGCCTTTCAGGCAGATTCTTGCCGCCGATCTCGTGGACGGCCGTTGCCGGCGGTCCCGCGAACCGCTTCCGATTTGTGCAGCTCACGATTACATTAACTACGCGTACCAAGGGATGACTCCCTGAACAGTTTAGCAGTTTCGGCGAGAGGCTAAACTACCATTTTGCCTCAGAAGTGTCGTGCGTGGCTCATTGCCGCGACCAGGCGATCTGCGCGAAGGCATTGTGATTGTGAATGCTCTCTTGATTCAGTGCATGCACCCTGAACCAGACGATCCGCGGGTCCTGCTTCAAACGGAGCGCAACTTCCCGAACGATGTCCTCAACAAACGCAGGATTGTCATACGCCTGCATCGTGACATGCCGCTCGTCTTCTCGTTTGAGCAGCGGATATAGTGGTGCCGAAGCCGATGCCTCAGCCATCTCCACGATTTCTTCGATCCAAACGATTTCGGGGGTCAGGTCTGCGCCGGGACGGCTCCTTATTTCGACTGTAATATATCCACGCTGGTTATGTGCCCCGTACTCGCTGATCGCCTTGCTGCACGGGCAGAGACTCGTAACGGGCACACGTACCCCGAGGACAAAATCTGATGTCCCTCCATTCACTTCACCGGTGAATACGCATTGGTAATCCATCAAAGCACGGGCACCGGAAACCGGCGCGCGCCGCTCGAGAAAATAGGGAAACTCGACTTCGATGTGGGCACTTTCGGCGTCGAGTTTCTGTTTCAATTCGCCGAGTATCGTCGGCAATGTTCGCATCGTAATTTCACCACGATGCGAATTAAGAACCTCGATGAACCGACTCATGTGGGTTCCCTTAAACTCATGAGGGAGGCTGACCGACATTGAGAGTCGCGCCGTGGTCGACTGCTCACGATTCGAACGATCCATGACGGTGATCGGGTACCTCAGATCGCAGACGCCGACTCGGTCGATGGGCAGTTCTCGGTCGTCAGGGTGACTCTGAATGTCCTGCATTATGGCTCCCCTCCCTCATACACGCAACCAGTAGTACACGTCTCTCGTACAACGACTCTTGAGAGCATTGGCAGCGTCGGCGACAAGTGGTCCCAGATCCACTTTGCGAGAGTTTCACTTGTTGGGTTTTCCAGTCCGACCACTTCGTTGAGGTAGCGATGGTCGATTGCTTCCTCGACGGCTTTGAACGCAGCCTTGATATCGGCAAAGTCAAGTACCCAGCCCACTGCATGGTCCACGGGTCCGCGGACATGCACCTCGATGCGGAAGCTATGGCCATGGAGGCGACCGCATTTGTGGCCTCGTGGGACTTTGGGCAAATGGTGGGCAGCCTCAATAGTGAATTCTTTGAAGATTTCCATGCCTATCTCCTAGCGAATCCCCAATTGCTTGTGGGTCTGCAGGCTCAACTTCCACTGGGGATGCGCCAGACAGTACTCAAGTGCCAAACGAGTGTTGGCCTGTTGTTCCGGGCCGTCCATGGGTTGCAGGAAGAAGTGCTGGAACGCTAGGAATCGGAAACGCTCCGGTTCGGCCCCGGTTTGCGGGTATACGAGTTTCAGTTCGTCACCATCTCGCAAGAGCAGTTCGCTGCGTGCTTTGGGACTGACACAGATCCAGTCCACGCCCGACGGAACCGCAACGGTTCCATTCGTCTCGATGGCGACTTGAAAACCCCGTTGGTGGAGAGCATCCACCAGGGCCTGGTCCAGTTGTAGTAGTGGTTCGCCCCCAGTACAGACCACGAACCGATGGCCATCCCATTGACGTGGCCACTGGTCGGCGACAGCATCAGCCACGGAACCCGCACTGGAGAATCTGTTACCGCCGGGTCCATTGACGCCAAGGAAATCGGTGTCGCAGAATTGGCAAATCGCCGCCGTTCGATCAATTTCCCGACCGGACCAGAGATTGCAGCCCGAAAAGCGACAGAATACAGCGGGGCGTCCAGTTTGGGCACCCTCACCCTGCAAAGTGTAGAAGATCTCCTTGATCGAATACTTCATGCCGGTACTGGCCGTGGTCATCATTCCTCGCGCTTCCGGGCATTGGAAAACAGTCCAAGCTGTCGTATGCCACCTAACTCTATTGGTTCCAGCCTGTTAGCATAGGCGCAAATCTGCGTGACCTCATCGGGCGAAAACAAGACCTTGCCGTTTCGCGACCGAAGTCCAGTCGGTATGGCCCCTTTTTTTCGCCACCGCCAGAGGGTCACAGGGTTTATCCCTAGATCCTTGGCGACCTCGTCTTTGGTGCTGTAGTTCTGACCGTTAATCGCAACTGGCATGTTCGGTCCTTCCCCACTTGATTATTGCATCCCGTTTCACTGCGCTGCAAGGAGTTTACGGACCGATACTTCGCGCTACGGCTGGATGCATGGTGCTGCTCTCTGTTGCATGCCATTGCATGGCCATTGCATGGCCATTGCATGCTCGGTACCCGAAGCAGGAATTCCGAGCTGGTGACAGCTGCTGAAATGACGCTCGCTCGATGCTTCCGGGGACCGAATCCACCTATGCAATCAGTGGGTTACTGGAGCGCCCAGGTGATTGCTGTTAGGCCGGTTTAGAACAGCGGCAATTCCGCCGGTTTTGACCCTGGCAGGGGCTCCGGCATGCTCCGGAATCGGCCACCGGGGCACACCAATACTCCGCCGCGGCCCTTGCGCAGCTTGCCCACCCGTGTTCAGCGAAGCGTCGGTGTCAATCTGTAGGCGACCCTCCTGCGCCGTCAACATGAGCAGGAACAGTGGAATCCCGAAGGTGCTTGGTGTCCGGCCGGACCGATTCGATCACCAGGTTGAGTTTACCGGCGCTGTTGGCGTTGCCCGCATCACGCTGTGCCTGATCAGGCGGGATGAGCCGGGTTGTGTTGAAGCCGTACCGACGATGAACGCTCTGGGTGTCGCGGTCCTGCATCAAGAACACCGCGCACGTCCGAAAGCCCGTCCGCGAGAACTCGACCAGTTGGCGCAAGCTCGATGGTAGCGCCGGCAGCACGGTGACGCCAAGCTGAATTTAGAATCTTGTGTAGAGTGCATACCGCGTCCCCGCCACTGGGGGGCCGGCTTCCCCGGCTACAAAACCGGCGAGGATGCTGCTCTTTTATTCCGGCGCTCACAGTGATTGCCTAACCGAATCAGCAGAAGTCTTCGTATTCGGTCGGATCGGGCATGGCGGCACGTTCGAATGCCTCGATCCGCTCGACGCACGTTCCACACTTGCCGCAGTGAAGTGCGCGCCCGTTGTAGCACGACCATGTCTTCTCGAACGGTACGCCTACGGAGGCGCCAATTCTGACGATGTCAGCTTTCGTAAACGAGACAAATGGCCGAACGAGTTCCTGGCTTGTGTAATCGCAGAGTTTGATCGCCTCATTCATAGCATCGGCAAACTCAGGTCGACAATCTGGATATATGGCGTGATCTCCTGCATGAGCGGCATAGGCCACTCCTTCTAGACCCGAGGCAATCGACCACGCCGCAGCGATGCTTAACAAGATCATGTTGCGGTTTGGGACAACCGTCGACTTCATCGATTCATCTTCGTAGTGTCCCTCCGGTATGGCGACGCCGTCGCTGAGCAGCGAGGATGTTTCGCCCAAAATGGGCCGCAACTCTCCTAGGGAGAGGATCCTGTGATCGATCTCCAAGGCCGTGGCAATTCCCTTGGCAGCGTTCTGTTCCTTGGCGTGTCGCTGGCCATAATCGATAGTGAGCGCCTTGATGGTCAACCCGGCCCGCGCAAAACAGTAGGCCAGGACAGACGAATCGAGACCGCCGCTGAGCAAGACCACGTAGCCCTTTCCGCTTGGAAAGATGACGGAGGGTGGAGAGTTCTTATTCTGCATTTATTGCCTCATGAGGTTTTGCGAATGTGGCTAAACACGTCGAGATGTATTCCAGATTCAGATGACACTCGGTCGGCTAATGTAAAGGTTGAGGAGTAGTGCCATCCTCTCATTCCACCTCCGATGCGTCCACCAGTTCAATGTCCTCAAACCAAGATGATCCAGCGCGAACATTACGAGCAATTTGGATAAGCGATTGCACTATAAGAGCACGTCCAACCTTCGTGTCATAACTGGTCGAGGTCCAGGGAACTCTCCAGAACTTTCGCTCTTGATTGTCCAAGAGCTCATCAACGAGTTCGGCGATTCGGTCGGGGTCGGAGATGTCCAATCTGCCAAGGTCGTATGAGGCAACCAAAGTGTCGGTCATATACTGATTCATGCAGATTACTCCGACCTTACTCAGAAGGCGGGACTCAGCGTTCCACAGGTCAGGCCACCGGAGCGATATCCGTCGCCAGATGGTGTAAAAGAACTCCAACAGAACATCATCGCTCGAAAAATCGCGAACCTTCTGCTGCTGAATGTATGTGATCGACGCCTCTATTGCGCTTGGCGTAACAATGCGGTTTGGTTCCGGTGTGATCGGCCAGGCGATCATTCCACGAAATGGACTGTCCTCGTTGTCATTTACGAGACCAACAAATCCAACATTCGGATTGAGGTTAAGCCGTGCCGTAGCCAGGCGCTCTTTCAGTGCACCTTCTTCGTAGTGGAGGGCGAGCGCACGTATGTGATCGACTGAGACCTTCGAAGCCTTATTATTGATAACCAAGAACTGGAATGCCTTCTCCATGTCGTCGGCGCCAAGGATCGCGACCACATTGATCTGCGTCCCATGATCGAATGCGTTCACTCCAATCAGTCGGTGCTGGCCGTCGATCACGAGGCCGGGTTGTGGAACGCCGTCATCCCATTCAAATTCCAGAACGGCAAAAGACGAGTTTCCCTCTCGATGTGTCAGTTGATTCTCTTGATAATCCATAGTGAGGATTACCGACGTTGGAATCGTGTTCCGTGCGTCTGTTGCTAGGAACCGCCTAATCGCTTTAACCTTGGCTGGACTTGTTCGCCGCTGGGGCGCGCCCGGCTCCTCTTCAAGACGTTTGATCGCTGCCCATTGTAGGATTTCGCCCGCCGGAGCGTGAAACAAGAGAAATGTAGGTGCTCCATCGGTCTGTCTCTGATGTGAAACGAGGCACTCGTATCTGTATATGGGCATGGTATCTCCTATTGTATTTCGTGGTTCTCAAGGTTGAAAAAATCCGCAACATCATCAGAATTGCGCACGCGAACATCGGTCCAGGGGCCGATTTCCAGGAAGGCTTCTTTCATAGAGATCCGTTTCTCTATGGCGAGTTTCTGCGCGGCACGATAGTGCAGCGAGAACTTATAGCTCCCTTCGATCGCCTGAAGACGTTCGTCACCGGGTGCGATGCCGAGCAGAAGTGACTGCACCGTCGGCATTACCCAGGTCGCGAAATGCTTCTTCTTTGTGTTGTTGCAGGATGCGCAGGCGGGGAGGAAATTGTCCTCGGCGCTGTTTCCCCCGTATGCCCGTGGCCAAATGTGCTCAAGGGTATACGAATTGTCCTGACCGGAAATCTCAAACGCCAGAGGTGTACCGCAGATGTAGCACTTCGGATGCCTCAAGGTCGCCCAGGCATACACCTTCTTCCGGATCGATTCGGGAATAGGGGCGAGTGCAGCTAATACGGCGCGATGGCTGAATCGATAGAACTCGTCGAAAGCGTCCCTAGGAATCCCGATCGTGTCGCGGAGATGTTCCGTGAAAGCCTTGCGAAAAGCAGGGTCATCGGGAAGGGACTGCTTGCTAATGGACTTTCCTGCCGCCACAATCCGCCCGGTGAGCGTCACCGCGGATATTTGGCGAAAGAAGACCACGAGGTCCGGAGAGCGTCCAGTGACGTCAAGGAGAGCGCCCAAATCGTTCCAGACAGGACCAGCAAGAAACCTGTGATTCACGAAGTTGCAGAGTTGCTCGCCGGCCGTAACACCACGATCAATCATAAAGTGCTCGGCGCACCCGCTTCAGGTCAGAGGGGCCGATAGATGTCGACTTGTCCACCATTGAGAATAACTGATATACGGCAGCATGTTCTTGGTCCGGCGCGATTTGGAGGCCAGGGGCCTATGGAAGACCCCCTGCAGCCAAGTATGGCTGCCGAGCGAACAACCAGACGCATCGACAGTCGTTGATGCGGTCCAGCGTTATGTCTCTGCCCTTTGGGCAAGCCGCTACAGGCAAGCGCCCCAGGCAAAACATGCGATCAAACGCCTGCTAAGGGAATATGTAGAGGAAAAAACATGGCAGGCAGGATGACGCTGTACGTGTTTTTGTAAGACCAAACCGTGAATACTGCGAATCATGCGAAGTGTGCGAATGCATTTTCAACAAGTTGCTTGTTTTCAATGCGGTGCCCTAGTTCGAGTCCCACCCGGCTCACCCCCGCCGCAACCCGTTGGCAGCACCACACCCCGGCGGAAGCGGTGCGTGCACCGGCGAACGAAGCTTTGTGCAGAGCGGCATTCCGGCGCCGCTCAGCATGAGAGATCTCTGCCCGACGAGGGTAAACCGGCCCGCGGTACCGACACGTCGATGACCCGGTGCCCGTCCTTCATCAGCACTCGGCAGGGTGGCCCCGGGCTCTGCTCGAATTCCTGCTCGACGCGATCCATGGCCTCGCGCTTCGTCAGGAATGTGCCGAGATCTCGCGATCCCGGCCCTCCTTTGGCGTGGGTGAAGCTCATGAACGCACTCCACCATCTTTCCGGGAGTTCCTGCTCGACCCAACCTTCGCTGCACTCGGCGTGTCCATTCCAATGTTCCCATTTCAAACGATATGGCATATTTCCCCCAACCGCAGTGGATTCACCATCAGCTGTGTAGGCCTTGGACCACGCTCATCGCCCGTTCCAGTGCCACGTCGCTGGTGTACTCCTTGCCATCCTCTATCCGGCAATCCGGTCGCACACCGGTTCCTTCCAGGAGTTCCCCACGCCAGGTATACCAGGCACGCGCCGGGATTCGAACGTAGTAGCCGTGGCCTATTTTGTAGACGCTGCAGCAGATCAACCGGCCGGCGGTTTGAGTCCCAACAATTGGAGCCAGTTGCCGCTCTTGCGCAAATGCTGCGATTCGCTCTCCGGCACCGGTGGTCGTCTCGTCGACCAGCACGGCCGTTCGCCCGTGGAACGGCTTGGCGCCGAGCCCTTCCGTCACGATATTCACCGAATCGTCGCGGAAGCCAAATTTCAGTGCGAGCAGGATCAGAGCTGCCTTCTGGGACGGGATCCGGTCAAAGGTGGCGAGCGATTCCTTCGTGTAACCTGACTCCGCCCGAGCACGCGTCACACTGTGTCCAACGGGGATTCGCTCAGGCGTCAAGTAGCTCATCACCCGGAGAAAGGCCAAGCCGCCGCCGGCATTGCCGCGAAGATCGATGCTCGGCCGGTTGCAGCCGTTCAGCTCCCTAGGGAATCCTGTCAACCTCTTAACTTCGGCAACGCCGGCAAGCTCGAAACCGCCAACCTTGGCCGCATGCAGAAGCGCAGTGTCGAACGCCTCCGTCCATGCAAAGGAGCTGGCACGGTGGTTTGGGCGAACTCTCCTTTGCCGCAGCCCGGTGCAGACGCCTCCAAACCACCGCGGTCCGAAGTCCTGGACACAGTCGCAGGATTTTGGCGACCGCGTTACGTTCACCGACGCGCCCCTGCTGGATTCCCTTGAGTAGCACGTTGTCCATTTCCGCAGTCCAGAACTCGTCCGCCTTTAGCCACGTGGGAATCCCGTCGGCCGCAATCCGCTGCATCCGCGCGTCAATCGCCTCGACGC
>OBLU010000450.1_pt1 | contig 38827 bp, 35 predicted proteins | sample 1518681 | NCBI WGS metagenome assembly OBLU01 (sample SAMEA3539304, study PRJEB22396) | soil metagenome | biome: tundra; feature: field; material: soil | place: USA | collected 2010-05 | depth 0.15 m
GAGAGTTTTGTGGTACTGTGCTCGCTCCGAATCGAGTTTTTCCGCATCCTGCTAGGGGAAGCACCGTGCCGTCGAATGAACAAGTATTCTGGAGTATCCTTAGAAATAGTAGGAGGGGCCTCAGGTTCTGAGTGACAGCATCAAGAGGAGGAGTCTATGGAGGCCAGCGCCAGTTCAGAACTGATCTTGACCGTCCATCCGGGGATCAAGTCGATGCGGAGAAGCTTGATCAGCTCATGCGCCAGCTGTGGCAGGAACTTAGAGAGTTCGATGTGGAATGGATTAACCCGGTTTCTGCTAACGAGCCACCGGAAGGGGCGAAGGCGGGTGAAGTTATAGCTCTTGGTTGTCTTGCAGTGGCGGTGCTGCCAACTTTGTTGCCCAAACTGGTCGATTTTCTGCAGGGGTGGGTTCTACGGAGAAGAGACGACCGGGTGAAGGTGAAAGTGCAATCCGGAAATCGGTCAGTCGAGATGACTACAGCCCGACCTCTCACTCCGAGTCTGATATCCGAGCACTTGTGGCCGGACTTACCGAAACAATCAGCCGCAAGGGTCACGCGCCGACGGAAGGCGATTAGAGAATTGCGTATGGGCTTCTGCTGTTCTGCCCGTACAGTCAAGCCGCCTGGAGATTAACGTCAATGCGCAGCGCACTAATCATCGCCAATTCCCAGTATGACGATGATGTGTTGCGTCAGATAACAGCTCCTGCGAAGGACGCTGAATCGTTGGCGAGGGTATTGGCTGACCCTTTGATTTCCGGATTTGATGTAAAGACAGTCTTGGACAAGCCGTCCCATTTTGTTAGTCGAGAGATCGAGACCTTCTTCGCTGAGCGCAACCGGGACGACCTGTTGCTCTTGTATTTCTCCGGCCACGGCGTGAAAGACGAAGACGGCCAGCTGTACTTGGCAACCGCCGATACCAAACACAAGTTGCTCCGCTCTACAGCCCTGTGGGCAAACTTCATCAATGATGTGATGCGTCAAAGCCGATCACGATGTCAGATTCTACTGCTGGACTGCTGTTACAGCGGCGCATTTGCCCGAGGCATGACAGCCAAGGACACCGCTTATGTTGGCACCAAAGAGCACTTCGAGGGGCGCGGGCGCATCGTGCTTACCGCCTCCGATTCCATGCAATATGCCTTCGAGGGCGACAGAGTTGAGGGTGCAGGTGCGGGATCTGTTTTCAATCGCAACATCGTTCGCGGCCTCGAAACGGGCGAAGCGGATCTAAATGGAGACGGGCTGATTTCCATGGATGAGTTGTATAACTATGTGTACGACCGCGTCTCTGCTGAAACGCCAAGCCAACTACCTAGGAAGTGGGCCTTGGAAGGAGAGGGAGAGCTGATAATCGCCCGCAATCCTCGTGGATCGCCACCCAAGCTAGCGGCGGTGGAACTCCAGGTCTTGATCCCAAAGCGAACCATTTTGCTGGGCGGATTACAGTTCTGCTTCATCCCGGGAGCGACGTTCCCCATGGGGTCGGACGAGGGCTACCCAAACCAACGACCGCGGCATCCCGTGCGCGTCTCTGCATTCTTCCTAGCCTCGACACCTGTGACGAACGCCCAATTCTCTGAGTTCGTGAGACAAACGCGTTACGCTACTGATGCGGAGACGGAAGGATCCGCCCTATGCTTACGGGACGGTGAGTGGCGAATAACGGCAGGTGCCAACTGGAGGCGACCGGTAGGCTGCACTTCAACCATCGACGACAAGCCCCATCACCCGGTAGTCCAGGTTACGTGGAACGATACGGTCGTTTACTGCAAGTGGTTGTCGGGAACCTCCGGCTTCACGTTGGACCTACCCACCGAGGCTCAATGGGAGTATGCCGCTGCTGGTCCCGACGGCCACCTGTGGGCCTTCGGCAGCATGTCGGTTGCAAGACCTGGGACACGAGCCAGGCGCGAGAAAGTGCGAGGTTGTAAGCAAAGTCCTGGAAGCGAAGTGGCTGGAGTCCTTGAAACACGGACATAACGTTGGCACTTATGAAGCCGTAAAGTGTTGGTTGGCTCAGCGGTTGTTGCCGCAACTGCTCACGGAGAACGATGCCTCCCTTGGGGGCCGTTCTCCGGAAGCTGTTTTGGAGGAAGTGTTAAATTTGCGGAGTGCAATGCACACCAACTTCAAGGAGGCCGGGCAAAGCTGGAGTTCGTACTCCCGCTGAGGATCTCTTGGTTATCCATGTGGCAACGTTATGCGACTCGATGAATGGCACCGTGCAGCAGGCGCTCACCCTGATTCAGGCACTACCGGCTGCCCACACTAGCGCCCGGTTACTGAGTGTGGGACCGTGCGTTGCGACAGTGGTCAAACAGGCAGCGAACGTCATCAATGCAGAAGTACTCGAAGCAGACTCCGTGAATAGCTCCGACGCGGATCTTACGATTGTCCTTGGTCTATGGGACCGGGGCAGTGCTGAAACCGCGGCGCGGCTGCTCTCCGATGGACGCCGAGTGGTTTTGGCACCGACACTCTACTGGCAGGATGAAACCCTTGCGAAGGTAGCTTGCCGCGCCGCAGCATTGTGGTTTGTGTCGTGGGATCAAGCGCTGCGGGCCCGAAGCTCCTGGAAACTGGCCGAACGGGTCGAAGTCGTTCGTTGTGTCGTGGACACGAAACGCTTTCGGCCATCTTCGCGACCCGAGGGCGGCGCACTTGTCCTATGCAGACACAGCCGAGCTGCGCCGGAGAAATTTGCTCCGAATGTAATCGCAATCCTGGACCAGTTGAGAGCCGCACAGCCGGTGATCCTCTCTATGCTGGGCATGTGCGGCGATTCACATATACTCGACCCGAGAGTCCGCATCCTTCCACAGGGAAGTGTGGATCCAGCGCTCTTTCCAAGGAGGGGATATCTGGGTGTATGCGCACGCCGATTACTGGCGCGAGACGGCCTGCGTGGCGATGTTGGAGGCAATGGCGTGCGGCCTTCCGGTTGTAGTCACGAACGCGGGCGGCATGCGGGAATACTTGCTCCACGGTCGCAGTGGATTCGCTTGCGATAGCAATGAGGAGTTGATCGGATTCACGCGGTTACTGCTGGAGCGCCCGGATCTGCGCCGACAGATGGGAGCCGAAGCCAGGCGTTTCGTGGAGTGCCATCATTCAATTGCTAATCTGAATCAGCGCCTGCATCAATTGCTCTCACTTTGATCAAAATGACGGACCATTCGTGGTCTCGGGCGAGCATTAGGGCGATTCTCTACCTCGGACACGCACTCAAGGCTTCGAAACGAAGTCTTCGATAACGGGTTGCCGCGCCTCTCACTTTTTGACGTATTACAATCCGTAGACGTAAACGCCCAAAGTCCCTCGAAGTCCTCTTGTAGGAAATGATCTCCGCACACGGCATCCGAATTCGGAGACATCGCCACGGGTGTGAACACACCTAGTATCTCCAAACGGAAAGCGAGGGCATTTGCAAGAAGTTCAAGCTGGCGCACCTAGTCGGTATCGAACTCACGACCTCTTCCATGAAGTGGAAGCGGTAAAGCGTTTCCGGCAGCCAATGACACCGAACTGGAAAAGCGTAATGCCTGCCAGCAGTTAAACGATGATGGATGATGGACTTCGTGGGGATGGAATCCACTGCCTCTTCCATGGAAGTGGATTGCAGTCAAAGGGGTTTGCTACCAAATGCTACCAAGCTGGAAAAGGGGAACGCTGTAAATACTTGAATATGGTGGACCTGGTCGGGATCGAACCGACGACCTCTTCCATGCCATGGAAGCGCGCTCCCAGCTGCGCCACAGGCCCACTTGGCAGGGCAATCGCTCTTCTTTGATTCTCGCTTAGCTTGGCCGCCGCGTCAAACTCGAATCGGGCTCGACTCGGGCACTCAACGTCAAATAGGATATGGTTGGCAAAACCCCAAGGACACAATCGGAGCCCCATGTCGAACTCGCGGAATATTCTCGTTGGGTCGTTCTTCATTCTCATCGCTGTGCTCGTGCCCGCGGCGGCAAGCGCGCAAGACGCAACCGGCCACGCAACCGGCGCGCAGCCGCCGGTTGCTTATGCTTCGGTGAGCGAACTGAACGGCATCCTGACGCAATTGCAGAAGACGGCGCAAAGTATGCAATCCGATCTCGGAAAGACGCGCATCGAAAAATGGAAGACCGACGGCGCGACCAAGCGACAGACGCTGGCGAACGTGGAGTCCATCCAGCGCAACTTGCAATCGGCGCTGCCGGAAACGATCGCGCAACTGAACAACGCACCGGAAGATGTGGGAGTGAGTTTCAAGCTCTACCGCAACCTCGATGCGCTGTACGACGTCTTTGGCGCGGTGGTGGAATCGGCGGGAGCCTTCGGATCGAAAGATGAATTTCAGAGCCTGGGCAACGACATGAACGGACTCGAGAGCGCGCGCCGAGCTTTTGGCGAGCGCATGCAGAAACTGGCCGCCGCCAAGGAAGTCGAGTTGACTCGTTTGCGCACGCAGGTCAAGACGCTGTCAGCGGCGCCACCTCTGCCTCCGAAGAAGATCGTCGTGGATGATACCGAGCCTGCGAAAAAGCCGGCCGCGAAAAAGAAAGTGACGAAACCAAAGCCGCCGGCGACGACGGACGCTCCGCCGAGTGCTTCGCCCACCAAGTGACGACATTCAGGCTCTTGGCTCTTGGCTTTTGGCTCTTGGCTCTTAGCTTAGCTCCTAGCATTTTGCTCAACCGGGCTTTGGTGATTCCGAATCCCGAGCGGGGAGGAATCTGGGGGGGCCTTCGAATCCGCTCAGGATGGCGAGTTGTCGGGAAAGCAGATCCTTCGCTTCGCAGGATTCTCCGCCCAAGCTAAAAGCTAAGAGCTAAAAACCAAGAGCTAAAAGCCAAAAGCCAAGACATCGCATTGCAAACATAAGACTTACCGCGGGAACTCCGGCGCTCCCTCCGGAGTCTAACTAACTAAGCGGGAAAGGTCGTCCGGCGTAGCTTTGTGCCAGAATTAATATTCCCGACCAGGGCCATAGTGACTCTATAATTGAGGCGACGCCATCATGGCGGGAGCTACTGCATTGGGCGATCTTGCCGGCATTATCGGGGCCCGAACTGAGGAATCTGCCGTCATCGCTGAACTGAAGGCGGGATCGGAAGAAGCCTACTCCTGGCTGATCGGCGAGTTTCATCAGCCCATCTACGGCCTCATCTATCGCATCGTGAACGATCCGTCGGACGCGGCGGACACTACCCAGGATGTGTTTCTGAAAGTCTTCCGCGGGATGAAGCATTTCCACGGCGAGTCGAGCCTGAAGACCTGGATTTACCGGATCGCGCTGCACGAGGCGGCCAATCGGAGGCGCTGGTGGTTCCGGCACAAGGCGCAGGAAACGCCGATTGATCCCATCGCAGCGGGCGAATACGAATATTCCGGAGAAGAGCGACTGGTCGATCCGGGCGAGTCACCGTTTGAAAAGTTCGCGCATACCGAGGTGCGCGCGGCCGTGGAGCAGGCGCTGCAGCAGGTGCCTGAGCCGTATCGGACCGCTTTGATCCTTCGCGACCTGGAAGAAATGTCGTACGAGGAGATCGCGGAAGTTTTGGTGATTTCGCTGGGAACGGTGAAGTCACGCATCACGCGCGGACGCGACGCGCTGCGCAAGAGGTTAACGGGATATGTCCGGGAAGTGGGTCTGGAGTTAGGGCTGCTCGTTCCTGCCGACGTTCCTGCCAACGCGCGGGAGAACGGCGCAACCCAAAGCGCGCGAGAAGGTTCGCGTGGTGGTAGAGAGGTTGAGGTGACGCCATGAAGTGCGATGAGATGACCTGCGCTGAGATCAGGCAGTTGTTCTCGCCGTATCTCGACGGCCGGGTGAGCGGGTCGGAGATGCGCGCGCTCACGCACCATGTAGAACAGTGCACGCGTTGCGAGCAGGAATATGCCGCGATGCAGCGCACACAACAGTTGCTTGCCAGTCTGGGTCCAAAGAGGGCCCCGGCCGACCTGGCGTTGAAGTTGCGGGTCGCGATTTCGCGCGAGGCCGCGCAGATGCGCCGTCCGCGGTTTGAAGGTGTGCTGGTCAGGCTGCAAAATGCGCTCAACGCTTTCATGGTTCCGGCCACGGCGGGACTGGTCAGCGCGGTGTTGTTTTTCGGACTGTTGCTGGGCTTCTTTGCCTTGCCGGCACAACTGCGAGCCAGCAGCGGAGACGTTCCGCTGATGCTGTACACCGGGCCTCAACTGGAACAGTCGGCGTTCGGCACGTCGCTCGGCAATATGGGCGACGATGCGTTGGTGATTGAGGCTTACGTGGACGCTAATGGCCGGGTGGAGGATTATCGCATCCTGTCGCAACCGGACGAAGCCAAGGCGGTGCTGCCGCAGTTGAAGAACCTGCTGATTTTCACGACGTTTCATCCGGCGCTTTCCATGGGACGGCCGACGGCGGGGACGGCTGTGCTGTCGTTCTCCAAGATCAGCGTGAAGGGTTAGCCGGGCCGACCCCTGAAGGGGCGTCTGATTTCGAAGAATTACGGCATCGCTAAAGCGATGCCCGGATACGAAACCTGAGTTTTTCCGCAACCTACGGCGAGCTTCGCTCGCCTGCCCGGACGAGGGCGTCCGGGCCTACGTGATTCTGAAGTCGCGTAATCCCCGCACATTTTCAGTACTATCGGTTTGACCGCGAATTGACCAGTTCGTACACTATTTTCTAGCTCATCCATCTATGTCTGAGATCAGAAGGCATTTCCCGGGACAAGGGGTTCGACTGACGTTCGCTGTGAGCTTGGCTCTCGTGCTGGTGGTGGCGTCTGGCTTGGCGCAGAACCGGCCGCAGGTGTCTCTGGAAACCAGCGAGACACTGTTCACGGTGCTGACCGTCATCAACACGTGCGGCTATGATCAGGAGCTGAGTGCTTCCGACCCGTTGCGCACGCAGATCCGGTCGGAAGTTGGCAAGGCGGTGGCGAATACCGCTGGCGCTCAGGATGTGGTCGCTCCGATGTGCGGGTTCTACCGGCAGCGTCAGGTGCCGGAGCCCGCACACGACCTGTCCCACTATGTATCGCTGGCGCTCTATCTGGAGGAGCCACCGACCTTCACGCTGAAAGTGAAGCAGACGGAACTGCCGCCCGATGCCGCAGTGGTGGCCGACATCGTGCCGCTGATGCAGGCCTTCTACGAAAAGATTGGGTTGCACGTCATCTGGGAGCGACATCGCGAGCGCTATAGGGAATTGACCGAGATCTATCACGATCCGCTGGCGAAGATGACGTTCGACACCGAGATCTATCTGAAGATGCCATCAGCGAGTTACCTGGGACGGCAGTTCACCGTCTATTTGGATGCGATGGGCCCCCCCGGCCAGACCAACGCGCGCAACTACGCGTCGGATTACTACGTCGTGATTTCACCGTCCACGAGTACGGCGATCAAGATGCAGCAGATTCGGCATACGTATCTGCATTATCTTCTGGACCCGCTGGCGCTGAAAAATGGCGACTCGTTCAAGCGGCTGGAACCGTTGCTTCAGGACGTGAAGGACGCTCCGATGGATGAGGCTTTCAAGAGCAACATCTCGCTGCTGGTGACGGAATGCCTGGTGCGGGCGATTGAAGAGCGATTGACCAAGATTCCGGAGGCGGAGCGAACGAAGGGCATCGACGAGGCCGACAAGGAGGGGTACGTCCTGACGCGCTATTTTTACGACGCGCTGGGCAAGTTCGATAAAGATCCGGCGGGCATGCGCAATGCTTATGCGGGCCTGGTGGGCTCGATTGAGGTCGGCAAAGAAATGAAGCGGGCATCGCAGATTCAGTTCGCGGGCGAGGCGGCGCCCGAACTTCTGCATCTGGCTGGGAGCCGGAACGAGCGCCTGCTGCTGAACGCGGAGCGGCGGCTGGCGGCGGGCGATCCCGAAACCGCGCGGAAACTGGCGCAGCAGGCGCTCGATGAGCAGGAAGAAGATTCGGGACGCGCGCTGTTTATTTTGGCGGAAGTCGCCACCGCCAATCGGGACATGGATGGGGCACGTAAATACTTTGAACAAGCGTTGCAGACGGCGCATGAACCCAAAGTGATCGCCTGGTCGCATATTTATCTGGGCCGCATTTTCGATCTCAAGGAGGATCGGTTCGCCGCCCTGGATCAGTATCGGGCGGCGTTGAACGCGGCCGGCGGAACGCTTCCGGAAGCGAAACTGGCGGCGCAGCGGGGCCTGGAACAGCCGTATGAGCCTCCGGTGGCGAAGCAGCCGGAGTGAGCAGGTTTCAAGATTTCAGGGTTGCAACGTTTTAATCGGAGTTTCGCTGGCGCGTGAGATATTATTGCGTGTTTGAAAATTGGTTCTTCACGGCTCGTGTAGGGGCGGACAGCCGAGGGCGGCTGTCCCTACGTGATCAAATCTGAGGTTTGAAATTTTGCATTATGGGAGACAGCATGAAGCGAGCAGCAGTCATTCTAGGGATACTGAGTGTCGCGCTTTGGGCCGAGGCCCAGAATAGCGGACAACCGGCGCAGCAGAAACCGCCGGCAGCGGGTCAAGCGGCGCCAGCGCAGGGTGCGGCGGTGCCACCGGCAAAGCGTCCACCGCAAGCCAAGACCCAGCCGGAGTTCGATGCCTACAAAGCGGCAGCGGCAAGTACCGATGCCGCCGCGCTGGAGAAAGCGTCTGACGATTTTGCCACCAAATTCCCCGACAGCGAACTTCGCGTGTTGCTCTATAAGACCGCGATGCGCAACTACCAGAATGCCAACAATGCCGAGAAGACCGACACCATGGGCCGCAAAGTGCTCACCTTTGACGGGGACGATCCCGAGGCTCTGGTAATCGTCGCCGAGGTAATCGCCGAGAGAACGCGCGACTCGGATATCGACAAAGATCAGCGCTACGCCGAAGCGATCTCGATGGCGCAGAAAGCCACACAGACCGTGGACACCGATGTCCAAGTCCCGGCGGGCACGCCGCAGGACAAGATTGACGCCTACAAGTCACTGCTGCGCTCGAACGCGTATTCGATTATCGGTACCATTGAGTTCAAGAAAGAAAATTACCCGGCAGCACAGGAGAATCTGCAGAAGTCCATCGACGCGTTCCCCAGCAACCCGGATCCGGTGGTCATTCTCCGCCTGGCGCTAACGCTCGATAAGCAGCAAAAATATCCGGAGGCGCTCAAGCTGGCAAACCGTGCCGTGGAACTGACCCAGGACAACACCGCGATTGGAACTCCGGCGCGGCGGGAACGCGACCGCTTGCAACAGCTCACCGGAGGCGCGGCCCCGGCCCCACCGCAGAGCCCCCCGAAGAACTAACCGCCACTCCTGTAGAGACGAGGCTTGCCGCGTCTTTACCAAAATTCGGGCCGAAGGATCATGGCCCCGCTTTGTGATGAAGTCACGCGAAATCATGGCGCTGGAAGAAAGCCTGGGTCACCACTTCCAGCGGCGCGAACTGCTCGATCAGGCGCTTACTCACAGCTCGCAAGCGCGCGAGGTGGAGGCGCTGGGCGCGGGCAGCGGTTCGTCTGGCAGCGGATCGTCCAGCAAATCGTCTAGTGGTGACAACGAAAATCTCGAGTTTCTCGGAGACGCCGTGCTCGGGCTGGTCACCAGCGAGGCGCTCTTCCATCGCTTTCCTGAATTCCAGGAAGGGCACCTTTCCAAGCTGCGCGCTCATCTGGTGGGGCAGCGGCACCTGCTGCGCGTGGCCGAACAGCTTGACATTGGCCGTTACATGCGGCTGGGCCGCGGCGAAGAAAAAAGCGGTGGCCGCAACAAGGCAAGCCTGCTGGTGGATGCACTGGAAGCGATCCTGGCTGCGCTCTATCTCGACGGCGGGTGGCCGGTGGCGCGAGACTTTATCGTGCGCGTGATCGTGGAGCCGGAACTGGCCCACATGAAACTGGAGACCAGCGCCATTCCGGTGATGGATTTCAAGTCCGCGTTGCAGGAAGCACTGCAGGCCAGAGGAGGACCGCAGCCGGTTTACGCGCTGGTGAAGGAGGAAGGGCCTGAACACAAGAAGACCTTTACGGTCGAGGTGAGACTGCCGGAGCCTGTGATGGGGCAATTCGTGGGTCGCGCCCAGGGCGCGACCAAGAAGCGGGCCGAACAGGAAGCGGCGCGGCAAGTTCTGGAGCACCTGGCCACGTTGCCCGGGGAACGGCATCCAAACGATGGGAAGGACGGCGGCACGGCGTAGCGTCCGATTTCCCGTAGAGACGCGGCTTGCCGCGTCTCCGGACCGACCGCAACATTCGGGGCGCGGGCACGCAGGAGACGGGGCAAGCCCCGTCTCTACAGAAGAATCATGTCATGGAGCGAAAAGATTGCTGTTGGGGATTGGCCCGCGACTATTCAGTCGGTCGCGGGAACGGTTGTGATCGCCGTTTTTGTGGTTACCTTCCTCCTGCAGGCGTTCACCATCCCTTCGGAATCCATGGAGCAAACGCTGCTGATTGGCGACTACCTGCTGGTGGATAAGTTTTGCTACGGCGGCAGCGCGGGGTGGAACCGTCTGTTGCCCTACCACAACGTCCGGCGCGGTGACATCATCGTCTTCCATTACCCTGTGAATCCGGCGCAGGACTTCGTGAAGCGAGTGGTGGCCTTGCCCGGAGATCGCCTGCGCCTCATCAACAAACGCGTCTACATCAACGGCGTTCCCGTGCAGGAGCCCTACGTGCAGTACGTCACCACGCTGCGCAATTCTTATCGCGACGACTTTCCGCGCACCGATTCTCCCGACTACGGAGTGGATGCGAAATGGTGGAAAGAAATGCCGAAGCTGGTGGAAGACCACCAGTTGATTGTCCCCGAGGGCTACTATTTTGTTCTGGGTGACAATCGCGATGACAGCCAGGACAGCCGGTACTGGGGATTCGTGCCGCGCGACAATATCATCGGACGCCCGCTGCTGATTTACTGGTCGTCGGGCAATTTGAACAACGATCTTCCCGGATCGCCAACCGTGGGTGATAGACTTTATCACCTTGCCTACGCGGTCACTCATTTGTTCCAGATAACGCGCTGGGAACGTACTTTCAGGCTGGTGCGCTGAGAAGAAATCCTTTGAAACGGGTACCAAACTTGCCAAAGAAAAAACAGGAAGTCATTGTGGACGAAAAGCCGCGCGAGACGACGGTGGAATTCCTAGCCTCCCTGGCGGGAGTGCTGGTCACCGGCCTTTTCATTATTACGTTTGTGTTGCAGGCGTTTGAGATTCCCTCCAGTTCCATGGAGGACACGCTGCTCATTGGCGACCACGTATTTGTGAACCGCGTGCAATTCGCCGCGCGGACGAATTGGATGGGGCCGCTGATGCCCTATCGCGATGTCCGCCACGACGAAATTGCTGTGTTCATGTCGCCAGAACAACCGGGTCTATTCTTAGTGAAAAGGATCATAGGCGTTCCCGGCGACCACATCCATTTGCGCGATGATGTCGTCTACCGCAATGGCGAGAAACTCGATGAGCCATTCGTCCGCCACAAACGGGAGCACAGCCTCTACACGGACAATTTTCCGGCCGTGCCGCCATCGGAAGAATACGTAAGGAACAGAAAATGGGCGGAGGAACTGCCTAAACATATCGAGGGAGACGACATCGTCGTACCCCCGGACAGCTACTTTGCCATGGGCGACAACCGTGACGTGAGCTACGATAGCCGCTTCTGGGGCTTTATCCCGAGGAAAAACATGATCGGCCGCCCCATGTTCATCTACTGGTCGTTTGTTACCCCGGACGACCAGTATGAGATGCGCAGCTGGGGCGATCGACTGGGGTTCCTGGCGCACATCGTCCTTCACTTCTTTGATGAAACGCGCTGGTCGCGCACCTTCAAGCCGGTGCGCTGAGAAGAAATCTTCTGAAACGGATGCCCAACGTGCCGAAGAAAGAAAGAGAAGTCCTTGTGGACGAAAAGCCGCGCGAGACGACGGTGGAATTTCTGGCCTCCCTCGCGGGAATCCTGGTCATCGTCCTGTTCATCATGACGTTTGTTTTGCAGAATTTTGAGATTCCCTCCAGTTCCATGGAGGACACGCTGCTGATCGGGGACCACGTATTCGTGAACCGGGAACAGTTCGCGCCGCCAACGCGTTGGATGGGGCCCCTGATGCCCTATCGCCATATCCGCCGCAACGACGTTGCCGTTTTCTTGTCGCCAGAGCAACAGGGTCTGTTCTTAGTGAAACGGATCATGGGCGTCCCCGGCGACCACATCCACTTGCGCGATGGCGTGGTCTACCGCAACGGCGAGAAACTCGTTGAGCCGTACGTCCAGCACAAACAGGCGGATTTCAACCCCTATCGGGACAATTTTCCTGCCGTGCCGCCTTCGGAAATGTACGGGGTAAGAAACGAAAAGTGGCAGCAGGAACTGCCTTCGCATCTGGAAGGCGGTGATATCGTCGTGCCCCCGGACAGCTACTTTGCCATGGGCGACAACCGCGACGTGAGTTACGACAGCCGTTACTGGGGCTTCATCCCGCGGAAGAACGTGATTGGCCGTCCTATGTTCATCTACTGGTCGTTTATCACTCCGCCGGACCAGTACCAGATGCGCAGCGCAGGCGACCGACTGGGGTTCCTGGCGCACATCATCATTCACTTCTTCGATGAAACGCGCTGGTCGCGAACCCTCAGGATCGTGCGGTGAAATTTCTGCGATCCAAATTTCTGCGGCCTAAGTTTCTGCGGCCCAGGTTTCTGCGATCCAGGCGCGGAGTAGCTGCGGTCGCGGCTCTCCTGCTGATCCTGTTTCTGTTCCGGCCGGGCGTGTACCGGTTGCGAAACCGGATTGCCATTACCATCGGCAGCGCTCTCGGCCGCAGGGTCGGACTCGACAGCGTCCGCTTGCGTCTTCTGCCGCGGCCGGGCTTCGATCTTGAGGGGCTCGTCATCTACGACGATCCCGCGTTTAGCGCGGAGCCGATGATCCGCGCGCAGGAAGTTTCCGCCGCCATCCGGTTTCGTTCCCTGCTCCGCGGGCGACTCGAGATCGCGACCCTGAGCGCAACCGAGCCCAGCATCAACCTTGTGCGCAATGATCAGGGCCGGTGGAACCTGGCGAGCCTGATCGAGCGCAACGCGCAAATTCCCGCAGCTCCGACCGGAAAACCCGCCTCCGAGCGGCGCCCGGCATTCCCCTATCTCGAAGCCGGCCATGCTCGCGTCAATTTCAAGATTGGGCAGACGAAGAAATCCTACGCGCTGATGGATGCCGACGTGGCGCTTTGGCAGGACTCCGAGAATTCATGGGCCGCGCGCATCAAGGCTGAGCCCGTGCGCACCGATTTCAATCTCTCCGATACCGGCCTCGTCCAAATCAACGCGACCTGGCAGCGCGCTTCCAGCCTGCGGTCGACTCCTGTGCGGATCGCCGCGCAATGGAAGAGTGGACAACTCGGACAGATCACGACCTTGTTGAGCGGAAGAGACCGGGGATGGCGTGGCGGACTCACGTTCACGGCGAATCTATCGGGCACTCCGGCAGCGCTGCGGATCGAGAGCCAGGCCGCGATCGAAGGTTTCCACCGCTACGACATTGCGGGCAGCGAGAACGTGCGCCTGGCAACCGTTTGCTCGGGGGAGTACAACACAGTTACCAGCACTCTGGCCGACCTGCTTTGCGAATCGCCCGTAAGCGGTGGGACTGTCCGCCTGCGCGGGAACTTGAACGTCGTCGCGCCAGCGCCGACCTACGACCTGACCCTCGAGGCAGACAAAGTGCCTCTGGCCTCCGTGGTGCGATTGCTGCGCCAGGCAAAAAAACAGATCCCCGCCGATCTCACGGCAACTGGATTGCTGAACGCGGAGTTCCGCGCCACGCGCGGCTTTCCCGCGGACCGGCGCCGCGGCTTCACAACGCGATGGACCGGCAACGGCTCGGCGACAAACGTGCGCTTGTCATCGAATGCTGCGAATGAGGTTGCCTTGGGGACTGTTCCATTGGCCCTGACCGATTCGCCAGAGGACCAGATTCGCCGTCCAAGGACGCAAGACAAGGAACAGGAGCCCGCGGAACCGCATCTGCGGATTGGCCCAGTCGCGCTGACGATGAACACCTCCGCGCCGATGAACGCCGGCGGGTGGATGTCCGCCGCCGGTTATCGATTCTTTCTGCGCGGGGACATGGAACTGCAAGACCTGTTTCGCCTGGAGAACGACCTGGGCTTGCCGGTGGCGCGCCCGGCGGCGGAAGGCGCGGCCAAACTCGATGTGAGCGTCTCCGGACCCTGGCAGGGATTTGCACCCCTCACTACCCTTGGAACCGCTCAACTTCGAAACGTGCGCGTCGAGATGCGCGGCCTGAACACGCCGATTGAGATTGGCTCGGCGACCATGTCTCTTGCTCCGGACGCGGTAAGAGTGGAAAAACTTTCCGCTCGCCTGGGAAGCACTCACTGGAGCGGCGCGGTTACGGTGCCACGGCCATGCGCCGTTCCGCCTTGTGTATTTCAGTTCGATCTCACGGCCGACCAGCTCTCGACCGGAGATCTCGCCGAATGGTTCACGCCGCATCCCGCCAAACGTCCGTGGTACCGCATCTTGAATTCCAATTTCGACGATACGCGGGGCCTTTCGCCGCTGCTTGTGATCCAAGCGCACGGCGACTTGCACGTTAGCCGGTTCGGGCTGAAGAAGTTGCTCGCGACTCAGGTCGCGACTCACGTGGAAGTGGATCGAGGCAAAATCACGTTGACGGCTCTGCACGCACAATTACTGCAGGGCGCACATCAGGGCAACTGGGTCATAGATGCATCGAGTCATGATGCATCGGGTCATGATGCATCGGGTCATGATGCATCGGGTCATGACGCAGCGACTCATGATGAATCGACGCATGATGGAGCGGCTCAAACCTCCGCTCAGCCGGTGCGCTATCACGGCAGCGGCACATTGCAAGACGTTTCGCTCGAGCAAATGGGCATGCTGATGAACGACACCTGGATTACCGGAACGGCCGACGGGAATTTCGATGTGAGTGGATCCGGAGACAGCTTTCGTGAGCTACTGGCGCGCTCCGACGGCAAGTTGCAGTTCGTGATGCGGAACGGCAGCCTGCCCCATATTGAAATTCCGGGCTCGGCGGGGCCTCTGCCGGTGCACCGGTTTGGCGGAGAACTGCGGCTGAAGAAGGGTGTTTGGGAACTGTCCGCAGGCAGACTGGAATCGCGAGATGGCTTTTATCAGGTAAGCGGGACCACTTCCCCAAGCAGCGGTTTCGACTTCGTGTTGACGCGTGGTGACGAGCAATCGTGGACGGTCACGGGGACGATGGCTGAGCCGCACGTCGCGCCAGTTGATCGTGGGGAAGCGCATCGCACGGAAGCAAACGCGAAGACGGTCAGGCCGTAAATTGAACTGTCATCCTGAGCGGAGCGAAGGACCTGTGTATTTGCTTGCAGCGTCGGAATGCAAAGGTCCTTCGCTCCGCTCAGGACGACACTTGATTTGTGGATGACATTTGGATCTGTGCCGCGAACGTGCGGGCCACGACCTACGGTACGTACCCTGCTCCTCGCAATACTTTTCCTGGCAACGCTCCGGTCATCTTTCCGTTCTCGATCACGGGAACTCCGTTGATGAGAACGTACTCCATGCCTTCCGACAGCCGGTTCGGATCGTCGAAAGTTGCCTGGTCACGCACCGTCTCCGGATCGAACAATACCACGTCTGCCCACATCCCCTGCTTCAGCACGCCACGATCCGTGAGCCGCATGCGCTGGGCGGGCAGCGCCGAGAATTTGCGGATTGCCTCCTCCAGCGTCAGCTTCTTTTCTTCTCTAACATATTTACGCAGGATGCGCGGGAATGTGCCGTAGGCTCTGGGGTGCGGGTGCTCCTCGCCGAGGATGCCTTCGGGCGACGTGCCGGAAGAGTCGTTGTCAACGGAAACCCACGGCTGCTGCAGGGCCAGTGCAACATCGGGCTCTGACATTCCGAATACCGCGCAATCGGTGAACGCTTTGTCTTCGATGAGGAGATCGAAGAGTGTGTCCATCGGATCTTTGTTCAACATCTTCGCGACTTCCGAAAGCCGCTTGCCCTGAAACTTTTTCAGCGCGGGATTCTGGACCACGCTGATCATCACGTCCTGCGGCCCGCTGATCTCGTCCCACTCGTTGTCCCAGTCTTTGGAGGGCGTCTCCATGTCCTTGCGAATGCGGGCGCGGGTCGCGGGATCTCGAAGCCGCTCAATCAATTTGGCATCGCCGCCGTCATGCGCCCACGCGGGGATGAAGGCCGACATGCTGTTGAACCACGCCGTGTAGGCGTAGGTATCGGCTTCGACGTCAACGCCTTCGGCGCGCGCTTTGTTGACTCGCGCGATGAGATCGGGCATTTTCCCAAAGTTCGCCTTGCCCGCGATTTTGAAATGCCAGATCTCTACGGGAATATGCGCCTCGCGTCCGATGCGTACCGCTTCGTCGATCGCTTCGAGAGCGCTGTCGCTTTCGTTGCGCATGTGCGTCGCGTAGATTCCACCGAATTTCGAGGCTTCGGATGCGAGCGCGATTAGCTCTTCCGTTTTCGCGTAGGGGGCGGGCGCATACATCAGCGAAGTCGAGACTCCGACGGCGCCATCGCTCATTGCCTCGCGAACCAGAGCTTTCATCTTTTCCAGTTGCTCGGGCGTAGGCTGCACGTCGGCGTCGCCCAGCACCATGCGCCGCACCTGAGTCGCGCCCACGTAGCTGGCGAGATTGATGCCCATGCCTTGCTTTTCGAGGCGCGAGAAATATTGACGGAACGTCCGCCAGTCGGGATTGATCTTGTAATGTTCGTATCCGGGGCGATCGTTCGCGATGATTGCATCGTTTAGCGGGGCGGCGGATCCGCCCTCTCCGGTGATCTCGGTGGTAATGCCCTGATAGATCTTCGAAGGCAGGCGCGGATCGACCAGGATCGTCGTTTCCGACTGGCCGAGCATGTCCACAAAGCCGGGAGCGACGACTTTGCCTTTGGCGTCAACGGTACGCTTGCGTGCGGCAGCAGAAAGATTGCCGATGGCGGCGATGCGGCCGTCGCGGATTCCGATGTCGCCCGAGTACCACGGAGAGCCGGTGCCATCCACAATGTGTCCGTTGGTGATGACGAGGTCGAAGGGCGAGTCGGCGGCAAAACTGTCGTTGGCAAAAATAAAGACGGAGAGAATCAGTAAAATTCCCAGCACGAGACGGCGGATTGCGGTCATGAGTTTCTTTCGCTTCTTTCTTGGTCTGGATCAGATTTTCCGGCGGCAAGCTGCGTGCTTCGCGGGTGGCCAATCAACGCACCCAGAATAATCCACAAGCCGAGCGCGAGCCACTCCCAGCCGGAAAAATGGCCGGGCACGAACGGCGCAAACTTCATTACCACCATAGCCAGAGCAACTATTGCGCCCAGCACAGCGATCAAGCGGTCTCGGACCCGGGGTCTCATCCAAAGATAGGCCGCGCACACCGCGAACCATCCGGAGGCGGCAGCAACCGATCCGACTTCAGAGATCGGAACCAGAATCGCGGTGCCCAAAAACATACAGGAAGCCGTGGCGATGCCAACACAGACGACGGAGGTGGCCGGTGTTTGATTCCGTGGATGCACGCTGGCCAGTCTCGCATCCACCAGCCCGCGCCGCCCCATGGCAAACAACAGGCGGCTGGCGGCGATAAAATTTCCATTGAATACCTTGAACAGCGAAAGCAACGCGGCGCTCAGAATGACGCTCACGATCCAGCGCGAGCCGACCGCATGTTCGAAAGCGACCGCTGTCATGAAGGGCGCACCGGTCAGCGAACGCCACGGCGCCACGAAGCCTACCGCCGCGATCACGATGATGTAGAACACCGCGCCGACAATGATCGCCGCAAAGATGGCGCGAGCGAATCCCTGCGCTCGAAATTGGGGATTGGCTTCCTCGGCCGCCTTGGTCACCGATTCAAATCCCGTCATGAAGTAAGGGACGATCTGCAGCACCAGCAAAATAGAGACGAACGAAGTATGCGTGAACAGGGGCCGAAAATTCGCCGGCGATCCGCGCGTAACGCCGACGCCGACGAAGATCACGAAAAGCGCAAGCGTGCCGAACGTGCTCCAGTTCTGAAAGGTGGCGCTCAGCCGGACGCCACGATAGTTCACCACCGTCACCAGTGCCGTGAGAGCGAGCCCGATCACCAGGTGCGGCAAGTAAACCGGCTTTCCCGCCACGCGGTATAACTCGATGGAATCGAGCGCGGGAAAGATGTAACCAGCGATACGGCCGACGGCCACGGCCTCCCACGGACAGACAATGAAGTATGCCAGGAGCATCATCCATCCGGTAAAGAAGCTGACCGGTTGCGGGAAAACTTTCGCGGTATAGGCCACCTCGCCCGCGGCGTCGGGCATGGCCATCACCAGCTTGCCGTACACATAGCCGATGGGCAGCAGAAGAATGCCGCCAATGGCGAAACCAAGAATGCCACCGAGCGGACCCCCGCGCGTCAGCCAATCGTCCATGACGACCAGCCACCCGACGCCCACCATCGTTCCCCAGCCGAGGGAGAAATAATCGGTGACGCGCAATTTGCGGGCGAGTTCAGTCATCGGGAGGGATCAAGAATCTCGAGTGTCCACAAAATGAGCTGGCGGAGGTGTTGCTGGTGTGGAAATGAGAATCCAAAAGACTCGACAGGCGGCCTCTCAACGAAGTTCAGCCGACAGGCCTGAGACCTAACACCTGAGACCTGACACCTGATGTTGGGCTTCATGGGCGCGAATTATAAAGCATCGCGCCCATGAAGCCGACTTGCTTAGGCGACCGCGAAGCGCGCAGGACGTTCCGGCGACCGCAAGATGCAAAGCGCCTCTTTCAAAGAGGAAATTTCAAACACCGAGTTCAGATGCGTTGCCTCCAGCAGTCTGCGGAAGAAAACCGGCGGGTTCATCAGCTTCATCTTCGCAGACCTCTGCGTTGCCCAACGGCGAACCAGCAGCAGGGTTCCCAAGCCACCCGCATCCAGTTGCTCGACTTCGGAAACATCAAGCACCAGCACCCGGACACGCTCGAGTTGCTCGATCCGGCGCCGGAACTCGTCGAGCGCCGCCCCGCGCACCATGCGTCCCGAGCAGTTCACGACCGCCACATCCTGCAAGCATTCGACTTGAAATTTGAGCTCCATATGCCTATTCATACGAACCCGCCTTGATGTCTATCTATACGAACCAGCCCTGGAAAAAGTTCCGCAATCTGCTGTCCCTCAATTAGACGTGGAAAAAGACGAAAAGTTATCAGCGGAAAACCAGTTAGCGGACATCAAATCTTTGAATGTTACGGATATGTAACAGTTGTCTGAGACCTGTCGTGTCCCGCAAATTCGCCGCGAATTAAAATACATAGGTCCTTCGCTTCGCTCAGGATGACACGATCATTCGATGCCACGGACTACAACCCCGCCTCAATCCTAGATCTTGGGTCGAGAAGATCGCGCAACGCATCGCCGATAAAGTTGAAGGCCAGGACCGCGAACATCACCGTCACCGCCGGGAAGAGCACCAGATGAGGAGCATCGAAGAGGTGCGAGCGGCCATCGTTCAGCATCGATCCCCAACTCGCGGTTGGCGGCGGCACACCGAGGCCAAGAAAACTCATCGTCGCCTCGGCCAGAACCGCGCCCGCCATGCCGATGGCCGCCTGCACAATGACCGGCTGAATGATATTGGGCAGGATGTGCCGGGTAATGATGTGGAGATCTCCGGCGCCGAGCGCCCGCGCCGCTTCGACAAATTCGCGTTCGCGCACGGCCAGCACCTGCGCGCGCACCAGGCGGGCGTAGCCGACCCATCCTCCGAGTGACAGGGCAAGAACGAGGTTGAAAATGCCGGGGCCGCGGAAGGCCACGAAGGCGATTGCGATGAGAATGCCCGGGAACGAAAGAAACGCATTCATCAGCACGATGTTGACGAAGCGGTCGATGCCTCCGCCGTAGTATCCGGCAAGGCTGCCGATGATGAGGCCGAGCAGAAGCGAACACGCCACCACGCTGCTGCCTACGAACAGAGAAATTCTTGCTCCCCAGATCAGGCGGGAAAGGATGTCGCGTCCGAGTTCATCGGTTCCGCACCAATGCTGCGTTGAGGGCGTCTGCAGGCGGTTCGGCAGATCGATGTGCGCCGGATCTTGCGGAGCAATCCAGGGCGCGAAGATCGCCGAGAACGCGAAGATGGCCACTAACACGACTCCGATGGCCGCCAATGGATTGTGGCGGGCTACGCGCGGGAGCGAGACGGCTAGGGTGGACATGGGAATTCGCGGCCAACTTTCAATCTGCGCATTATTCACCGAAAACCAAGCGGCCCAACTCATCGCCCAGACGCTTCGCTTCTTCGGGATCGCTCGCATTTCGGAAGCGCTCGGCGAGCTCGAAAAACGCCTTCTCTCTTTGTTTCCGCGCTTCGATGCCCAACTCGATGAGCTCCACCAGGACACGGTTATCGCTCAAGCGCTCGCTCTTCGCCATACGATCTACTTGTTTAGCAATGGGAGCGGGGAGGGACACGCTCCGTCGGACATGTTTGGTTACCGGCATGGCATCATTATACACCAGTTTGGTGCATTATCAGTAAGCCCACTCATTCGCAAAGGACGCGAATGAGTGGGGCACCCGGCCTTCACCTATGTATAAAATGTATCTGAGGAACAATGTCGTGAGAAGAAGCAATTCTGTATTGCGCACAGAGGAGACCTTCGCCGCGCGAGCACGCCGCGCCGACCCTGCCAAGATCGCCCGTATTCTGAAGCGAGTCGGGAAGGGGAATCCGCCGGTGGAGGGAGACGAACTTCCTCCGGAATTTGAGGCTAAGAAGAAGAGCAGGAAACAATGAGTAAGAAGAATTTGGGGTCGAGCATTGACGACTTCATGAAGAAGGAAAACATCTTTGAGGAAGCGCAGGCTCAGGCGATCAAAGAGGTCGTAGCCTGGCAACTGGCCAAGGCCATGAAGAAGAAAAAGATTTCCAAGGCGCGCATGGCGGTCTTGCTGAAGACGAGCCGCTCCCAGGTCGATCGCATTCTCGATCCGAAACGCGACATCACGCTGTCGAGTTTGCAGCGGGCAGCGGCGTTGGTGGGTCAGCGGGTGGTGATCGAGTTGGTTTGACGATCCGGCTCCAGCGCGCTGCCGCTGCCAGCCCACTCATTCGCAAAGAACGCGAATGAGTGGGGCACCCGGCCTCCTAAACTCGATGACTCAATCACTTGGATTAGAATCCCAGAGGGAGAGGTGCGCCTTATGGATTGGGTTGACTCGTTTCGCAAACACTGGTCATCCGTTGTGACTATTGCATGTATTGTCGTTTCGGCCCTTGTCTCAGCTTGGCAACAAGCTACGTCCAACGTGTCCTCCAACACCCCAATACCGCGTCTGGGCGGTATATGGCATTATGTGCCGCTATCCCTTTTGATAATTGCCGGAGTAGTTTGGCTGATTGGACATTCTCATAAAGTTTCCCCAAATCAGCAACAGAATCAGTTGGCCCCGACGATGAGCGCGGTAATGCCCGGCATCCCTACATTATCTGCTCTTCAAGGACAAAACCCACAAGTCACTTTCAATGCCCCTGAGTTTTTTCGTCTTGCTTATTACAGCCCGGTGACCGCAGAACTGGAGAATAACATCAAGATCGTTGCGAACAATTACGCGCCAAATGATCGTGAAGCGTTTTACGCTCGATTCATCGGGATCGGGATAGTCATGACCTCCCACAACTTCACATGGAGTAACATATACAAAAGTCAACTTTTATTGCTTGCAGAAATGATTCGCAGAGGGCCTATGCCTGTATCAGACGTGAAAGTCTATTATGACAATGCGGTTCTTGAGTACCCCTCGATTTATGAACATTATCTGTTTGAATAGTGGCTTGGTTACTTAAAACAGGAACAATTAATTGTTCAGTACCCAACTGGGATGCTGGAGGCCACGCACAGAGGAAGAGATTTTTCCAGATATGTGGGTCATTGGGGATATGACATCAATGCCAAGAAAGGCTGATTATAGGGAAGGTCCGCAAGTCACTCCTAAGCTCGAAGCGGAACCAAAGAAACGGCGGACGCCGAAAACGCAACGTCCGCAAAACGAAACGTGCCGACAAGGACACTTCCGTGGAATCCCACCCTTGCGCACAGAACGCGCAAGGATGGGCACCCGCAAGCAACCGCAAGGACAACAGCAAGGTCAAAGGCGGCGGACAGGAGTGTCCGCCCTACACGGGATTATTGCCTTATTCTCGGATTCACTGCTGAGTACAGCAAATCGGTTAGAAAATTAACGGCTACGTACGTCAGCCCAATCGCCAGAATGCATCCCTGCACCAGGTAGTAGTCGCGGTTGGCTATGGCTTGGATGGTTAGGCGTCCTATGCCGGGCCAGGAGAAGATGGTTTCGGTTACTATCGCTCCGGCTAAGAGCGCGCCGAATTGTAATCCTAGAACGGTTAGGATTGGGATCATGGCGTTGCGCAGGGCGTGACGATAGACTACCGTGCGCTCGGGCAGACCTTTGGCGCGGGCGGTGCGGATGTAGTCTTGTCCTAACTCTTCTAGCATTGAGGTTCGCACCATGCGGGTCAGGATCGCGGCCAGCGCTCCGCCCATGGTGATGGCGGGGAGCACCAGATGAGCTAGACTGCCGGAGCCGGAGACGGGGAGCCATCCTAGCTTGACCGCGAAGAACAGGATCAGGACCGGGCCCAGCGCGAAGTTTGGGAACGACAGGCCGAAGAGGCTTACTACGCTTAGGGCGCGGTCATCCCATTGATTGCGGCGCTGGGCTGAGCGCACTCCTGCTGGAATGGCTAGGACAATGGCTACGAACAAACTCGCCAGCGTTAGTTGCAAGGTGAAGGGGTAGCGCTGTGCTATCAGGCTTGTAACTCCCTGGTTGAAGCGCAGCGACTTGCCTAGATCTCCGTGCAGCACGCCCCGCCAGTAATTCAGGTATTGCTGGCCTAGTGGGACATCTAGGCCGTAGGCGTGTCTTGCGGCTTGGATGTCTCCGGCGGCCGCGCCTTCTCCTAGCATTTGCTGAATGGGGTCTCCGGGGACGAAGTGGATCAGCAGGAAGACGGTGGAGACGACGAGCCAGATGACCGGCAGAGTGTAGAGGACGCGGGTGATGATGTAGCGCGGCATCGGGAACTAAGATCGCTGTCTCATAAATAATTCTTAGGCCGTGATGTCCGGCCCTGAGGTGCTAAAGAGTGTACGTGAGAACTGGGTCGTCCCTCCGGGACTTGAATCATTTCTTCCGCTTTTCCCAGCGCTGAAGCGCTGGGCTAAGTTGGTTCGCCCCTCCGGGGCTGGATTCACTTGTACCACGGGCTGCTAGTCTCCGGCCCGCTGTGCAGATTCTGCCGGGACCGATGCCGCTGACGCCGGGGGCACGGGCACTGGTTCGATCCTCACGGTGGCGATGCGATGGCCGTCCATTTTCTCTACTACGAAACGCCTCCCTTCATAGTCGAACGCCTCGCCCCCGGCTGGCATTTTCTGCAAGCGGGAGAGCAGGAAGCCGGCGAGAGTCTCGAAGCCTTCGTCCTGTGGAAGTTTCAGCTCGTATTGAGTTTCGAGGTCGCGAATGTTGATCGATCCGTCGAACACGAGGGGCGCATTGGCATCGATAACCACCGGCTGCGTGGACGCGACGTCGAATTCGTCTTCCAGTTCGCCGACCAGTTGCTCGAGCACATCTTCGACGCTGATCACTCCCGCGGTGGAGCCGAATTCATCGACCACCACTGCCAGGTGCCGCTTGCGGAGCTGGAATTCACCGAGCAGATCGAGCAAGGACTTGGTTTCGGGCACCACCAGCACATCGTGCATGATCTGGCCGATCTTCATCTGGGCAATGCGCATGGCAGCGGGAGGAGCGGCGATGTGGCCTAAGCGCAGCCGCGTCCAACGCATCAAGTCCTTGGCGTAAAGCACGCCGATAATATGTTCGGGACCGCGCTGCGGATCATACACCGGGACACGCGAGTGTTGTTCGTCGACCACCCGCGACAGGGCTTCGTCCATGTTGAGGTCGGAGGGCAACGAAAAAATTCTGGTTCGCGGCACCATCACCTGACGCGCGGTAATGTCGTCCAGTTCGAGCGCATTCAGCAGCATCTCTTCCTGGGCGGGAGAGAGCTGTCCCGAATGGTGGGCATTGGTTACGATCAGCTTAAGCTCGTCGGGGGAGTGAACCGAACCGTGCCGGACGTCGCGAGTCCCGAAGGCGCGCAGCACAAAACCAGCCGCGCCGCTCATGCCAATCGTCAGGGGGCGCGTGACGGTCAGGAAGACGTCCATAGGCGCCGCGACCGCCAGTGCGACCCGCTCGGCACGTTGCAACGCAAGCGACTTGGGAACCAGTTCGCCCAGGATCACGTGCAGGCTGGTGATCATCACAAACGCCACGGTCACGGCGATGGCGTGAGCGTAGATCAGCGCATACGGCACGCTTCCGATCCAGCCCTCGAACAGTCGCGCCAGAACCGGCTCGCCCAGCCAGCCCAGGGTCAGACTGGTAACGGTGATTCCCAGTTGCACGCCATTGACGACGCGGCTCAGTTGCTGGTGAAGTTTGAGGACGGTGCGGGCACCCGCCCGGTGGGCTTCGATCAACTGCTGGATGCGGGTTTCGCGCACGCTGACCAGCGCGAACTCGGCTGCGGCGAAGAAGGCATTGACCGCCACCAGGAGCAGGATGACGAACACCCGCAGCAGCACGTATGCAAGCATGGAACTCTAATTCTAACATTCCAAAGGGACAACCGTTTGGGGGATCAGAATTCATGGAGTATGACCAGCGGTTTTTGGAACTGGCTGGCGGTACAATCAGAACTGAACCCTTAATTGCTAGCGCAACTGGTCGCTTTCTTTTCCGTTGCCCGGCGGTCTAAGTGGGCATGGGGCAACGAAGCAGGCTGCGGAAAAAAGTAGAGACGGGGCTTGCCGCGGCTCTGGAGACTGGGCAAGCCCCGTCTCTACAGGCGGAAGAACTTACGGCATCGCCAGAGCGATGCCCTGATACGAAACTTGAAAAGTTTTAAGGAACTATTCCGAGGTTTCTCCCGTAACAACAGGTGAATGCCGGTTCTAAGATTTGAATTCAAGCAGGAGGCGGTCGTGGAAGGCAACGGCAATGGCAAGAAAAAGCGGCGTAAGCGAATCATTATCTGGAGCTCGATAGCGGCAGCCGTTTTGGTTTTGGTGGTTACCGGTGCGCTGATCGCATCCAGCAGGGGCACCAAGATAGACCCCTCGAAGCTGGCTAAGGTCGAAAAAGGAGACCTGGCGAAGAGCGTGGTGGCGACGGGCAAGATCGAGCCCATCACCAAGGTCGAAATCAAGTCCAAGGCCAGCGGCATCGTGAAGAAGCTCTACGTCGAGTACGGAGACAAAGTCAAGAAGGGCCAAGTGCTCGCCGAACTCGACAAGGAAGAGATTCAGGCCCGTGTCGAGCAGGCGCGTGCGCAATTGGAGGGCTCGAGCGCCAGCCTGAACGGCACGAAAGCCGACTTGGAGCGCGCCAAGGTCGACGCCGAGGGTCCCGACGTGCCGCTGCTGAAACGCGCCTATGAGCGCGCCCAGGGCATGGCGAAGGACGGCGTGGTTTCCGCTTCCGCGCTGGACGACGCGGAAAAAAATTACGAGATGGCGCTGAACAAGCAAAATGTGTCCAAGGCGCAGTTGCAGGTTTTGCAGGCCAAGATTGGTCAGGCGCAGGGCCAGGTGGCACAGGACCGCGCCAACCTGAAACAACTGGAAGAAGAGCTGGGTTACACCACGATTGAGTCGCCGATTGACGGGATCGTTCTGTCACGCGACGTGGAAATTGGCGATGCGGTCAGCTCCATCCTGGTGCTGGGTTCGTCGGCCACGCTGGTGATGACACTCGGCGACACCAGCGAAGTTTATGTCAAAGGCAAGGTGGACGAGAGCGATATCGGGAAGGTTTATTTGGGACAACCCGCCCGGATCAAAGTCGAGTCGTTCAAGGACAAGACCTTCACTGGCAAAGTGACCAAGATCTCTCCCATGGGAGTGGAAAAAGACAACGTTACTACGTTCGAGGTGCGGGTCTCGATCAACAATCCCGAGGGCGTCCTCAAAGCCATGATGACGGCCAACGCCGAGATCATTCTCGAAGAGCACAAGAATGTGCTCCAGATCCCGGAAGGCTCGATCATTTACGACAAGGACAAGAAGGCCTCGGTCGAAATACCGGATCCCAAAGCCAAGGAAGGCAAGAAGAAACTCGCCGTCAACATCGGCATCTCGAATGGCGCCAAGACCGAATTGCTGCAAGGTCTGAAGGAAGGCGACGAGGTGGTATTGCAATAGGAGAAGGTTTCAGGTCTAAGCAGCCCTTGGCGCAACACGCGGAGTGCTGCACAAGACGACACCTTAGGATCTATTGTCATCCTGAGCGAAGCGAAGGACCTCTGCATTCCGGCGCCACGAGCAAATCCATAGGTCCTTCGCTTCGCTCAGGATGACAGACTATTGGTGAATTGAGAGGGGAATTGCTATGACTCAGATTTTTTCCCACCGCGCCCTCCGCACGCTGGTCTTTGTTTTGGCCAGCTCGCTGGCTGGCTTCGCCTCCGTCATTGGAACCTTTGACCGCTCATTCCAGGTCAGTGGCCCGGTCGACCTCGAAGTGCTTACTCGCTCCGGCGACATCACCGTCCACAACGGAGCTGCGGGTACGGTCTCGATTCATGCCAAGATTCACTCGGGCAATTCCTGGTTCGGCGGCGACCACAAGGCGGAGGTGCAGGAGTTGCAGAACCATCCTCCGATTCGGCAGAACGGCAACAGCATTCGCATCGACTACGTCAATCTCACCAACATTTCGATCGACTACGAAATCACCGTCCCAGAGAACACCGCGATTCGTGCCCATACCGGCAGCGGCGATCAGAAGGTCGAAGGCCTCAAGGGCAACGTCGATCTCGAGAGTGGGTCGGGCGACTTGCAACTGGCGCGCCTCACCGGTGAAATGCGCTTCCAGACGGGCTCGGGAAACGTTCGCGGGCGCGAGCTTTCCGGTCCCGCGCGGGTCAAAGCGGGCAGTGGTGACATCGAAATCGAGGAAATGGGTGTGGGCGACGTGGACATCCGCACCGGCTCCGGCAACATCACTGTAAACGGCATCAATGGCGGATTTCATGCCGAGGCGGGGAGCGGCGACATTCACGGCAAAGGCTTGCCCAAGAGCATGTGGAGCGTCCGCACCGGCTCGGGAAACGTGAACCTGAGTGTGCCCTCCGACGCCGCCTTCGACGTTGACATCTCCTCGAATTCCGGCACCGTCACGCTGGGCCATCCGGTGACAACCACCGTCCAGGGCCGCATCCAGGAGTCGAGGAAGAGCGTGGTGGGCAAAGTGCACGGCGGCGGTCCCACGGTTTCCGTTCACACCGGCTCGGGCGATGTGCAAGTCGACTAAACTGTAAGACTCATCGCCGTCAGACAAGACCGTTGGGTGGGGTTTTGAGTGCTATCGCCTGATTTCGACAGTCTGTCTATCAAGGAACGCTCCCGGCGACAAGCGCGCGCTGGTTCACTTCAAAGACGAATCCGAATGAGGCAACTCGTATTGCCCTGTCCTCCCATCACTTCGGCTTCCAGTCGGAAAAATACGAACCGTTGAGCTCGTACATGACGAGTTCCTCGCTATTACGCGAGAGCATAGTATGGTTCTTGACTGCGCCTTCGAAGATATTTTGCAGAAAGTAGTAAGCCTTACCGGGTTCCAGTTCCATGTGGAAGCCGTTCGCGTTTACGGACTGGGAGACTAGGTGATACTTGCCGGGCTCAACGTACGCAATGCTGTAGGTCCCCTCTTGATTGACCGCGATCACGCGCTCGTTAGCATGCAGCTTGAACTGATTTCCATATGCCGGGTCGTAGTTCCGAACGCGCGGGCACACGACAACCACCGTTGCCTTATCGGGTTTCAACTCAGGCAAGGGCTGGCTCTTCCAGTCAACCCGAATCGACTGCTTGGAATGAATTGCGGGAAGGGACTGCGGATCCACGGGTTTCCCATGCTCTTGAAATGCAGGAATGACGACGCGCGAGCCAAACAGGCTTTTGGCTTTGGCAATGACTGTTTCCGAAAAGTCTTTGGGGATTTCCAGCAGAGCCGTCTCATTGTGCTCGCCGTTCTTGTATTCCAAATAGAACCAGTAGTCGTGCACGTGTTCGAGTTGAAGGAGGGAATTGGCGGCAACGCCCGTTAGTCCCAGAAATCCAACGGCGCTACTTAGGGTGCCGTCTCGCATATGAGTCGTAACCTCAAACTGCGCTTTGGTCACGTCGTCATAATTCACGTCGAAACTGTCGCGCTTCCCACCCGCAAAAGCAAGTCTTCTTGTGGCGTCCTCGAAGGTCAGGACGCCCGATTTGTCTACTAGTATGCGACTCTTGGGGCTCTCCCTGTGCTGGATCTTCACATGGAAGCTTGTTTTGTCCGTCCCAAAGGAAAACGTGCACGCAAGTAAGAAAAGCAACAACCAATTCGTGATTCTCGACAATACTTCCTCCTGCGTCGGATCGCGAGTATTGTAAACCACAATCTCTTTCTTGGAAGTCAGGTTCTCAATGGCAGTTAACGAAAAATCCCCATTACACTCAACGACCCGTGGGTTGGGATTTTGCCTTTTCGCAACTAGTTCGATAATATCCGGGTGCTTTCCCACAAGGAGGAAACACTGATGAAGCGAATTGTAGGCTGGGGATTCGTCGTGATGTTGTGCGCGCTGGTCTCGATGCAGGCGCTGGCTGCCGACAAGTCGGACGTCGCGGCTCGCGCCGCGACCTGGGAGAAGGAATATAACGCCGGTAACCTTGCGGCTGTGGTGGCGCTTTACGCTCCCGATGGCTGCCGGATGCCGCCCAACCAGGAAGCTGTCCACGGCAGGGATGCGATCCTGGCACAGCTCAAGGCCGGCATGGATCGTGGCGCCGCCAAGGTCAAGATCGCCGTCACTGCCGCCGAGAGCAGCGGCGATGTCGGCTATGGCACCGGGACGTATGTGATCACGGGCGCTGACGGTTCACATCTCGACCACGGCAAGTGGATGCTGGCCTCGAAGAAGGTGGACGGAAAATGGGTGACCCAATGCGACATCTTTAATTCGGACATGCCCATGCCGAGCGGAGCGATGAAATAGTTTTGCCTTGGCGCGCTCGCGATGCCCCCAAAAGGCTCGCGGGCGTGCCACTCCACCCCACCTCGCAGCTAGCTGGCGAAAAATCCCGATTACGCTCAAGACCCCCCAATCGGCCCGGTTCACAACGGCAATCAGCATTCAGCACCTAGCGTTCCGCCCCGGACGGAGCCGGGACTGGTTTGGCTAAAGGCTCATTGCTAATTGCTGACTGCTCCTTGACGTGCCATCGTGCGGCATCCGATACTTCGTTGGGGTTCCTGAAAACTTGCAGGTTCAACGAGGTAACCGATTGTCACGCACCGCGATCATCACTCTCACCACCGATTTCGGACTCATCGATCATTTCATCGGCGCCATGAAGGGGGTCATCCTGGAGATCGCCCCCGAGGCGCAGATCATCGACATCAGCCATGCGGTGCAGCCCTTCGACATTCTGGACGGCGCGCTGACCATTTCGCAGGCCTACTCCTACTTCCCTTCCGGCACCGTGCACATGGTGATCGTCGATCCCGGGGTGGGGACGGCGCGGCGGCCCGTGATTCTGACTGGCGACCGCCACCTGTTTGTGGCTCCCGACAATGGCGTGCTCTCTCTGATCTACGACCGCGAAGAGCGGATCTCCGTCCGCCACGTCACCGCCGAGCACTATTTTCTGCAGCCGCGCAGCAACACCTTTCACGCGCGCGATATCTTCTCGCCAGTCGCGGCTTATCTCGCCAAGGGAGTCGAGCCCGATCGCTTCGGCGGAGAGATCACCGACTATGTCCGCTTTGGTGCGCCCCGCCCCAAGCCGGTGGATGAGCGCACGCTGCGAGGAGTGGTCCTGAAGGTCGATCGTTTTGGCAATCTCATCACCAACATCACTCCGCAGGATGCGCCCCAACTTTTCGAGGCCACGCCGCCCGCCTTCAAGATCGCGATCGGAAACAAGGCACAGGCAACGCGCATGTGCACAAGCTACGCCGAAGGCGCTCCTGGCGAAGTCTTCGGAATCCTGGGCAGCATGGGTTTTCTGGAAGTCGCATCCAACCGGGGTTCAGCCTTCCAACTGCTGGGCGCGGGCAAAGGCAGCGAAGTCAATGTGGTGATGGAAGGACGCTGACTTAGGTGTCCGCAAGCGGGGCACGAACCACCCCTCTTATGAGTTGTCATCCTGATTATGAGTTGTCATCCTGATTATGAGTTGTCATCCTGAGCGAAGCGAAGGATCTATGCATTTGCTTGTCGCGCCGGAATGCATAGGTCCTTCGCTTCGCTCAGGATGACAAATTTATAAGGCTAGAGGTTCTTCGCCCTGGGATGGACGTAGCGGTCCATCTCCGCTGTCCACTTCAGGAAGCGCCACAGGCTGGCTCGCTCCGTCCACAAAAATTCCCAGAATTCCAGGAATCCAATCTGGGTCATTTTGACGCCGGTGAAAGTCTCGATCCGCCACAGGAGATAGGGACTGCGCCAGGGGGCAATCCGGTGGCCACGGGTGGAGTTCCAAAGAAAGCGCAGCATCGGCCGCATCGGGTTCCAGTATAGCGCCGGGACAGAGCGCCGCAAGCTGCGGACAAAGTGGAACTCCGATGGGCGCCTAATCTCTACGTAGAGACGCGGCTTGCCGCGTCTCTGGAGACGGGGCAAGCCCCGTCTCTACAGACACACGAACCAACTTCTTACTTTGTAATATCGACGCTGGCGCGGGTGTTTTCCCACTCCAGGCGTAGCGTACATTTGCTGCCTGCCGGGTCGAAAGCGATGGTGAAGTTCTCCACTGGCGAGGCCGTTTTCGAGACCTGCATGTCAACTCGCGCCAACTCGTCGGCTTCGTACTTGTACGGAATGCCCCACTCGGCGTTCTTCTTGTTGATAATCAGCGTCCACTTGTCGGCCTTCGGGATGGTGAAGATGGTGTAGCTACCCGCCGGCACAGCCTTGCCACCGACCGTCAGGTTCGTATCGCTGACGAACGTGGTCGCTTCATTCGCGCCGGTGCGCCAGATCTCCCCGTACGGCACGAGTGCCTTCTCGCTGGCCGCGCCGAAAATCTTCCGCCCTTTTACACGCGGACTGGAATAGTCCACCTTGATCATTTTGCCGTCGGAAAACGTGCAACCCGTACTGGCCGGCGGACTGGGCCTCTTGGATTTGTCCTGCGACATGCCCATCTGCGCCGAGGCGAGAGTTGCAACCGCGAAGAGTGACGCTGCAATTAAGGCAAACTTCTTCATGACTTGTTCCTCCTGAAAGCAATCAGCACTCAGCCATCAGCAGTCAGCCAATTCAGAGCCAAAGTGGTTTGGCTGAATGCTGATTGCTGAATGCTGATTGCTGTTTCGCTAAGAATTATACCCACATCCCCCATTACAATCTGTCCATGGCCGTCTTCAACGAAAAACAGGAAGAACTCGAGCACTACGAAATCCGCATGGGCGTGCCCCGCGGACGCCTCGCCGTCACCATGGACCTGGTCACCGACGCCATGGCCCTCGTCGGGCAGCATGGCGTCTACTGCCAGAGCCAGCGCTGGCCCGGCAAGCCGGTCATGGATGTGCAGCTGATCATGAAAAACCTCAACGACGCCAAAGAGTTGATTCAGAGTGTGATGGAAGAACTCAAGCCCAAAGCCTGATTTCAGCGATTGTAGGTCACTCAAGACTGCGCTATCCTGTCCTCCCCGCCCGGAGCCTCGCTCGGGCCTTTGGCTCTTGGCTTTTAGCTTTTGGCTCTTGGCTTGACCAATAGTCGATCTTCGAAAGGGTGCCATGCGTCGCGATCTGCTTTCAATCTGCTTGCTCGCCGTGATGTCCGCTGTCTGCTTCGGTGCACCCCCGCGGATAGCGCGCAAGATACCACTCCGCCAATCCGCCGCTTCGCTGGCCGAATCGGTGCGCGCCGGCTCCCTGACCCTGCACCAGTGCTTAGGCGGCCACGCCTATTGCGGCTCCATCGAACGCGCCCTCGACCCCACCGGACAAGTCTCGGGAAACATCGAGATCAGTTTCGAGTTCTACCCGCACACGGACGGTTCGCAATCTCCTCTCGAACCCATCGTCGCTACCGAGGGCGGTCCGGGCTATGCGACCACCGGTTCGGCCGGTGGATATCTCGCTCTCTTTGCGCCCTTGCGCGACCGCCGCGACATGCTGTTTGTCGACAACCGAGGCACCGGCAAATCCCAAGCGCTCAACTGTCCGCTGCTGCAGTCCGAACCGAATCCGCGGCCTTCTGGAATCCACGCCTGCGGAAAACAACTGGGCGACACGGCTTACCTCTACGACAGCGGCCTTGCTGCCGACGATCTCGCCGCCGTGCTCGATGCGCTCAATATTCCCATCATCAATCTCTACGGCGATTCTTATGGCACATGGTTAGCCAGACTTTTGCCGGACGCCATCCCGAACGCCTGCGATCAGTCGTGCTCGACAGTGCTTATCCCGTGCGCGGACAGTCACCGTGGTATCCCGAGATTGCGCCCACCGCGCGCTTCGCCTTTGATGCCGCGTGCCAGCGCTCCCCTACTTGCAGCGGTCTTCCCGGAAATTCTCTGCACCGCATCGAACTGCTGCTCGCGTCGCTCCGCGCGAATCCGTTCAGCGGATATGCTCACGATGGCAACGGAATTCTGCGCTACACCCTCGCCAACGCCACCACTCTCGCTTATCTGATGGTTTCAAATGCGACGACGTCGGTGGTGTATCGGGAACTGGATCCGGCGGCCCGGTCGTATCTGGAGGATGGCAATGCTGCGCCGCTCCTGCGGTTGCTGGCGGAGAATCAATCGGCCGACTCCGGTTCTGGCACTCCCGTCGCCGAATACAGCCAGGCGCTTTTTGTCTCGGTCAGTTGCTCCGATTACCCGCAGATTTACGACATGACTCTGGGGCTTCCCAAGCGCAAGATGCAGCGCGACCAGGCCATCGCCAGCGAGCAGCAGCAACATCCGAAGGTCTACGCGCCCTTCACCATTGAGGAGTTCGACGGGATCCCGCTCGACACCAGCGTGCTCGACCTGTGCCTGGATTGGCCGGCGCCGGTCGTCGCGCCCATTCCGCCGGGCCATCCGGTCCCGCCCAACGCGCAGTTCACCAAGGCTCCGGTGCTGGTACTCTCCGGCGACCTCGATTCGCTCACGCCCGCATTGCAGGGAAAGCACGCCGCGAAGCTCTTTGAGAAGGGCCAGCAGATCATCGTGCCGAACAGTTTCCACGTGACTGCCGATGGCGATGAGGACAACTGCGCCTCGGTCATCGCGCAACGATTCGTGCACGACCTCGACCCGGGCGATACCTCGTGCACGGATCACATCGCCGAGGTTCACCTGGTGCCGAAGTTCGTCTCCACCGCGGCCGAAGTTGGTGCCGCAACAGCCACCGCCGGCAATCAGGGAACGGACGCCGATCTCCGCGTAGCCGCGGCCGCCGCCTATACCGCCGGAGACGCGCTCGCCAACTGGTGGGTCAACTTTACCGGAGATGGCGTGAGCTTACAGGGAGGGCGCTATCACTACAACTCACCCAGCAATCTGACCTACTTTACGCTGGACAAACTGAAGTGGGTCGAAGACCTGGAAGTCTCCGGCAAAATGAAATGGGACTATAACTACCCGGGCGGTGTGATTGCCCATCTCACGATCAGCGGTACCGCAACCGAACCCGGAGAGTTGACCGTCACCTGGAACAGCCGTGTGCCACTGGCCCAAGCCGCCATCACAGGAAAAATCGGCGGACGCAAAATCGCCGCAACCATGTACGCCCCGTAGCGACGCGGCTTGCCGCATTTCCTTGTTGGTGGAGAGCTGGGCGTCCCCGCCCGGCCGGACGGACGAGACGTCCGTCCCTCCACCGTATGACTAGGGATGCCCTGATACGAAACCGAAGTTTTTCCTCAGGCTGCTAACCCGGGTCGTTAGTGGCGGGAAAGACTTACAATCCAGATATGGAGCGCAAGATCTTCTGGATCTCCTTCACCGTGCTCGGGCTCGCCGCCGATTTCGTTCTGCCGATCTGGTGGGCTCTGGGCGCAACCATTCCGATCGGGTACATCTCGTGGTGGGTGGCTTACCGCAGCGGTTGGTTCGAGTGACTCCAGCTGTGCGATAACTCTTCCGCTCGAACTCCGGCTTGCTTCAAGATTCCGCGCTACGTGCTGATTGCAAGTTCCGAATGCAGGGGAACGACACAACCAGTGACTCCATCTGGTCCAACGCGCTTAAGCACAACGTGACTCCCGCGTTGCCGAACCTGAGTGAAGCCCAGACGTTCTAGAGCGCGGATTGCTTCTGCCCCTGATACACGGGACAGTCTAGGCATAGCGTGCCTCGAAGACGGTGACAAGCGGGCGACTGGACCCTTCCGGGGGGAACTCTTCCAGGTAGAGTTCAGTCGCCTCCTTGAGGTTGGCGAGGGCTTCTTCGACAGTCTTACCCTGGCTGACCGTACCAACTTCCGGGCAGTCGGCAACATACAGGTCGCCTTCTTTGTGCAGGACCGCGGCGAATGTGCCGATTGGCATTTTCGAGCTCCAGAGACAAACATGCCCCTTCAGGGCACGATGTGCACTCCTTCTTGTCTACGCTAGCGTGTACTTCCCCGTCTCAATCGTCTTCTGCGCAATCTGCTGGCGAAGGCCAATCGTGTTGAACGGTTCGTGTTTGGACAACCGCCGCACGATCGCCAGTTGGGTCTTCAGCATGTCGCCTTCCGCTACGTCGGCAATGACCTTCTTTGCCGCCGCTTCGACTTTCTCCAGCGCTTGCGTGATGTACACTCGCGTCATCGCGATCGGCAGCGCAGCCGACGCTTCGCCTTTCTGCTCGACCATCTTCTGCGTGCGCAGCACGGCCGATTCCATGGCGTAGATCTCGATCGTCATATCGGCGATCGCACCCATCACCTCTTGCTGCTCCTGGATCGCCTGCATATATTTCTGCGTGGCCGAACCGGAGACGAACAAGCCCAGTTTCTTCGCCTGCGCGACCTGCTTACGCTCTTCCGCCAGCGGACCCTCGATCTCCTCGCCGACAGACGGGCCGCTCAGCACCTCGTCCATCAACTTCTTGATCGCCGGCATCAGCGGCAACTGGCCACTCATCGCGCGCTTCAGCAGGAATCCCGTGATGATCAGCCGGTTGATCTCGTTGGTGCCCTCGAAAATGCGGTTGATGCGAGCATCGCGGTAAGCCCGTTCCGCCGGATATTCTTCCACGAAGCCGTAGCCGGCATAGATCTGCAGCGTCTCGTCGACGACGTAATCGAGCATCTCCGAGCCCCAGACTTTTAGGATCGAGCACTCCACCGCGTATTCCTCGATCGCCTTGCGCCGTTCTTTCGCGGCGTCGGGGCTTGCAGAATCGATTTCCGAGAGCAACACGTCCATCATTCCGACCGTGCGATAGACCGCCGACTCGCCGACATAGATCAGCGTGGCCATGTTCGCGATTTTTTCCCGTATCAGCCCGAAATCGCTGATCGTCTTGCCAAACGCCTTGCGCTGCTTGGCGTAGGCTACAGCACTCTCGAGCGAAACCCGGCCCCCCCCCACAGACATCGCGCCGAGTTTGAAACGTCCAACATTCAGAATGTTGAAAGCGATAATATGCCCCTTGCCAATGTCGCCGAGCAGATTCTCGACCGGCACCTTGCAGTCATTCAGGATGATGGGGCAGGTGGAAGATCCGCGAATGCCCATTTTGTGCTCTTCGGCGCCGACGGAAAATCCCGGAAAAGTTCGTTCCACCAGGAACGCCGAAAACTTATCGCCGTCAAGTTTTGCGAACACCGTGAACAGGTCGGCAAAGCCCGCGTTGGTGATCCACATCTTCTCGCCGTTCAGGATGTAGTGCTTGCCATCGGGCGAAAGCACGGCACGGGCGCGGCAATTGAGGGCGTCGGAGCCGGAAGTCGCTTCCGACAAGGCGTACGCGCCGACAATTTCTCCCGCGGCCAGCCGCGGCAAATATTTTTTCTTCTGCTCTTCGGTGCCGAAATAAACGATCGGCAACAAGCCGATACCGCTGTGCGCGCCCCAGGTGGTGGCAAACCCGGCGTACTTGGCGATGTTGTCGGCGATAATGGCGGCGGTGACTTTGTCCATCTCGAGGCCGCCGTAGGCCTCGGGAATCTCAACTCCGCTGAGGCCGAGGTCGCCCGCTTTTTTCAGCAGAGCGCGCGAAATCGAGAAATCCTTGTGTTCGATCTTCTCGGCCTGCGGCAGAATTTCGTTAAGGGCAAACTCTTCGGTCGTCTGCCCGATCATCTGGTGCTGCTCGGAAAAATCTTCTGGGGTGAATACATCGGCAGTCTGCCGCTCTTCCAGCAGGAAGCTGCCGCCGGAAATCTTGGTTTTGGGAAGTGCGATTGTAGTAGCCATTTTTTAACCTCTAAATGAAGATCGCTTAGTGCGGCACATGATATTACAGCGACAGCAACCATTCTACGCCGGAGGCGTCGCTAATGCAGACCCTTACGTTCGAGCGGCTAGTAGTCGTCGCGCGGCACCCAGGCAGCACCTGGCAGGAGTGTCCCACGAAACGCGTAAGAACGGGAATGCGCCAAGCACTGATCGTATTGCTCTTGCAGCTGCCGATATCGTAGGCTTTCGCCGCCAGATTGCCCCCGCAGGTCGGCGCACTCCGGGCTGGCGGAATCATGGGAGCAGCTTTGTTGCTGGGTAGTCAGCGCCGAGCGCATCTGTCGCTCCTGCTGCGCCAGTTGAGCCGCCAGGGCGCTGCAATCGTTCATGAAATATCTCGCGCCGCAAGCAAAGCCGTTCCAGACCTGGCCCTGTGAACACGAGAAGACTTGTGCCTGCAAAACGCACTTGCCGGCTGCGTTTCGGTATCCTCCCGCAGCACAGGCCATACAATTCTCCCCTTTCTTGCAGCGTATGGGTGGTCTGGCCTCAGTCTTCAGGGAGGATTTGGGGGTCGGTTTTCTGTGTCTCAAGAATGAAAAAAAACTCTTCTTCTCAGGTTTCACGCTGGAGGAAGACTCCGAGACGCGAGTTCGCACATTCGATCCAGGCCGAGCACTATCGTTGGAAGACCGGCCGTGTCCGCTCGAACCCGCCGTTCCTCGATCCGTTCGCCCACTTGAAGAGGAGGAGTTGATGTGCGAGGAACCTGAGCTTGAGTAGCTGCCAGAACTCGAGCTGCTGTGAGAAGAACCACCGGAGCTTGAGCCGCCGGAACTCGATCCACCTGTTCCGGAGGAACGCTGTGCCACAAGAGTTGCTGAAACTAACAGGATAGCTGCGACGACAAGACCGGAGAGCCGCATGAAGCACCTCCCAACCGACTGAGGTGAGCCGGGCAAAATCTTTGTCGTTCTACTTTACTTAGACGGTAACTACCATCTAAAGGTTACCGCAAAACAGCGTCAAAGAACATCATGATTGAGTAATGATTGAGTAAAAAATTGTCACGGCAGGTATTCAAAAATCCCTGCCGCACCCATCCCTCCGCCGACGCACATCGTTACCATCCCGTAGCGTCCCTTGCGGCGCTTCAGTTCACGGATGACGCTGGCCGTCAGCTTGGCTCCCGTACATCCCAGCGGATGGCCCAGCGCGATCGCTCCTCCGTTTGGATTCACGCGTTCGAGATCAAGCCCAAGCTCTTGGATCACCGCCAGCGACTGCGCCGCAAACGCCTCGTTCAGTTCGATCACGTCAATGTCCGAGAGCTTCAACCCAGCCAGCTTCAGCGCCTTCGGGATGGCAAACACCGGCCCCAGCCCCATCTCTTCCGGCTTGTATCCGGCGGTGGCGAACGCGACGTAGCGCGCCAGCGGAGCGATGCCCAGAGCCTTCGCCCGCTCGGCCGACATCACCACTGCCGCCGCCGCGCCATCCGACATCTGCGAAGAATTCCCCGCCGTGGTCACGCCCTTCACGTGAAACGCGGCCCTGAGCGCGCCCAGAGCCTCGATCGAAGTATCGGCGCGCGGGCCCTCGTCCACTTTGAAAGAAATGTGGTGCTTCTTCGGCTTCGATCCATTAGGAGTAGTAAAGCTAACCGGCACGGCCACAATCTCATCCTCGAACTTGCCCGCCGCAATCGCCGCCAGCGCCTTCTGATGGCTGCGCAATGAAAACGCGTCGCACTGCTCGCGCGTGATGCCGAAGCGCGCCGCCACCCGCTCCGCCGTCAGGCCCATCGAAAGATAAGCATCCGGATAATGATCCACCAGCCATGGGTTGACCGAAATCTTGTGGCCGCCCATGGGGATCATCGACATTGATTCGGTGCCGCCTGCCACTATCACCTCGGCGCCGCCGCTCATGATGCGCTCGGCCGCCATGGCAATCGCCTGCAAGCCGGACGAGCAGAAGCGATTGATGGTCACCGCCGACACCTCGACCGGCAGCCCCGCGCGCAGCGAAGCGATGCGGGCCACGTTCATCCCCTGCTCGGCCTCGGGCATGGCACAGCCCAGGATGACGTCTTCAATTTCCTTAGGATCAAGCTGCGGCACGCGATCGAGCGCACCTTTGATCGCAACGGCAGCCAATTCATCAGGACGCGTAGCCCGCAGCGTGCCCTTATACGCGCGGCCCACAGGAGTGCGGACGGAAGAAACCACAACGACTTCTCGCATGGGACAATTTTACTCCGCGGAGGCCTCGTGTGGGGACGGGGTCGTGTGGGGACGGGCGCCTCGCCCGTCCAAGCCGAGCGCAGCTCGGCAGCGGCTGCA
>OBLU010000451.1_pt1 | contig 38815 bp, 30 predicted proteins | sample 1518681 | NCBI WGS metagenome assembly OBLU01 (sample SAMEA3539304, study PRJEB22396) | soil metagenome | biome: tundra; feature: field; material: soil | place: USA | collected 2010-05 | depth 0.15 m
GCCGGTTGTTGATGCTCCGAACCGCCATCCAGGACTTCGTGAGGCGGAAAGCACCGATTATCGCACGTTGTCTTGACAATGTCTGGGCACCTCTGTAACGTACGTCCGAATTCGAGGCCAAGGTCTGCGTGACAACTCCCCGAGCACAAGGTTCGGCGCCGTCCGTGGAAGGGCGCCAAAGCTGTATCGCGCACTCTGTTTGAAACGGTTCAGGCGGTAGGTGGGAGGAGCTGATTGTGGGCGACCAACGTGGTTTCGCCGGGATAGGCGTTCCCTCCACCCGAAGAACTAGAACATCACAGTCAGTGGAGGTCTGATGGCCCCCGAGGCCACCAACAACGGCGACGAGAGCGGGGATTTCCTGGCTGTGCCACAGGCCGCAGGTCGAGAGCCGTTACTGGTGCTCGAGCAGGTGACCAAGTCCTTCGGGGCGGTGCACGCGCTGTCGGACGGTTCGATCGCCCTCCATTCCGGTGAGGCTCACGCGCTCGTGGGAGAAAACGGCGCAGGCAAGTCGACCCTGGTGAAAATCCTCGCCGGCGTCCACAGGCCCGATTCTGGCCGGATGACTCTGGACGGCAAGAATCTCTCGTTGCACGGGCCGGCCTCCGCCGGTGCGGTTGGGATCGCCGTCATCTACCAAGAGCCCACGCTTTTCCCCGATATCTCGGTGGCGGAGAACGTTTTCATTGGGCGCCAACCCCTGCGCTCGTGGAGGCGCATCAACTGGAACTCGATGAACGACGTGGTGAACGAGGTCCTGGATCGCCTGGGGGTGCACCTGGACGTCTCCACCTTGGCCCGTGGGCTGTCCGTCGCCGACCAGCAGATTGTCGAGATCGCGAAGGCGCTCTCGTTCAACGCTCGGGTGATCGTCATGGACGAGCCCACGGCCGCCCTTTCCAATGCGGAAGTGGAGCGCCTTTTCGAGGTGATCGAGACGCTGCGCTCCGAGGGAGCCGCCGTGCTCTTCATTTCCCACCGGCTGGCCGACGTCTTCACTACTTGCCAGAGGGTGACCGTGATGCGTGACGGCAGGTCCGTGATGTCCGACATGGTGGCCAACGTGACCGTCGAAAGCATCATCAGGGCCATGGTCGGACGTGACGTGAGCACCTTGTACCCCAAGACCGAAGGGGAACCCGGAGCTGAGGTGTTGCGCGTCGAACGTCTGACCCGAGAAGGGGTCTTCACGGACATCTCTTTCAGCGTGCACGCTGGAGAGATCGTCGCCCTCTCAGGTTTGATGGGTGCCGGCCGCAGCGAAGTGGCGCGGGCGATCTTCGGCATCGACGATCGGGACGCCGGCAAGGTGTTGGTCAACGGCGCCACAATTCCTCCCCGGTCTCCCACGGCGTCGATGGCGGCCGGGATGGGCTTCGTCCCCGAGGACCGCCGCCAGCAGGGCCTGGTGATGGACCTGGCCATCGACCACAACGTGGCCCTCGCCTCCCTGAACCGTCTATGCCGCCGAAAGATCATCCGAAGGTCTGCCGAAACGGAACTTGCCGCCGATTGGTCCATAAGGCTGCGACTCAAGTACGGCAGGTTGAAGGATTCCGCCAACACGCTGTCAGGCGGCAATCAGCAGAAGACCGTCCTGGCCAAATGGCTCGCTCGCCATCCCACCCTCCTGATAGTCGACGAACCGACGCGTGGTATCGACGTGGCGACAAAGGCCGAAGTGCACCGATTGCTGGACGAGGTGGCTCACCAAGGCGTAGCCGTCTTGATGATCTCGTCGGAACTGCCCGAGGTCCTGGGCATGGCCGACCGCGTCCTCGTTTTGCGAGAGGGTCGGATCGCCGCCGAGTTCTCCAAAGAGGAGGCCGACGAGGCGTCGATCATGCGTGCCGCGACCACTCAGCTGGCGCGTAGCGCCACCGGGAGCTGACCATGTCCATTGCCGGATCGAGGTCGCGTCGGCTGGCCAAGGCGGTGCTACGTGCCCGCGAGGTCAGCATCCTCATCGTGATCCTGGCCGTCTTCGGCATAACCACCGTCTACAACCACAGCTTCGCCGACCCCCTGAGCGTTCAACAACTTCTTGTCGGGGCGTCGGTCATGGTGATCCTGGCCGTCGGCGAGACCCTGGTCATTATCACTCGCAATGTCGATCTTTCGATTGGTTCGGTTCTGGGTTTGTCCGCCTACGTCGTCGGGGACCTCTTCGCCCACAACCCGCACCTCCCAGTCTTGTTGGGCTTTCTCGCCGGCACCTTCGTAGGACTGTTCTGCGGCGTGATCAACGGCGCGATCGTGGCGATCGCTCGAGTACCCAGCCTGGTTGTAACGCTGGGCACGCTCTATGCCATCCGCGGGATCGATGCCATCGTCGTCAACGGTATTCAGATAAACCCGAGCAGCATTCCCAGCAGCTTTATCGGCATCGGTTACGAGACCATCATCGGAATCCCATGGATATTCGTCATCGCCTCCGCGCTCGTGCTGGTCGTCGGCTATGTGATGCGTACGTTCAGACCGGCTCGCGACCTCTACGCGATCGGTTCCGATCCTGACGCAGCGCTGCTCGCAGGGGTGCCGGCGCGCCGCCGGATCTTCTTCACCTTCGTGATCTCGGGAGGCATAGCCGGCTTTGCTGGCGGGTTGTGGCTCGCCGAGTTCGCCACCGTGAGCTCGGTGGCCGGCCTCGGCTACGAGCTCTTGGTCGTTGCGGCGGTCGTGGTCGGTGGCGTGGCCATCTTTGGCGGCAGCGGCACCGTACTGGGAGCCGGGCTCGGTGCCATCCTGCTCAACACCATCAATCAGGCACTTGTCGCAGCTCGCATCTCCGCATTTTGGGATGAAGCCCTGGCCGGCGCTCTTCTGATCACTGCCATCGCGTTCGACCGATACCTCTTCCTTCGTCGTGAGCGCGCCCTTCGAGTGAGGATGGCAGCCCGTGTCACAACGTGAACTAGGCAAGACCGAGCCTGTTGCAGGCGGGCTCGCCCTCGGCTTGTCGGAAGACGATCGCCCGCAGCCGGTCACCGCTGCCGCACCGGCCGGCGCGACTGGGTGGCGGTGGCAGTCCCTGGGCCGTTGGGAAGTGGCGCTGGTCGGATTCGTGCTTGCCACCGTGCTGTTCGGGACAGCCGAGTCTCACTATTTCCTGAGCGGCGCCAATTTCTTCGACTTCGGACTGAACATCGGGCCCATTGCGCTCATGGCGCTACCCCTGACCTTCATCGTGATGACCGGCGAGATCGACCTCTCGGTGGCCTCTACCCTCGGTCTCGCCTGCTCCCTTCTCGGTTACCTGTTCGAGCACGGCTGGCCCATCCTTTTGGCCATAGTGGTCGTGTTGCTCATGGGCGTGGTTACCGGCACGTTCAACGGAATCCTGGTCACTCGCCTCGGCCTGCCTTCCCTGGCAGTGACCATCGGGACCCTGACCCTCTATAGAGGTCTCGCGGAGATCATCTTGGGGAGCAGCTCGGTCACCGGGTTTCCCACCTTCTATGACAAGGTGGGCACCTCTCCTATCCCGCACACGGAATTCACCTGGACCCTGGGTATTTTCGCGGTCCTGGCCATAGTGTTTGCCATCGTCCTCCACACCACGCCGCTAGGCAGGTCCATCTTTGCCATCGGTCTCAACAAGGAAACGGCGTTCTTCTCAGGCATCCGAGTGAAGCGGATCAAGCTCCTGCTTTACACGCTTTCGGGGTTCATCTGTGCTCTAGCAGGAGTCTTGTGGACCTTCCAGTACGCCAGCTCCCGTTACGATGCCGGTACCGGTCTGGAACTCGATGTCGTGACCGTCGTGCTCTTCGGCGGCGTCTCCATCTTCGGGGGCAAAGGGACGATGGCCGGCGTGATAATGGCTGTCTGCGTGATCGGTGGTATTCAGAGCGCCTTAACTCTGATCAATGTGTCGGCGCAGGCACAGGAGGTGGTCACCGGCTGCCTACTGATCGTCAGCGTAGTGTTGCCCAACTCCGGCGCGACACTCGGCCAGTTGCGAGCCCGGTTGGCGCGGGCCGCTCCGAGCAGATCGTGAACCTTGTTCGGGTCCAACGCGGGCCCGCCAGTTTCTTGGGGCTAGGCCGGCGGGGTACCCTCGCCGTCGACTCATGCGTCAAGTGAATCTTCGTGGAGCAAGGTGCCCACGGAGAAATCGGTAGTACCGTCCAGTTAAACAAGGAAAGGAAGGCCCATATGAAGTTCCGTGCAAGCCGGCTTGCGCTGGTAGCGGCAACGGCAATCGTGGCCGCAGGCTCACTGGTCGCAATAGCTGGGGCGGCTACAGCCTCCGGCACACTCAAGACAGGCCAGACCATTTACTTCATCCCCAAGGACACTCTGAACCCGTACGAGGTCATTGCCGACCACGGTGGCAAGCTGGCCCTCACTGCGATCAAGGACAAGGAGGTCGTCAGCAGCGGTACCGCGGACACTGCGGCAGCCCAGATCCCTTCGATCCAAGCTGCCATCGCTGCTAAGGCTGCGGCCATCGTCATCGCCGGCAACGACCCCAGCGCCCTTTGCCCTTCGTTGGCCAAGGCCCAAGCTGCAGGCGTCAAGGTGGTGTCGTTCGACTCGGACGTGACCTGCCCGAACCACCTGTTCATCAACCAGGCCAACACCCAGCAGATCGGGACTTCTGAGGTCGACCTGCTTGCGAAGGAGATTGGCTCCTCCGGTCAGATCGCCATCCTGTCCGCCGAGGCCACTGCTACCAACCAGAACTCCTGGATCAAGTACATGAAAGTGGAGCTCAAGAAGTACCCGAAGATGAAGCTAGTTTCGATCGTCTACGGGAATGACGACCCCGCAACCTCGCTGACCGTGCTCCAGGGCCTGCTCTCGGCCTACCCGAACTTGAGGGGCATCATCTCACCGACCACGGTGGGCATCTCCACCGCGGCACAGTACCTGGACACCCACAAGTCGCTGCTCAAGCACCTGGTGCTCACCGGCCTCGGCCTTCCCTCGCAGATGAGGAAGTACGTGCTGGACGGGACGTGCAAGGAGTTCGAGCTGTGGAACCCGCAGAACCTGGGCTACCTGGCCGGCTACGCCGCGGCGTCCCTGGCATCGGGGCTCATCACCGGTAAGCCAGGACAGACCTTCAAGGCCGGATCACTCGGCACCTACAAGATCCTTCCTGCTGCTGGCACCACGGGTCCCTCGGTGGTCCTGGGCCCACCGACGGTGTTCAACAAGTCCAACATCAACCAGTTCAACTTCTAGAAGAGTTCCGACCCTCTTACTGAGAGAGATCGGAGACCCTCTGCCGGGCAGGATCGGAGGCACCGCCTCGTTCCTGCCCGGCGGTTCCCGTCTCTAAGGACAATGTGGTGACCCACCGATGACCGAGCGTGTCTGTTTCAGGTTGCACATCCGCCCTGAGAAAGGGGAGGAATATGTCCGGCGCCATACTGAGGTGTGGCCAGAGATGCTCGAGGCCCTACGGCGCGCCGGCTGGCACAATTACTCGCTGTTTCTCGGCGATGACGGTACCCTTATCGGCTATCTCGAGTGCGAGGACTTCCCCGCCGCTCAGACCGCGATGGCGGCCACCGAAGTGAACGCCCGATGGCAGGCCGAGATGGCAGAGTTCTTCAGCGAACTCGATGGCGGCCCGCCTGATGAGGGGATGCATCCCGAGCTTGAGATCTTCCATCTCAGCTGAGCTTCACCGGCCCGGCCACGTGGCGGTGAAGGCCCGGCTGGCGTGGTCGCATGCTTTTGCTGATCCTGAGATCAGGAAGCAGTCACCAACGATGACCGATGGGAGGCAAGTCGATTGACGACCAAAGTGACCCCATTCCGCCAGTGCCCTCGTCCCGTCATCGGGCTCGTCGCCGGTGGCCTGGGTGCTTACTGGCCACAGTTCCCGAGGCTTCTCCCGCAGCTGCGGAAGTCCGCCGCGGTCGTGTCCGAGAGACTGGGACAACTCGACGCTGAGGTGGTCGACGCCGGTTTCATCTCCGACGCCATGGAGGCAGTTCAGGCTGTTGAGGTGCTCAGGGCAGCAGGCTGCGACCTGATCATCATGTTCCTCACCACGTACATGACGGCGACCATGGTCGTTCCTATCGCCCAACGCAGCGGGGCTCCGCTGTTGCTGCTCAACTTGCAACCTACCGAGTCGATGGACCACGCCAACTTCGGCACCGGCGAGTGGCTCGCTTATTGCGGTTGTTGCCCCCTACCCGAAGTCGCCAATGTCCTCGGACGCTGCGGGATCGCATTCCGCTCCATCTCCGGCCATCTCGCCGACGAACGGGCCTGGGAGCGTATCGGGCGTTGGGTTTCTGCTGCCTCGGTACGCAAAGCCCTACGCAGCGGGCGTCACGGTCTCATGGGGCACCTCTACCCGGGGATGTACGACGTCTCTACCGACCTCACCTTCGTCCCGGCGATGCTCGGCGGCCATGTCGAGGTGCTCGAGATCGACGACCTACGTGTGCGCGTGGCCGCCGTCACCGAGCAAGAGGTAGCCGCCAAGCTTGAGCAGGTTCACTCGATATTCGACCTTGACTCATCGGTGGAAGTCGAGGACCTCGACTGGGCCGCGCATGTCGCGGTCGGCTTGGACCACCTGGTGGAGGACTTCGCGCTCGACTCCCTGGCCTACTACCACCGTGGGCTCGACGGTGAGCTGCACGAACGCCTGGGAGCCGGGCTGATCGTGGGCGCCTCTCTTCTCACCGCTGCCGGGGTACCCGCCTGCGGGGAGTATGAGCTGCGTACCTCACTTGCCATGTTGATCATGGACCGGCTCGGCGCAGGGGGTTCCTTCACCGAGATGCAGGCGCTCAACTTCCGCGACGGCGTGGTGGAGATGGGCCACGACGGTCCAGCCCACCTGGCCATTAGCGAGGGGCGCCCGCTGCTGCGAGGCCTGGGTGTCTACCACGGCAAGAGAGGCTGGGGAGTTTCGGTGGAGTTCGATGTCGCCCACGGCCCAGTCACGGCGTTCGGCATCAGCCAGGGACGTCACGGTGACCTGCGCTTCGTCGTTTCCGAGGGGACCGTGGTGGCAGGCCCTCTGCTGGAGATCGGCAACACCACCTCTCGCGTCGACTTCGGCTGCGACCCTGGCGCGTGGTGCGACGCCTGGTCGGCTCAGTCTGCGCATCACTGGGCGCTCGGGACTGGGCATCGTTCCCAGGATCTAGCGGCTGTCGCAGAGCTCTTGGGCATCGACGTGGTCAGGGTCTCTCCATAGGGCCTGCACTTCTCGTGGTCCCTCTCGGACCTTGAACCGAGTCGGTTCTCGCGAGGTCCGAGGCTTTGGTCCTGGTTGCGCCATCTGTGTCCACGTTTGGTCCTAGAGCGCAGTTTCACGGCATACTACGGCTGACGTTTGGGCTATCGAACCCGTCGGCTCGGCGTGGCAGTTCCTACTTCGAGGCAGTGAGGTCCATGGTCTCTCGAGTCGTCGGCAACGCCGGGTCCCCACCCAACGAGCATTGCGCCTGCGGAGCGGTCCATCGCGTCCCGACTGACCTAGTCGTCATTGACGAGCACGCCGTCGAGCAGCTTGTCGCCTACGTGAAAGAACGTGGGTGGTCACGCCCGTTTGTCGTCATGGACGCAAATACCGAGGAAGCCGCCGGCTCTCACGTCAGCGGCGAGCTGGCGGGGGCGAAAATGCGCGTCACGACGTTCTGCTTCTCCGAACGCAGCGGTCTGCTCGCCAATGAGACGAGCGTGTCGCGCCTACATGAGGCGCTGAAGGACTCGGGAACCGACTCGATCGTCGCAGTCGGGTCCGGCGTGATCACCGACACCACCCGGTACGTCGCGAGTCTCATGGGTCGCGAGTTCGTGAGCGTGCCGACTGCCGCGTCGATGGACGGGTACGCGTCGAACCTCGCCGTGATGGAGTTCGGGGGGATGAAGACGAGCTTCCCGGTCGCTCCCCCAGTGGCGATCTTCGCGGACCCTCGCACAATCGCCGCAGCCCCGCTCGAGATGACGCGAGCCGGCCTCGGTGACCTGTTTGGCAAAGCGTCTGCACACGTCGATTGGCTGGCGTCTCACGAGCTGTACGGCGAGCAGTTCTGCGCAGAGGTCGAGCGACGAGTGACCGTGCCCCTCGTTCATGCTGCCACGCACGCCGAGGACATCATCGGGGGGTCGCTCGAGGCGGTCTCCGGGTTCCTGGCCGGGCTGGTCGAGTCCGGGATCGCCATGGCGATGATCGGGAACTCCCGACCGGCGAGTGGATGTGAGCACCACGCGTCCCATTTCTGGGACCAACTTGCGGCGAGCGGTCGACGACACCATACCCCGCACGGTTTCCAGGTGGGCTACGCAACCCACTTCGCTATGCGCCTCCAGCGGTACGCGTTCGGCGGAGACATACGCGAACTGGCTCCCCCACGCCCGATCGCCCCCGATGGCGACGACGCGCGTTCGTGGTTCACCGGCCATGGCGCGGAAGTGGACGCCGTCATGGAGGAGAAGCGCCGGTTCCTCGGCGAGCACGCTTCCGCATGGCCAGCGACACCGTCACGCTGGGAAACCGTGCAGGAGCAGATCGACGAAGCGATGGGCGTGTTCCCCCTCATCGCCGAGGCTTTGTCAGTGGCGAGAATCCCCTCTGAGCCCGGGTTCCTCGGCCTCGACGCCTCGACGCTCAAGGCGACCTTCCGGTGGGCGAACCGGATCCGAGCTCGTTACACGGTGCTCGATTTCCTGGAAGGTCAGGGCAGGCTCGATGAGGCGATAGATGCCGTGCTCTCCCCGGAGATCACGGACTCTTGACGCTGATGCCGAGTTGCCGAGAGGACAGCGAAGGTGCTGTCGAGGATGGGGGTCCGCGTTGCACACCTTGCCCGCTGCTGCGCAGGCTTTTGTGTAGGCATCGGACGCGAACTCACGGAGCAATCGCGGACCCCTTCGGTGAGCGCAAGGGCGCGGCATAATGACGAGATGATCCATCAGGCTCTGAGGTGCTTGTTCGACGCAACGCATGAGATCTGTCTGAGGCCGCCCGAGACCTCAGGACACGGCGCCGTGGCGGGTGGAGCGTGAGCGCGTCCGAGTCGCCGGGCGGACGGCGTGTGACGATAGGAGTCGACTTCGGCACCGAGTCCGGCCGAGTGCTCCTTCTCGACGTGCGCAGCGGCGCAGAGCTCGCAGTCACCGAGGTTCGCTATCGCCATGGGGTGATTGATCAGAGGCTTCCCTCGACCGGCGGCGAGCTCCCACCGGACACAGCGCTGCAAGACCCCGGCGACTACCTCGAGGTCCTTTACCAAGGGATTCCCGAGGCGCTCGCGCTCGGCAAGGTGGCGGCGGACGAGGTGATCGGCATCGGTGTCGACTTCACCTGCTGCACTGTCTTGCCGGTGACCGAGGACGGCACTCCGCTCTGCCAGCTCGACGAGTGGCGAGATCACCCCCATGCCTGGGTGAAGCTCTGGAAGCACCACTCCGCCCAGCCGGTCGCGGATCGCCTGAACGAGGTCGCGATCGAACGCGGCGAGAGCTTTCTTGCCCGCTACGGAGGGCGGCTCTCTTCGGAGTGGTACTTCCCAAAGCTCATAGAGACCTGGCAGAAGGACCGCCCCGTTTACGACGCCATGAGCGCGTTCGTCGAGGCCACCGATTGGATCGTGTGGCACCTCACGGGCACGCTTGTTCGCGCCAGCTGCTCGGCGGGCTACAAGGCGTTTTGGTCGGCGAGCGATGGGCTGCCGTCCCCGGCATACTTCGAGGCCGCCTATCCCGGCTTTTCTGACCCGACCGCGAAGTTGGGGACGAGCTTTGCCTCCCCCGGCCAGCGTGCAGGGATGCTCCGGGCCGAAGTGGCGGACCGCCTCGGCCTGAGCACGGCGGTCGCAGTGGCGGCCGGCAACGTCGACTCGTTCGTATCGGTCCCAGGAGCCGGGGTGCAAAGCGCAGGAGTGTTCCTGATGGTCGTGGGCACGTCCATCTGCGACCTCGTCATCGATCGGCACGAGGCCCGGATGCCAGGGATCACAGGCGTCGTGGAGAACGGCATCTTGCCCGGGTTTTTCGGCTACGAAGCTGGGCAAGCGGCTGTCGGGGACATGTTCGCGTGGTTCGGGAGCCGTCTCCTCGGCCTGAAGAGCGGTCAGCCGGGCTCGGGAGGGAGCTGGCACGAGGAGTTCGAACGAGAGGCGGCCAAGCTCGTGCCCGGAGCGAGCGGGCTCGTGGCGCTCGACTGGTGGAACGGCAACCGGACGATCCTCGGCGATGCGGACCTGTCGGGCGTCATCGCCGGCCTCACTCTCGCGACGACGCCGGCCGAGATCTACCGGGCTCTGCTCGAGTCGGTGGCCTTCGGGACGCGACGGATCATCGAGAACTTCGTGGAGCATGACGTCGCCATCGACGAGATCGTCGCATGCGGTGGGATAGCCGAGCGCAGCGCGCTCATGATGCAGTTGCTTGCGGATGTGACCGGGCTGCCGGTCACGATCCCTGACTCGAGCCAGATCCCCGCACGTGGCGCGGCGGTGTGCGGTGCACTCGCGGCGGGCTCGTCACGGGGTGGCTTCGACAACTTCGAAATGGCAGTCAGCGAGCTCAGGCCGGCGATGTCCCGTCGCTACGAGCCGTCGCCGCAACACCGTGCGACCTACGACGAGGTCTACTCGGTCTTTGGTTCGTTGCACGACGAGTTCGGCCGAGAGCATGTCGAATGGCTTCACCACCTCAAGCAGATCCGCCGGACCGCGTTGGCAGCAAGCACGTGATGGTTCCGTAGACACGCGGCGACGAACAGGTCACGAAGAGATTCCTCGGACCGACCAACCGGTTCACAGTTGCCGACCGTGGGCATGTAGAACGAATGCCCAACTAGCTAGGATCTCCCAAGAGATCGCCAGGTCGTCGTGTCGACCCCCTAGGTTCGCTTCGTGCTGCCGGTGGAGTGCGAATCGGGAAGCGAAGAAGGTATGCATCGCGAACGTGTGGTTGCGGCGCTGAGTCACGTGGCGCCGGACCGTTGCCCGTGGCAGGCAACATTCACCCCGGAGTTCGCCGAACGACTCCGCGCAGATCTGCGCCTTGATGTCGCGGCCGGCGCGCACAATCCTCATGGCGGCGGCAATCCGTGCGACCTCGAGATAGGCCTCGATCAGGATCTCCTCATCACCTCGGTGGGTTGGGCGAATTCCTACTACGGGGAGGGCTGCGAGTACGTCGACGAATGGGGAGTCAGCTGGCTGTCGGCGCCCTACGAGACACCGTATGGCGTAGGTCACTACACCGAACCGCGCGGCCATCCCCTTGCCGAAGCCGACGCCAAAGCGGTCGCGCTCTATCGGCCGCCCGACCCGGGTCGACCAGAGCTCTACACGGACGCCGAACGGCTCATCGCCGAGCATGGAGCCGAGTACTGGATCGTCGGCTCCACCGTCACGACGATTTTCGAGACGGCGTGGGCATTACGCGGGCTCGAGCAGCTGCTGACCGACTTCATAGAGGACCCCGATCTTGCGGACGCCATTCTCGACATTCCCTACCGCTACCATCTCGCCGCGGCCGAGACGCTCGTGCGCATGGGCGTGGACATGATCTGGCTCGGCGACGACGTGGGCCACCAGCACGGCATGTTCATCTCGCCCCGTCACTGGCGCCGCTTCCTCAAGCCGCGGATGGCGCACATCATCGAGCGCCTGAAGACCATCAACCCGGGCGTGAAGATCGCGTACCACACCGATGGCTGCGTCTACCCAATCATCCCGGAGCTGATCGAGATCGGGCTCGACGTGCTCAACCCGATCCAGCCCGCCGCGATGGAACCTGTCAAGGTCAAGCGCGAATACGGCAAGGACCTCTGCTTCTGGGGCTCGATGGATGAGCAGTACACCTTGCCATTTGGCAGTCCGGACGACGTCCGTCGGGAGGTGCTCGACCGTATCGCCACCCTCGGGGCGGACGGCGGCCTCATTCTGGCGCCGACTCATCACGTGCAGCTCGATACCCCGCTCGAGAACTTCTGGGCGATGGTCGAGGCGGTCACAGGACCTGGGGCAACTGCATGAACTCGATTGAGCGAGTAGGGGCTGCCATTGAGCTGCAAGAGCCGGACCGCGTGCCTGTGGATCTGCACGACTTCCAGGTAGCCGCCCGCGCCTCCGGCTTGCCGATGTCGGAGATCTTCCGTGACGGCGCGCTGCTAGCCGAAGCCATGCTCGCGGCCTGGCGCGAGTTCGGGCACGACATGATCCTGCTGGAGAACGGCACCGCCTGCAGTGCCGAGGCGTGCGGCATGGTCGTGCGCTACGGCGATGACACAGCGCCGGTGGCCGGCCGACCCATTCTCGATTCCCTCTCTGAGGTGGCCGATCTGCAGGTGCCGGACCCCTACGTCACCTTCCCGATGTCCGAGATCCTGAAGGCAACCCGCATTCTCGCGCGCGAGATCGGCGACAAAGCTTGGATCTGCGCGCGCGCGGACCAGGGGCCGATGGACCTGGCAGCGGAACTTCGGGGCATAAGCGAATTCATGATGGATCTGGCGACCGGCGAGGAGGAGGGTCTGGTCCACGCGCTGCTCGACTATGCCAGACGGGTCGCAACACGCTATGCCTATGCCCTGATCGAGTGCGGTGGCCACTCCACGTCCATCGGCGAGCCGATAGCGGGACCTGCCATGATCTCGCCACGACAATACAGCCAGTATCCCTGGATTCATGAGCACCGCATGGTTACCGAGCTCAAGGAGCACGGCATCGTTTTGCACCTGCACATCTGCGGAAACACCGAGCGGATTACCGACGATTTCATCGCCACCGGGGCTCAGGTTCTCGAGATTGACCACAAGACGGATGCAGCACGCCTCAAAGCAGCAGCGCGCGACTTTACGTGCCTGTTGGGCAATATCGACACCAACCTGCTCGCGCTCGGGTCGGTCGGGGAGGTTGATGCCGCCTGCCACGAGCTCATCGATATTTGCAAGCCTGGCGGCGGATTCATCCTGGGCCCGGGGTGCGCCATGGCACCAACCACCCCACCGGAAAATATCCACGCACTCGTCGAGTCGGCAAAGAAATATGGGTCGTACCGGCGCGCGTGAACCTGGTTTGACACCTTGCCTTGCCAGATCTGAGCTCGAGCCGCAGGGTTATTCCACGGTCGGTGGGTGACATCCACGGCTCGCTACCATAAGGCCATGGATACTCGACGACTGGGCAAGACCGGATTCGACGTCAGCGTTATCGGCTTTGGCGCGTGGGCAATCGGGGCAGACTGGGGCGACGTGGATGACGAGACATCCATGCAAGCCCTACACGCTGCCGTCGATGGCGGTGTCACGTTCTTCGACACTGCCGACGTCTATGGTGACGGCCGCAGCGAGCAGCTGATTGCCCGGCTCCGCCGCGAACGGGACGAGGAGCTCATAGTCGCGACGAAGATGGGGCGCAGGCTCCCGGTTCAGTCGGTGGCCGGCTACTCGCCGGAGAACCTTGAATCCTTTGTCGCACGGTCGCTAACCAACCTCGAGACCGATTGCCTGGATCTTGTCCAGCTGCACTGCCCTCCGACGGACCTCTTCTATCACCCGGAGGTATTCGCTGCCCTCGACGAGCTCGTAAGCACCGGAAAGATAGCCAACTATGGAGTTTCCGTCGAACGAGTGGAGGAGGCCCTAAAGGCGCTCGACTATCCAGGGGTCGCGACGATCCAGATCATCTACAACATCTTTCGCCAACGACCCGAGGAGCGGCTCTTTCCAGCGGCCCAGATTGCCGATGTAGGGATCATCGCGCGCGTACCGCTGGCATCGGGGCTGCTCACCGGGAAGATATCGGCCGATACGGTCTTTCCGTCCAATGACCACCGCAGCTACAACCGCCACGGAGAGGCATTCGACGTCGGTGAGACCTTCTCGGGCGTCGACGTCGAAGCGGGCCTTGCCGCCGTGGACAAGATTCAAGCCATTCTCCCCGAAGGCGAGACTCTTGCAAGCCTGGCGCTCCGCTTTTGCTGCTCGAGCCCGGCCGTCTCGACGGTGATCCCCGGCGCCAAGACGCCGGCGCAGGTGCGAGCTAACGCCAGCGCCGGCGAACATCGCAAGCTCAGCGAGGACACGTTGGCCCATCTTCATGAGATCTACCAGTCCTACATCGCCCCGTCGGTGCACAACCGTTGGTGACGAAACGCCGAGATCGACGGGGTCGCGTCCCTCATGCACGTCGTCGGCTCGGCCGTGGCTTCGAGATCAACAGCGTGACGGGATTCCTCGTATCGTAGGACCAGGCGGGCGCTGCTTTGTCGGCCAACTCTCAGGGCCGCGCCTCTGAGCAGCCATTTTAGGTTGGCGCCAGCGTTTAGGCCCTTGCAAGGACTTCCGGGAACCAAGCGGCAGGATCGTCGATGATCCGCCGTATCGTGATTCCTGCCGCCCCCCGGACGGAAGCGTCGGTGCCGAGGGACGAGACGACGACCTCGGTGGGTGACCAGGAATGGTTCACAACGCGATCACGAAGCTCGGCAGTCACGGGTCCGATCAGCCACGGTGCGAGCTCCGCGTAGAAGCCGCCGAGGACGACGGTCGGCAGGTCCAAGACGTTGAGAAACGCAGAAAGCGCGATACCGAGCGCGGCTCCGGCCTTCTCCAGACAGAGGAGTGTCGTCGGCTCGCCTGTCATCGCTCGCCGGACGAGCTCTGGTACGGATTCGACAGGACTACCGATGGTGGTCCCCGCCTCTTGCGGCAGCCCTGCGGCTGCAAGCAACGCCTCCTGGCCGGCTACGCGTTCGAGGCAACCGCGGCCACCACAGCTGCATGCCGGTCCCATCGGATCCACGGTCACATGACCGAGTTCACCTCCGAGGCCTCGGACACCGCGAAACAGCTCGCCACCAATGACGATCCCAGCTCCGACCCCGATCTCACCCGACACGAGCACGAAGTCCTGCAAGCTATTCCTGCGACCAGACCAGAGCTCGCCGAGCGCCGCCAGATTTGCTTCGTTGTCGCAGTACACCGATTGAAGGGGCCGACCAAGCATTTTGGCAACGAGCTCGGCCGGCGCGATACCCTGCCATTCCAGCAGGTTGGGGGCGCGATGGAGAACGCCGTCAAAGTCCACCAACCCTGGCACGCCGACGCCGAGCCCGAATACGGTGAGCCCGGCAGCGTCCGCCTTGCGCCAGACAAGACTTGCAGCCCGGACGGCCCTTCGTAGTACGACCTCGGGTCGGAGCAGCCGGTTGTCGCCCACGATCGTCCCTCGGAATCGAACCGCACCGGTGAGGTCGACGACGCAACACGACACGTAATCGACGTTGATCTCCATGCCGAGCCCGGCAGGCCCTTGCGGATTCAGGCTGAGAGGGCTGCCAGGTCGCCCGATGAGGCCCCGTTCCGGGTCGCGCTCGACGACAAGTTGGGCATCCATCAACGCATCGACCAGCGTCGAGACCGTCGCCTTGGTGAGGCCAGTGAGCGCAGCCAGTTGTGCACGCGACAATCTCCGCGAAGCCGCGATCTGTCGGAGCACGAGAGAGAGATTGTGCCGCTTCAGCAGCTGTTGCCGAGCGGGCACGCTGGGAAGTGGTCTTCCCGTCTGTTTCGGCATTCGGGCAAATTCGCGATTGCCCCTAGCCATGTTTCCAGCTATCGCTCGTCCATGCGTGCACGAGAGATGTGTCCGTCGCGGACGTCCGCATATCGAGCTCGTATCGCTGGCAGCGGTTCGGCGTCGAATCGCAACGACCCGCTTAGCGGCCATGGATGGGGCTTGTGGTCGGGCACGAGTACCCATTTTGCCTGGAATGCAGCGCCGTCGGCGACGTACTCGCCTGGGGGCGGCACGAGGACCGGGCGGCCGAAGATCGCCGGCGCGATCCGCCGCAGGGCTTCGGATCGGCTGCCACCGCCGATCAGGCGCACACGCTCAATCTCGACGCCATGTGACTCGACAGCATCAAGTGCGTCCGCCAGGCCGCACAACAGGCCCTCGACAGCGGCCCGGGCGAGGTGGGCCGGAGTGGACGTCTTGAGGCTGAGGCCGTAGAGCTCGCCGGTTGAGTCCGGGAGATTGGGAGTTCGTTCTCCTTCGAAGTAGGGGAGGAGAACCAGTCCATCGGCTCCCGATGGAGCTGACAGTGCCAGGTCGGAAAGACCTTGCTGATCGACACCGAGGATCCGGGCAACGCCCTCGAGAACGCGAGCGGCGTTGAGGGTGCAGACGAGCGGTAAGTAGCGCCCGGTCGCGTCGGCAAAGCCTGCGACGGTGCCGGAACTATCCGGCATCAGGACGTCGGAACTTGCGAACGCGGTACCAGACGTCCCGACCGAGACAATGACGTCGCCGTCGGTGGGACCTACGACAAGCGCAGCCGAGGCGTTGTCACCAGCCCCCGCTCCGAAGAGGGTAGGGCCGCTCTGTCCGGGGCTCTCCGCCGGTTTGAGGACACGCGGGACCTTGACGACGCGTCCCAACGCGCGCTCGAGTAGGTCGAACCGGTATTCATCGGTTATGGGCGACCAGTAGCCCGTGCCGCTCGCGTCGCTTCTGTCAGTGGTGAGCGACTCGATCGTCAGGCCGTCTTGGTGCTGAGAACCCAGGAACCTCCAGGTGAGCCAGTCATGCGGCAGGCAGACGGCCGCTGTGCGATTGGCATTGTCAGGTTCGTGTTCGGCAAGCCATCGGAGCTTCGAGACGGTGAATGCCGCCAAAGGGACACTTCCGACGGCGTGTGCCCACGCATCGGCACCGAACTCCGATACGAGTGCTTCGGCCTCAGGAGCCGATCTCGTGTCGTTCCACAAGAGCGCCGGACGTATGACGTTCGCGTCCTCGTCGAGGCAGATCATGCCGTGCTGTTGCGCGGCGATCGAGATCGAAGCGATACCGTCGAGGCCCCCTGCGTCCGCAAGCGCAGTCTGCAGAGCCTTCCACCAGCTCTCAGGGTCGACCTCGGTCGAATCGGGATGCTGGGCCCACCCCTTGCGGACGAGGTCACCCGTGGCAGCGTCGCGGACGACGACCTTGCACGATTGCGTGGACGAGTCCACTCCGGCGACGAGCGTCACGGCAGGAGCGGGTTCTCGCGCCGGGCAAGTCCGTGGGGCCGGGGGGCGACGCTATCGGGTTGGTCAGCGGGCGCCAAGGACGTGCTCCACCGCGAGCTGATCCAGATGAGCGAACCCGAACCCGTGCACAGCGGCCGTCTTGAGGTCGAAGTCCTCGAAGGCAGACCGGTCAGCGAGCAGATCGAGATAAGACTCGGCGTCCCCGAGCGTCGGAGTGGCGAGTTCTCCGACCTGGCTCGCTCGCAAGGCTTCCTGCACGGCTGGATCGGCACGGAAGGCTGCCGCCCGCTCCTTCAAGAGCAGGTACGTCTGCATGTTGGATGCGGCCGAGGTCCAGACGCCGGCCGCATCCTCTGTTCTCATGGGCTTGTAATCGAAATGACGGGGGCCGTCGTAGGAAGGCCCACCCCGGGGGCCCCCGTTCTCGAGAAGGTCGACAAGGTGGAAGGCGCTCAGCAGGTCGCCATGTCCGAAGACGAGGTCCTGGTCGAACTTCGCCCCACGCTGACCGTTGAGGTCTATGTGGAAGAGCTTCCCGTGCCAAAGGGCCTGTGAAACGCTGTGTACGAAGTTCATCCCAGCCATCTGTTCGTGCCCGACCTCGGGGTTCAGCCCGACCATCTCGTGATGCTCGAGCGTCGAGATGAAGGCAAGCGCGCTTCCTACGGTGGGCAGCAAGATGTCGCCGCGCGGTTCGTTCGGCTTCGGCTCAATCGCGAATCGGATGTCGTAACCACGGTCGATGACGAATTGCGCGAGAAGGTCAAGTGCCTCCCGGAAGCGGTCCAAGGCCGCCCTGACGTCCTTTGCCGCATCGGTGTCAGAGCCCTCGCGCCCACCCCAGAAGACATACGTCGTCGCCCCAAGCTCGGCGGCGAGGTCGAGATTGCGCATGACCTTGCGGAGGGCGTAGCGGCGGACCTCGCGGTCGTTGCTCGTGAAGGCCCCGTCCTTGAAGATCGGATGGGAGAAGAGATTGGTCGTGACCATCGGCACAACTAGACCTGTCGCGTCCAGGGCGTCGCGGAATCGCTTGATTCTTCGTGCGCGCTCGGCATCATCCGACCCGAATGGAATCAGGTCGTCATCATGAAGAGTCACACCGTACGCGCCCAGTTCGGCAAGGCGAGACACGGCTTCAACGGGGTCTAGCGGGTCTCGTGTCGCATCCCCGAATGTGTCTCGAGCCTGCCAGCCCACCGTCCACAGTCCAAACGAGAAGCGATCATCACGGGTCGGTGCCAGCATCAAGGACCTCCTCGGTACTTCGTTGATGGGTTGAACTTAATCATCCTTGGGCGCGGCGTCAACCGAAAGACGCCTCGCGCTCAGACGTCAGCCAGGGCAGCCGTCAGCCGATGTAGCGACCGAGCAGGCTGAAATCGGCCGGGCTGAGCCGGTCGGCAATGTTCCCGGCCTGATGCCAGTAGGGGTAACGCAGCGGCTCGGCGCTGACCGCGTCCAGCCGCGACACCTCCTCGTCGCTGAGCACGAGATCGGCCGAGGCCAGGTTGTCGGTGAGCTGTGCCTCGGTGCGCGCGCCGACGATCACCGAGGTGACCGCCGGCTTGCCGATGAGGTAGGCCAGTGCGATCTGAGCCGCCGACACACCGCGCGCCGAGCCGATCTCGATCAGTACCTCGATGGTGTCGTACAGCTTGTCCTGGTCGTAGATCGGCGGTTCGTCCCACTCACCGCTCAAGTGCCGGCTGCCTTCTGGGGCGTCGGTCCCTTGTCGCCGGTACTTGCCCGAGAGCAGCCCACCGGCGAGCGGGCTCCACACCAGGATGCCGAGACCCTGGTCGATCGACACCGGCACCAGTTCGGCCTCGGCGTCGCGCGCTTGTAGTGAGTAGTAGATCTGCTGGCTGACAAAACGCGGCAGACCGGTGTGCTCCGACACCGCCAACGCCTTCATCAAGTGCCAGGCGGAGAAGTTCGACGCGCCGACATAGCGCACCTTGCCCGAGCGGACCAGGAAGTCCAGCGCGCCCAGGGTCTCCTCGAGCGGAGTCTGGCCGTCCCATCCGTGCATCTGGTACAGATCGATGTGATCGGTGCCCAGCCGGCGCAGGCTCGCCTCGGCTGAGGAGATGATGTGGTGACGCGACAGCCCCGCGTCGTTGGGCTCTTCGCTCATCGAGAATCGCACCTTGGTCGCGATGAGCACCCGGTCACGATCGCTGCCGAGAGCCTTGCCCAGGATCTCCTCCGATAACCCGTAGGAGTACACGTTGGCGGTGTCGATCAGGTTGACGCCGGCGTCTCTGGCAAGGCCGATCTGCCTCCGAGCTCCCGCGACGTCGATTTGGCCTACGGGACTTGCCCATCCGGTCCCGCCGAAGCCCATTGTGCCAAGCGTGACGGTTGAGACACGCAGTCCGGAGTTACCTAGCTGGCGATATTTCATGCGACAGAAACTACGGGACAATTGTGAGCTTGTCGATCGATCTTGAGGCCATTGCGCCCCTGCAAGGATTGCTGACGATGTCCCACTCGGCGCGAGCGGCGATCGCTATGATCCCTTGCATCTTCGACTATGTCGCACTAGGGCGTTGCCACGCGCGAAACCTGGTGCCGGCACAGGCTGAGTCCCACGCATTTGAACCGTCGGTGGGCCGCAGCGAGGGGCCACACCAGATGATCCGGCCCAGCAGCGGTCGGCTTGCGGGGATCGGTGCCCGATAGCTGTCAATGACCTGTCTGGAAGGAAATCACGTGCACGAGACCGATGAGACGCTCGAATGCTGGTTCCTGACCGGTAGCCAGGCACTCTACGGAGACGAGACGCTGCGCCAAGTGGCTCAGCAATCCGCCGAGATAGTCGCACTGCTGAACGCCGGCCCGGAGATCGGTGTCCGCCTGGTCTGGAAGCCAGTGCTCACCGGAGCAGCAGAGATACGCCGGGCGTGCATCGAGGCGAGCTCCACGGATCAATGCATCGGTGTCATCGCGTGGATGCACACCTTCTCGCCTGCAAAGGCGTGGATCGCCGGGCTCGATGCTCTGCGAAAGCCCCTGTTGCACTTGCACACCCAGGTGAACCTCTCGCTTCCGTGGGACGAGATCGACATGGACTTCATGAACCTCAACCAGGCGGCACACGGCGATCGTGAGTTCGGCTACATCGAGACACGGATGGCGCTTAGGCGAAAGACGGTAGCCGGCCATGCAAGCAACCCGCTGGTTCGTCAGCGGATCGGCTCATGGGCACGCGCCGCGACCGGCTGGCACGCGGCACAGCAGCTCCGGCTCGTCCGCTTCGGCGACAACATGCGCGATGTTGCGGTGACAGAAGGCGACAAGGTCGAGGCGCAACTCAGGCTCGGGATCTCCGTGAACACCTACGGAGTGAACGACCTCGTCGCCGAAGTGGAGGCCGCCTCTCCCGCGACTGTTGACGCGATCGCTGGCGACTACGAGGCCAGCTACTCGGTCGTGCCCGAGCTCGCCAAGGGCGGTGCCCGTCACGACTCGTTGAACTACGCGGCCCGTATCGAGGCTGGTCTGCGGTCGTTTCTCGAAGGCGGCAAGTTCACCGCCTTCACGACGAACTTCGAAGACCTCGGCGGATTGCGACAGCTTCCCGGTATCGCCGTGCAGCGTCTCATGGCCGAGGGCTACGGCTTCGGTGGCGAGGGCGACTGGAAGACCTCGGCGCTCGTGCGGATCCTCAAGGTCATGGGGGCGGACCAACCGGGTGGCACCTCGTTCATGGAGGACTACACATACCATCTCGGTCCCGGCGAGCCGAAGATCCTCGGTGCGCACATGTTAGAGGTCTGCCCGAGCATCGCGGCTCGGAGACCGAGCTGCGAGATCCACCCACTCGGCATCGGCAACCGCTCCGATCCGGTCCGCCTCGTTTTCGACGCTTTGCCCGGCAAAGGTTTCGTCGTCGGACTCGTCGACCTCGGCGACCGGTTCCGGCTCATCGCGAACGAGATCGAGATCGTGCCTCCCGACGCGCCGCTTCCCAAGCTCCCCGTGGCGAGGGCCGTCTGGAAGCCCGCGCCGAGCCTGTCCACCTCGACAGAATCGTGGCTGATGGCCGGTGGCCCGCACCACACCGCGTTGAGCACTTCGGTGGCCATCGAGACTCTCGATGACTTCGCGGTGATCGCCGGTATCGAGCTGGTCCGAATCGGTGACGCCACGACCACAGAAGGCTTCAGGCGCGAGCTTCGCTGGAATCAGGCGTACTACCGGCTCGCCCAGGGCCTGGCTCGCTGACCGCCTGACGCGCTCGCGGGGGCCTGAGCGTCTCTCGCCGGCGACTCGCTTTGCGCACGCAAACCGGCTTCGTCGGACGGCGCCCAATTGCGAGCTGCCAACTCGCGCGGTCCGCTCCGCGGTTGCGTGCAGGACACCCACTGGCTGGGTTGTCAGGCGGTGGGTGTCGCCCCGATCTCCCGGGGCGCCTCGCTCAGGAGTCGAGGGCCTGCTGAAGCTGGGACCGATAGCTGGAGACCATCAGCTCGGTCAGCTCTTCGAGCGAGGTGTCCTGGGTGCGTTGATCGATGGTGATGCGCCCGCCTTGCATTACGTTGACCCGGTCGCAGAGCTCGAAGAGGTGAGCGAAGTTGTGGTCGATGATGATCATCGAGACCTTCCTGCTGGTAGCGAGCCCTCTCACCAGGTCGATGATGAGCCGTGACTCGCGTGCGCCCATGGCTGCCAGCGGTTCGTCGAGCAGGAGGATGCTGGCATCTGCCCTGGTAGCGCGCGCAACGGCGATCGCCTGCCGCTGGCCCCCGGAGAGCTGGCCAGCTTCGGTGTCGACGTTGGGTATGTAGACGTTGATGTCATCGAGGTAGCGTCTGGCGAGTTCGCGCATCTTGCGCTTGTTGAGCAACCGCAGGGGCCCGGCGTAGGTGATCTCGTGGTTGAGGAAGAGGTTCGAGAAGACCGGGAGCTGGGGAATGAGTGCGAGGTCCTGGTAGACCGTCTCGATCCCATGCGCGGAGGCGTCCTCGACCGAGTGGAATCGGACCTCGCGACCCTTTATCGAGAGTTGCCCTTCATCGGGCGAGAAGAGGCCGCTCAGGATCTTGACGAGAGTGCTCTTGCCTGCGCCGTTGTCCCCGACCAGGCCGAGCACCTCACCCGAGTGCAGGTTCAAGTCGATTCCGCGCAGCACCGAGAGTGGTCCGAAGCTCTTTGTCACGCCTCGGACCTCGAGCACCACTTCGGAGTCGCTGGGATCGTCTTCCAGTGGTCCGGCCGGTGTGGGGGCGTCGTTCATCATCTCGTCGCCTCCGTCAGCTCGTCCGTGTGTGAGCGGCCAAGCGGTCAAGCCACCCGTTAAGGGTCATTGCGACGACCATTATGAGGCCGATGTAGACATAGAAGTCGTTGGTGCTGACACCGATGATCGTGAGACCGGCTTCTAGCACGCCGATCAGGATGGCACCGATGAACGCACCGATCACGGTGCCCCGGCCGCCGGTGAGGGCGGTCCCTCCGATGACACAGGCTCCCACCGCGTAGAGGATGTAGTTCACCCCGGCATTGCCCGGGTCCATGCTGCCGTACTTGACCGCGTCGACGATCCCGACCGCGCCGGACAGGAACGAGCACAGCACGAAAGACCAGATCTTCACGCGGCGGACCGGCACACCAGCCTCGGCGGCGCCCAGCAGGTTGCCGCCCGTCGCGATGACCCGCACGCCGAAGCGTGTCCGCTTGAGCGCGTAGTGGATGACAAGCGCGATGACGACCACCCAGAGGATCTCAGACCACAGCCAGACGCCGATCACCTGGCCGAAGAAGCCCACATGGGGAACCACGCTCGAGGTCTGCGGCGGCAGCGACCCGGGAATCGGCGTCGCCTCGGTGTCGTTGGATTTGATGAGCACGATACCGAACAGGATGAAGTTCGTCGCCAGGGTCGTGACGAACGACGGGACGTTCAACAACACGGTGATCAGGCCGTTGATCATCCCGACGCCGGCGGCGACGAGGAGCGAGGCGACAATGGCCCATCCCACGGGAACGCCGAGCTGCCACAGCCAGTACATGACCCAGGGCGTGGTCAGGAACACCTGTCCAGCGGAGAGGTCGATCTCGCCCAGTACGAGCACAAGCACCTCGCCGACGGCGATCGCTCCGACCGGCCCTGCGAAGCCGGCGGCAGCGTTCAAGCTAAGGGAGGTGAGAAAGTTTGCCGAGTCGACAGAAAAGAAGATGAACAGCGCGATCGTGATGATGATCGGGGTGATCTCGCGCTGCGCGACGAAGGCACGCCAAAGGTAGCGACCCACGCCGCCAGATGGTAGCCCGGCCGAGCTTTTGGGCTCGGCCGGGCTGGTTACAGGGTAGGCCACCGTTCGGGCGACCTCCGATTATCTCTCTTGCCGCCGATTAGTACGGAATCGGCTTGGGGGGAGCGTTGACCGTCTCGACGTTGGACGTGCCTTCCCACCTGTTGGACTTCAGGTAAGGGGTAACGGTCGCCTTGACGACGATGGCGGTTCCAGTGTCGGTGTTGGTCGGCTTCATCAGCCCACCGGAAATGTTGAAGAGGAACAACTGCATGAGCGTGTCGAAGCCTTGCAGGTAGGCCTGCTGGTCGACCGTCTGGAGGAGGGATCCGGTCTCGATGGCGTCCATCACCGGGATTCCGGTGTCCCATCCGGAGCCGCCAACCTTGCCCTTCAGCTTGTTGGTGACAATGAACTGCGCAACGGCGTTGGAGTCGCCGCTGTCCACGGTCATCATGAACTTCACGCCCCGGTGACCGGAGTACCACGACGAGATGGCGTTGTACTCTGGCGCGCCTTCCGTAGCCGAAGTCCCGACCTCGACGAAGTCGACGCCCGCTGCCGTGAAGACCGGCTTCGCTCCATCGATCCGCGGCTGGATGTTGCCAGTTCCGGGAGTAGCGATGATTCCGGCGACAAGGTCACCTTTGCCCAGGTGCGGTACACCGTGAGCCAGGATGCCTCGTGCCACCGCGGCACCGGCCGACAGGTTTGACTGGCCGACGTAGGCCATCCTGTTGTTGACGAAACCGGGCGCCACGTCTGCGTTGTAGGCAATCACAGGAATACCGGCGTTGAGCGCGGCGTTTGTCGGAGCGTTAAAGGCCGTGTTGTCGATGAGCGGCACGCCGATTCCGGCGGCCTTCGACGCGATCGCGCTCTCCATGGCGGCGACCATCTGGCCGACGACCGAGGTCTGCGAGCCGGTCCAGGTGTAGCTGCAACCCGTGAGGGCACAGAAGTCCTCGCAGCCGTACTTCGTCGCAGTGAAGAACGAGTTCGTGGTCACGTGGTTGTCCATCACGAAGTGGTACGCCGGGTGCTTCGCGAAGAACGGATGGTCGCTGTTGCGCTTGTAGGTCTGCGCACCAGCCCCGTCCGCACCCAGGATCCCGGCAACGCTTCCGAGCAGCGGCAATGAAGCCACAGCTCCCGCGTTGCGCAGGAAGCGCCGTCTGGACAACTCTCGCTGTGTGCTGCTGATTTCTTCGGGTATGTCCTTTGCCATGCTGCCCTCCAGTTTCTTGCCGAAATCATCCGTGCTTTCGCGCGGACTGGGCCTGCATCCAAACTGCTTACGAATTCAGAAACCTAACAGCAACAAATTTCCTTAGCAAGTACTACGGCCGCCTCGAACAGCACTCAGTGCGTGGTTCGCGGAGGTTGAGCAAGTCCCCGCGAATCCACCATCGATCGTCTCGCCGGCCATGGGGATAGGTGAGACGGCGGTCAGGCGATCCGCGAGGCTCCATCGCAGGCGACGATCTCGATCGTCTGTGGCGGGCTGTAGCCCCGCGCGGCGAAAGCCATTGCAACGGCCATCGTGACTGTTTCGACTTTGGCGAGCTCGACGAGCACCACGGCCGAGCCCCCAAAGCCGCCTCCCGTCATGCGGGCGCCGAGCGCGCCGTTGGCCACCGCGACGTCGACGACCGTGTCGAGCTCGGCGCAGGAGACCTCGTAGTCGTCGCGTAGCGAGCGGTGCCCCTCGCTGAGCACGAGGCCGACCTCGGCGGACCGTCCCGACTCGAGAAGCTGGACCACTTCGAGCACGCGGCTCTGCTCGCTGATCACATGACGAGCTCGGCGCCGCACCACGCCGTCGGCGATCTGAGCGAGGGCGGCATCCATATTCTCCGGCGCGACGTCCCGCAGCGCGGTGACGCCGAGCTCTTCGGCGGCTCGGCGGCAGTCGCGGACGCGATCGGCGTAAGCCGAATTGCCGAGGGCGTGCTTGACTCCGGTGTTCACGACGAGCAGCGTCAAGCCGACGGGTTCTAGGTCGAGGGGCACCTGTCTCACTTCGAAGGTGCGCGTATCGAGGAACAGGGCGTGACCGGACTTGCAGAGCAACGAGGCGGTCTGGTCCATGATGCCGGTAGGCACGCCGACGTACTCGTTCTCGGCCCGCTGGGCGACAAGCGCCAGGTCCTGTCGCGAAAGCGGCAATGCGTAGAGGTCGTGCAGCGCCAAGGCGACCGAACACTCGAGCGCTGCCGACGAGGAGAGGCCCGCGCCGATCGGCACGTCACTGTCAATGAGGAGCTCGACGCCGGCAACTTCCGCGCCGGCTTCGCGCAGCGCCCAAACGACGCCGAGGACGTATGATGCCCACCCGCTCGTCGTTCCCGGCTTCAGCCGGTCCAGCGCAGCCTCGACGACCGGGAACTCACCCCGCTCGGAGCGCTGGGCGGAGGCGACTCTCACGAGATCGTCGTCGCGACGGGCCGCATACGCCTGGGCGGCGAAAGGCAGAGCGAGCGGCAGCACGAAGCCGTCGTTGTAGTCCGTGAACTCGCCGATCAGGTTCACCCGCCCGGGAGCCGACCAGATCCCCTCCGGGAGCCGGCCAAAGACGCGGCCGAAACGCTCGCCCAAGACTCCGAGTGGGCTCATCTCTGCCGTCGCTGGAGAAAGTGCCAGGCGTCATCGACCATCTGGTCGAGCCTCGGCCTCCTCGGGACCCAGTCGAGCTCTCGGCGGGCGCGTTCAGAGGAGGCGACGAGCACTGCCGGGTCTCCCGCTCGGCGCGCTGTGACGCGCTCGGTCAGCTGCAGCCCGGTCACCCGGCGGGCAGCGGCGATGACCTGGTGGACCGAGAAGCCCTCGCCGTTGCCGAGGTTGTAGACCCGCCACGTTCCAGGTGAGGCTGCACCGAGCGCCAGCAAGTGGGCATCCGCGATGTCGACGACGTGAATGTAGTCGCGGATGCAGGTCCCGTCGGGTGTCGGATAGTCGTCGCCGAAGACGTCAACCGAGCGGCCTTCGAGGGCGGCTCGCAGGGTCAGTGGGATGAGGTGGGTCTCGGGATCGTGCCTCTCGCCAAGGGTTGCGTAGGAGCCGGCCACGTTGAAATAACGCAGGCTGACCGCGGCGATGCCATGCCGAGCGGCCTCCTCATCGAGCATCCGGTCCACGGCGAGCTTCGAGGAACCATAGGGATTGAGCGGCACGGTCGGCGCGGCCTCCTCGATCGGCACCCGAGCCGGCTCGCCGTAGACGGCAGCCGAGGAGGAGAAGACGATCTTGGAGATCCCGGCCGTGCGCAGGGCCTCGAGGAGATGGCGTGTGCCGGCGACGTTGTTTGTCTCGTACTTCTGCGGATCGGTGATCGACTCGGCGACGAGCGAGGAGGCAGCGAGGTGAACGACGCCGTCGAAGGCTTGGCGACCGAGCGTGCTCGAAACCTGCTGCACCCTTTCGAGCACGAATTGGGCATCGTCGGAGACCGCATCACGATGACCCGTCGAGAGGTCGTCGATCACCGTGACCTCGTGGCCGGCCTCGAGGAGCCTGGCGACGACGACACTGCCGATGTAGCCGGCCCCGCCTGTGACGAGGACGTTCACCTGGATGGCCCCAAGTAAGTGAGACGCCGCCCGTCGACGAGACGGGCCGAGGACTTTCTCAAAGGGCGCGCGCTGGCGAGGAGCTGCCGGTCCGCGATGCCCGCACGGCGTGGATACTAGCTACTGCCGTGACTACAGATCGCAACCTGGTTCGCAAGAACCGGATCCTTCGACACTGTGCCCCGATCGTGTGCCCGGCAGGTGGAGCGGGTATGTGGGATGCTGCGCGTCTGCGGCGAGCACAGTCGGTGGCCGGGTTTGATCACCCGAGCGCGTCCGCCCGGCACGTGACGATCTGCGTGCCGACCAGTGCTCTCCGAGCGCACGCTTGGCGTCGTCCGAAGAGTTCCCAGACAGGAGGAGCCACGATGACGCGACGCTTGTACGGTCATCTTCTCGTTGGGATGATTGCAGTCGCAGCGATCGTGTGCCCGGCGGGTGCCGGGGCGCAGCCCTCAGTTGTGGCTGCAGCGGTCGCCGGTGTTGCGGCCACCTGGTCCCGGGGAGGGTCGATTGACCCCTTCACCGGGGCGCCGACTGCCGTCTCCTGCCCCACGGCGAGGTTCTGCGCCGCAGTGGACTCGAATGGCACCGTCCTTGTCTACAACGGCAAGTCGTGGTCGTCGCCCGAAAGCATCGACCCGGGCGGAGGTGGTCTTACCTCGGTTTCCTGCCCGATCGCGACCTTTTGCGCCGTGGTGGACCAGAACGACAACGCTCTCACCTACAACGGCAGTTCGTGGTCGAAGCCCATCAAGATCGATTCGAGAGGATTCGGCCTTGCCTCCGTATCCTGCGCGAGAGCGACATCGTGCGTAGCGGTGGACCGGGGCGGCTTCGCCGTTGTCTACAACGGCAGGTCGTGGGTCGGGCTCCGCTACGTCGACATGGGCGGACAGGGCCTGGACACAGTGTCGTGCCCGAAGGCGAATCTGTGCATTGCCGTGGATGCGGAGGGCAACGCTCTCACCTACAACGGCACGTCATGGTCGAAGCCGGTCAGCATCGACACGAGCGGATACTACGTGAGCTCAATCTCCTGCTCGTCGTCGAAGTTCTGTGCCGCAGTGGACGAGGGTGGGGGCGCCCTCACGTACACCTCCGGCTCGTGGTCTGGCCCCTACACCATCGACCTCGATGCCGGCATCCTTATCTCCGTCTCCTGCCCCAAGGCGAGCTTGTGCGTCGCATTGGATGAGAGCGGCAATGAGCTCACCTACGACGGGACCTCGTGGTCGAAGCCGGTCAAGATCGATTCGAACGGATTCCGGCCGGCGTCGGTTTCCTGCCCGATCGCGACCTTCTGCGCGGTAGTGGACCGCCACGGAAACGTACTCACCTACAACGGCAGGACGTGGTCTTCGCCTCTCAGCTTCGACCCGGGCGCAGGCGGGCTCACGTCCGTTTCCTGCCCGGTCGCGAGCTTTTGCACCGCAGTGGACCTGCGCGGCAACGTCATCACCTACGGCGGCACGAGCTGGTCCTCCCCTCTCAGCGTCGACCCGGGCGCTGGCGGGCTCACCTCCATCTCGTGCTCGACGGCTAGGTTCTGCGTAGCTTTGGGCCACGGCCTCCACGCCCTCACTTACGAAGGCAGGACGTGGTCAAAGCCTGTCAGGATCGACCCGGGCGGCAGCAGCCTCACCTCTGTCACCTGCCCGTCGGCGAGCTTCTGTGCAGCGGTGGACAAGGGCGGCAACGCTGTCACGTATAGGAACGGCTCCTGGTCGTCCCCCTCGCGCGTCGACCCGAACGGAGGCGGGCTCACCTCCATCTCCTGCCCGACGGCGAGCTTCTGCGCCGCGGTGGACCTCCGTGGCAACGCCGTCACCTACAACGGCAGGACGTGGTCGCCCCCTCTTGGCATTGATCCGGGCGGAGGCGGGATCACCTCTGTCTCTTGCCCGACTGCGAAGTTCTGCGCGGCGGTGGACCGCAGCTTCCACGCCGTCACCTACGACGGCGGGACTTGGTCGAAGCCGGTGACGATCGACCCGAACGGAGGCGGGCTCAGATCGATCTCCTGTCCGTCGGCGAGCTTCTGTGCGGCTGTGGACTTCAAAGGCAACGCGCTCACCTACGGTGTCGGCACGTGGTCGTCCCTCGACATCGTCGACCCAGGCACCCCCCTCGAATCGGTGTCGTGCTCGTCGGCGACCTCGTGTATCGCGGTGGACAGCACCTCCACGTTCAGGTGGCTGTCACCCACGACGACCGCGGTTACCGCGGTTGCCCCTCACCCGGTCGCCGGTCGGCTGGTAGCCGTCCGAGTGCAGGTCAGGGGCCTGACCGCGAGAGCGAGGTCAGCGACTCCGCACGGGAAGGTCACCGTCACCGACGGGAGGAGAAACTGTCGGGCGGTGCTCAGGGGGTTGTAAGGGATGGCGACAGGCACGTCTTCGATCATCGAGGAAAGGGCGGGCAGGAGACCGAACGCTTGCCAGTCACCGTTTCCCTGCCAGTTCCCCGGCTCCACACCGATCGGAATGGTGACGACCAGGGAGTTCACGGCCGGCATCACGAACTAGGAACCGAGCAGGCCAGGGCTACGCTGGGTTCATGTCGCCCGAGAGGTGTTGCCACCATTACGGGCCGGACCACGAAGGCTGGGACGTCGCCACCACGAAAGTGCACGCCGGCTGGAGTGCCCGAGTGACCCAGCTCCCGCTAGATACCATGAGAGCGGGTTTCATCAGCGTGGACGATCATGTAGCAATCCTCGCCGCCGCCGCCGCCGCCGCCGCCGAGGTCCTCCTCGACAAGTGAGCGCGAGCGACGGAGAAGCTGGCTCGGCGGTGCCGCGTGTCCGTCACGCGCCCCCACAGGACATGTTCATACACAGCGCGAACGTGCTGGACGAGACCGGAGGGTTTGCCGGCCCCGTGGATGTTCTTGTCGCCCATGGAGTCGTAGTAGCCGTCGGGCGGGATCTTTCGCCCGGCGCGAGCCAGGTCACTCTTGATGGCGATGGGCTGTGGCTGTTACCCGGCATCTTTGACTGTCACGTTCATACGGGTCTGTCGAGCTTTGACACCCTAGAGCTCCTGCGTACGCCGTTCTCGCGCCGCGTGCTCGAGACGGCAGACGTTCTGCGACGCACCCTGGGCGCGGGCGTCACGTTCGTGCGCGACGCCGGCGTTGCCGATGCGGGCGTGCGCGACGGCGTGGCGGCCGGCTACGTGCCCGGGCCCACGATGCAAGTTTCGGTTGTCGCCATCGGTTCGACGGGAGGCCACACGGACGGCTTTTTGGCCGGGCCCGGCTTCGAATGTTCGGTGGACTACTCGCTGCCGGATTACCCAGGGAGGCCGCCGCATCTCGCCGATGGCCCCGAGGAGATGCGGAAGGTGGTCCGTCTTGCCGTCCGCTCAGGAGCCGATTGGATCAAGCTCGTTGCCACGAGAGGCGTGTTGGCGACATCCGATGGCGGCTTCGACCCGGAGCTCTCGTTCGAGGACCTCGCGGTTGCCGTGCTCGAGGCCGGCCGTCGCCATCTCCCCGTCATGGTGCACGCGCTCGGCGGTGATGCCATCCGCTGGGCAATCGAGTCCGGAGCCCGCTCCATCGAGCACGGGATCTTCCTCACCGAGGCTCACGCAGCGGCCATGGCTGCTCGCGGATGCTTTCTCGTCCCGACCCTTGCCATCTACGAGCGGCTGGTGGCGTTGGCACGCTCCGGTGACCTTGACCCAGACCGTGCGGCGAGGGCCATCGAGGTCGGTGAACACCTCGGGCAAGCCGTCCAGATCGCCCGGGCTGCGGGCGTCAAGGTCGCGCTCGGCAGCGACTTCGGCCATCGCGACGATCACGGGTGCAACCTCTCGGAGCTCGCCTTGTTGCATCGAGCCGGCCTGAGCGTCGAAGAGGCACTGTTGGCCGCGACCTCGGTAGGAGCAGAGCTCTGCGGGGTCGGGGACCGCCTTGGACGAATCGCCCCGGGCTACCAATTCGACGCGATCGTGCTCGATCACGAGCCCACCGACCTGGCGTACCTGAGCGAGCCCGGAGCTGTGACAGGCGTCTTCCAACGCGGCACGGCGGCCGTCGTGCACCCTCGGTTGCATGCCGTCACAGCGACAACTACATTAACCTGAGTAATCTGATCGGATTTGTAGGGTTGCTGCGATCAAGCCGGACCGCAGGGGAAAGCGCAGCCGCGAACGGAGGCAGAACGTGACAAATCGAGAGGACGCACGTGATCGGGCGACACTGAGCGACAACCGCCGGCGTTACAGCCGGCGTGAAATGCTCCGCTTCGGCGTCGTGGGCGCGAGCGTGATCGGCGCTAGCCCGCTGTTGTACAACAGCTCCGCTTCGGCCGCGTCCGTTACGTCCCGCAAGTCCGGGGGAGCCAAGCCCAAGCTTGGCGGTACGTTGAACTTCGGCCGCCAGACCGGACCAACCCAGCTGGACCCGGCGAACTCGATCGTCGAAGGTGACGTCTACACGCTCGACAAGATCTTCGAGCCTCTTTACATCACAAGCCCGCAGGGCACGCTCACTCCGTGGCTCGCGCAGGGCCACACGGTGAGCTCTGACGGGAAGACCTGGGCCTTCTCGCTCCGGCCGGGCGTGAGGTTCTCCGACGGCAAGCCGGTGACCTCGGCGGATGTGGTGTTCTCGATCCACCGCGCTGCCACCGACGCCGACGGCCCGCTCAGCTTCTTGGACTTCGCGATCAAGTCCTACAAGGCAACCGACTCGCGCACCGTCACCTTCCAGCTTTCCCAGCCGTGGGCCCCCTTTTTGTCGGACATCTCGGTTTTCGCGAACGCGATCCTGCCGAACAACTTCGGTGGCCAGAGCGAGTCCGCTTTTTTCGCCAATCCGATCGGCACAGGACCGTTCGTGCTCAAGTCGTTCGTCAAGGGTGGGAACGCTGTCCTGGCGAAGAACAAGAACTATTGGCAGCCCGGCAAGCCCTATCTCGACGAGGTCAACTTCAGCTACATCTCCGACGACAACCAGCGGGTGCTCCAGCTCAAGTCGGGGGAGGTCCAGGTGATCTCGGCGGTCCCGCCGGCCCAGGTATCCGCCTTGAAGGCGGACCCGGCTCTGGTCTTGGAGGCGTTCGGATCCTGGGCGGTCGACCTGCTGTTCTTCAACGAGAAGATCCCGCAGTTCAAGGACCGCCACGTTCGCAGGGCGATCAACCACGCCATCAACATCGAGCAGCTCGCCAAGGTCACGACCTTCGGGACCGCCGAACCGGGGAACTCGTTCTTCCCGCCGAGCCTCCAGTACCACGCAAAGGTGCCGACGCTCGGCTACAGCCTCGCTGCTGCCAAGGCCGAGCTCGCGCAGTCGGCCTATCCGCACGGCTTTTCGACCGCGATCCTCGTGCCGAGCGGCAACACCCAGTACGTCGAAGCGGCAACGATCATCCAACAGGAGCTCAAGCCGCTGAACATCAACGTCTCGATCCGCCAGCTCGACGATGCCGCCTACACAGCAGCGTTCGAGGCCTTCAACTACGAGGCGATGATCAACGGTGCGACCAACGACATAAGCGACCCCGACGAGATGGCGTCGTTCCAGGTCGACGTGCAAGACGGCGGATCGCATTCGTTCTGGACCTACTACGACGACCCGAAGGCGATCGCGCTTGTGAGACAGGCCGAGACCCAGTTCGACAGCGCGAAGCGCGCCGCGCTGTACGAGAAGATCCAGGCGCTGGTTGCCCAGGACGCCCCGTACGTCGCGCTCGACTACCCGCCGAACATCTACGCTTGGCAGCCGACGCTGCACGGATTCGCCGTTAACCCAGGCGGTGCGTACCGGTTGGAGGATGTCTGGTTGAGTTAGCGGCCAACCCGACCTAGCCGGCCAACCCCACCTGGACGGCCCGACCGGTGAGGCTGCTCGACAGCCTGCACCTTCGCTGAGGCGGCCTACTTGCGCCGGTCTGACTCGGGAGAGCCTGACGCCGGTGTTAGCCTCCTCCATAGAAGTCGCCACACGGAAGGCTGACCTTCCGAGTCGGCATCACCATGAGAAGGAAGGGCCGATGGCGACGAGGACCACGCGCTTCGGAGTGGGTCGGCGAGAGGGCCACGACTCCTCGCCGTTCTACGACCGTGCGTTGAAAGAGGTGGAGACTACCTCGGGCCGGGTGCCGTCCCAGGAGGTCGTTCGAAGCGGCCTCTATGCCCGCTCCGCTGAGACAATGGTCGAGCTTCCGGATGACTGTGTTGCTCTCATGGTCACGTCGCCGCCTTACCATGTCGGCAAAGAATACGACTCGGACCTCAGTTTCGATGACTACCTAGCGCTGTTGCGCGCCGTGTTCAAGGAGACCTATAGGGTTCTCGAACCGGGCGGAAGGGCCGTAGTGAACGTAGCCAACCTCGGGCGTCGGCCGTATGTGTCGCTCGCAGATCACGTCACCGCAATCATGGAGGATCTCAAGTTCCTCCCACGGGGAGAAGTCATCTGGGTAAAGGCAAGGGGGGCCTCTGGGTCGTGTGCATGGGGCAGCTGGCGATCGGCGAGCAACCCGACGTTTCGCGATTTGCACGAGTACTGCCTTTGCTTCAGCAAAGAGCGATGGAGCCGAGCCCGCAAGGGAGTGAGCACGATCGCTCGCGATGAGTTCCTCGCGGCGACCCTATCTGTATGGGAGATCCCGCCAGAGTCTGCTCGCCGGGTGTCACACCCTGCCCCGTTCCCCGTGGCATTGCCAAGGCGATTCATCGAGCTCTATACGTATCTCGATGACCTTGTTCTCGATCCCTTCCTTGGCTCAGGTTCGGCGGCAGTGGCCGCTGTCGAGACCGGTCGTCGTTACGTCGGTTACGACATCAACGAGGGATACCTCCGCACGGCTCGTGAGCGGGTCCTGGCTGCCCATCCTTACGCCCCTCCATTGGACGGATGGCTCACTTAGCTAGCTTAGCTAGCGCCTTGAAAACGGCCTTGTGTCAATACGGCCACGAGGGCGACACCAGACTACAAATGCGACACTACGATCGCCGACGGACGACGAAGATCACCGAGTGCACGGGGAGACGGATGAACCGGACGAGACTCTGTGGCACTGCGGTGATCCTCGCGGCGGTAGCGGCGGTCGCCAGCGGGGCTGGGACGGCTCCCCCAGGAGCTCAGGCAGCCACCCGAGCGTTCTCCATCCCGCCGAACGCCATCGTGATACGTCCCGAGATAGTTCACGTCGGTTCGACCCTGTCCAGTCCGCCGAGCACGTCCGCGTGCGAGAGGACCCTGGGCATCGCCTGCTACGAGCCCGCTCAGATACAACAGGCCTACGACCTGGGGCCGTTGTTCAAAGCCGGCACTGACGGCAAGGGGCAAACGATTGTCATCGTCGACTCGTTCGGCTCACCGACGATCGGCCACGACCTGACCATCTTCGACAGAGCCTTCAACCTGCCCGCTCCCCCCTCTTTGACGGTGATCCAGCCTGCGGGGGCGGTCCCGCCGTACGCGGCCTCCAACGATCGCGAAGGCTGGGCCGGTGAGGCAACCCTCGACGTCGAGTGGGCGCACACCATGGCGCCGGGCGCGAGGATCCTCTTGGTAGAGACGCCGACCTCGGAGGACGAAGGAACCAGCGGCTTTCCCCAGATTGTCACGGCAGAGCTCTATGTCCTCCACCATCACCTGGGCGGTGTCATCAGCCAGAGCTTCGGAGCCACCGAACAGACATTTCCCACAGCACAGGCCCTGCTGGCGCTGCGGACCGCCTACGTCGAAGCCGCCGACAGCGTCGACAACGTGACTGTGCTCGCAGCATCGGGTGACTTCGGCGCGACCGATGTCGGTCCCGACGGTTCGACCTTCTACGACTTCCAGGCCAGTTCCTGGCCGGACACCGACCCTCTCGTGACCGCAGTCGGAGGCACACAGCTACATCTCGACGTCGAGGGCGATCGAACCTCTCCCGACAGCGTTTGGAACGAGACCTACAACACCGGGGCCAACAGGACCGCTGGAAGCTCCACCCCGAATCCTCTTGCCGGCGGTGGCGGCAAGTCGATCATCTTCGCGCGGCCCACCTACCAGAACGGCGTGGCGTCAATCGTGGGCCAGCATCGAGGTGTGCCTGATATCTCCATGAGCGCAGCCTGCGATGGCGCGGTCGACACCTACCAGAGCTTCGCCGGAGAAGCGCAGGGCTGGTACCCGTCTTGTGGCACGAGTGTCGCCACGCCCCTGTTCGCCGGCGTCATCGCGCTGGCCGACCAAGAGGCCGGCCACCCACTCGGGCTCATCAACTCCGCCCTCTACGCCCTGTCGGCTTCACGGGCGGCCGGCATCGTGGACATAACCAAGGGAAACAACACGGTCTCGTTCACGCAGGACGGCGAGCTCCAGACGGTGAAGGGCTTTCCGGCCTTGCGCGGTTACGATCTCGCATCGGGAGTCGGCACTGTCGATGCGGCCAAGTTCGTCCCCGAGCTGGTCAAGTTCCTGGCAACCTCCTAGACACCCCGTCTTCACCTGACGACGTTCATGCTCGAGCGCCGGCGACCTGCGCTGCTTGCGTGCAGTTCGTCGTTCGGCACACTATGACGTCTCTCGAAAGGTTGCGCCGTTGCTCGGCAGTTTGGGTTTCACGCCACGCACGACCGCCGCTTCGTTCACGACCGGGATGGCCTCGACGTCAATGAGGCCCGCCTTGTTGAACATCGCGGCCCACGCGGCCATCGAGACCGGCCGCTCCTGGAACCGGATCACGTAACGGCCGCTGTTCTTGATGATCCGCCACCAACCTCCGGGGCCTTTGCGAAGCAACAAGGTCAGCTTCGCACCGATGATCTCACGGTCCCGCGCGTCGCCGCCGCGTCCGAACATCATGTCGCCTATCACGAGCTTGCCGCCAGGGCGCAGCCACTTGAACGCCTCGTTGACGGCGACCTGCTTGTCCCTGTCGCGGAGATGGTGCAGGGCGTAGTTCGAGACCACCAGATCTACGGAGTTCTCCGACAGCCCCAGGCGCTCGATCGGCACGGCGCGTCCTTCGACGTTCGAGACGCCCTCCCGCTCGGCGTTCTCGAGGAGCAGGGCGATCATCTCCTCGCTCACGTCGACCCCGAGCACAATCCTGCAGTGCTTGGCAAGGGCGAGCGTCACTTGCCCTGATCCGCAGCCGAGATCGACGGCGAAGGATTCAGGAGACGGGTCAGCCTCACCCAGTACGCGCTCCACCACCTTGACGAGACCAGGGTTGTTACCGGCACCATGGTCCCAGCTCACCGCCCGGCGGGTCCAGAAACGTCGCTGGCGCGCGATGTTCCTATCGGCGCCCGACGCCGCTTGGCGGCTGCGGCTCACGAGCTAGTCGGATTGAAGTTGTAAGTGATGGCGTAGCGGAGCACAGCGACCGTGCCGACCGGCTTGCCTTGGAAGCTGACCGACAGGGATGATCCGCCTGCGAAAGCCTCCAAAGTGGTCGACCCGCGGGGCACGACGACCGGCTGTGTCACGCCGGCGCTGATTGTCGCGTTGAAGAGGTTCGTCCTGCTCGCGAGTGACTTCACCACGACATAGCATCGTTGCGTCGTCTTGATCGCCAGCACGTAGGGACTGCCGGGTACGGAGTAGGTGACCGAGTTCGCTGTATGCGACGTCTGCTTCATCTCGTTGGAGCCCGTTGCCGGGCGGGTGGTCACGGTGGTGCTGCCGGGACTGGCAGGCTGGCCTGGCGTGCCCACCACGTGGCGGAGCGGGTCCGTCCAGGACGGGTGGTAGTGCTCGACGATGAGTCCCGCGCCAGCGATGGCGACGAGGAAGGCGAGCGTCCAGACGGTGACGCGGAGCAAAGTCGGTGCCGGAAGCTTGCGCTTCGAGCCCGGGTACCAGATCGAACCGTCCGGCAACAATACGCCGTAGGCGGGGGCGACCGGGACAGCAGGGATTTCAGCGGTGATAGCCGTGCCGCCTCGGGAGTCGACCGCGCCGTCACCAGACCACTCGGTGTTTGACTCCAAAGGGGTGACCGCCGTCCGGCTCGTCGCCGGCACAGCGTCTGGGTGCCCTGGCACCACGTGCCTTGTCCTCCAGTCGTTCTTTTCAAAACGCTACCGCGTCACTCTCAGGTCCACCGACCAGTCGAGCGCTCCTGCCGGCGATCACAAGTGCCATCACTCACCTGTTGCGGAGGTTCGACTCCGAGGAACGAGGGGAGGGAGCGATCACGCGAGGCCGAATCGCTTCGGCTTCGGTTTCGTGTTCTTGCCGGCGAAGGCACCGGGCAAGGCTCCAGGGCGCCCGGCCAACAGAAACGAACCTGTCGGGACGCCGCTGCCGTTGGTGTCTCGCGGCTTCAAAGTCGTCGGTGAGGGGCCTTCGAGCGCCTGGAGCACCAGCCAGGCCCGGCAGGCAAGATTCAGGTGAAATCGATGCTCGGGGTCGTTCAGGTCCCAGCCCGTCAGCTCGGCAATGCGCATGAGGCGGTATCTCAGAGAGTTGCGATGCACATAGAGCTTGGCGGCCGTGGCTTCGAGCGCTCCGAACTCGTTGAGGTACGCAAAGAGAGTCTTCAGCAGTTCGCTGTGGTGCTCGCGGTCATAGTCGATCAGCGCGCCGATCCAGTGGATCACAAGGTTCTGTAAGTCATCAGCGTCCGGGCGTGCCAACAAGCGCCAGACGCCGAGATCATCGAAACTGACGACCGGCCCGCCTGTCGTGAGGTCCGGGAGCCTCAGCGCGAACTCGGCGTCCGCAAGTGACCTGTTGAGATCCTGCAGCCGATAACGACCTCCTACACCCATGCGGACCTTGCCCCCGCAATCCGAACTGAGGACACTGGCTAGCTCAATCCAATTCAGCTCCTCGGCGACGACCAACACCACGCCGTTGGAGCGAGAAGTCGTGAGGCACTCGATGCCAAGACGTGCTGTCACTCGGCGGACAATGTCTCGTAGGTCCACCGATGCAGGTTCCGATGGCGACACGAGTACGGCCCGGTGCATTTGATCAAGGTCGTAACCAAGCCTGTCAGCGTGGGACCGCACGCGGTCGGCGTCGGAGTCCTCGAGCAGCTTGGTCGCGAAGTCGCCCCACGACGCGACCTCGGCCTCGGCAACGTTCCGGTCGTGCAGGAACTCCCAACCGAGGACCGTCGTCGCCTACTCGAGCTGAAAGAGATCAGCGCCGGTCGCCCGTTTGCCAGGATCGAGAAGGCTGATCGCGCCGAGTGTCTTCCCTCGCGGACAAGCGACCGCTACCCACCTGTCGACGTCGAAAGTCGCGACAGCGTGTGAGCCATCGTCAGGGAGTGAACGCGCGGGCCGATGCGCGTCAGAGTCGCCACGCCGCTCTTCCACGCCGCTGGTCGCGATGACGCGTCCGGCCGGATCTTGGACGATCACCGCCATTCGGGTGTGCTGCTGCAGCACCCTCGCGATACCAAGCGCGCCATGGCCGTTGCCGGTAGCGGCGATGAACTGGCGGAAGAGCGAGGTAACTTCCTGAATCGCCGGCTGGTGCAAGAACTCCGCCAGCGACTCGTGAGCTCCCGACTCGGAGTTTCCCACTCGAGGTACGGTATCGGCTGTCGTTGCGTCTGTCGTCGCGGATCGCTCTGGCGTGCTGCGGTGGTGCGTGACGGTCGTCCGTGAGTTTTCGCGGGTCATGATTGCCGGTGGTGAGGTAGTCCGCCAGCTTGTGCCGAGAAACCTTGCTGCACATGTTCAACTGAGCGTGCCGGCTCGGTCGAGACGAGGCCACGCCGCATCGCCGTGGATGCCGCCTCTGTCCGGTTGGCGCAGTTCAGCTGCTTGAGGAGGTTGGCTACGTGGTGCTTGACCCCGTGGACGGAAAGCCCGAGCTCGTCGGCGATGATCCTGTTCGTCGCGCCGTCGGCGAGTTGTAGCATCGCCTGTTCGCGCGAGCTGAGCCGGACCGAAAGCGGGCTCGGGGAGCTACCATGGCGCGAATCGTGCTGGCTTCTCCTGGACGGAGAGTCGTCGCTGTCGTGCGTGTCATCTTGGGACTCTGATCTCACCGTGGCATCCCCGCCGTCTTCAGCATCGGTATTGAGC
>OBLU010000452.1_pt1 | contig 38800 bp, 29 predicted proteins | sample 1518681 | NCBI WGS metagenome assembly OBLU01 (sample SAMEA3539304, study PRJEB22396) | soil metagenome | biome: tundra; feature: field; material: soil | place: USA | collected 2010-05 | depth 0.15 m
TCTTTTTCCCTAACCTTTACTTCTTGCCTACCCCCCGTGAGAAATGCAGGCTAGCTACTAGCTTTTAGCCTTCAGCTTTTAGCCCGAATCCCAGGTCTCAAAATCGAGACCTGGGGCACACGGCCATTGCATGGAGCAGACGCTCGCTGGTCGGCGCAGAAGTGCTGTGCTTTCCCATGTCCCGAAAAAGGGACATGGGGCACCCAGGTTTTTTTGTTTACTGAGTCCTGCCCCAATCCCTGAACTCTGAACCCTGGTTTTCCCTACTTGCCGATCACGTCGATGGGGACGGTGATGGTCTTGGGCGGGAGGCAGGCATTTTTGTCGCAGGCCTGGAAGCGCAGCTTGGCCTCGACGAGATGATTGCCGCGGGTGGCGACGATGCGCGTATTGATGGCGAACTCGCCGGTGTAGACGCTGAGCCTGGTATCAGGATCGAGAGGCAGCGTGATGTCAGACCCGGCGGGGTAGGTGGCGCCTTCGAGTCGCACGCCGGATGCCTCAGGAATCGACAGTGTTGTGGGAATGAGATAGTCCTGGCTGGGCGTGTGCGAGTTGACGTGGAGGCCCTCGCCGACGCGGAAGTGCATTTCAACGGGGCTGGGCTTGCCGGCAGGGATAGTGACTTGTTCGGGGTAGAGATATTCGACCGCGGCGCCCCTCAGGATGGAGCGGCCTGGGTCGTCGGACTGGGCGCGCGACGGGATCGCGGCGAAACTCGCGATCAACATTGCGGCTGCACAATAGCGGATTTTCATTCGATTCATCGGTATTTCCTTGCGCCGATTCGGATGCGTTCGAGTTTGTCCTAATCAAGGCGAGCCCGGCTCGGCATTCCCTCAGGGGCTAAAGCCCCATTGCTTATTTGCTGATTGCGGCACGGCTAAAGCCGTGCCCTTTCAAAACGGCCGACGCCATTCACTGGCCGAAGTTGTGCCCTTTCAAAGCTGGCTACGGCATTCATTGGCAGAAGCCACGTCATTTCAAAACAACAAGAGCGCCTGCAACTCGAAGCGTTCACTTTCCTGTTCCCATGGCTTTGCGGATGTTGGACTCAATGTCTTCTTTTGAGGTGAGGCCCAACTGGGTTGCGACGACGGTTCCGTTGCGATCGACAAAGAATGAGGTGGGCAGTTCCTCTACTCCGCCGTAGGGGCGGCTGATGCTGTCGCCATCCATGAGCACGGTGTAGGGCACTTTCTCCTGCTGGACGAACTTTTCAATGGCGGCCTTATCGTTTGCCCAGCCTTCCTTATCGCCCTTCTGCAGGTCGTCGCCTTCAGTCGAGATACCCACGATTTCAAGGCCCTGCGGTGCGTACTGGTTGTTGAGTTCGACAAGCCAGGGAGTTTCAATTTTGCAGGGACCGCACCAGGTGGCCCAGAAGTTGATGAGCACGGCTTTGCCCTTGTAGCTGGCCAGCGAGACTTTTTTGCCGCTCAGGTCGAGGAGCGTGAAGTCGGGGGCCGGCTTGTGCAGAAGCGGAGAAATATACTGCGGAATGTCGCCTGCGCCGGCGACCAGTTCGCCTTTGGCCACGGAAGCGAGCCGCGCTTCGGCGGCCTGCTTGCGGTATTCCCAATTGGCCCAGCCGGCCCAGGCAAAGGCGGCCAGGAGGAAAAGGACTGCAAAAAGAACCAAGGTATTGCGCTTCACGGGGACGAGACCTCTTGGTTTTATTGTACGAGGGCCCTTCGGGCTTTTGCGTTCCGATGTTCGTGGTGCGGGTAGTTGAACCCTGAACCCTGTTCCCTGATCCCTGATCGCTGTCACCTGGAAGCTGTTACCATCAGAAACCGATGAATCCGAAGAACGAACGGGGTGGGCTGCGGCCGGCGGAGATGGTGCGCACGGAGGCGGCCGCGCTGGAAGCTCTGGCGACACGGCTAGATGGGCCGATGGCTGCGGACTTTGACCGCGCGGTGGAACTGATCCTGCGCTGCGGCGAAGGCCTCGGTCGCGTTGTGGTTACGGGCATGGGCAAGAGCGGGATTATTGCGCAGAAGATTGCGGCCACGCTCAGTTCGACGGGATCGCCGGCGCTGTTTCTGCATCCGGCGGAGGCGGTGCACGGAGACGTGGGCGTCCTGATGCCGGGGGATGTGGTGGTGGCGCTCTCGGCGAGCGGCGAGACGGAGGAGATTCTGCGGCTGCTGGCAACGCTGAAGCGGAAGGGCGATGCGCTGGTGAGTTTCTGCTGCAATTTGAATTCGACGCTGGCGCAGGCGAGCGACGTAGCGCTGGATTGCGGAGTGGAGCGTGAAGCATGCGGGCTGAACCTGGCGCCGACGGCAAGCACTACGGCGATGCTGGCGCTGGGCGATGCGCTGGCGATTGCGGTGAGTTTGCGCAAGGGCTTCAAGGTGGAGGATTTTGCGGAGCTGCATCCCGGCGGCAAGCTGGGCAAGCAGCTGGCCAAGGTGCGGGACCTGATGCACACAGGCGATGACGTGCCGGTGGTGGCGCCCGCGACGCCGATGACGGATGTGATCTATGAGATGTCGTCGAAGAAGCTGGGCATGACGACGGTGCAGGAGGCCGGCCACTTGCGTGGAGTGATATCCGATGGAGATTTGCGCAGATTGCTAGAGCGCGAAGGCGGCGCGGCGCTGAGCCGGACAGCGGGCGAGGCGATGAACGCGACGCCGCGGACGATTGCGGCGGACGAACTCGGGGCAAAGGCGTTGGCGATTTTAGAGGAGCGGAAGATTACCTCGCTGATTGTTGCCGATGCGGAGGGGCGCGTTGAGGGCGTGGTGCATCTGCATGATCTGTGGGGAGTGGAGCTGATTTGACGACAGGGACCACGGGTCAGGGGTCAGTGGTCAGGGATCAGGGATCAGGGTCAGAAGGAACTCCTGGTTGAGGGTATTGCTTTCCCAGGTCCCAGAAACAGGACCTGGGGCACCCGGCACCCGACGATTCTGCGTTAGACTCATTCGATCTCGTTCATTCCATCTGAAACCATCTTTTGAGAAAGTCGTCCATCTGCTTCCACAGGACGGCTGATTGTGGACAGATTGGTTTGTGAAACGGCTCCAGTGTGAAGTCGAGACGTGTGGTCCGCCTGGCGGCATCGTTGTTGAATCCCAGGAGCATGAGCCGGTGAATCTGCTGGCCAAAGGCCTCGCCATCCTTTACCTTCGCCAAGCGGAGGACCTCCTGCGATGGTGTTTCTGTTCCGGTCCAATCGAGCAACTCGCAAACTGGAGATGTCCCGCCTTTATCGGCGTGATAGCCGATGACACGGAGGATGGCGAGATTGCCGGAGATGAGGCGATAGGCGATGACAGCGCCGACCGGCCAATCACAGGATGCGAGAACCTGCTTGCGGACTCTCTTTTCAGCCGGCTGGGGGGAAGTGACCTCTGCGCGGAGTTTTTCGAGCACCGTGCGGCGCTTGGCGAGGTCGCGGGTATCTGCCCACCTGGCCAGATCGGAGCCGGAGTCGATGACTTGCAGTGCGCTTGCCAGCGTGGTGGGGTCGAGACGTCCATGACGCCACTGGACAGACGCCAGGGCGAGCCAGACGACACCCGATTCAGCGGGGTCGGCAAGGGAGCTTTTGTAATCGGACAGGATGCGAGCTGTTGCATCGGCGCCGCTGAGGCCGTTGCCCAGATGGTCCTTGTAGTCGTCGCGAATGTCGCATGCGGTATCGTCCTGAAAAATGCCGGTTCCCCAAGCGCCCATGGATGAAAGAGTTATACAAAGCCCTATATGTGGCAAGGGATTATTTGATGAACTTCGAAATGCCGGACAGGGAAAAGGGGGAGAGAACTGAAGCTCGGGGACAGGGGAATCAGCCGAGCTGCGGGCTCAGGAGAACGATCATTTCGAGGTCGCGATCGAGAATTACCGACTGCTCCGGATTCGCGTCGCTGTATCGGACCTGAAGCCGTTTCTCTTTCACTTGCCGGACGAACGCGTCGGCATCCTCCTCCTTGCGGAATCGACGGACGTATGTGCCCGAGCGGTATTCTCCGACGAAGTAGTAGTAGGCAATCTCGGCCCAGTAACGCCGCCGCCCCTCCCGATGAACCTGTCCGGAAAGGATCGTGCCATCCGTCACCGGCCATCCCGCCATGGCCTTGTTCTGCCGCCATTTCTGATAGAGCTTCCGTACGCCGAAGGCCGCGATTGCGCCGGGAATGAGCCCAAAGGCCTTAATCAGCTTGATCATGCCAAAGAAAATCACTTCCCACGGCATGTGGTGGACGCTCATGGTTGAGAGTATGCCACACAAATCTTGGCGAACCGAATCTCTCTGCAAAGGGTGGCTTCTGCCCCCCCGACCGCTGAACATTTAGAATGGACACTGCTGTCATTTGTGGTTGCGTCTGCCCTGGCGGACGGGAAAGCTTGTTCGCACACTTTTATGCATCGTTGGTCGAAGCTTTTTATCCCTACTCTTCGCGAGGCCCCGGCAGACGCCGAAGTGGCCAGTCACAGGTTTCTGGTCCGCGCAGGTTACATTCGCCAGCTCGGGGCGGGTATCTATAACTATCTTTTCCTGGGGCAGCGGACGCTGAACAAGATTATCGGCGTGGTGCGCGAGGAGATGGACAAGATCGGGCAGGAGTTCTTTTTACCCGCGATTTTGCCCAAAGAGTTGTGGGAGCAGAGCGGGCGCTGGTCGGCGATCGGCGACACCATGTTCCGGCTGAAGGACCGCAAGGGCGCGGATCTTTGCCTGGGGATGACGCACGAGGAGATCATGACCTCGATTGCGCGGAGCGAGTTGCGCAGCTACAAGCAGTTGCCGCAAATCTGGTACCAGATTCAGACGAAATTTCGCGACGAGCCGCGGCCCAAGTCGGGGCTGCTGAGGGTGCGCCAGTTCACTATGAAGGACAGCTATTCCTTTGACATGGACAAGGAAGGGCTGGATAAGAGCTTCGACCTGCACGATGAGGTTTATCGCGCCATTTTCACGCGCTGTGGATTGAAGTTTGTCGCGGTTGAGGCCGATTCGGGGGCCATGGGCGGATCGCAGTCGCAGGAGTTCATGGTGTATACCGAGGCGGGCGAGGACCTGATTGCAAGCTGCCCGGTGTGCGGCTATGCGGCGAATCTTGAAAAGGCAACCTCGTTGCTTGACTCTTTGGATGAGATGGTTGCTACGGGAGATGGCACTCCGGAGCTTGTGCATACGCCAGGGTGTGGGGCGATTTCGGACGTCGCGGAGTTCTTCAAGATTTCGCCGGCCTCGGACATCAAGTGCGTGGCGTATATGGCGCTGAAGCGCGGGACCGGAAAAAAGGCAGGGGAAAAACCGGACACATGGCATGGCGTTGCGGCCTTCTTGCGCGGCGACCACCAGGTGAATGAGACGAAACTCCTCGGAGCAGTCAACGGAGCGGAGCTCCGCACCATGCAGGCCGAAGAGCTTGAAAAATACTTCAAGGGACCGGCGGGATTTTTGGGACCGGTGGGATTGCAGCACGATGCCAAACCGCTTGAGGAAGGCCTGACGGTCATTGTGGACAAGTCACTCGAAGGCCGCAAGAACCTGGTGGCTGGCGCGAACAAGCTGGACTATCATCTGCGGAATGTGGTGCCGGGCCGTGATTTCAAATGGACGCTCAGCGCCGATATTCGCAGCGTGAATGAGGGCGAGAGCTGCCCGAAGGATGGCTGCGGCGGAAAGCTGGTAGTGGGCAAAGCGGTTGAGATCGGGCACATCTTCAAGCTGGGGTACCGGTATTCAGAATCGATGGGGGCGCGGGTGCTCGACGTGAACGGCAAGGAAGTGACGCCGATCATGGGCAGCTATGGCATCGGCATCGAGCGGATTCTGACAGCGGCCATTGAACAATCTAACGATCAAAACGGATTCTGGCTCCCAGCGTCGATCGCACCCTTTACCGTGGTGGTGACGGTGACGAATATGGGCGACGCGGCGCTGCGCGAGACCGGCGAAAAGCTGGCGGAGGAACTGAGCGCAGCCGGGCTGGACGTGCTGCTTGATGACAGAGACGAGCGTGCAGGAGTCAAATTCAAAGACGCGGATTTAGTGGGAATTCCCTACCGGATCAACGTGGGCAAGAAGGCCGCCGCCGGTCAGGTGGAAGTGGTGACGCGCGCGACCGCAAGCAGCGTGGATGTGGCATTGAATGACGTGCTGGAGCACGTAAAGAAGCGCGTTGAAGAAGATGCGCTGCTGTTGATGGTTTGAGATTCGTGGTTTCCCAGGTGTATTGAGTGACGATGGCGTTGAAAATCAGGCTGGCGAGACCAACGGGCAACCACCCGTGGACAATGCTGCTGGTGCGCGTCGCGCTGGTGAGCGCAGCGGCGCTCGCGGTGGCGGCCTTTGCGGTGTTCAACTTCTATTACTTCAAGTACGAGGGGATAGTCGACGCGCGCTTGAAGAAGCCGCTGTTTGCCGAAACAGCCAAGATTTATGCTGCGCCGAGAGAGGTACGGCCCGGACAGAAGTTCGCCGCCCACCTGATTGCGAGCGAACTGCGAGAGGCCAGCTACACGACGGGCGGGGCTTCGAAGGCTTCCCCCGTGGGCACGTACACCGAAAGCGCGGAGAGCATCACGGTAAACCCCGGGCCGGAATCCTTCCATTCAGAAGACCCGGCAACGATCAATATGAGTGACGGCGTGGTGAGTTCCATTGTCGATGGCAACGGGCACGCGCTGGCGAGCTATGATCTGGAGCCTCTGCTCATTACCGACTTGAGCGATGCCAACCGCGCGAAACGCCGACTACTCAACTACGACGAGATCCCGCCGAACCTGGTGCACGCGGTGGTGGCAATTGAGGACCGACGCTTCTTCGACCACGGCGGGGTCGACTATATTCGCCTGCTGGGCGCGTTGCGCAACGATCTGACGCCGGGGCACCGCTTTGTCGAGGGCGGCTCAACGCTGACGATGCAACTGGCGCGAGGATTCTTTCTTACGCCTGAACGCCGCATTAAACGAAAACTGATCGAGATCGTCATTACCTTCCAGCTTGAGCATCGCTTTTCAAAAAAAGAGATTTTCCAGATGTACGCCAACGAAATCAATCTTGGGCAGCGCGGCAGCTTTTCGATTGACGGGTTTGGCGAGGCTTCGCAGGCGTATTTTGGCAAGGATGTGCGGCAGCTCGACCTGGCCGAGTGCGCGCTGCTTGCGGGTATTATTCAGAGCCCGAACCGGCTGAGCCCTTTCCGCCATCCTGACAGGGCGATGGAGCGGCGCAACCTGGTTCTCGATTCGATGGTGGAGACGGGCGCCATTACCAAAGAACAGGCGGAGAGCGCGAAAAACGAACCGATGCATCTTGCACCGGGGAGCGTGGATGCCAGCGAGGCGCCTTACTTTGTGGACCTGGTGCGCGACGACCTGGTGCAGAAGCTCGGCGATCGCGACTTCAACCGCGAAGGGCTGCACATCTACACGTCGCTCGATCCCGATCTGCAACGCGAGGCAACAGCGACGATCGATTCCACCATTCACGTAGTGGATGAGCAGGTGGACCGTCTCTACGCGCGACGCAGAAAGCTTGCCAAGGCAAAAGGGATGGTCGAAAGTGCGGGAACCCCCGAGACGGTCATCTATCCGCAGGTAACGCTGATCGCGCTGAACCCGCATACGGGCCAGGTGTTGGCGCTTGTGGGCGGGCGGAACTATGGCGGCTCGCAGTTGAATCACGCGGTGGCCAAGCGGCCCACCGGCTCCATTTTCAAGCCCTTTGTTTACGCGGCAGCTTTTCAGACGGCCGTGGAAGGTACGATGCTGCCGGGTCAGACGAAGCTTTTTTCGCCGGTGACGATGTTGACCGATCAGCAGACCACATACGACACGGACGGGCAGGAGTATACGCCGCGCAACTATCACGGTGAGTATCACGATGAAGTCACTGCGCGTTACGCATTGCAACAGTCGCTGAACAACGCGACGATCGGACTGGCCGCGATGGTCGGTTTCGATCGCGTAGCAGCGCTGGCGCGGGACGCGGGGATCAAGGGCGCGCGTGGTACGCCTTCGGTGGCTATCGGCTCCTACGACGCTACCCCTCTTGACATGGCCGGCGCTTACACGGTGTTTGCAAATAACGGCCTGCACCTGGACCCATGGATGCTGGCCAGCGTGCGCACGCCGACGGGCGACATCATCAGCGATTACACGCCTACTTCGAAACAGGTGTTGGACCCGCGAGTAGCGTACCTGACGCTGAACATGATGCAAAACGTCATTGACCATGGATCGGGCTTTGAGGTGCGCGCACGTGGCTTCACCCCTCCGGCGGCGGGCAAGACGGGCACGAGCCACGATGCATGGTTTGCCGGTTTTACGAGCAACCTGCTGTGCATTGTCTGGATCGGCAACGACGACTATACCGACATCAAGATTGATGGCTCTCGCGCGGCTGCGCCGATCTGGGCGGAGTTCATGAAGAAGGCGGTCCAGTTGCCGCAGTACTCCGACACACACAACTTCACACCGCCGGACGGCGTGGAGATGGTGACGCTGGATAAAGCGACCAACCTGCTGTCCGACCAGGCGTGCAGCACAAAGGTTTATGAAGCGGCGTTCCTCGCCGGCACGGCGCCGACGGACACATGCGACCATCCGCCAGATCATCGCAATATCTTTCAAAAGATCTTCGGGCTAGGCAAACCTGGGAATTGAAATCGTGCGTTGTCGCTGGGCGAGATCTTCCCATCTTTTCAAGGTATTGAGAGCACATGAGGCGCACTCCTGAAGAAGTCGTCCGAGAGATCAAGAAGTTCCTAGACGGAATCGGCGGAGCTTATAATTGGGACGACTTTCTTTCGATTCCGATCCGCGATAAGAGGCTAAACGCGGTACGGATTGAGTGTGCGGAGCTCCGAGACAAATACCCGCCTATTAATTGCCGGCAATACTGCGACGACCGCGGCTTAGAACGACTGCACGAAATCGTTGAAGAGCTTGAAACGAACTAGCTAGTCTTCGATTCCTATCCATCTACATCGGAACCGTCGGGCATGGGCTGGCAGAGCTGACACCAGAAGGTGACGCGCGCGTCAGGGCCTTGGATGCGCCTGCGGATGGGATCGCCGCAGCGGCGACAGGGCTGCCCGTGGCGACCATAGACCCACAGGCTTTCGCCGGGATCGGATTGATGCGTGGTGCGGCGGTGGCGGCCGCGGAAGGTCACGATCATGCCGCCGGAATCTTCAAGAACGTTGGCGCTGATGAGACGCTGTGCGCAGCGGACCAGGGAATTGATTTCATCTGCGCTAAGCGCGGCGACCCGACAGAATGGATTGATGCCGGTAAGAAAACAGATTTCCGATTTGAAGACATTGCCCACGCCGGCCAGGACTTTCTGATGAAGCAATACATCGCCCACTTCTTCATGGAAGTACGCGAGCAAGCGCTCTGCAGCGGCGGCTGAGTCGAAAGTAGCGCTGAGCACATCGACGTTTAAATCCGGGATTCTGCGGTCGCGCGCCAGGGATTGCGCGGTGTGCATTTCGGCCACGGGCACGTTGAACCCCACGGCAACGTAGTCGCTGTTCTCGATGACGATGCGCATGTGGCGGGGAGGCTTTTGCCACGGCTCGCGAGGGCGATAGATGTGCCAACTGCCGCTCATGAGCAAATGAGTAGCGAGGATGGCGCCGCTGGAGAAGTAAATCAGCATCCACTTGCCGCGAGGTTCCACCTTCTGCACGAGCTGGCCCGTGAGCGGCGTGTCGTCATGGAAGCGCGTGAGCAGCGGATAGTTGGAGCGAAAGCCGGTGATGGGTTTGGCCACGAGGGCGCGGCCCAACGATCGCGCGGTGCGGAAGATGGTATCGCCTTCAGGCATGGATTATTGCAGTTCCTCGGGCAAGGGATCGTGGTGGGGCAGAGCAAGCGGAATGCGGCGCAGGTGCATGCCGAGCGGGCCTGAATAGAAGCCGGCATCCATGAGGAAGCGGGCCATGGGGTGCGCGGTGACGGGTTGGCCGTTGATGGTGGTGATGAGCACTCCCTGATGGCCGCCGCCGCGCATGCGTTCCTGGCCGCGGGCGCAGAGGAAATGCGCGAGACCTGCGGCGACTTGCGAGCGCTCCGGCTCTTCGGCGGGAAGGAAGACGAGCAGGTTGGGGTTGTTGCGGCGGAGCCACGCGACGAGCTGGCCGTTGCGCAGGATGACTTCAGCATAGGTGGCTCGAGTGAGGATGCGAGGAGCGGATTCAGCATCGTCATCCATGACGGGGAGGTCGGGCCAGCGAAGGACGGAACCGTAGGGGTTGGCGGGATCGGTTGCGGCCAACTGAACGAACTCGGGCTTTTCGGGAGGTGGCTCAGTGCGCAACTGGCGCAGGAGATCGACGGCTGCGGGGAGCGCGAATTGCGCGGCACCGAGGCCCGCGACGAAGTAGCCGCGCCGGATTCGGCCGCTTTCCTCGAGTGCTTTTAGAACGTCGTACACTGCACTGAAACCGCCGGGGACGTTTTCGGCGGCGACGGATTCGCGCAGGAGCACGCCGTAGCGGTTGAGCAGTTGCAAGGCGAGCGCGTGGCTGGCTTCGGTTGCCGTGGGTCCGACGGGTTGTCCCTCAGGGGCTAAAGCCCCTTGCGATTGGGCCGGGGTGATGTACGGGCTAAAGCCCGTACCCTTCGCGCTGGAGGGCGAACGCGGCGGGAGCAGCGACCAGCGGCCTTGCGCGTTGGGCGGGGTGGTGCGGCGTGAGCGGAAAACCGCGCCGGTCTGGAGGCGCCGCGGAACTCGTGCGCTTTCGGGGAGGGCGATGTAGGCGCGCAGGGCGTGGAGCGAATCGTTGGTGATGAGGCCGCGCCAGACGAGGCTCCAAAGAGCGTCGATCGATTCGCCGGGATAGCCTCCGCCGACGGCCTGATGCAGCGGGTCGAAAAAGCTGGCGCCGGTGGATTCGAGGACGGCGAGAAGCTTTTCTTCGCGCTCTGTGAGCGGTTCGACGATGGGCCGCTGCTGTGCTAATAAAGGAAGTTTGTCAGCCAAGTAGAGGGCGATGCGTCCGTCGCGTTCACCAATCGGCTCGACGCCCGCCCATGCCACTTCTCCCGCAGCGATCAGGGTGTCGAGACCGGCGGAATCGTAGCCTGCGATGCGTGCGGGCAGGATGGACGTTTCGAGAAGCGATGCTGGAAGCGGCGCGCCTTGCAGGCTTTCAATCGCGTCGAGAAGGGCGTCAAGATGGGCGTGGCCACTGCGGCGCGGGGCAAGCAGCCCTTGCCAATGGGTGAGGAAACGGGCCAGCGTGTGCTGCTCAACGGGCTCGACCTCGCGGCGCAGCCGGGCGAGCGACTTGCGGCGAATCTGGCGCAGGATCTCCGCGTCGCACCACTCACGATGCAGGCCGCCGGGGCGGAAGCCGCCTTCGAGCACGCGGCCTTCATGGGCAAGCAGGCGCAGGGCGTTTTCGATGACGCCGGCATCGAGGCCAAAACGTTCGGCGGGCTCGCGCAGCGTGAAGGGGCCGTGGGTGCGGGCATAGCGGCGAACCAGTTCAAGCACGGGCTGCGCTACGGGCTCGAGGAGCGCGGTGGGCAGTCCCGGAGGAAGCGGAATGCCGAGTGCGTCGCGGTAACGCGCGGCATCTTCGGCGGCGATGAGGCGGCGGGCGTCTGCACTGTTTGGAGGAATGCGCAGCTCGAGCAGGCGGCGGGCGCGAACAAGGCGGTCAATTGATTCGAGCAGGGAGGGATCTGCGACACGCAGGGCAATTTCGGCGCGGGATAGATCACCGAGGCGCAGGCAGAGATCGTGAATGGCGTCAGGAGTACGGGCGCGATAGGACTCGGTGAGGCACTGGGCCGTCTCTTCGACCTCGGCGATGGCTGCCGGATCGAGCAGCTCGCGCAAATCGGCCTCGCCGAGCAGCTCGCGGAGTTGATCCTGGTCGATGGTGAGAGCCTGGGCGCGGCGTTCGGCTAATGGGGCGTCGCCGTCATAGACGAAGTTGGCCACGTAGCTGAAGAGCAGCGACGCGGCAAAGGGCGATGGCTTGCGGGTTTCGACGACATGAACGCGGAGCTGGCGCTGTTCGATGGCGCGGAGCGTTTCGAGCAGCGCAGGCATGTCGAAGACGTCGCGTAGACACTCACGATAGGCCTCGAGCAGGAGCGGGAAGGAGGGATAGCGGGAGGCGACGCTGAGCAGATCGTAGGAGCGCTTGCGCAACTGCCAGAGAGGCGAGCGGGCATCGGCGCGGCGACGCGGCAGCAGCAGGGCGCGGCCAGCTGCTTCGCGAAAGCGGCCGGCAAAAAGCGCGGTCGACCCCAACTGGCGCAGCACAAGCTGCATGGCTTCGGCGGCCTCGACCAGGAACCAGTCGGGATCAGGTGGCTCGTCGGTGTCGGGGAAACGGAGCACGAATCCGTCATCGCCCCAGAGGGTTTCGACTTCCGGTCCGCCAGAGGCACGGATACGCGCGCTGACGGCCATGGCCCAGGGGATGTGGATGCGGCTGCCGAAGGGCGTGAGGACGCAGACGCGCCAGTCGCCCAGTTCATCGCGAGTGCGCTCGATCACGATGGTCCGGTCGTCAGGGACCTGGCCGGTGGCGGCTTCCTGATCGGCTAGGAACTGGAGCAGATTTTCAGCGGCGTTGGGGTCAAGGTCGTGCTCGGCGACAAGGCGGGTGAGTGCGGCTGGCTTGGGCAGGGCGCGAAGCTCTCGGACGAGCGCGCCGATGCGGCGGCCAAATTCGAGGGGGCGGCCGGGGCCGTCGCCCTTCCAGAAAGGCATTTTGCCGGGCTCGCCAGGGGCGGGAGTGACGAGGACGCGGTCGTGCGTGATGTCTTCGATGCGCCAGGTGGAGGCGCCCAGGATGAAGGTTTCGTTGGTGTGGGACTCGAAGACCATCTCCTCGTCGAGTTCGCCGACACGGACGGATTTGCCTTCGGTGTGGGCGAGGAAGACGCCATAGAGGCCGCGGTCGGGAATGGTTCCTGCGTTGAGGATGGCGAGGCGGGCGGCGCCGTCGCGGGCGGTGACCACGTTGCGGATGCGGTCCCAGGTCAGGCGGGGGCGGAGCTCGGCGAATTCGTCGGAGGGATAGCGGCCGCTGAGCAGGTCGAGGACGCCTTCGAAGGCGGAGCGGCTAAGGCTGCCGAAGGGAGCGGCGCGACGGACGAGGTCGAAGAGGAAATCGACGGAGACTTCCGGCTTGGGTAATTCAGCGGAGTTAGCGGAGCTAGCGGGGTTAGCGAAGCTAGATGAGTTCTCCGCGAACTCTATGCTTTTCCAATCCCCATGCAAGTTGCGAGATAAGGACGGGGCACCGAGCTTTTTGCTACCCAGCTTCTTGGGGCGAGTGGATGGCTGTGGGGCGTTGGGGGGATGGGCGACGATGGCGACCAGTTGCTGGGCGAGGACGTCGAGTGGGTTTCGCGGGAAGCGGGTGGACTCGATGTGGCCGTCGTGCATGGCCTTGGTAACCGCGGCACAGGCGACCAGGTCGGCCCGGTATTTAGGAAACAAAACGCCCTCGCTGACGGCGTCGACCGAGTGTCCGGCGCGGCCGATGCGCTGCATGCCGCTGGCTACGGAGGGCGGGGCCTCGATCTGGATGACGAGATCGACGGCGCCCATGTCGATGCCGAGTTCGAGAGTGGAGGTGGCGCAGAGGGCTTTGATCTGACCGGCCTTGAGCTGCTCTTCAATGACGGAACGCTGGTAGGCAGCGAGGGAGCCATGGTGGGCGCGGGCGATGGGTTCGCCGGCCAAATCGTTGAGCGCGCCAGCGAGGCGTTCGGCTACCTGGCGGCTGTTGACGAAGAGAATGGTGGAGTTGCGCTCGCGGATCAGCTCGAGGAGGCGGGGATGAATTGCATTCCAGATCGAGACGCGGCGGGGCATTTGGGAGGCCGGACCCGAGGGGATTTCTTCCATGGTATTGAGGCGAGCCATATCTTCAACTGGAACTTCAATTCTCAGCTTTAACCGCTTGGGAGCACTGGCATTAATGATGGTGATAGGACGATAACGGAGAGGCGCTGCCTCAGGGACATCAGGTCCGGTTGGAATCGCTTCATCTAATTCTTGAAGAACTTCATCGTAAACTCTTGAATTTTCGAGGACCTGTTGAGTTTGCACAGAAGCAGCTTTGTTTTCCACAGCGATTTCCACACCACCCAGGAATCGGGCAACTTCTTCGAGTGGGCGCTGGGTGGCGGAGAGGCCGATACGCTGAAGGCGGCGCCGGGTGAGGGCTTCCAGCCGCTCCAGAGAAAGAGCCAGGTGGGCGCCGCGCTTGGTGGGAACGAGCGCGTGAATTTCGTCGATGATGACCGTGTCGACGGTGCGGAGGGCTTCGGCGGCCTGGGACGTGAGCATCAGGTAAAGCGACTCGGGGGTGGTGATGAGAATGTCGGCAGGCTCGCGGAGGAATCGCGCGCGCTCTCGCTGGGGAGTGTCACCGGTGCGGACGCTGATCGTGGGTTCGCGGAAGGGGACGCCACGGCGGCGGGCCATGTTGGCGATGCCGGCGAGGGGCGAACGCAGGTTACGCTCGACGTCGACGGCGAGGGCTTTGAGGGGGGAGACGTAGAGGATACGGCAGCCGGGCTTTTTGACCTCGGGAGGCGCTGGCTTTTCCCCAGGGGCTAAAGCCCTCTTCGATTTTGGCGCATTATTGGCACGACTGAAGTCGTGCCCTTTCAAAGCTTCGTCTCCACGCTGCGACTCAGTCGGTGGGTTGTGGAGCATGAGGCGGTCGAGGCACCAGAGGAAGGCGGCAAGGGTTTTGCCGGTTCCGGTGGGGGCGAGAATGAGTGCGCTTTCGCCGCCGGCGATGACGGGCCAGCCGAGCCGCTGCGGAGCGGTGGGGGCCTCAAAGACGGCCTTGAACCACTCGGCGGTGACAGGGTGAAAACAGGCGAACGGATCGATCTCCGGGCTGGGGTGATGCGGGGACATAACTCACTAGAGAATAGCGCGAGTTGCGGCGAAGAGGAAGCGAAGAAGAGACAGGGATCATGGATCAGTGGTCAGGGATCAGAGATCGGGATCGGGGGTCGGAGCCAAATCAGGAACCGGTGGTGCGGACGGGAGAGCCGGTGCGTTCGCCCACGGTCTAGTGGTTCCTGTATCCAGCTTATTAAGAATGGAAAGGGGATGGGCTGGCAGGTTACTTCTCGCTGGTAGGATGAGGGTGCCATGCGGGAACACCTGGCTACGTTGCTGGACGACTTTCGGCGGTTTGATCGCGGGATCGCGGTGGTTCACTACCGCGGGGTGCGGCGTAGAGTGACCACTTATGGCGAGATTGCGCGGCTGGCGGGAAGGTTTGCGGCGCTGCTGGCGCAACGCGGGATTGGGCCGGGTGACCGGGTGGTGCTTTGGGCGGAGAATGGCGCGGAGTGGGTGGCTGCATTTTATGGGTGCATGCTGCGAGGGGTGCTGGCGGTTCCGCTGGACGCGTACGGGAGTGCTGATTTTGCGGCACGGGTGACGGCGGATGTGCGACCGAAACTGGCGGTGGGGGATGCGGTGCTGGTGGGCAGGCTTGCGCCTGCAGGGGTCAGGGATCAGGGATCAGGGGTCGGACATGACCGAGCGGAAGTCCCTACGCTGGCGTTTGAGCTGTGGGAGTCGGTTCTGCCGGCAGAAGAGGCTGGACCGGTGGCGGGGTTGTCGCGCGACACGCCGCTGCAGATTCTGTTCACATCCGGCACGACGGGCGATCCCAAGGGCATTGTCCATACGCATGGAAACGTGCTGGCCAGCGTAGGGCCGATCGAGGACGGAGCGCGGCCCTACATGCGCTACGAGAAACTCGTTCACCCGCTGCGCTTTTTGCACACGCTGCCCCTGAGTCACGTTTTTGGGCAGACCATGGGGCTTTGGGTTCCCGCGATTTTTGCGGCGGAGGTGCACTTTGAAAGCCGGCTGGTGGCTCCGCGGCTGATGGAGACGATCAAGCGGGAGCGGATTTCGGTGCTGGCTGCGGTGCCGCGGGTGATCGGGCTGTTGAAAGCGCATCTTGGAGCGAGCCGGCCGGGGCTGGCAGAGCGGGTGGCGGCGTCGAAAGGGATTTCAGCGTGGATGCGCTGGTGGCGGTTTCGTGACGTGCATTGGGCGTTCGGGCTGAAGTTCTGGGCGCTGGTCTCAGGCGGCGGGGCGCTTGCGGCGGGGCTGGAGCAGTTTTGGAACGCGCTGGGATTTGTGGTGGTGCAGGGGTACGGGATGACGGAGACCACGGCGCTGATCACGCTGAACCATCCCTTCCACGTGGCCCAGGGAAGCATCGGCAAGCCCCTGCCGGGCCGCGAAGTGAAACTGGGGCCGGATGGCGAGGTGCTGGTGCGGGGGCCGATGATATCGAATTCGACCTGGAGCGGCGGCGAACTGAGGACTCGCGAAGACGATTGGCTGGCAACGGGCGATCTGGCTGAAAAGCAATCTACCGGCGATCTGAAGTTTCTGGGGCGCAAGAGCGAGACGATTGTGACCGCGGCCGGGGTGAACGTGCATCCCGAAGACCTGGAAGCGGCGCTGGAGGAACAGCCGGGGATTACGGCGTGCGCGGTGGTGGCAATGGAGACGCCCAACGGGCCCGAGCCGTGCGCGGTGCTGGCCATTCGGGGCGCCGAGGAGCAAGGGGCAAAGGCAGTGGAAGAAGCCAACACGCGGCTGGCGGATTTTCAGCGGGTGCGGCGGTGGGTGTTGTGGCCGGAACCGGATTTGCCGCGGACTTCCACGGGCAAGGTGAAACGGAAGGCGGTGGAGGCGTGGCTGGCAGGGGTTCAGGCCGCGGCGGCGGGAGACGTGGGAAGCGCGAAGGCGAGTTTTTCCGCGGATGGGGATTGGTTGCTGACGCTGATTGCCTCGATTTCGGGCGAGACGCCCCACGGTGTCGGCGACGAGCTGCGGCTATCAGAGGATTTGCACCTCGACAGCCTGGGCCGGGTGCAACTGGCGGCGGCCCTGGAAGAAAGACTCGGGGTTCCGCCGCCGGAGGGAGCAGTTGATCAGGCGCAAACGCTGGGCGAACTGCGGCGCGTGGTCGGCGGGGAGGAACACGGAGGTCAGGGATCAGGGAACAGGGGTCAGGGATCAGGGGTCAGGAGTCAGGCAGCAGAGACCGGAGATCAGGGATCGGGCGCGAGTGGCAACAGGTCAGGGGCGGCGGAGGAGGTTGGGAAGGAAAAGTATCTTTATCCTCGGTGGCCTTGGTGGAAGCCTGTGGAATGGTTGCGCATGGCGTTCGTGGAAGTTGTGGCGCAGCCGCTGGTGAGGCTCCTCGCAAAACCGAGAGTGGTTGGGGGGATTGGGCTGCGCGGCGCGGAGCCGATGCTGATCATATGCAACCACGTCACCGCATACGACGGGCCGCTGGTGGAGTATGCATTGCCGGGCCCGATGCGGCGGCGGATGGCGGTGGCCATGTCGGGTGAGATGCTAGAGGATTTTCGGCATTTTCGGAATCCGGAGCGTGGGCCGGGACAGCGGAGCTTCATGCTGTTTGGACCTGCTGCGTATTGGCTCGTTACAGCGCTCTTCAATGTGTTCCCGCTGCCGAGGCGGAGGGACTTTCAGCGCAGCTTTGCGCACGCAGGCGAAGCGCTGGACCGGGGATTCAATGTGCTGGTATTTCCCGAGGGAACACGATCGGTGGGCGGAGAACTGGCGCCATTCCGACCGGGGATCGGGCTTTTGACAAAGCAGGCGATGACGGCGGTGCTGCCTGTGGCGATCAAGGGGTTGGGTGAATTGAAAACAGGAAATCGAGGCTGGTTCCGGTCGGGGACGATCGAAGTTCGCGTAGGAGAGCCGGTCCTGTTTGCTCCCGATGAGAGCGAGGCAGCGATCACCCAGCGGCTGCATGCCGAGGTGGAGAGGTTGCTCGAGGGTTGAAGGCTATGGGTGAAAGGCACGGATCTTACCCGTCTTTCACCACAGGCGGGCGCGTGATTGGGGCTTTCAATTCCCGGAACGTTCCGGCACATCTGGAATTTCCAGTTTCAATCGTGCTAAGCCCTTTGCTGCACACCCGACACATCGCTATGTCGGGCGCAAGCTTCAAGATTCCTTTGAGAAAACAGGAATCCCCACGGACTCCCCTCTATAAAAATCCTGCGAAGGCCCTCGATGGCCGCGGCAACGGGCATAGAGTTGCAGGCCCATCGGCGTGGGAGTGATGCTGGCTTCGTCAACCGCCATAAAGAATCTGGACTTTACTCTCTCTTCAAGCAGGCCCAAGTCAGCCAGATGTGCGAGATCGCGCTCGATCCGAATCAAATCGCGCGACCCTGTAATCTTCATGATTTCTTCCGTGGTGCAGGCGAAGGGACGAGACGAAATTCGTCCCACCCCGGAGACGAACTTGGTTGTTCTAGTGCAAGCGGCGACAAAGATACGGACGTGGATGTGAGTCAGTTGACTGAGCAAATCCACGAAAGCGAGGTTCGATTCGTCCCTGCCTTCAACGGTGCAGGACGACATCAGGAGTCCGGCCCATAATTGCTGGATCCAGTCGGCCTCGGCCCATGATCCATCTTCGAGAATCCGCACCAGGAGGCGCGGAGCAATTCGCAGATTTTCCGATTCAGGCAGGGCGACGAACCCCTCTTCGGCCCTAAGCGCGATCTCAACCGCGGCGGCCACTCTATAGTTGCTTAATCCTTCGCGAAGCAAATGCCGGACTTCTTCAACGGCGGAAGGACAAATGCGATTCAGAAACGCGAGGGCTTCGGCCACCCGGAATTCTCGCAGGATGTCTTCCGGCTCCGTGTGCTCGGAGGTGAGCTTCAGCGGACTATCCCACAGGCGCACATCCAGGTCGTTGGGCAAAACAAACGAGAGCGCCACGCCGTCTTCGCCCCAACGGACGGCCGTGGTCTTCAACGTGATGCGGCGATCGGGAATCTGCTCCGGCGGGCCTTTGCGCTGCAGCGTCACGGAGATCATCTCACCGGGAAGCCAGCGTTCCTTGGTGAGGAGGTAGACGCCGGTTGAACTAATGTCCTTGACGCCTTCCTGCCTCAGCCCGGCACCGCTCCAATGGTAAGCAGCAAGTTCAGGCACGGGGCGCCGTTCAGCTCGTTTGCGGGGCGGTAACGATGATTTATCGGACCAGCTATTCATCGAGGTCATGCTGCCTCCGTTTCGAATCGCTGCCTCATTAACGCGCTCTGAAGCCTGGCGAGGTTCTCCACTGGCGAACGGCACCAGGTAAAGAACTGTTTCAACGCGGATTCTACTCCTATGTTCCACCTACGTGTAAAGCGTCCTACAACTTTTGGGGTACGTTGGTCACCGAGTGTCCGCGCGATGGGCAGATCGGCCGGAACCGCGAAAGACCTCCCCACGGATGTACAACGAGAACTAAATGCTTTAGCCTCATGGTTCATGCACCCAGGCGAAGAAAATTCGATGCAGCCTGACGCGGCTGTAGATGGGCTTGTGGAGCGGGCTCGTGAAGCGGCGCTAAACTCCTACTCGCCGTACTCGGGCTTCAGGGTGGGCGCGGCACTGAAGCTGACTGACGGCCAGATCGTGACGGGAACCAATGTAGAAAATGTGAGCTATGGTCTGACGATTTGCGCCGAGCGCTCAGCGGTGGTGCGGGCCGTGGCGCAGTTCGGACCGGGCATACGAATTGCCGCAGTGGCGATTGCCAACTTGAACGGCGCGGCAAGTCCTCCCTGCGGCGCCTGCCGGCAGGTACTCGCCGAGTTCATTCTTCCGGATGCGCCGGTAGTGTTCCCGATGGCGGATGGGATTCGGGTGATGCCTTTCTCGGCCGTTCTGCCGCTGGCATTTGAGATGAAGTTGGGAAGCTAGGGATCAGGGATCAGGGGTCAGGGATCAGAAGTTAGGGATCAGAAGTTAGGGGTCAGGGTCAGGGGTCAGAGAGCTATTCGAGACTTTCTATAAATCTTCGGTGGCTCCGCTTAGCCCGGGAATGAATCGGGCAAGAGAGGCATCGGTCACTTGCGATCATTCAAACATTTTGCGAATTGAGGTTCTGGTCTGCTATGTCCGATTCCCCAAACTCACCCTTGCACATGATCGACCTGATTCGCAGAAAGCGCGATGGGGCGGAGTTGACGGCGCGCGAGATTGCGTTCCTTGTCACGGGGGCCGTTGCAAACGAAATTCCGCTGGAGCAACTGTCCGCGTGGCTGATGGCGGCGTGGCTGAAGGGCCTGACCCTGAAAGAGACGCGGGCGTTGACGTTCGCCATGCGCGATTCGGGCGAGAAGTTCGATACGAGCGGTCTCGGTAAAGTCGCAGTGGACAAGCACTCCACGGGAGGCGTGGGCGACAAGACCAGCTTCCTGGTGGCACCCCTGGCAGCGGCCTGCGGAGTGGCTGTACCCATGATCAGCGGGCGTGCGCTGGGACATACCGGCGGGACACTGGACAAGCTGGAATCGATTCCCGGCTTCAGGACGACACTGACACTGCCGGAATTTGAGGCGGTGCTGGCGCAATGCGGGGCGGCGATTGTGAGCCAGACGCCGACACTGGTTCCGGCAGATCGTATCCTGTACGCGCTTCGCGACAGGACAGGAACGGTGGAGAGCCCGGGGCTGATTTGCGCGTCAATTTTAAGCAAGAAACTGGCTGCGGGGCTGAATGCGCTGGTCCTGGATGTGAAGACTGGTTCCGGGGCTTTTCTGCGCAAGCGCGAAGACGCCGAGTACCTGGCCTCGCTGATGGTGGTGACGGCCGAGGCAGCCGGAACCAGCACCGTGGCCCTGATGACCGACATGGGACAGCCGCTTGGCCAGATGGCCGGTAACTGGATCGAACTGGTGGAGTGCGTGGAGTTGCTGCGCGGGGAGCGGCCGCCTCACAGCGAGGATTTGCGTGAGTTGTCGCTGCGGCTGACGGGATGGATGATCGCGCTGGGCGGAAAGGCAGAAACCTTGGAGCAGGGCTACGCAATGGCCGAGACGGCCCTGGGCGATGGATCAGGGCTGCGCGTGTTCCTGGAGATGGTGGCGGCACAGGGCGGGGATGTTTCGGTCTTCGACGATCTGCAGGGATTTCACAAGCCGGGGGCAACGGAAGTGCTCGAGGCGTGGAAGAGCGGCTACATTGCGGAGATGGATACGACGGCCCTGGGCTGGGCGGTGCAGCGGCTGGGGGCCGGGCGCGAAAAGGCCGGAGAGCCGGTGGATCCGCATGCGGGGATTGCCTTCTACGCGCGGCGAGGAGCGAAGGTGGAGCAGGGACAGCCTTTGGCGACTCTGTATGCCACAAGGCCCGAAATGCTGCCGGAGGCGCATGCGCTGTTCAAAGGCGCGATCGTGATTTCTGAAACCGCGCCCAAAGCGGTGCCGTTGGTGAGCCGCGTCTTTACGCGCGAGATCGCGGAGAAGTATTTGAAGAATGCTGTAAGGTAGTTGAAAAGCAGCTTCTAATCTGCGGTCTTCGGTTCCCTGTTTTTTTGTTCTCAAGCGGAAATGCAATCGCTGAATTGGAAAAAGAAAGCTGAACTCTGGGCACGATCGTGAGGCTGGATGCCTGGGCAAGAGCCTCGACAGCGTCTCAAGGAGATTTCGGTTGGAAAGATATACGGGGGTGCTGGGAATATTGGCCGTGCTGCTGGCTGCGTGGCTGGGTTCGACGGACCGTTGGCATATTCGCTGGCGCACGGTAGCTTGGGGATTAAGCCTGCAAATTGTTTTCGCCTTCATCGTGCTGCGCTTCGACTACGGGCAGCGTGCAATGGCGTGGGCCGGCGACGTGGTGAACAAGATGCTGGCCTCGACGGCTGCGGGCACTACGGTGCTGTTTGGCGCGCTGGGCACACCCAATACTTCACTCGGCTCCATTTTTGCCTTTCAGGTGCTGCCGACCATCATTTTCATCTCGGCGTTCTTCGCGGTGCTTTATCACATCGGCGTCATGCAGATCATCATTCGCGCGCTGGCGTGGGTGATGCTGAAGACGATGCGCATCTCCGGCGCAGAAAGCATGAATGTGGCCGCGTCGATTTTCATGGGGCAGACGGAGGCGCCGCTAACGATCCGGCCGTTTCTGTCAAAGGCGACGCGCAGCGAGCTGATGACGATTATGACCAGCGGAATGGCGCATGTGTCGGGCGGCATCATGGCCATGTATATTGCGCAGGGCGTGGCGGCCAAACATTTGCTGGCGGCGGTGATCATGACTTCGCCGGGAACGATTCTCATTTCGAAGATGCTGGTGCCAGAGACGGCCGTACCCGCAACTGAGGGGCGGGTCGTGATCCCGAAAGACGAATTGCACAAGGACGAAAACCTGATTGGCGCGATTGCACGCGGCACCATCGATGGCGGCAAGCTGGCTCTGAATGTCGCAATCATGCTGATCAGTTTTCTGGCCCTGGTGGCTTTGCTGGACAGCCTGCTGGGCTGGGTGCACATGCATGCGGGGCTACATTGGGTTCCGGGAAGCCTGGGGCAGATCCTGGGATTTGTGGGCGCGCCGGTGGCGTGGCTGATCGGCATTCCGTGGCGCGATTGCAGAGCTATTGGCGACCTGCTGGGGACGCGCATGGCACTGAATGAAGTGGTGGCGTATATCGCGCTGGGCGCGGAGAAAGCAACTCTGCTGCCGCGCTCGTTTACGATCGCGACGTTTGCGCTGTGCGGGTTTGCGAACCTGGGATCGATCGGAATGCAGATCGGCGGCATCGGAGCATTGGTGCCGGAGCGGCGCAACGACCTGGCACGGCTGGGCATGCGGGCGATGTTCGCGGGAACGATGGCCAACCTGATTTCGGCTTCGATTGCGGGGATGTTTCTAGGGTAGGACGCGAAAGCAGTATGAATCTCCTTTCAGGCAACGTTCCATCGCGCATTCTGCTTCCAATGAGAGTGCTTTAGTGACTCGGGTGCGATCTCCTGAGAACTGGGCAAGCCTGCGTTGAAGCGTCCACGAAGGCCGATTCCAAGGTGATGTCATGCTCCAGCAAGGTTCTCCAGCCGCAATCACTTGTCCGCCCACGGCACCAACTCTATTCAAATCACTGCGTAGAACAATCATTTGGACGTGCGGCCTGGTTTTCGGGTTCATCGTGCTGGCAGTCGGCTTTTACTTCATCAGCGTCAACTGGCCTTATCGTTATCGCGAGATTCATCCCCTGCTCGAAGATGTCTTTGCCAGCCAGGTGAAGATCACGCGTTATCATCGCACGTATTTTCCCAATCCCGGGTTCGTGGCCATGGGCATCATCCTGCGTCGTAAGTCCGCACCCGATCTGCCTCCGCTGGGCACCGTCGAGACGCTGTTCGTCCAGGGGCGATGGAGCGACTTGCTGATGCTGCGCCCACGAGTGCAACTGGTGGATATCACGGGGTTGCACATCATCGTCCCTGCCGTCGGTAGCCGCGCCATGCGAGAGGATTTTCCGCCCGGCAGCGGCACGGATTTTGGGGGACCGGACACCATGATCGAGCGGTTAGAAGTGCACAAATCGCTACTGGACATCATGTACGACGACGGGAAACGCTTTTCCTTTCCGATCCGCGAGCTGCAACTCCGTAACCTGCATAAAGGGCAGGCAATGACGTACGCGGTCGACATGGAGAATGCAAAACCTGCGGGCCACATCGAGGCGGGAGGCAGTTTTGGACCGCTCGACGCAAAGGATGTTGGAGCGACTCCAGTATCAGGCAGCTTTATCTTTTCGTCAGTAAAGCTGCACGATCTGGGCGACATCCGCGGAACACTCTCTTCGTCCGGGCAATTCAAGGGCCCCTTGGCCGCCATGCAAGCTGAAGCTTCCTCCTTTACTCCCGACTTCGCAGTAGAACAAGGCGAGCCTACGCCGGTGGCAGCCTCCGTGCGTTGCATCGTGAACGGGGTTAATGGCGACGTTGGTCTCGAAGATATTGGAGCTAAGAGCGGAGACACCTTTGTTCATGCCTCCGGATCGGTTGCCGGCGCACCGAAGGTCGCCAACATCGACTTCAGAGTCGACAGGGGTCGAGCGCAGGATATTCTGCGGATCTTTGTCCACAGCGGAGTTCCGGTTACGGGACCTGTGGCGTCACATGGTCACGCGTACGTGGGACCTACTGGAGGCGGAGCGGGATTTCTCCAGCGCCTTTATGTGAACGGAGTCTTTGACGCGCCTGCCGGACACGTTTCAGATCCGGAGACCGAGCGAAGCCTTTCTGCATTCAGCCTGCGAGCGCAAGACATCGATTCGCCCAAAGCTGGCTCGGACAAAGGCAATACGGGTTCCGACGCGTTGTCGTCTTTGAAAGGCCCGGCAACGATTCGAAACGGCATCGTTTCAACGAAGCAGCTCACTTTTGAAGTCAGCGGCGCGGAGGCTGATCTCGGCGGTACTTTCAATCTTGAGGAAAAGTCGGTTCACCTTGTCGGCGATCTCAAGATGAAGTCCGATATCTCCCATGTGACGACGGGATTCAAGTCGGTACTGCTCAAGCCGTTTGCTGTTTTTTTCAAGAAGAAACATGCGGGCGCAGTGATCCCTATCGCGGTGACCGGCACGCCCGGCCACTACAAGGTCACACAGAATCTTTCGCACGAAAAATAATTGCGTCCGATTGGGTGCGCGGGAACGCGTCGAACCTGATTGAAGCTTCGATGGCAGGACAGTTTCTGGGATAGGATTTCCATCGGAGGCTCTCCCGATGGCACTGCCGCAACCGAACAAAATGCTGACCGAATTCTTCGATGGCCGCACCGAGTTGGTCTTTGACCTGCTTTCCGCTGGGTATTCCGCGGGCTTCAAAGATGAAAGCGGCGTCCCTCTCATACAGCATTGCGCGTACTACGGAGATGTCAGCGCCATCCGGTTCCTACTGTCGCAAGGGGAATCGCTCGACTCGATGGGAGAGAACTTTGGTCTCAATGCTGCGTCTTATCATGGGCACTGGCGGCTCTGCAAGTTCCTTTTGGAGCAGGGCGCAAAGGTGAACCAGCCGCTTGCCGACACGGGCGAGACCGCACTGCATGCAGCGCTTTGCAAAACAGACCGCCTCGTGTATGACCGCGTTATGGTCGTGCTCCTGTCGCATGGTGCCAATCCGAATGTTGTCACCAAGCCTGGCGTGGAGACGGGCGGTTTTATGCGGGACTGCAGGACCAAAGGAGAAACGCCGCTCCACCGCGCGGCAGCATTTGGTGAAGTGGAGACGATCCGCCTCCTGATCGATGCCGGCGCAGCGGTCGACGCCAAGGACGCCCATGGTGATACGCCGCTCTCATGGGCAAGCTGGTATCTGCGTCCGACCCCAATCCTCAGAGAACTACTCTATGGAGATTTCCGAATCCATCCGCAAAACCAACCCATGCGCGCCAATCTCATCGGTAAGCCGCACGCTTAGGCCCCTATTGCGGCACGTTTGCGGCGTACGCGATAAAAGAAGGTCAGGAATGTGACGGTGCCGCAACTGAGTAGGCTTGCGGCCATGCCGAGGATGAGCGACAGATCCTGCTGGTAGAGGCCGTGGACGATGCCGATGGCCTGCAGTACGCTGAAGCCGCCGAAGGTGATGAGCGAAATGCCTTCATTGCTCTTCTTGCGCCAGACCGCCACGACTTGCGGGACGAACAGCAAGGCATTGCAGACAAGCCCCAATCCGAAGATAACGGCAACAATCTGCTTCATGCCGCGCCTTCGCGATCGCGGAATCTGAGCGCGCCGCGCGCCTTGGCCTTAGCTGCTTCTTCTTCGCGGGTCCTTGGCGCGGCATTGGTTTCGAGCGAGGCAAGCAGGCGGGTAGAGATGATCGTAATTTCATCGACAGCGGCGAGAAATGCCTCCTCGTTGGCCTTTGACGGCTTGGTAAATCCGCTGATCTTCCTCACAAACTGAAGCGATGCCGCTCGAACCTCTTCGTCGGTGACGGGAGGATCGAAGTTGAAGAGCATTTTGATATTCCGGCACATTTCACGAGACCTCCGTCGAGTCAGACACGCGCGTTTTGGATGAACCCAGATTAACTCTATCTTGATGCCGGAGCGCCGTTCGGTTGCAACGCAGCCTGTAGAATGTGCAAGAGCATTTTTCTCAGGTAAATATATGACCTACTTCGATCAGGTGACTGAGGCAGCAAGGTTCTTGCGCGGCAGGCTGAGCGGGCTGGCTCCTCGCGTGGGGGTTGTGCTTGGCTCAGGCCTGGGATCGGTCGCCAACGCTGTAAAAGAGTCAGTAGTTGTGCCATATTGCGACATACCGCATTTTCCGCAGTCGACAGTGGATGGCCACTCAGGGCGGATCGTGGCAGGGCGAGTGGGCGGAGCGCCGGTGCTGCTGATGCAGGGGCGCGTGCACTTTTACGAAGGCTATTCTCCGGCACAGGTGACCTTTCCGATGCGCGTATTGGGGCTGCTGGGGATAAAGACCGTGGTGTTGACCAACGCGGCTGGGGGCATCGACCATACCTATCACCCCGGACAGCTTGTGCTGATTGCCGACCACATCAACCTGATGGGATGGAATCCGCTGGCTGGGCCCAATGAGGCGCGCTTCGCCACCCGGAAGGGCACGGGATTGCGCTTCTTTGACATGACCGAGGCGTATTCAAGACGTTTGCGCGAACTCGCCCACCAGGCGGCCGCCGATGACGGGCTCTCGCTGGAAGAGGGCGTCTACGTGGCGGTGAACGGGCCGAGTTTTGAAACGCCCGCGGAGATTCGGGCGTTTCGCACGCTGGGGGCTACTCTGGTGGGGATGTCCACGGTGCCGGAGACCCTTGTGGCGCGCCATATGGGAATCGAAGTGCTGGGGATTTCGTGCGTTACGAACCTGGCCGCCGGACTGGGCACGCAGCGACTGAGCCACGAGGATGTTTTCGAGACGGCGCGGCTGGTGGAGCGGCGACTCTCAAGCCTGCTGGAACGGCTGGTGGTTTGGATTGCAACGCTCCTGGAAGCGGAGGCTTGAGCCAGGACGCGATGAGTGACGCGTGGCGCGGGACGAGGCTGCCGTTTCCTCCGGCGGTAATAGGGATTGCGGGGGCGTCGGGTTCAGGAAAAACGACGCTGGCCGCAGAACTGGCCCGCGAACTGGAGGGAGTCCACTTCCCCCTCGACAACTACTATCGCGACCTTTCTCATTTGCCGTTGGCCGAGCGGGCACGGCAGAACTTCGACGACCCATCGCTGATTGAGAGCTCGCTGCTGGCGGCGCATGTGGCAGCGCTGACGCGGAACGAGGCAATCGAGCGGCCGCTTTACGATTTCTCAACCCACATTCGAATTCCAGGGCAAACGGAGACGGTGCGGGCGGGCGGGGTCGTGTTGGTTGAGGGGCTGTTTGCGCTCAACTACGCTGAATTGCTGCCGTTGTACCAGTTGCGTGTGTACGGGGATACGCCGGATGAGGTCTGTTTTGAACGGCGGCTCAAGCGCGACACGGAACAGCGAGGACGGACGCCGGAGTCGGTTCGACAGCAATACGCGGCCACAGTGCGTCCATCGAGCATCCAATACGTGCGGCCTTCGGCGGTCAATGCCGATGTGACTGTAGATGGGACTGAAGCGCTGGACTGGAAGGTGGAGCAGGTGCTGGCGGCGCTGCGGGGACGGGGCTTGGTGTCTCTAAAGGGGTGATAAGAAGGGATGATGGGGGCCGCTGGTGGCCGGGGCCAGGGAATGGGCAGCAATTCCACATTCCCTGACGGAAGAAGCAAAGGCTCCTTCTTCCGACCCCCTCGGTACTTGTGAAGATGACCCTTTATAGAGGGAACAAGACGGCACAGGATATTCCACTTCAGTGAGTCCAAATACTACAAAGGTGGTACATCCAAAGACTCAAAATAAACATATGCTCGGGGCGAGTATCGGCTTTGGTTCGTTCACTGGAAATTTACGTGAACCCAAAAGCCCACGAACATCGTACAGATAAGTTGAAGGCAATGATCAGCAGATGGCTCAATACGCGCGAGAGACAAGTAGCAGCGTGGCTGCGGCAGGGGATTTCTCCGCGCCGGCTGGCTTTGACGCTTGCGTTGGGTTTTGCGATCGGCTGCCTTCCCGTGGTGGGGATTCCGACGGCTCTCTGCTTTATGGTGGCGATGACGCTGAAGCTGAATTTGCCGGTTATTCAGGCGGCGAATTATATAGCGATGCCGCTGCAGGTTCTGCTGATCCTTCCCTTTGTGCGATTGGGTGGATGGCTTTTTGCAACGGAGCAGCAACATGGCGCGACTCTGATGCACGGTTCGCCGACGCAAATGCTTTGGACCTCAGGCAGCATCGCAGGACAGGCGCTGGCAGCGTGGCTGGTGATTGCCGGACCGGCGGTGGTTTTGATGACGCTGGGGCTGACAGCGGTATTGCGGCGGGTTCCGGTACTGGCGGAAGCCCGGGACTAAGCGGGGCGCCTGTGAACTGCTTTGTTCTGTGCAAGATGAAAATCTGACATAGATAAAAATTATAGCCATTAGATTTCCCACCTTCGGGGCGATAACAAACGCGCCGAAGGTGGGGAACCCGAAGGTCAATCAGGCGCTGATGGCGCCGCAAAGTGAATTCAGCTCAATTCAGTTTTCAGCCGGCTTCGACGAGGCCGTAGCGGCGCTGCCACGCTTCTTTGAGGCGGGCCCAGACGCGGGAGCGCTCAGCCTCTGTGCCCTCAGCTTCCCTGCCCTTTTCGGCATTTGCATTGGCAAAGCGGGACGCTTCCTGTTTGGCCAACTCAAGCAACTGGCGGTCGCGCAGCAGGTTGGCGACGCGGAAGTCGGGGAGACCCGCCTGGCGGGTTCCGAAGAATTCGCCGGGGCCACGCATGGAAAGGTCCAACTCAGCGAGCTCAAATCCATCCTGGGTGCGGACCATGGCATTGAGCCGCTCTTCAGCGAGCGGCGAGACGCGCGGGCCAGTGATGAGGATGCAATAGCTCTTGGCGGCGCCACGGCCGACGCGGCCGCGCAACTGATGCAACTGCGCGAGGCCGAAGCGCTCGGCATGCTCGACGACCATGACGGTCGCATTGGGCACGTCGACGCCCACTTCGATGACGGTGGTGGCAACGAGGACGTCGATTTCGCCGCGCTGGAAACGGCGCATGATGACTTCCTTCTCGTCCGCGTCGAGCCGGCCATGGAGGAGGCCGACGCGCAAGCCGGCGAAAGGGCCGGTACGCAGCTTCTCGTACATCTCGACTGCGGACTTCAACTCCACTGTTTTGCTTTTTGGACTGGCATTTCGAGAAGGTGGCGATGGCGGCGAAAACTCCGCCGCGCCGAACAGGTCCGCCGTCTTGCGTTTACGGACGGACTTGGCGGGCGCAGGCTTCGCCGCTTTGACGGCTTCGGAAACAACCTCGGGGTCGTCATGCGAAAAATCGAGCTCGGGCTGGTCGTCTTTGGTTCCTTCGATGACGGGATAGACGATGTAGGTCTGCCGGCCCTTCCCTACCCGCTTGCGGACGAAATCCCAGACTTCCTCAGCGCGCTCGCCGGGGACGCGGCGGGTGACAATGGGCGTGCGGCCGGGGGGCAATTCGTCGAGGATACTGACGTCGAGATCGCCGTAGAGCGAGAGCGCGAGGGTGCGGGGAATGGGCGTGGCCGTCATCACGAGCATGTCGGGCTCGGCCTGATTGGGCTTCTTCATCAGGCGAAAGCGCTGCAGGACGCCGAAGCGGTGCTGCTCATCGACAACGACGAGGCCGAGGCGGTCGAACTCGACTTTTTCTTCGATGAGCGCGTGGGTTCCGATGATCAGTTGCGCATCGCCCCGATTGATAAGGCCGCGATTGACGCGCTTGCGGTCCTCGTCGAGCGAGCCGGTGAGGAGAACGATGCGATAGCGGCGCGATGACCGCTCGAGCAGCTTGCGGGCGGCCAGGAAATGCTGCGTGGCCAGGATCTCAGTGGGAGCCATCAAAGCAGCTTGGTAGCCATTCTCCATTGCAACGAGCATCGCTTGCAGGGCAACAATCGTCTTGCCCGAGCCAACATCGCCCTGAAGCAGGCGGCGCATGGGGCTTGCCTGGCGCATGTCGGAGACGATTTCACCGAGGGTGCGCTTCTGCGCTGCAGTGGGGTGGAAGGGCAGCACCTCGCGAATGGCTTCGCGGACCTTGTCCGTGGTGGCAAAACCGATGCCGGGACGTTCGCGCATGCGGCGGCGCTTGAGTTCGAGGCCCAGTTCGAGGAAAAACAGCTCTTCGAAGATGAGGCGGCGGTGAGCGGGCGTCGCGGAGGACTGCAACTGCGCCAGCGGCGTGCCTTCAGGCGGGTAATGAACTTCGCGGAGGGCGGTTTCGCGGTTGGGCAGGTGAAGTCGAGCGAGCATGGTCTGCGGAAGGCACTCAGGCACCGCTCCGCGCATGGATTCGAGGAGATTGAAGATGACTTTGCGCTGCCAGCGCGAGGCCAGGCGGCTGCCTCCCAGCGACTCGTAGACAGGAGTGATGCGACCCACTTCGAGGAGGCGGGTTTCGGCATCGTCGCTGGCGTCGGGCAGCAACTCGAACTGGGGTTGGATCATTTTGAAATTGCTGGTGGAGCGGGATGGCTCGACCTTGCCGTAGAGGGCGACCGTCTGGCCGGCGTGAAACTTGCCGTCGAGGTAAGAACCGTGAAACCAGATGCACTTGAGGGCGTGGCGGCCCTGGCCGACCGTGAGTTCGAAGATCGGCATGCGGCGCGTACGCAGCAAGGCCGCTCCCCGCACCTCGGCAATGACGCTGGCGGTCTCGCCGGGCTTCAGTTCGTCGAGGCTGCGGGGATTCTGGCGATCCTCATAGCGAAAGGGAAGATGGTAGAGCAGGTCTTCGGCGGTCTGAATGCCTTTGGCGGCGAGCATTTCCGCCAAGCGCGGGCCCACCCCGCGCACGTACATGATTGGGGTATCGAGGCCGGGCACACTCTGGATGCTAATTCATAGATTTGCTGTGTGTTCAGATTCGAGGGGGATGCGCGGCCGCTTCAGAACTCCGATATGGCGTAGCGTGCGGTGCGGACCTCGGCTGCGAGCACGCGCAGGATGCTGAGTGACAACTGGGGCTCGTTGAGCATCAGGATCGAGAAATTGGACTGGCTCACAAAGTTCAACTCGGCCCCTTTGAGGGCCTTCGCGGTCAACGAGTAGGGTTGATTCCCAATGAGCGCGGGCAAGCCAAGCAAAGAACCCTGGGAAACCGGAATCGACATGATCATATCGCCGGTCGACGATGTCATCGATAGCCTGGCTCCTCCGCCTTTGAGAATGTAGAGGCCTTTGGGCGATTCGCCCTGCGCGAAGAGGACGCGGTCTTCCTCACAGACGATGCGCGTGGATTGCTTTTCCAGCGCCTCAATCAACTCACGGTCGGCGACAAAAGCTGAGGAGTCGAGTTTCACTTAGATTCTCCATACGCCGGAAGAGAGACGGCAAGGGCAGCTCGTTTCAGAGGCGCGACGATCCTACTCATGGTTGCACTGATCGTCTGCGGTTCTTGTGATGCATATCACATGTTTTGGGTTCTCGGGAAAGCTGGTGATCGAAAATCATCGCATGTTGCGGAGTTCAAATGAATAATCGGACGCCAAGGACATCCCGGAACCGAGGGGATTCGGCAGCAATCAAGCGAATGTTTGTCTCAATGTTGACCGGACGCTTGAGCCGGTACGCACGTGGGCGCGGCTGCTCCAGGATCTTTCGCATACAAAATGTAATTGCTCTCCCATGCCTTTTCCCGCATCACCACGCGCCAGCCGGGCGCGTGCTGAAGCAGGTAAGAGAGCCCCATGCTCTCCCGCAGGAGAACGTGATCGACGCGGTACTTGTCCATCAGTTCGAAAGAATCGCTGAGGTTCATGATTCTTCCCTCGTCCTGCATCACGCCGTGATGCTCGAAGCTGTCGAACCGGGAATCCATGAACGTGGGTTTGGATTCGAAATCCATCATGCCGCCGACATAATCCCAATCCAGCGTGCGCCATGAGGGTTGAATCGCGGCAATTGTCTGCAGCGGAAACATCCTGGCCAGCATGTCCTTGAGAGTGGCCTCGGAGGGAAACATCCACACCATCACGCCCACGGCGACCGCGATGATTGCTGCGTTCATCGCCGGGATTGTCTTCTCATCGGACTCGGTGCAGAAACTGCGCTCGATATCCCGCGCGAGCATCGGGGTGGTCAGGATCGCGGCGAGATACGTGAAACGGTGATGAGAGATGGCCGCGTACCAGGAGAGGAAGACGATCGCCATTTCGTAGACCTTCCATTTGCGGCCGCGGATGCAGTTGGCAATGATCATGAGGACGATGGCAACCAATGCTCCTCTGCCCTCTAGTGAAGAAAGCTCAAGCGGCTGCCACTCGGTGATGGTGGCGACGCTTACCTTCTGGTTCAGCATCATGTCGATGGGATTCCAGAGCAGTCGCCAGCCATAGGGATTCACCAGCAGCAAGACCACGCTGGCGCCGAAAACGGCAAGCAGGCGGTTGCGAAATTCGGGTGCAAAGGCCTCCTGCTCAAACAAGCCCAGCTTGAGCGGAAACATGCCGCACACAATGTAGAGACCAAGCAGGCAAAGACCGATGAACCATGTTCCATGCAGGTTGATCCACAAACAGAAGAGCGGAGGGAGCAGCCACACCAGCTTTTTGTGGCCTCGTTCCGCCGCTTCGAGAATGGCCATCTCCGCCGACATCGCCAGGTAGGCAAAGGCGATCATGCGCGGGCCGGCGTTCACGGCCATCAGGAACAATGCGATGCCTGCCGCCCAGAACGCGGCTCCGGCATGCCGCGCCGTCAAGTATCCGCGCCAGTAGACGAACAGGACATTGGCGCCCAGCGCGAGCCAGGTGATGAGGTAAATGCCTCTGAGCCCCATGGATTGAAATGCAAACCAGAACGGCAGTTCGCCGAGCCATTCCCAATTAAGCCAGCGCTGTCCGACCACGGTAAACGAGTAGGGATCGGTCTGGATGAAGTGATGCGTGGTGAAGAGGAAGCGGGCGTTGGCGAGGTGCCACCAGATATCGGGATCGACCAGCAGCGTTCTTCCCAGGCTCAGGGTGGGCACAAGCAGCAACGGCAGCATCAGCAGGAGCACCATGTTTGTAAGGTGACGGGAGAAGATGCGATTAAAGATGCGCACCGGCGCACCGGCTTTTTCAGGGGATTCGAGAGCTGCTGCGGCTGCGCCTTGATTGACGGGGGTGGTATTCATTCTTACTTTTCCTTTTCGAGTTGCGCGCCGGAACGGACTGTGGCCGCTGCTGCGCCGTTGGAGTTGGCAAACAACTCGTATGCGGTCTCTCCTGTGCCCTCTTGCCGCTCGACGACCCAGCCGGGCGTGTGTTCCAGCAGGTAGCAGAGCGGCATGTCCTTCCTGAGCAGCGCATGATCGATGCGGTACTTCGTCAAAAGGTTGAACGAATCCTGGAGCCGCGCGATGTCGAGGAAATCCTTCAGCACCCCGTGATGCTCAAAGGTATCGAAGCGCGAGTCGATAAAGCTTGGCTTGGAATCGAAGGCCATCATTCCGCCCACGTTGTCGACGTTGATGGTTCGCCATGTTGGCTGAATAGACGCAATGGTTTGCAGCGGCAGCAATCGGGCGAGCGAGGCCTGGAGCGCGGCCTGGCTGGGAATAATATGCACGACAAGGGCTAAAGCTCCGGCCGCGATCAATGCATTCATGGCCGGGATGGTCTTCTCATCCGACTCGGTGCAGAAACTGCGCTCGATGTCACTCGCAAGGAACGGGATGGTCAGCACGGCGGCAAGGAATGTGAAGCGGGCATGGGCGAAGGCGGCATACCAGGCGAGAAAGACGAATGCCATCTCGAAGAGCTTCCACTTTCGGCCGCGAATGCAATTTGTGACGACCATCAGGCCGATCGCCGCCACCACACACTTGCCGACGAACTGATTCAAATCCAGAGGCTGCCATTCCTGAACATTAGCGATGTTCAGTTTCTGGTTGATCATCATATCGAGCGGGTTCCAAACCAGGCGCCATCCATATGGATTCACGATCAGCGCGGCCACGCTGGCACCCAGCGCGCCGAGCAGCCGATTGCGGTCTTTACTCGTGAAAGCTTCCTGCTCAAAAACGCCCAAATTCACGCGCGCCAATCCGCAAAGAATGTAGAGCGCGAGCAAGCCGAGGCCAATAAACCAAAGCCCATGCAGATTGATCCAGACGCAAAACAGCGGAGGCAGGAGCCAGAGAAGCTGCTTATGACCGCGTTCGGCCGCCTCCAGAATTGCCAGTTCGGCGGACATTGCCAGGTAACCGAATGCAATGGTTCGAGGGCCCGAGTTCAGTGTCATCAGGCAGAAGCCGATGCCCGCCGCCCAGAACGCAGCCCCCGCATGACGGGACATCCAATAACCACGCCAGTAGACGAAGATGATGTTGGCGCACAAAGTCAGCCAGGTCAGCAGGTAAATCCCGCGGAGTCCCACGAACTGGTAGCTCAACCAATAAGGCACTTCGGCGAGCCATTCCGGATTGACCCACCTTTGCCCCGCCACGGTGAATGAGTAAGGCTCGGTGTGAATGAAGTGATGGGTGGTGCAGAGGATTCGCGCGTCGGAGATATGCCACCATAAATCCGGATCAGCCATCAAGCTTCCGTGAATCGACAGGCCAGGCACAAAAATCATTGGCACCGTCATCAAAATGGCGATGTTCATTAAGTGACGGGAAAACACGCGATTAAAGATGCGTAACCACGGATTGGTTGTTCCCGCTGGGCCGATGAGCGCTGGCAAAGGGGCCTGTTCGGCTGATGTGGCTTCCATAATCAATACATTACCCGGGGAGCAAGGTCTGCGGAAGTGTGATTGTAAGTACCAAACCGCTAGTACTGTTACTGAAGAATTACGAAGTCCGACGAGCGCATAAGTTCCTGCTTCCCGATTTCGAAGTTCTCAGGTTATGATGCGGGCAGTCGATCATTACAACAGGAAAGCGCCAGTCTCGGGGCATGCACGCAAACGTCCTATTAGCAGTGCTTTGCGCGTTTTCCTGAAACAGACGAAGAAGTTGAAAAGAAGGCTGACGGCGTTCCGGGTTACCTCAGTGTTACCGACAGGCACCAAGGTGGTATTGACCCAACCGGATGCACCGATCAGAATCACGGAACGAGATGTCTTTTAAGAAGTTAATGCGCTATTTGGATTAACTTGGACGAATTTCCCGCGAGAGGCATCCCGGCATACTCTGGACACCTGGCGAGTGTGCCGTCGAATCGGCCTGTACTAGTCCCCAAGGGCGTATCACTGCGCAGGCTTTCACGACGGCGCAAAAGGAAATGAGACCGACGACTTATGATTCGGATTGGCCTGCTTTCAGAAGACGGCGCGCTGCAACCCCTTCTTTCCTCGGCGTTAGGAAAAGAATTTCAGGTTCAACGGGCGTTGGATGCGGATGAAGTCGAAGTGCTCGTCGAAGCGGCGGAATGCGATGTCGTTCTTCTTGATCTGAACTCCAATAATGCATCAATAAGAGACAGGATCGAAATCGCGCGCCGCGTGATTGCCTCGCAGGTGCCCTCGGTGGTGATGGCCGATGACGGACTTCGTTCGACCGCGGTGGAGTTGGTCAGGGTGGGGGCTTACGGTTACTGCCGCAGACCGCCCTCGATTAGGGAATTGAAAGCAATGCTCTGCCGGGCGAGCGAAAACAACTCCCTCAAGCGGCAGCTTCAGACAGTACATCAGCGCATAGAAGCCGTGAGCAGCTGCGACCGGCTGATCGGATCGAGCCAGCAGATTCGGCAGGTGTATCAGCTGGTGCATCGCGTGGCCGATCTAAACGCATCGGTTCTGGTGACCGGCGAAAGCGGCACCGGCAAAGAACTGATTGCACGCGCTATTCACAACCTTGGTTCTCGTTCTGAACGCCCGTTCGTGGCTGTTTCCTGCGGAGCCATCCCGGAAACACTGATTGAGGCCGAGCTGTTCGGCCACGAAAAGGGCGCATTTACCGGCACGGTGGGAGCGCGTGAAGGCTACTTTGAGCAGGCGCGCGACGGTACGCTTTTCCTTGATGAAATCGGCGACCTGAGCCTTTACACCCAGGTAAAGCTGCTGCGCGTGTTGCAGCAGATGGAGTTCAGCCGCCTGGGCAGCAATCGCCTGATCCCGTTGCGTGCGCGCCTTATTTTTGCGACGCACCAGGATTTGGCCAAGCTTGTAGCAGAAGGCAAGTTCCGCCAGGATCTCTACTACCGCATCAATGTAATGAGGATCAATTCACCGTCATTGGCCGATCACGTGGAAGACATTCCCCAGATTGCCATGCATTATCTGACGCATTACTCGGAACTGTTCCAAAAGCCGATGGACGCGATTGGAAACGAAGCGATGATGATGCTGCAGAGCTACACCTGGCCGGGCAATGTGCGTGAGTTGGAGAACGCGATTCAGAGAGCGATCATTCTCGCTCCCGGCAAGACGATTCGCCCTGAAGATCTGCCGCTCCACGTGCACACAGACAAAGTCATCGATATCGGCGAATACAACCCCGAGGGCTCATTTGAGCGCCAGCTGCGCGACTATAAGGTGAGACTGGCCATGGATGCGGTGAGGGAGAATAACGGAAACAAGACGCTGGCTGCGCGCAGTCTTGGAATTTCACGAGCCTATCTGCATCGCTTGATCCGCATCGCCGAGCCCGACCTGGTGTTCGAGCCGGATAGCATCAACTCCGCGTCTGCCTGAGGCTTCGCGCTGAAGTCGCTGTGGATCGCTCCGCGGCGGCCACTCTGCCGCTGGCTTTCAGAATTCATGACCGCAATTCACATTTCATTTTGGGATTCTTAGAAGAATCGTTCGTGTTTGATACTGAACTCGATACACTCGTCCTGTATCCCCAGGTAACTTGAGCTGAACTGATATATTTCTTGCATCATGCCATGGCGATCGGCGGTGCTCCTCCTACTGTTAGCATTTGCACCCGTGTCCGCGCCAATTTTTGCGCAGGCTTCGAGCGGTTCCAGCACCAATACAGTCAAGAAGCCAGCAGTGACATCCGCCAATCCGAGCGCCGATGAAACTCCCGCTGTAACACCAGCACCGCAAATCATCGTCAATCCGCCGGCGCCGGTTGTTCCGCCCTGGACGTGGCGTGAGCGCGTGGCGTGGGGAGCAAACATCGTTTTGGCGGTGCTGGGGTATGTGGGCATCATGCTTTTTCTCAGCATGCTGAAAAAGATCGAGCGGCACACGGAAGCAGGCGCGACCACGGCGCAAGCCGCGCTCGAGACCGCACAATCCGCGCTCGCCCAGACGCAGGCCATCGTTAATTCAGAGAGGCCCTGGATTGTGGTGCGGGTTGAGCCATCCCTGACCAAGGAAAACAGTTTCAGATTGATGGCCACCAACCGCGGCCGTTCGCCGGCCAGAATTGTTGGTCTGATGGATCACGTGCAGATTGCGGTGGATGAAACGAATCTGCCCGCCACGCCTGAATACGAAGGCGCAAAACCGGCGGCGCGTCCTGAGCCGATCGTTCTGCTTCCGAGCGAGTCCGTCGCGATCAAGACATTCGGCAGGGATGATGTGCGCTCCGTTTGCAAGACCACGGAGGAGTTCGAGCGGATCGAACTCTGGGAAAAGAATATTTTCCTTTACGGCCGGGTCTCGTATCGGGACATGCTGGCCCCCGCGGAAACTCCGGTTCACGAGACGGACTGGTGCTATTGGTACATCCACGGGGACAAGAAGAGCGCACTGTCGATGGCCGGAACCCCGGAATATAACAAGCATAGCTAGTCTAGTGTGGTGTCCCTGAAGTTCGTTGCATAAGTTGAAGTCCCGAACCGCAGGTCCTTCGACTTCGATTGGCGCAAAATGTGCACCAATCTCCGCTCAGGATGACAGGGCATTTTCGATGCGAACTTTAGGAGCAGGGCACTAGGCAAGCGCACAACACCTCACAACTGGAGCAAAGCGGAGTGTGCAGGCACACGCTTTGCTAGACTTCATTGGAGACCCGCTCACCTGGGTCCTCGTCATCCGGTTGCAATCAGAGCGGCAGGAGAATTCATGCCAGTTGTTGAACTCGCGGGAGTAACCAAGGCATACGAGAACAAGGTTGCTGTGCGCGATTTGAGCCTCTCAATCGACGCGGGCCAAATGTTCGGGTTACTGGGTCCGAATGGAGCGGGCAAGACCAGTTCGATCCGCATGATGATGGGCATTACGTTGCCGGATTCGGGACAGGTGAACCTCTTCAATCGTCCATTCGAGCGCAAGAACCTGGAGCGGGTTGGCTATCTGCCGGAGGAACGCGGACTCTACAAAAAGATGAAGGTGCTGGAACAACTGGTCTTCTTCGGCGAGTTGCACGGGCTAACCAAGGAAGAGGCGCGCAAAAGAGCAAACGACTGGACAAAGCGTCTTGAGATTGATGACGTACTGGAGAAGAAGACGGAAGAGCTGTCCAAGGGCATGCAGCAGAAGATTCAATTCATCGGATCGCTCTTGCACGATCCGGGGCTGATCGTGATGGATGAGCCTTTTAGCGGACTCGACCCTGTCAACGCCAAGTTGCTGGAGCATACGCTGCTGGAGTTGAAGGACCAGGGCAAGGCTATCCTGTTCTCGACCCATCGCATGGACCAGGTGGAGAAGTTGTGCGATTCGATTTGCCTGATCAACAATGGCGAAGCGGTGCTGGCGGGCAGGATGCGCGAGATCAAATCGCGCTACGAACGTAACCATGTGATTGTGGAGTTTGAAGGCAGCTCTGCTTTTTTGAACAGCACTGAGATTGCGGAAGCCAAGAACTACTCAGGCCACGCGGAGATCCGGCTGAAACCACACGGCAATGCGCAAAAGCTGCTGCAGGAGGCTTCGGCCGCCGCAACGATTTACCGCTTCGAACTGGTCGAGCCTTCGCTTGAGGAGATTTTCATCCAGACCGTGGGAGGCAAGGCCGATGCGTAACATGCTTCTCATCGC
>OBLU010000453.1_pt1 | contig 38741 bp, 31 predicted proteins | sample 1518681 | NCBI WGS metagenome assembly OBLU01 (sample SAMEA3539304, study PRJEB22396) | soil metagenome | biome: tundra; feature: field; material: soil | place: USA | collected 2010-05 | depth 0.15 m
ATCCGCGGAGCAGGAAGCCGATCCGCCATGTCCGTCATCCACACGCGCGGTGATCCTGTACGTGCCCGGTCGTTTGTCCGAAGAGTTCCAGCGCACATCGGGTCCGCTACCGTCCACCGTGCCTTCACTTGCCGACCAGGAATAGTTTACGGGATTGCTGCCCGCGTTGTCGGCTCGCGCATGTACAGAAATGAAATCACCTGATCCTGCATACACAGTGTCTTTGTCAGCTGAGCAAGAAGCCGACATTGGTGTGGGCGGCGGCGGCGGAGGAGCGTTTCCACCAAAGCGAAACACGAGTCCCGAAGAGAATCTCACATCTTTCTGCCAACCGGGCGCCAGCCCTCCCGCTGAAAAAGGATCGCGAAAACGGGTCAGCATAAAATCGCCTTCAAACAATCGCCACGCGATGTGGTGCGTTAGCTTGATATCGAGTCCCACGCCAAAAGCTGCGGCGAACGCGTTCTGCGAGCCAAGTGGCGTGCATACCGGATTTCCGGTGCATCCTGAGACCGCCACTGCACTCGCGTATACTCCTCCGAAAAGTGCCTGCGCGTATGGGGTAATCCGTTCATGTCTGCGATACGACAGGCGCGGCCCAAAAAGATATGTGAACGCGCTGCCGTTCGCGTTCAATGTTTGGCTGCTCGTTGGCCCGAAAAGCGTTAGGTGATTGTTGTCAAAGCCGCCGAAATCTGCGACCAGACCCAGATACCTATTGAAGTTGTATGCAATCGAAGTGCTTCCTCCGTGCATGTACCCAATGCGGTTGTTACGCGAAGTCGGCATCGCTCGCAAGAAGGAATAGTCAAACGACCATTCGACCTTGGGCGTGTGGCGATCCGATCCGCCATACCTGTTCGGCGCCGCGGCCGGCTGCGAAGAAGATTCCCCGAGCGGCGGCACAGCGGCTGTTATCTTTTGTGCGGCCGTGGAAGTGGACTGGTCATCCATACCCGATGATGCGTTCGTTCGGGTCGATTGGCCGGCGTAAAGTCCCGGCGCTAGTACGAAAGCAACCGCCATCATGGCGATACATCGCGCTGCTCGTTTCATTGTTGCCTCCTGAATTGCGCTGTACTACGCCGAAGCCGGCGCGACTTCGTGTTCTTAAGACAAATTCATTTTGCTCCGACGACTTCGTCTTGTTCCGACGACTTCGCCTTGTTCAGAGAATGTCGCTCTGCTAATTCAATTTTGTTTCTTATGGCGCCGGTACATTGATAACCGTGTTCACCATGGTCACTGATGCGTTCAGCCCCAGCGCTCTTCCATTCAGCGTGGTGATCGCCACGTTTCCGGCAGTTGAGAACGTGACTCCGGCGGATGCGATGATCGTGCCGACCATCGTTCCACCGCCGGCCCCGTTGATCGTCGCCGCGCTGCCCACCTGCCAAAACACGTTTTTGGCCTGTGCTCCGTTCACCAGGATGACGCTGCGGGGCGCGCCAGCGGCCCCGACGGTTAGGGACGTCGCCATCTGGAATACCCAGATCGCGTTTGGATTGTTCTGCGCATCCAGAGTCAGATCCGATCCGGTGATCAAGAACGTGCCGCCCGCGGCTTTGTAAGTTCCAGGAGCGAGCACAAGTCCGCCAAGCTGGCCCGCGCCCGGATCCGTGCCGCCGGGCCGATTAGCAGGAGAAAGATTGTTAAATGCGGTCAGCGCATCGGATGCCGCTTGCGTCGCAATCGCAAACGTCGCCGCGGTGCCTTCCGAAGTACATACAGTGGTTGGCGGTGGCGGAGCAGTATAAATCTTTCCGTTCACTGTACCGACGTTGAGTGGCGTCTCTGTGTAGGTGCACCCCACTCCGCCGTCATGGAATCCCGTGACGGCAGTTGAAACGGCGGTGGTCCCGATATCTCCATTGATCACCGTGTTAAGGCCTTGATTTGTTATTCCGGCGCCGCCTCCAAAAGCTCCAAACGTCGCGGCCGCTCCCAGTGGCGGACCTATTGGCCCGATGGAACCGCCCACAGTGAAACTCCACGGATTCGGAACAACGCCGGCAGCAAGCGCAACGCCACCTAGGCTCTTCACTTGATTTGAAACGGTGGCGGTATATTGCGTGCCGGAGACGAGGTTCGCTGAAGGCGTGAAGGTAGCAATCAGACTGACCGGATTGTAGGAAACGGTTCCGTTCACTGCCGCTCCGCCAACTCCGGCGATTGCCAGTGTGAATGTGACGTTGTTGATCGTCGTTGGATCCATCGCCGTGCTGAAAGTCGCATTCACGGTCGTGTCGAGCGGCACATTAATTGCCGCGCTCACAGGATTCGTAGCGGTGATCGTTGGGGCCGCAGCATTCGCCGTCAATCCGGTGGTAAAACTCCACACAAAATTTGCCGCCATCGCAATGCCAGTCAGGTTTTGCGCCGTGGTTGTAATCGTCGCTGTGTACTGAGTGCTCGCATTCAGATTGGCCGCCGGAGTAAATACGGCGGTGCTGCCCGAGTAGGCCACAGTTCCCGGCACCGCTGCTCCACCAACGCCCGCTACTGCAACCGTGAAAGTTCCGGCCGCTAGAATCGTAGCGGGATTCATCGGAGTGCTGAACGTCGCCGAAATCCTCTGATTGAGCGGCACATTGGTCGCCCCAGAAGCTGGAATTGTCGCGATCACAGTCGGAGCCCCGGCATTCGCGGTCAACCCGGTCGTAAAGCTCCACACATAATTTGCCGCGAGCCCAAGACCGGTAAGGTCTTTTGCGGCGCTCGTAATGGTCGCTGTGTACTGCGTGTTCGCTGTCAGATTCGCCGCTGGACTAAACAACGCACTGGTGCCCGAGTATGTGACCGTTCCGAGCACAGCAGCTCCGCCGACGCCCGCGACCGCCACCGTGAAAGTTCCCGCCGCTGAAATCGTCGCGGGATTCATGGGAGTGCTAAACGTTGCCGCGATTTTTTGATTCAGCGGCACATTGACTGCCCCAGAGGCGGGATTTGTGGAAGTCACCGTTGGCGGAACTGCGTTTGCCGCCGCGCCTGTCGTAAAGCTCCAATTAAAGTTCGCGGCCAGATTATTTCCCTGAGCGCTTTGCGCCGCTGCCGTTATGGTCGCCGTATATTGGGTATTTGCTGTAAGCGCGGCCGTCGGCGAAAAAATCGCCGTATTGCTTGAGGCGTCATAGACCACCGCACCGGGTACGCCAGCTCCGCCGACTCCTCCGAGAGCCAAAATAAATGTCCCCGCTGCAGTCACCGTACCGGCATTCATGGGCACACTAAACGTCGCGGTAATCATCTGGTTCAGCGGCACAGCGGTGGCGCCATTCAAAGGATTCGTGGCGATGACAATGGGAATCGGGGCGGTCGTAAACGTCCAAACGAAGTTGGTTGCGAGGCCATCATTAATAAGGTCTTTCGCTCCGGTAGTGATCGTCGCGGTGTAAAGCGTGCTGCCGGCCAGATGTGCGCTTGGCGTGAATGTAGCCGTAACGCCAGAGAACCCGACCGTGCCGCCCACTGATGTCGCGCCGGGCCCGGTTAACGTGAACGTCGAATTTGTGATTGTTGATCCATTCATCACTTCACTGAAAGTTGCGCTGATGATTTGCGTGACCGGTACACCCGTAGCGCCATTCGCAGGCACAGTCGAAATCACCAGAGGCGCAGGCGGGCTGACCGTTTGTTCGCGTCCGCATCCGGCCACAAGTCCTGCCGCCAGAAACCCCAGCATCCAAATTGTTCGTATCGTTGCCTTACGCATTAGGATCTCCTCGTTTTCGCTTGACAGGTGTTGCGCTGGGGCTCGATTGACGTGTGCCGCAAACGGCTGAAACCAGGCGCCCGCAAACCATTGAACATCTCACCGTAACCACGCAGGTGATAAAGGCTGGAAGACTCAATCTAGAAGACTCAATAATGGTTGTCTGTGCTGTAGTGAACATATTGCCGAAATTTGATTCGCTATTCGCAGTGGGCAGGGCTGCGTCGCAAATTCTCGCTTTCAAAATCGTTTGCAAGGTAAACAAGAGAAGCAAGAGCCGTTCCAACCCAATATCATCACAACTCGCTTTCGATGATTTGGCTAAACGCCTAGCTATCTCCCTGATTCGGAGGGCAACGTTGAACTGGAACGAACGCTCCTATCGAGGAATTTTCCAGCTTTCCAACTCGAATTATTTTCAAATCAGGACGCTCGCGACGCCATTTGAGGATTATCTGCTCGTTTCTCTCCGCGCTCTCCCGTGAATCCTCTTGTGTGCGCTCCTCCACCAACTTATTTGCTTCCTCGCCCTCCTACTCCACGGTGTTCGGGCTTTTCGAATTCCATGCGAATTCCTTTTCACAACTCTCCCGCCATTTATTTTGTATTAGTACTCATATGTCAAATAAATAACATATACTAGCCACGCTACCCTGACTCTCAGACTTGGACGATCCATTGAAGTAGCATCGCCAAAAACTGGATCTCGCCCTACCTGCCGGACTCAAAAATCCATTGAGTTAGAGACAGTCGGTAAGAATATAAAAACGCGGGACTTATAAGTCCTTTAGATTGATATTTTTAGCAAGATGAGCCGACTTAACTCCTTTGTTTTGATCTTCATGCAAAAAGTAGAGGGAGGGGGTGCGCCCCAGAAAAGAAGGAGCAAAGCCAACATGGTCGTTACACCGATGGCGCTGGATCCCAAACGACCGAATTTCAATGGTCTCACCGTGCCATGTTATCGTTACAGAATGGCGAAAGGGCCAAGGAATCGAGCGGCGAAAATTCTCGCGGCAGTCATCTTTGTCGCAGCAACTGCCTCTACAGTCGGCGCGCAGCAATGCTCCGTCAAGCCGGCCGCGATATCACTCGGCGAAACAGTTCGTCTTCAATGCGAAGGGGCGGCGAACAACAATATCGCAACCGCGCGGCTGAAAGACCGCACGATAAAAATGTTCAAGCAGCCAGACGGAAGCTGGCATGGCCTGATGCCAGTCGCCGTCGCAGATATTCCCGGCGTCTACTCAGTGGAATTTCTCGCCGCAGACGGAGAAACAATTGACGCCGCGAAACTCACAATTCGCCCAACGGTTTTCCCAACGCAAAATGTAAATCTAGCGCCGCAAATCGAGGAACTAAAATCCTCGCCCGAAGAAATTCAAACGCTCGCAACATTTCGCAACACAGTGTCGGATAAAAAATTCTGGGATGATTCGCTCGTCGCGCCGGTTTCCGGGTGTGTGCTGTCTCCTTTCGGCGTGAAGCGCCTCCATAACGGGAAACCAACCGGCGAATCTCACGCTGGAATTGATCAGCGCTCCGCCGCAGGCAAGCCGATTCACGCCGCAGCAGCCGGCGAAGTAAAAATCGCGCAGCCCTTCACGGTTCTCGGCGGCACGGTAGCAATCGATCACGGCCAGGGACTGGAAACAATGTATCTGCACATGTCTAAAATAGCCGTTCAGCCCGGCGCGCGCGTGAATAAGGGCGATGTTATCGGTTACGTCGGCGCAACAGGCCGCGCGAATGGCCCGCATCTTCACTGGTTGATTAATGTGAACGGCGTTCCAGTGAATCCGCGCCAGTGGGTGACGCTGCCGACATGCGGAGCCGCGGCAGCCAAGCGCGCTCCTGCGGCGAAGCGTTGACTTGCGTTTGTAGCCTTTACGTTCGATTTGTAAGATTACATCCGAGATAGGAGAATCGCAGTCATGAGAAAACTTACAGTCATCCTAGGATGTGTTTTGGCATTTTGTATGGCGCTACAAATTCAGTCCGCGGCGGCGCAAACTTCCACAACCGGCACAACCGCGAAGGCACCCGCGACGCAATCTACAACGACCGGCACGACTGCGAAGCCATCCGCAGCGAAGCCTCCCGCTACCGGAACAGCGGCCCACTCCGTTCTTACGCTGAACACCCATAAGGAAAAAACCAGCTATGCGCTCGGAATGAATATCGGACACACCGTGAAAGGCCAGTCGATTGACCTCGATCAAAGCGCGTTCATTCAGGGCATGAAGGATGTTCTAGCCGGCGGAAAAACTCTTCTGACCGATGACGAAATGGCAGCGGCGTTAGCGGTCCTGCAAACCGAAATGAATGCAAAGGCTGGGGAAAAGGCGAAACTTGTGGGCGAAGCGAACAAGACAGAAGGCGCCGCATTTCTAGCGACGAACAAGACTAAAGAAGGAGTCGTCACGCTGCCAAGCGGATTGCAATACAAAATCCTGAAGGCGGGATCCGGACCGATACCGACCGCGGCCGATACGGTGGTTTGCAATTACCGCGGCACTCTTCTTGACGGCAAGGAATTTGACAGTTCATACAAACGCGGCCAGCCCGCAACTTTCCTCGTCGGCCGAGTAATCAAAGGCTGGACCGAAGCTCTGGAATTAATGCCCGTGGGATCCAAGTGGCAACTTTTTATTCCCTCCGATCTAGCGTATGTAGATCACGGCGCCGGGCCCGACATTGGACCAAACGCCACGCTGATTTTTGAAGTGGAATTAATTTCGATTCAGGGCAAGTAATTTTGCAACGATGCGAAGCGATGTAAATTTAATTTGCTGAAATGAGACGGCCGAATCTTCCACATATCTCCGAGGAAATGCGCCGTGTGTGCGTAATGCTCGGCGATGAAATGGTTCGCTGGCCTGAGGTCCGCGCCCATCCAATGTTTGGCATGCGCGCCTTCTATCGCGGGAAAATAGTTTTCGCAATGCTTCCAGACAAGCGCGCGTTTGAGGACGCTGATTCCATTATGTACAAAATCGCGAATCCTGCGGACAAAAAAGAAGGAAAGAAGTGGAAGCTATTTAAACTCACGGAGGCGGAAAACTTGGCCGCCGCGCTCGCAGTTCTGGGCAACGCTTATAGTAGAGCAAAATCACACGTTCGCAAAAAGTGACGCTCGTTCACCAATGCGAAGCGCGATTCGCTCCCCTCGATGTACCTCGCATGAAATAAGAAGAAATTACAACTACAGACCTGAGCCGACCTGAGCCATCGGACCAGTCGGCGCCGCGGTTCCGCCTGCCGGCTCGATGGTGACGGCGAACGCTTTCGCGGAAACGCCCGCAGGAATGCTGGGCAGAACCACGTTTGCTTCGCCATTGGGCTGCGCGGAAAAAACTCCCGCGGGAATTGGATTTCCAGTTTGCGGAATCACCCAGAGTTCGTAGGATTTGTCCGCGGCGAGTTGCGGCAGCGTGCCGGCATAAATCAGCGCGCCCTGCTGTGAGTTATACATCACGCGGCCCGATTCCGTGGCCATCGGCGCCTTCGGAGCCAGATTCACCGTAACGGTTTGCGGGGAAGTCAGTAGAGCCGCGATGGCGCGCGCGCGTTCGGTCAGCGCGATTTGTTGTTTCGCGGCGGCTTCCTGGCGTTCAAGCTCCTGCTGAAGAATTTTGTTTGAGTTCCACAAGTACACGGCGAATATTACGAGCGCAAAAGCGACCGCTCCCCACGCGAAATTCCACAAGCGTGAAGGCGCTCTTTCCATTCGCGAAGCAACAGGCGCGCGAGCGGGATCTTTTTCCGCGCGAACTTTTGCCAGCAGGCGCTGACGCACTTTGATCGAAGGCTCCTGCGGCTCGGCGGAGAATGCCAGCAGCGCAATCCGTCCGCGCGCTTCGGCAACTTTCTGCGCGCAGGCAGCGCACGAATTCACGTGCGTTTCGATTCCGCGCCGCTCATCAGCTTCCAGCACGCCGAGCGCGTAGAAATCGAAATCTTCTTCCCGGTATGGATGTCCGTGCGTCACGCCGATACTTTAATCACCCTCTTCTTGGCCAATCTCTTTTTCCCGTCCAACTTTTTTCCATCAACCAACTGCCCGGCGCAAAACCTCAAGCGCCGAACGAATTCTTGTTTTCACAGTACCCAGTGCTTCGCCGGTTCTAGATGCGATCTCGCTGTGCGTCATACCTTCAAAATACGCCAGTTCGATTGCTTCTCGCTGGCCCTCCGGCAAATGTTCCATCGCGCCTTTCACGCGTCCCAGCAATTGATTCTGTGACGCCGCCGATTCCAAATTGAACGGACAGGAGACTGCATTTTCATTAAGCTCGTCGTCTCCGCTGGCGCTCCGCCGTCGCAATTTAGAAATTGCGCGATTGCGCGCAACAACCAGCAGCCAGCCGGGCAAAGAACCGCGCTGCGGATCGAACTTCTCGGCGGTCCGCCATACTTGATAGAAAATATCCTGCAATATTTCCTCGGCCGCGCTATTGTCACGCAGAATTCTTGAAGCTTCCGCGTACACCAAACTGGAATATCGGTCGTAGAGAGCTGCCAGCGCCGATTCGTCCCGCTGGACGACGCGCGCCAGCAACGACCAATCCGATTGGTCCTGTTCAGCGTTCTTTCGTTCGGCGCCCGGCGCTGAAGTCACTAAGCCTCAGTGGCTCTACCAGAAGTACGCCTCTGGCAGGTTAAGTGGATGTACTGGGGGAATTGTATAGTCAGAACAGCTCAGAGACCAGCGGGGCAACGCTGAAACAGGGAACTATCTAAAATAGACGACGAATGGCGCATGAACCGCGAAAGAATGCGCGGATGCACGCAGACCTCGCGCGTCCGCAACAGTCCGTGAATCGTCTGCTACAGTCCTCGTTCGCAATCGATGGCTTGCTGGTCCTCAGGATCAGCGGTTCTAAGATCCGGCGATCGAGTTTGAAGGATTTCGACAGAGATCGATTCCAGGACATGAGTTGCAATACCTTGCTGAGAGGATTCCACGTCGGCCAGTTTACGTTCAAACGAACCAGTCCAGACGCTCTTATGGTCTGAAACTCGGAATAATTCCGCTCGATCTCCCAGCTCACCGTGGTTCGAGCCTTGCTCTTCGCCGACCGAGGGGCCAACATCAATAGCGCTATGCTTGTTCTCTGCGGTGATTTCAACGATCAACTCATCGAGATCAAAGCGATGCCGCTGAGACATAAGGAATCCTTTTGCTGGGTACGCGATACGGTGGAACGTTGCGAACTGACCAGCCTTCGCAAAGTCTTTCGGAAAGAACGCCCCGCGCTACTGCTGATCCTTGATCGTGTAGTCCGACGGCACTTGAAACAGGGAAGGGTCCTGCTCACCGCGATTAATGTTTGTAAAGCGCGATATTTGCTCCCCGAACCGGAGGCTGCTGCTTTTCGATAAAACCGTGACGCCTAATTCCGCCGACTTCCATTCCTCGATCGAATTGACCAGCGGCGCATCATTACCTTGCGAGTTCACCGGCAACGTCGTGGTGTTACGGTACTCTTCGGCGCTGATGCCTTCGATCATCTGCGTGCCTGGTGACTCGGAGACGTTTTTTGGTGGCGGCGTGACTTGCTGAGGATTTGGAAATCAAGCAGGACGCGGCGTAGCGGGCGCGGGGCTTGTGGGGCGGAACACGATATTGCGCCGCGCGATGTGGGATCCAAGTTGCAAAAGATAGCTGACGTTTGCGGTCGGATCTACGATATCCACGGAGAATAGTTCTTCCGGACCAGCGCCACGATGGCCGTAAATTTCTTGACGCATGCGGCCCTCGCTATCGCGATAAAGCTTATCGTGTTGCACCGTGCGAATGTGGCTGCCATCGGCCAAAGTCTGCGTGCGTTCAATTTCCAGGTCCGCCGAAAACGGCTGCCCGGCGATGCTGGTGACGCCGCTGATATTCGTGATTCTCGGAGCCTGAGGGGAGTTAGCTGAGGACGGTACCGTTTGCGAAGAAAGCACAACGCTCACCAGGGAAGCCAGCGCGCAAACCCCGGCGATCTTGACAAGTGCTCTCACAGCGAGCCTCCTCATCTTCACGCAGCGAACATCGCGCGTTGAAACTGGTGGAGCCGATGGGATTCGAACCCACGGCCTCCTCGATGCCATCGAGGCGCGCTCCCAACTGCGCCACGGCCCCACCGAAGTGCGATCTTCCAACCGATTCTATAGCACGGGTGTAAGAGGGTCAATCGCGCGCAACGCTTTCCTCCACAGTGACAATCCATCCCCACATCACGTCTAACAAAACGATATGAGTTACATTTCCGCGGGAATGCGACGGCGATCACAAGAATCCACTTGATCGGGAACTATTAGCCATCCCATCTCGTAAAGGACCAAGAGGTCTGCTATGCAAAATCTTCCGGGCAATTTTCGCTACGCATTACGCCAATTCCGGCTATCACCTGTATTTACCGCTACAGCGATTCTCACGCTCGCTTTGGGTATCGGCGGCACCACCGCCATTTTCACGTTGATCCACGCAGTAATGATTCGCTCACTGCCGGTTTCTGATCCCGCCACGCTGTATCGGGTCGGCGATGGCGACGAATGCTGCGTGGACTCGGGGACTCAGGATCGCTGGGGAATGTTTTCGTTCCCTTTGTACGAGCGGCTGAAGGCGGAAGCCCCGGAATTTGAGCAGATGGCCGCATTCCAGGCCGGACTCAGGCGCCTGAGCGTACGCCGCCTGGGAGTTGAAACCGCCTCCCGGCCTCTACGCTCGGAATACGTAACCGGCAACTATTTCTCCACGCTCGGAGTCGGTTCATTCGGCGGCCGCGTCTTCACGGACGAAGACGATACGCCCGCATCCGCGCCCGTCGCCGTCATCAGTCACCGTGTCTGGCAGACAACTTATGGCAGCGATACATCTGTAGTAGGATCGACGTTCGTCGTTGAAGGCCATCCGTTCACCGTAATCGGCGTCGCGCCTCCCGGATTTTTCGGCGAAACATTGCGCGGCGACCCGCCGGATATTTGGATTCCAGCGCAACAAGAACCCATGATTGATGGCGAAAGTGGACTTCTGCGTCAGTCTCCAGGCGCATGGATGCGCATCATCGGACGCTTGCGGCCCGGTGCTTCGATCGCCGGAATGGCTCAGCGGCTCACTGGTGTGCTTCGCGTCTGGCTTCAACACGATTCCGGATATCCCTCCAACTGGATGCCCGGCGTAATTCACTCGCTTCCTCAGCAGGTAATCAACTTGGTTCCCGCGGGCGCGGGTGTTGGCGTGATGAAAGAGCAGTACGGCCGCAGCCTGAAAATTTTGCTTTCAGTTTGCGGTTTGGTGTTGCTGATCGCCTGTGCCAACGTGGCGAATCTGCTGCTGGCGCGGGCGGTGGCGCGTCGCGGACAAACTGCCGTGCGCCTGGCGATTGGCGCAACGCGGAGCCAGATTATCGTCCAAGCTCTCACGGAAAGCGTTCTACTCGCCATCGGGGGCGGTATTGCCGGACTTCTAGTTGCGATGGCAGCGGCGCGTCTGTTGCTCGACCTTGCATTTCAGGGCGCACATTTCCTTCCGATCCAAACGACGCCCTCGCTCATCGTGCTGGCATTCGCCTTCACGTTAGCCCTTCTGACGGGAGTTATTTTCGGCGCAGCTCCCGCTTGGCTTGCAACTCGCACCGATCCAGCGGAAGCTCTACGCGGTTCGGGCCGCGGTACCCGAGATCGTTCCACAATCGCTCGCAAAGCGCTCTTGGTCGTACAGGCAACCTTGTCCGTGGTTCTCGTCGCCGGCGCCACAATGTTGGGCCGAAGCTTGAACAATCTCGAGCATCAAAACTTCGGATTCCAAATTCCGGGGCGCTTGATTGTGGCCCTGCACAATCCGCCGGCCACCTATCCACTCGCCAAGTTGACGGCGCTCTATCGTCAATTGGAAGGGAAACTCAATCGTCTGGCCGGAGTCCGAGGAGCCGGTCTCGCGCTCTATAACCCGCTCACCGACAATTGGGGCGAAATGGTTTTAGTGGACGGACATCCCACTCCCGGCGTGAACGAGGATTCGGGCGCGTCGTGGGATCGCGTCAGCGCCGATTATCTTCAGAATTTCGGCATGGCCATTTTGCGTGGACGCGCGTTTACCGCTGCGGATAACGAAAACACCATGCCAGTGGCCATCGTAAACGAAGCCTTCGTGAAGCGCTTTTTCAAGGATGGCGAAGAACCGCTCGATCAGCATTTCGGTCTCGACCTGCCGCAGAATTCCCGCACATTCCGAATCGTTGGTGTAGTGCGCGATGCGAAATTTGCGAGCTGGGCGTTAACCGGTCCGGCGCTTCCGATGTTTTACGTCCCGCTCGCTCAAAACGTTGATTACAAGGACCCCTTGATGACGAGAGTCGAGCTGCAATCTCATTTCATCGGGGGAATCATGCTGGTGACCAATGGCTCACCCGGTGTGCTTGAGCCTTTGCTTACCAAGATGCTGGCCGACTTGGATCCCAACCTGACCATCACCAGCGTCCGCACAATGCAGCAGCAAGTTGATCTTTCCTTTGATCAGGAACGCGCCGTCGCCAGCCTCGCCGGTTTATTCGGAATTGTAGCCCTGCTGCTCGCGATGATCGGACTCTACGGCGTCACCGCCTACTCGGTTGCGCAGCGAACCAACGAAATCGGAATTCGCATGGCGCTCGGTGCGAACCGCGCAAAGGTAGTGCAATTGATTTTGCAGGGCGCATTCACGCGCGTCTCGATAGGGCTGATTTTGGGCTTGCCGTTGGCCATCGGCGCGGGGCGGTTAATCGCAGCGGAGCTTTACGGCGTTTCCAGTTGGGATCCCGTCGCGCTGATCGTGGCCGCCGGTGCACTCGCCGCCTCTGCTTTTTTCGCGGCCATAATTCCGGCGATCCGCGCAGCATCTGTTTCGCCTATGAACGCCCTCAGGACCGAGTAAGTGGTACTCAGGAGCGAGTAGTCGTACTCAGGAACGAGTTGCAGCCCCAGCCACCAGCGATTTGGCGCGCCGATTGATTCCAGCCGTACCAACCCCTCGTACCATCGCCGTACCATTGCCAAAAATTTCAAGTGGGATGACAATAGAGCGGGGAACTATTCCCTCTCGGCCGGTGTCTAAGTAACTAGAAAGCGCTGCTACGGCGAGAACTCCGCCAGGCGAGCGGCGCGGGTAATCGGCCTGAAAGACCCTGAAGGCGCGGGTTGGAAAGGTGGCTAGCGTGTCTGATCTGGCGCGCGTGCTCACATGGGGCCGGGACGAAGCTGATCTCGTCGCGGAGCTGCAAAGCGGCTCTGACGAGGCATTTAACTGGCTCGTCACCCACTACCATGGCCCGGTATTCAGCCTCCTTTACGGCATGCTCGCGGATTCTGCTGACGCAGCCGACTGCACCCAGGAAGTTTTCCTGAAGGCCTTTCGCGGCATACGCGGATTCCGCCGCGGAAGCTCACTGAAAACCTGGCTCTATCGCATCGGTGTTCGAGAAGCGCTGAATCACAAGAGATGGCGATGGCGGCATTCCAGGCGGCAAATTTCTTTGGAAGCCGAACGCGAAGCTGACGCAGGATTTGTCGAGCCGGAAGCGCAAACCGAATCGCCATACGAAACTTTGGCGGCACAGGAAATGCGCGAAGTCGTGCAGCAAGCGTTGCTGCAGGTGCCCGAAGCATATCGCGCTACGGTGATTTTGCGGGACCTCGAAGGATTTTCGTACGAAGAAGTAAGCGAAGTTTTGGATATTTCCGTCGGCACGGTGAAATCAAGAGTGCTTCGCGGGCGCCGCGCACTTAGGGAAATTCTTGAGCCGGTGCTCCAGGAAATGTCCAGCGAACACAAGCCGGCGGATTCAAGTGTCGCGCTTCATGAAAAGGCTGCTCACGCACACAAGTCTGTGAGTGATTCGCCCGTAACAAAGCGCGATTGCGCCGTTGCGAGTAACGGACTTTCTGGATGGACGCCGGAGGGACGCCGGGCGGCGGGCTTTTCGGCGGGAGGTGCGAAATGAGTGTTACGGAAGTACGGGTCCCAAACGTGCGAACAAGGGATTTGAGCTGTGAAAAAGTTCATCTGTTTTTGCCGGGCTATCTCGATGGCGCACTGCCCGCGGATGGAGGACGATTCACGCACGCGTCAATTCATGCGCACATTCAAGGTTGCGGCGCTTGCCGGCTGGAGCTTTCTCGCTATCAGAAATTGCAACAGTTGCTTGCCAAGACTGAGCGCGTTGCGCCTCCGAAAGCATTGGGCGTCGGAATTCGCGTGGCCCTGGCGCGAGCGCGCGAGGCGTCCAATCCCGTGCACTGGCTGCGGCGGTTGTACGATCGCGCGGACTTGATGCGGCAAAATATTCTGGCGCCGCTTGCCCTTCCGGCTGCCGGCGGATTGATGTCCGCGATCATGGTGTTCACGTTGGTGTTGCCTTCATATGCACGCGGGCCCCTGCGAAATCTGATCGGAGTGATCGACGAAATGCCCGCGATGTCTTTCCAGCCTGCGCGGATCGATACTCTCGCTGGGTTTTCAGTTTCCGGGCTGGGTGATTCGGCGTCGAAGGCCGGCGGCGTGGTAGTTGAAGCAACCGTCGGACTGGATGGCGACATAGTTGACTACCGAATCTTGGCGGGACCAGACAATGCCTCGGTCCGCCGATCGCTGGATCAGATTCTGCTCATGTCGCGTTTCCATCCCGAGGTCAGCTTCGGGCGGCGCATCGCCGGCGGCCGCGTCGTAATGAGTTTCAGCTCCGTGGATGTGAAAGGCTAAGCCGGTTCATCAGGCCGTATCCGGATCTAGCGGTTTTTCTAATCTTAAAATGCATCGCGTGCTGGACACCTGTCTTCTTGACGAGAGCGCGGCGCGCCTGTAAATTATTCAAGATCGTACAGACGCCTCCCGGCCTAAACGCATCATAGTAAGCGCTCCCGAATTGAGGCGGGGCTTAAATTGTCGCGAATGATTTCTCCACGCGAAGTCAGGCCGAACTGGCGCAGGTGCGTCCCAGTGCGATTTTGCACTTTAGTTGCTGCGGCCTCGATCGCGTTTGGTCCTGTTTGTTACGCCCAGAAGAAAAAAGCGCCCCCGGCCACTCCGCCGGCGCCTTCAAAACTCTACGTCAAGCCGGTCGCTCAATCAAAAGTCGGCATCGAAACAAGCCCTCAACTTTTTGAGACCATGTGCGCGTTGTGGGCCACGGGATTCAATACCGAACGAAGTCTTGCTTTGCTTCCTCCAGAGTGGGCGGCAATCGCCGCGAGAATGGCAAAACAACAGGGTCCGGCCACCGAAGCTCTTCGCGAGTATTACAATCAGCACGAACATAACGATCGGTCCACCACGCTTTCGCGATACATTTCGTTTGCAATGGTTGTCGGCCCTCCGCCGGATTTCCAGTTCACCATGCGCCAGGAAGAAATTCCACCCGACGTGGTTTCTATAGAAGACTTCAACGAAGTCATGGCGAAGTTTCATACCGAGGCGCAGTTGGATCTTTTGTGGGGACAGATTCTACCGGCCTATACTCCCGCGGTTGCGCGTCTTCAAGCGCCGTTGACAAAGATCGTGCTGGAGACTACCGGGTATTTGCGCGAGGTCGTGAGGTCGGATAGCCCGCAGACCTTCACCGTCTATGTCGAACCTCTTTCGGGATCGGATCTGAATTTTCACACCTACGCGGATCATTATGTAGTCGTGCTGGGCGGCGGAGAAAATATAAAGCTGGAACAATTGCGCCACGCATTTTTGCATTTTCTGCTGGATGCGCTGCCATTGCATTATGACGCCACCATTGTGCCCGCGCGTTCATTGCTGAAGATTGCTGCCACCGCGCCCCGTCTGCCCGCGGAATACAAGAATGATTTTGCCGGACTGTATGCGGAGTGTTTGATCAGAGCCGTGGAAATTGAACTGGACCACCTGACCGCTGACCGTCGCGCTACGACAATTGACGCCGACGAAGCGGACGGTTTTATTCTCGTGCGCCCGCTGGTAACGCAGCTCGATAAATTCCAGCAGTCACAGCCTTCGATCCATTTATATTTTCCGGAAATGGCCGCGGCCATAAATGTCGGTGATGAAACTCGCCGTCTGAAAGATGTCAAGTTTGCTCCCGCCGTCGAAGCGGAAGCGGAAACACCCGTGGATGCTGCTGTGCTGGCGGCAAGGGCGGAAGCAATTGAAAAAGAACGCATGCTCGAACACGCCGAAAGTTTGATTGTTGCCAAAGACGCTCCCGGCGCCCAGGCGGCGTTTGAAAAAATTGTGCAGCGATGGCCCAGAACTCCGCGCGCCGTATATGGATTGGCGGTAAGCGCGATGATGCAAAAAGATCCGGATCGCGCCAAAGAATTGTTTCTGAGTCTGACGAAATCCGTCCGGGCTGGCGCGGCGATCGCCCCCGGCGATGCCGGTGTTGTGGCCTGGGCGCACGTTTATCTAGGCCGGTTTGAAGACTTAGACGATAATCGGAATCAAGCTCTGGCAGAATATCGGGCGGCTTTGGCTGTGCCGGGTGCTCCCGCATCGGCGCGGCAGGCGGCGCAGAATGGCGTGCAAAAGGCCTTTCAGCAGCCGGGTGATGGGGGAAACTAATTCGGGCAGGCGGGAAACCTAAGACGGTGCTGGATGCGTCTTATGGCGTATAATTGACACACCTCTTCGGAGAATGAAAGGACAAAGCAATATGAAGAATATGACAGTGAAGGCTACAGGCTTCGCGATCGCGATGCTGCTCGCATTGCCGGCGATTTCGATGGCGCAAGGCATGGGCCAGCAGGGAATGGGGCAAAGCCAGGGCATGGGGACGAGCTCGGGCCAGATGGGGACGCCACCGAACCAGCAGCAACAGCAGCCGCCGCCGGACACGAAGCAGGCTCCTCCAGCAGCCGCGCCCGCTTTGAATCCCGAAGAAGAGAAAGCAATCAAGAGTATGAGGGGCATGCAATCGTCGGATCCGAAGGACGTCACCAAAGCAGGCGAAACTTTCATCAAGACCTATCCGAAGAGCAATTACCTGGAAACCGTTTACTCGATTTTGGCCGCCGCGTATATGCAGTTGGGCGACGAAGCCAACATGTTCAAGTATGGCCGCCTCACTTTGCAGATGAATAAGGATAACATTGACGGTTTGGCGGTAATGACCGTGGCGACCGCTCGAAAGATTGATCTCGATCAGAAGTCTGACGCCGCGATGAAAGAAAAGCAGGTCGAGGATTGGGGCAACAGGTGTGTAACCGCTCTCCAAAACCTCGCGAAACCCGACGGCGTTTCGGATGCGGACTTCGCGCGTTCAAGAGACGGCAAGATGGCGATGTGCTACAGCGGTTTGGGCCAGACCGTTTTGATTGAAGGCAAGGTCGGCGAAGCCGTGAAGGATTTACAAATGGCGACGAAGCTCGAAGGTTCGCAGCCCGATCCGGTTGATCTCTATCTGTTGGGCATGGCGTTATTGAACAACAAGCAGTACACCGAGGCGGTTTCGGAATTTGAACAATGCGTAAAGGACACGGATCAGAGAATGGTTCCGATGTGCCAGGAACAGTTGGGTAACGCGAAGAAGCTAGCGAAGCAGTAAAGGTATCTACCGATGGCCGGAACCGGGCGGGAGCAACTTCAAAAACTGCTCGGGCATAAATTTCAAAGTCCGGAGCGGCTGGAACGCGCCCTAACGCACAGTTCCTGGCCATCGGAAAAAACCGCAATCTCGAGAGAAGACTCCTCAACTTCAACTGAAGCCGATATCATCAGCGACAGCGCCAATGATTCGGGCGACGATAATGAGAAGCTCGAATTTCTTGGCGATGCAGTGCTCACCATGGTTGTGAGCGAAGCCCTCCTTCAAGGCTTTCCGGACTGGCAGGAAGGTCAGCTTTCCAAGGCGCGCGCAAGTCTGGTGAATGCGGGCGCGCTCGCGGAAGCCGCTCGCCGCATCGGACTTGGCGCACACCTGCGGCTCGGCCGCGGTGAAGAAAAAACCGGCGGCCGCGAAAAATCCGCGATCCTTGCTGACGCGTATGAAGCCGTAGTTGCCGCTGTTTATCTCGATGGCGGACTGGAAGCGGCGACAAAATTTATCGAACGCTCGCTTTTGAAAGAAGCGTTTCAACAGGATGCAATCGCCGGCGGACTGCTTGGCGGGCCTGATGATAAATCAAAGCTTCAGGAATTATTGCAGGCAAAAGGCTGGCCGGCCGCGAAATACCGGGTGCTAAGCGAAAGCGGACCCGACCACAAAAAGTTTTTCAAAGTGGAAGCGGCCATCCCAGGACGCGCTGCAGCTTTCGGCACCGGATTCACCAAAAAAGAAGCCGAGCAGGCCGCCGCGCGAAAAGTGACCGCACAGCTTTTGGAATCGGCCGTAACAACAACGGGGAAGGCCGCAAAAACAAATGGCTGAAAGCACGGATACCGTCGATATCGCGCCCGCCGTGATGCCCTCTGTGACGCCGGCGTCACGCCACAGCGAAGAGCGAGAGCAGGTTTCTGCCTGGGAATATCTGGAATCTCTCCTGGTAACGATTGTCCTCGCGCTCTTCGGCACAAGTTTTGTGGTTCAATCTTTCAAAATTCCTTCACAGTCCATGGAGCCAACTCTCCTAGTCGGCGATCACCTTCTTGTAAACAAATTTATTTTTGGCGGCAGTGACGCCTGGTACGAAAAACTTTTGCCCTACCGTGCGGTGCGCCGCGGTGACATTATCGTTTTCAAATATCCCTTCGACGATCATCCGTACTACGTGAAGCGCGTCATCGGAATTCCCGGCGACCGCATACGAATCGTCGACCAGCAAGTTTACGTGAATGGCCAGCTTCAAATCGAGCCATACGTCGTCCACGATCCCAGTGTTCCTTACGATCCATTCGGAGATACTTTTCCTCCGACGACTCAGCGCTATCTCCGCGCAGAAGTTCGTCCGGAATGGTCAGGCGAGCTTTTGAGCCACGTCGTCGGCGAGAATCTTGTCGTGCCGCCGAATAAATATTTCGCGATGGGCGACAATCGCGATCGCAGCTCGGACAGCCGCTACTGGGGATTTGTGGATCGCCAGGCTATTTTAGGCGGCCCGGTTATGATTTACTGGTCGGTGGAAACTGATGCGGACGCCACTGAAGACGAAGGAATTCGCGCGCGCTTGCACGACTTCATTGATACGGTGATTCATTTGCCGTCACGCACGCGCTGGCGGCGAATGTTTCATCAGGTGCGCTAAATAATCAGGCCCGGTAAATAACCCGGTAAATAAATCGTTCCGCTGAAATTTCCCAATCTCACCATGCCCATGCGACGCTCACGGAAATGGCTGACCGTATTGCTGACGGCGGCGCTTTTTTCCCTGGCGTTGGGCGTCGTCCTCTCCCGCATGGTTGCTTCAAACCGCGCCAGACGTTACTTGAACTCGCGGCTCGAACAGGCATTTGGCCGGCCCGTGGAAGTAAACCACTTCAGCATACGCTGGCTGCCGACGCCCGGCATTGTTGCGGAGCGAGTTACCATCGGTGAAGATCCGCGTTTCGGACATGAATATTTTTTGCGCGCCGAAAGTATTGTCGCCAGTCCGCGCTGGCGCTCGCTCTTCGCCGCGAAACTTGAACTCGGAACGCTCGAACTTTCTCATCCAAGTTTGAATCTCGTCCGCAATCCCGATGGCCGCTGGAACGTGGAAAGCTGGCTGCCTTCACCGGCGAATTTAAAATCCGCGCCGAATGTTTCACGTCCGCAATCGTCGCGGGCTCCTGCGCAACTTTCCCGCATTGAAATTGATGCTGGACGCATCAATTTCAGCCGCGGAATTGACCGCCGCCCCTTTGCGCTCACAGATCTCACCGGTTCCATCGAGCAGGAAAGCCCCGGCCGCTGGCGAATCGCGCTCGCCGCTCATCCGCTCCGTGCCACCGTGCACCTGCAAAATTCCGGCACGCTAAGCGTCGCTGGAATGATCGCCGGCACTTCCGCGCGCTTGCATCCCGCCGATTTGGCGCTCACCTGGAGCAACGCTTCACTGGCCGACGCGCTCCGTCTTGCGCTCGGCAACGATCCCGGCATCCGCGGCGAATTTGGACTGCAGGTCGCCGCGCACACCGAGCAGGAAATTGCCGACGCTCCGCCCGTTCCGGCGCGCTGGAATATTTCTTTCAGTGCGCGCATGTCGGGACTTCACCGCTGGGACATGGCCGCGCGGCCCGATAATCCCGCAGCAAATCTGCTCGCGGAAGCCGAATGGAGCGGTGGAGACGCGCGAATTACATTGCAAAAATTATCTCTGGAAGCGCCGCACTCAAAAGTTGAAGGAACGGGAATGGTTGGATGGTCGAAGGAAATTACTCCGGACGTCCATCTGAATTCATCGGGCATTTCATTTGAAGATATTTTTGCGTGGTATCGCTCCTTCCAACCCGGCGTTGCCGATGGACTCGCCGCGGAAGGATTTCTCACCGGCGAAACGGAATTGGGTGGATGGCCGATTCGCGTTCATGGCGGAAAACTGGAATCCGGCGGCGCAATCATTCGATCCGGCGCGCTAATCCTCGCGAAATCCGGCCCGATTGAAACACAGTTTACTTCCGATGGCATTGAGATGCTGCCGATGGTGTGGACATTTACAGATTTCTCGAAACTCCAGCAAATAGTGCCGGCGAATGCTGGCGTCGCGCACGCTCCCTCGGGCACGATTGATTTTCACGTGAGACTTTTCGCGCCGCTTGCCCCGAACGAAAAGTTGCCGGGAAAATTCATCGGAAAACCGCCGGCGAAGAAATTGGCGGCAACCGGCTGGAGTTTTGATTTGGGCTTGCACGGCGAATTTGCTCACTTCGAGGATTTTCTAAACGCCGCGCGTTTAATCGGACGCCCTTTGAATGCGGCCTGGCAGGTCGAAGGCGGTTTGGCCGCGAATTTGTCGTGGCAGGGGAAACTGCACCAGCGATTTCCCAGGGCGGCGGGAGAAGTTTCTCCCCATGGAATGATTTTGAAGCTGCCGCTCCTGAATCAGTCGGTGGAAATTGAAAATGCCAGAATTGAATTGAAGCCCGGTGAACAGCGAATAACAATAGTGAAGGCGGCTGCGCTGGGCGCGAATTGGCAGGGAACAATTTGGCGTAGCGACACTTCATCGTCCCCGAATAAGACATCCGGCGCCACAGCAAGTGTGTCGGCCGGCGCCTCACCCGAATGGGAATTTGATCTCTCCGCGGATCATCTGGATGCCGCCGAGTTGGATCGCTGGATGGGTCCGCGCGCGCGTCCCAATTGGCTGGCGCGATTGCTTACGCCGGAAAAAACTTCGGCCTCGCAAATTCCCGGACCGGGGCCGCTATCGCAACTCCGCGCACGCGGCATCTTGCGCGCCGATACGTTTACTCTTGCTCCGCTTGAAGTCCATGCGCTTCGCGCTCGTGTTGAAATGATCGGCCGAAACGTTAATTTTTCGGAATTTGACGCGAAATTAAATGGCGGCGTAATCTCCGGTGGTCTGCTTGCCAGCCTCGATGCCGATCCGAGTTACTGGCTGCACGCCACAGTTAAAAATGTGAATGTGACGGAGCTCGCCATGCCAAACGCGGACTTGCGCGATCGCTTGACGGGCCAACTCTCCGGCGACGTGCGCTTATCGCTTCACGGCGTCGGCCGTGAAAAATTATTGGATTCACTAAAAGGGGAAGGCCGTGTCGTCGCCACGCGATTTGGAATTCGCGGACTCGATTTCTCAGCGCCTTCGGAAGACGCCGCGGCTTCATCGCCCGAAGAACAATTTTCTCTGGTGAATGCCGAGATCTCAGTTGACGCCAGGAAAATCCACTTCCAGAAAATAGCGCTCGTGTCTGGCAGCGGATTGTTCGACGGCAAAGGCACATCGGATTTCTCGCGCGCGATTCAAATTGATTTCTGGCGGCCCCCGCAATCAACGGCGATGGCGCGCATGGACTTTCATCCCGCGAACAAATTCATTCGCGTCTCCGGTTCACTGGAAGCGCCGCACGTTTCCTTCCAGCTTTTTCCCGCTGGTGCAACCCTGCCTGAGCCCGCCGCCGTACGTCACTGACCGCGTTTCACTTTGACGGTTGCATACTAACCACTCCGGACATAATATTCACTCGCGATTTTGCAAGGGGGCAGCGACATGCGAAAGATTGAACGGGCAGTCTATTCGTGCGCAAGTGTGATTTGCTTTGCAGTGGCCGTGCTGACGGCGTCCGCGGTAAACGCGCAGACGGCTGCCAAGGCGCCGCCATCGCAATCGCCCGCGCCGGCCGCCGCGAAAAAAGCGCCTTCACCGAAAATGGCCGGCACAGCGGCCGCGAAATCCACGAACGAGCCTTTCACCATCGAACAAATCCTCAGTTTTTCCTTTCCTGAGACAACCTCGATGATCGCCGCGCCAAAAGGCGACCGCGTCGCCTGGGTCTCGAACACCGTTGGCCGCCGCAATATTTGGGGCGCAGAAGCGCCCGAATGGAACGCCCGGCAAATCACGCACTACACCGCCGATGACGGACAGGAAATTTCCGATCTCGATTTTTCATCTGACGGCGGACTGATTGCCTACGTGCGCGGCGGCGATAAAAATCGCGAGGGTGAATTGCCCGATCCTGCCAGCGATCCCGCGGGTGTTGATCAATCTGTATTGACGATTGCGTGGGCCGGAACCGCTCTGCACAAAGTGGATGTCGGAAATCATCCGCACCTTTCACCGCACAGCACTGCCGCATCCGGCTGGGTTGCGTATGAAAAGGAAGGGAAAATTTGGGTCGCCGGAATTGGCGGCGGCAAACCCACCGAAGTTTATATGCGCGGCGAAAATAGTGGAATTGAATGGGCCCCCGACGGCAGGAAATTTGCGTTCACAACGAATCGCGCCAGTCACAGTTTGATCGCGATTTATGACGCGACGAAAAAAGAGATCAGCTATGTCGCGCCGACCACGGATCGCGACAACACTCCCCGCTGGTCTCCTGACGGGAAATACATAGCCTTCATGCGTTCCGGTGGCTTCGGCGGAGGCGGTGGTGGCCGGGGCACCCGTGGTGGAGGCGGTGGTCGTGGCGGCGCGGCCGGAGGCCCGGCGATTTGGGTCGTTGCTGTTTCAACGAATGACGCGCATCGCGTTTATCAAACCGCTGGCGGCACCGGAAGCCTCGCGGTCCAACACGACGTTTTGAATTGGGGGGCCGACGGCCGCCTGATTTTTGTTTCTGAAATTGACGGCTGGCAACATCTGTATTCCGTGCCAATGACGGGAGGCAATGCTGACCTGCTTACCCCCGGCCAATGCGAATACGAAACCATGTCCTTCACCGCTGATCGAAAAAATATTTTATTCAATTCCAATTGCGGTGATATCGATCGCCGCCATCTCTGGCAAGTTTCCATAAGCGGCGGCGCGGCAGTAGCGGTTACCTCCGGCGAAGCGATTGAATGGATGCCGGTAACAACGTCCAGCGGTAAGTGGCTGGTCTATTTTGCTTCCGATGCGCAACATCCTGCCACTCCTTTCGCGCGGCCGTGGTCCGTCTCTCAGCCCTCGTCAGGCAAAGCCCACGCCATGATGCCCTGGCCCAAGGAATTTCCTGCCGATAAATTGGTTACGCCGAAACAAGTTATCTTTCCGTCCGAAGACGGGCTCGAAATCCATGGCCAATTATTTCTTCCCTCTGATTTAAAGCCCGGAGAAAAACGTCCCGCGATTGTTTTTATGCATGGCGGCCCTTCGCGCGAAATGCTGCTCGGCTGGCATTATATGTACTACTACTCAAATTCCTACGGCATGAACCAGTATTTAACAAGCCACGGCTACATCATCCTTTCCGTGAATTACCGCGGCGGCATCGGATACGGGCGCGCGTTTCGCACCGCCCCCAATCGCGGCGGCCAGGGAGCTTCCGAATATCAGGACATTTTGGCCGGCGCGAATTTCCTGCGCAGCCGCGACGACGTGGACATCACGCGCCTCGGTTTGTGGGGCGGAAGTTACGGCGGATATTTAACCGCCATGGGACTCGCGCGAAATTCAGATTTGTTTGCCGCGGGCGTGGATTTCCACGGCGTGCACGATTGGTCGCAGCAAGTTGCAAATAATCCGCTTCCGCCGGGCGTGACCGCGCAACCGCAGCAGAATAATCCGGCGTCGAATCTGGCCAGAGAATCTTCGCCGGTGGCTTCAGTTTCCACGTGGAAATCTCCCGTGTTGTTAATGCAGGGCGATGACGACCGCAACGTTGCCTTCGGCCAGATGGTCGAGCTGGTGCCCATGTTGCGTCAGCAGGGCGTGCAATTTGAACAAATCGTTTTTCCAGACGAAGTCCACGATTTTCTAATGTGGCACAGCTGGGTCCACGCCTATCACGCCGAATCAGATTTCTTCGATCGCAAATTAATGAACGCCGGAAGCAACATGGCGCCAGCGCGTGCCGATCGGTAAATTCGCAGCTCGTAGGGCCGCTGCTTGCTGCGCCGTGAGTTTTGCGTTCGCAGGGGCGGGTCTGCGCCCCGCCCGCCGCGCGAATAAAAACTCCGCGCAGGAGAAAATTGATCTCACGCAATTACCGAGGGAATTGGACTGCACTCCTAATCACCGCATGCTGCTTAATTGTATTTTCGGCCGCGCTCGTTCGCGGACAAGCTGGGCTCGCGTTCCGCACATTCCAACCAAAAAATATCACCAGCTTTCGCGTAGAACTGCGCGTACGCACCGAAGTTGAAGGCCAAAAACCCGCGCCAATTGGCGCGAAGATATATTTGCAACCCGTTTCAACCTGGGTCGAGCAAAAGTTGTCCTGGCAAACGACACGCAGAATTGTTTCGATTGACGCCGGTGGCGGCGCGGAAGTAGAGGAGAAGCTCAGCAATTTCTCGGCCAGCGCGACGACCTCCGACGAAAATGCCGACACAAAGATACTTTTGGCCGATCTCGAATCCGCTTTGAATCCGTGGAAATCTCCCAGGACACTGCAGTATCGCGAAACACGCGTCGGCCAAATATCCAGACTGACTGCCGACGCAGCTCCGCCAGTCGACGAATCCGCCCCGCGCGTCTTAACAGCGTGGCTTCTCCGTGCCCTTCGCCCAACAGCGGCGCTGCCAGGCCGCCCTCTCGCGCTAGACGAACACTGGCAGGAACCGCGCGTGGTACAGTTCGCCGAATGGACTGAAACGACCGGCTCGGAAGCAGGCGAGTGGCTCGGAAATCCGCCCGGAATTCGCCAACGCGGCGAGCCTACGATAAAATTGCAGACGACTCAAGAAATTTCCGGCGTGGTGACGGGCGGCGCCGAAAAGCCCGCCGAGGCTCAGCCACGGCGTATTTTCACGCGGAATCATTAAGCACGCTAGCGCTCGATGATTTGCGGCTCATCACCGCGAGCCGCTCGGCAACGCGGGATATAGTTTGGACTCTGGCCCCGGTTGAAGGATTAGCAAAACCGCCACAATATCGAGGACGCCTTTTTGTCGAAATCAGCATCCAAGTTTGCGATGAGAATCCATGTACAGTCATTAGCGGTGATTCTGACCGCGGTAGCCGCTAGCGCGGTATTGTTGGGAGCAACGCTTCGTGCCCCGCAATCCCGCCAGCCTTCGCCTGCGAAATCATCCGCGCAGAAACCTGCGAACGCGCATCAGCGCGTGGTGCTCAGCCCTCAATACTCGCCCGGACAAGTTGTGCGTTATCAAATGCAGACGACGACCATCACAACCACTCACCACGGTGGCGCGATTCGTGATCCGCAGGGACCTACGAAATTGACACTGGTCTGGAACGCGATCACTCGCCTCGAAGTTCTCTCCATGGAAAAAAATGCGCAGGGACTTCCGGATGGCGCCATGCGTTTGCGCTCGACGTACGAAAAATCAGACGCCACTGCCGAGAGCGGTTCTTACGATCCCGAAGCTGACGGCATCGAAGCGAAGTATCGCGCTCTCGAAGGAAAGTCGTTTGAGTTTACCGTGGAGGCGGCTGGCCAAATTTCCCACATCGAAGGGTTCGAGGGCGGCGATGGGCCCGGCACTCCGGCGGATGCGATTCGCGCATCGCTCGGACAAATGTCGTCCGGAACGAACGGCCCGCGCGCCGGAGTCGTAATTGGTCAAATCTGGACGACGGACCAACCGGTTCCGACTGCTCCGCTTGCAGGACTCATCTGGCGCAGCCGCTCAACTTATGAACGCAATGAGCCTTGCCAGTTGGCGGCGAGCGCGGGTTCGCCTGCCGCCGCCCAGGGGGAAACCTGCGCTGTGATCCTGACGAAGTTGACGCTCGTAGGTTCACGGCCGGGCCATGACGCCACCCCGGAAAGTTATCGGAAAATGGGTTTGACCACGGCCGGAACTTGGACCGGCGAAGGCGACACGCTCAGTTACGTTTCGCTCCGCTCCGGACGGCTCGTCACCGTGACGCAATCCTCAAGCGAGCAAATGGATTTTACGGTTACGCACGAAGGAGGCGACCGCATGACGTATCAGGGATCAGTCCAGAGCCGCTCCCATCTCGCGCTGCTACCGCCTACTCCATAATTTTCCAACATTGGTATAATGGTTGATTGCGTTCCGGCGTTTGGACGCGCAGGGAACCCTTTGTCACGGTTTGTCGTGAATTCGCTATCGAATTTGTAGTCGAAGTGGAAATCAATGATATGAAATTTAAACTTTCCAGCTCCTATGAACCGCGTGGCGATCAGCCCACAGCCATCACCCAGCTTGTGAACGGCATTCAATCCGGCGACAAACATCAAGTGCTGCTGGGCGTTACCGGCTCGGGCAAAACTTTCACGATGGCGAAAGTCATCGAGGCGCTTGACCGCCCTGCGCTGATTATGGCGCACAACAAAACTCTCGCGGCGCAACTCTTCCACGAATTTCGCTCATTTTTTCCCAATAATGCCGTCGAATATTTTGTCAGCTATTACGATTATTACCTCCCTGAGGCATATCTCCCGTCTTCGGACACCTACATCGAAAAAGAATCCACCATCAACGACGAGCTGGATAAGTTGCGCATGAGCGCCACGCGATCGCTCTTTGAGCGGCGCGACGTAATTATCGTCGCATCCGTGTCCTGCATCTACGGCCTGGGCTCGCCCGAAGCATATTACGGAATGATGTTGCTGCTGGAACGCGGACAGAGTACCGCCCGCGAGGTAATCCTGCGAAAGCTCGTGGATATTCACTACGAACGCTCCGAAGATTTGCGGCGCGGATCGTTCCGCGTGCGCGGAGATCGCATCGAAATCTATCCGCCGTATGAGGATTATGCCTATCGCATCGAAATGTGGGGCGATCAGATTGACGCCATCCGAAAAATGGATCCGCTCACCGGTGAACTTCGCGAAACCTCCGAGCCGATTACCAGGCTACCCATCTATCCAAAAACGCATTACGTGATGCAACCCGAACAGCGCGAGCGCGCAATCAAAGGCATTCACGAAGAACTCGATTGGTGGAAAGCCGAACTTGAAAAACAGGGCCGCTACGTGGAAGCACAACGCGTGTGGCAGCGTACACTCTTTGATGTGGAAATGATGCGCACCATCGGCTATTGCCACGGCATCGAAAATTATTCGCGCCACATGGCAGGACGTTTGCCGGGCGAAGCGCCGCCGACCCTGCTGGACTATCTTCCGAATGACTATATTTTATTTGCCGACGAATCTCATCAGACAATTCCTCAAGTGAAAGGAATGTTTCACGGTGATCGCTCGCGCAAACAAACTCTCGTGGACTACGGATTCCGTATGCCGTCCGCGCTCGATAATCGCCCGCTCACGTTTGAAGAATTTGAAAATCGCGTGACCCAGGCAATTTACGTTTCGGCCACGCCGGGCCCTTACGAACTGACGAAATCCGCCGGAGTTGTCGTCGAGCAGCTCATTCGTCCGACCGGATTAGTGGATCCCGAAGTTGAAATACGTCCTGTAAAGGGACAGGTAGATGATTTGGTCGAAGAAATCCGAAAACGCGCGGAACAAAATCAGCGCGTGTTGGTCACGACGCTCACAAAACGAATGTCGGAAGATCTCGCGGAATATTTTACAGAAGTCGGCATCAGATGCCGCTACATGCACAGCGAAATTGAAACCTTGGAGCGCATTCGCATTCTACGCGATTTGCGCCGCGGTGAATTTGACGCCCTCATTGGCATCAACTTGTTGCGCGAAGGTTTGGATCTGCCCGAAGTGTCTCTGGTGGCAATTCTTGACGCCGATAAAGAAGGCTATCTGCGAAGCGCAACCGCGCTGATCCAAACAATCGGCCGGTGTGCGCGCCATCTGGAAGGACGCGCAATTCTTTACGCCGACGTGATGACCAATTCCATGCGCAAAGCAATTGACGAAACATCACGCCGCCGTGCAACGCAAACCGCCTACAACACGCAAAATGGAATCACACCGCTCAGCATCATCAAGTCCGTGGACATGCAGCTCGCAGCAATTTCAGAAGCCGATTACATGACCATTCCCACGGATGATTACGTGCTGGAAAATATTACGACCGAAGCGCAACTTCACGCGGCGATTGAACAAATGGAATTGCAAATGCGCGAGGCCGCGAAATCATTTGAGTTCGAGCGCGCCGCATCTTTGCGCGATCGCATCCGCGGATTGAAGCAGCGCGATTTGGGCGAATTATTCGCTCCGCCGCCAAAAGAATCCGAGAAAATTATTTAGCCAAAGCACTGCACGATACTCCAAGTGGATAAATTTTACCCGTCAAACATGCACTATAATGCAGTTTTGAGGCTATATTTGGCGCTTTACACCAAACCGCGGCGCAGTTCTGCCAGGGGATAGAAAGTATCTCGCCACACGATTCCTCCGCGCCAAAATGTAATCACCGTTGAACGAGTCAGCATCCACATAAAGATTAGTGCCCCAATCGGATGTGACAGTCCGTAAAGCGGAGAAGCTTTTGCGCCGAAGGACAATGCAACGTGCACGCTTAGCGCAATGACAACGGCGATGCCGGCAAATAAAAGTGGCAGGCCGAAAGATTTTGTAATCAGCAACCACGGCAGTGCGATCCACGGAAAAACACTCATCAGAAAAATCCCAAACACCTGCAGGCAAACCAGTGGGAGATTGAAGTAGGCGGCGGCGAAAAAATTCTTTGTAGTGCCTCGCACAAGATTTCCAAGACCCACCTGCCATCGGACTCTAATGTGCTCTGCGGCATATCCCGCTTGCGATCCGAAGCCGGCTTTCTTCACCAATTTGCCGAGCTTCATATCCTCGATGACCTCCATCGCTAATTTACGATGGCCCGAAATGGCTTCGTACACCGGGCGGCGGATAAGTTGAAACGCTCCGATGCCGATAAATTTCGACGAACGAGGATTGCTCGCTTGCCAGGGCTCAACGCCGAGAATAAATCCGAGTCCGAAATACGTCATAACAACACGCTCCCAAAATCCGATCATCGTCATATGCGTCATCAAGGCGAGATGATCGAGTTGCCGGGTAGTGGCGAGCGTCATGATCCGGCGGAGAGAATCCGGCGCGAAGTGTACGTCGGCATCAGTGAATACAAACCACGAACCTGTTGCTAATTGATACGCGCAGTGCAGCGCGTGCGGTTTCCCCAGCCAGCCCGGCGGAAGATCGCTGACGTGAATTACACGCAGGCGAGAATCGCGGTCAGCAAAATTGTCCAGGACGCGGCCCGTTCCGTCGGAAGAGCGATCGTTTACGGCGATGACTTCGTAATCGGGATAGTCGAGAGACAACAGTGTTTCGAGAGCGCCGGGAAGTGTGTCGATTTCATCCCGCGCCGCAAACATTATTGAGACGCGCGGGCATTTCGATTCTTCAAGCGGCTCGAAACGCTCGACGCGGGGAAGGCGCATCATTCCCATTCCCGCGCGCACGGATTGAATCGCCCACAATACCGCGGGGATTCCAAGAGCGATCGTCAGTAAAATGTGCAAAATGATTTTCTCGCGCGAGAATTTGGTAAACACGCTATTCTAACATCTCTTAGACATTCGCCGGGAAACGACGGAGAGGCTTTGAGTTTGAAAGTAACGCCGACAACGATTGCGATTGTTGGCGCGGGCCGCGTTGGCCGTGCGCTAGGGCGCCAACTTCGCGAATCGGGATGGCACATCACTTCGGTGGTGACACGATCTGAAGCAAGCGCGCGCCGGGCTGCAGGATTCATTGGCGCTGGCCGGCCCTTCGGCAGGCTCTCGCGTTTAATATTGGAAACTCGCGTTGTTCTAATTACCGCGCCCGATGATGCAGTTGCCGGATTGGCAGAACAGCTCGCGCACATCGGCGGAGAAGAGTGGAACGGAAAGATTATTTTGCATACGAGCGGAGCCTTGGACAGCCGGGCGCTTGCGTCACTGCAACGCGCCGGTGCGAATGTTGGATCAATTCATCCGCTGCAAAGCTTTTCGTCGCGCGTTGCGCCGTCTTTGGATGGAGTGTGGATGGTGATTGAGGGAATGCCCAAGGCGCTGAAGGTAGCGCGGCGCATTGCACGCGATTTGGGCGGCGTGCCGGTGCATGTGCGAATTGGGGATAAGAGCGCGTATCACGCCGCAGGAGTATTTTCGGCGGCGCACGTGCTCGCTTTGATTGAAACCGGCACGCGGATTTTGACGAGCGTGGGATTTTCGCGGCGACAAGCGAGCCTGGCTTTGCTGAAACTTTCGCGCCAGGTGCTTTCAAATTTTGAGCGATTCGGAGCAAATGTGGCCTGGAGCGGCCCGGCGGCGCGCGGAGATTTTGGTACCATAGCAGGAAGCATGAAAGCGTTGAAGAAGTTTCCGATTGAATATGCCGAGGCATATGCCGCTGCGCACCGCCTTGGAGCGCGCGTGCTGGCGCGGCGTCCGGAAGCTGTGCTTGCTAAACTGAAACTGGCGCTGCCATCAAGTCAGCGCCGCCGAAAATAGTGGCCACAGGTTGTCAGGTATAATTCACAATCATTCGTTAACGGGGGAGGAATCTTGTCAGGACTTCACATTCAAGTGGAAAGCCGGAAGCTTGCGAACGGATTGCGCGTGGTGGTTTCACCGGAGCGAACGGCGCCGCTCGTGACCGCCGGCGTGTACTACAACATTGGATTTCGCCTGGAGCCGCACGGACGCAGCGGATTCGCGCATCTTTTCGAGCACATGATGTTTCAAGGCTCGGAAAACGCGGGGAAGATGATGCACATCAAGTTGGTTAATTCGTCAGGCGGCGTACTGAATGGATCGACGCATTATGACCTGACAAATTATTTTGAGACGGTGCCGTCAAACGCGCTTGAACGCATGCTGTGGCTGGAATCCGATCGCATGCGCGCGCTGAAAGTGGATGACGAAAATCTGCGCAATCAGCGCGATGTGGTGAAAGAAGAAGTTCGCTTGAATGTGCTGAACCAGCCTTACGGCGGATTCCCGTGGCTGGATTTGCCACCAGTGGCGTTCCGAAATTGGGCGAACGCGCACAATTTTTATGGTGAGTTTGCTGATTTGGACGCAGCGACGCTTGCAGATGTACGCGAGTTCTTCAATACCTACTACGTTCCGTCGAATGCGGTGCTGTTAATTTTGGGCGACGTTGAAATGGAAGAAGCGTTCGCGTTGGCGAAGCGCTACTTTGAAGATATTCCGTCCATTCCGACGCCGGTGCCGGCGGACACTAGTGAGCCGGCGCAAACTGAAGAGCGGCGCGGAACTGTTGAGGAGAAATTCGGCACGCTTCCGGCAGTTGCGATTGGATACCGCTTTCCTGCGCGGCGAACGCCGGATTGGTACGCGATGTCGTTGCTGGATCACGCGCTGCATGGCGGACGCGCCGGGCGTTTCTATCGAAAGCTGGTATTGGAGCAGCAACTTGCCGTGGAAGCTGCCGGCGATACGGGCGATCCATTTGATTACAACGGGCCGACGCAACTTGTGACGCGCGTAATTTACAAGCCGGAAGTTACAGCGAATCAGCTAATGGCGGCTTATGACACGATTGTGGATGAGGTGCGCAAGAAGGGAATCGAAGCCGACGAACTTGAGCATGTGAAAGTGAAATTCCGGGCTGACTACTATTCCTCGCTCGAAGGCGGGCATGGTTCCAGTTTTCCGCGCTTTGGCTTGATGCATTACCTGGCTTGCTTCACGTTATTTGATAACGATCCAAATCTGATTAACACGATTCTTGACGGATTCATGAAGGTGACTCCCGAACAAGTTCGCGCTGTGGCAGAAAAATACCTCGCGCCATCTCAGAGGGCAATCGTATTTCGATTGCCTTTACAGAAAGAGGCCGCGTGATGGCATCTCCTACCTCCAATCTGAATCGTGCGGAAATTCCGAAGCTCGGGCCTGAACGTCCCGTGGTGTGGCCGCGCCGATTCCGACGCAAATTGGCGAATGGGCTCGAAGTTGCGCTGGTTGAATCGCACACAATTCCGAAGTTCACTGCGGAACTGTTTTTTCGCAGTGGTAACGCGGTGGCTGCGACGCCCGGACTTGCCGAGATGGCTGCGACGGTTGCACGAACTGGTACGACGCATCGCACGAGCCGGCAAATTGAGGAAGACTTGCGGCGGTGGGGTTCGGATTTATCCACCGGCGCCGGCGCGGATACGAGCGCGATTTCGTTTGGCGGATTGAGTGAGTTTTCGCGGCGGCTATTGGAATTGGCGGCGGAAATTGCGCGCGAAGCTGCGTTTCCCGTCGAGCAATTTGAGCGTGAGAAACGGCAAAAGCTGGAAGAGCTGAAGATTGCGCGGACGACGCCGGATTTTCTGGCGTCGGAATGCTTGCGCAAAGTGCTATTCGGAGCGCATCCATACGCGAAAATCGCGCCATCGGAAGCGCAGGTGGAAGCGTACACGCTGGATTCACTCGTCGCTTACTATCGCGAATATTATCGCCCATCCGGCGCGCTTCTTGTGGCCGTCGGAGATTTTTCGGCGGAGAAAATGTTTGCGGATATCGAAAGCGTTTTCGGGAATTGGACAGGCGCTACACCTGCAGTGGCCGCGCAGCCTGCGCCACCTGCCGCGCAGAGCCGTCGCGTGCATCTGGTACACGTTCCCGGCGCGGTGCAGTCGGAAATTCTGCTGGGAAACTTGGCGATTACGCGGAAGCATCCTGATTGGCTGCGACTGGCACTTGCCAATAATATTTATGGCGGAGCATTTAATTCGCGATTGGTGATGAACATTCGCGAGCAAAAGGGCTACACGTACAGTCCGAGAAGCGGAAGTCACGCGCTGCGGCAGTATGGATTTTTCAGCGTGAGCGCGGCGGTGCGCAATGAAGTGGTTGCGGCCACGCTGACGGAAACTTTTTACGAACTGGACCGAATGCGCGCGCTGCCGGTGGAGGCGCCTGAGCTGGCTGACGCGCTTCACTATATGACGGGTGTTTTCTCGCTGGGCTTGGGCACGCAGGGTGGCATTGCGGGGCAACTTGCTACTGTGTTGATGAATGATTTGCCGGACGATTATTTGGAAACGTACCGCGAACGCGTGCGGGCGCTTACGTCTGCCGATGTGCTGCTAGCGGCACGAAAATATTTCGATTCGGCGCACGCGCAAATTGTGATTGCCGGGGATCGCGCTGAGATCGCGGAACAAGCGGCGCTGTTCGGCGACGTGGAAACATTTGACGCGCAGGGCAATAAAATCTAAGTTAGGCCGCGCGTAAGTAGATTCCGCGGATCATTGTTACCCTGGCACGCCCCACCACGTCTACTTTCAGAGAATTACATACGTTACTTCCTGCCATGACTAATCTGGATCTAAACCGTTCAAGTGGAGGCGGAGTCTAGGTAACTGGACTCTAGGCATGAAGAGACTTGGCGTTGTATTTGGGATGCGTCGTTGGTTTGGTCTTGCACGTAGAAGGAATCTGGAATTATGAAGCGAACATTCGCAGCGACAATCCTCTTGGTACTGCACTCAGCGCTGGCATTCGGCCACGCAGCGAATCTGACGCCGAAATTTGAAATCGTTGACGTCCATGGGAGCGCTCACACAGCATCACCGTCCTCGCCAAGTGGAGTATTCCGTTCCGGCCGCTACGTCCTGCGGCAAGCAACCATGTTGGATCTGATCGCGGTCGCGTATGGCGTAGAAAATGACAAGGTTCTCGGAGGCCCCAGTTGGCTCGAAAACGATCGCTTCGACGTAATCGCAAAAGCGCCGCCAGCTACATCTCCCGAAACAATTAAGTTGATGCTCCAGGCGATGCTTGCAGACCGCTTCAAGCTTCTGGTGCACAAGGATACCAAGCCGGTGCCTGCGTTTGTGCTGACCATGGGAAAGGGAAAGCCGAAGCTGAAGAAACCGGATGGCGCAGGCACGCCCGGATGCGAATTTCACAGGGAGGGCCTGAACTCGGGCGGAGCAACGCATGAATTGATTTCGTGCCGCGATGCGACCATCGAAGAGTTCACACAATTGCTGCGGACATGGGCCAGGGAATACTTAACCGCTCCTCTTGTGGACTCTACCGGACTGAAGGACTCTTGGGACTTCGATTTCAGATGGGATACGCGAAACACGCTGATGCAATCCGGCGCCAGCGGCACCTCGATCTTCGACGCGGTTGATAAGCAGCTCGGACTGACCCTCAGTCTGCAAAACGTCCCCATGCCTGTCATTATTGTAGATAGCGTCACCGAGAAGCCCACCGTGAATCCGCCAGAAATTGCGACATCGCTCACGCCTCCTGCACCAACCGCGTTTGAGGTGGCCGTCATTAAGCCGGCCGCTCCGGGCGTGATGGACGGCGGAATGATCACGAATCGAGATATTGATTTACGCTCGACCACATTGAAGTTTCTGATTTTCAGCGCTTGGAATATCCATTCCGGAAACAACGAGGGGCTGGTGGGAGCGCCGAAATGGTTAAGTTCAGACAGGTTTTCCGTTGTCGCGAAGGCGTACAGCGACGCACCGAGTAGCAACGCCCCGCAGATCGACATTGATGATTTCCGGCAAATGCTGCGCGCACTGTTGATTGACCGCTTTAAGATGGCGGTCCACACCGAAGAGCGGCCCGTAACTGCGTACACTCTGGTGACCGCCAATTCGAAGGTCAAAAAAGCAGACGCCTTGAATCGCACCGGATGCAAGGAAGGCCCTGGGCCCGGCGCGCAAGATCCGCGATTCGCCAATCCTGCCCTCAATCGCCTGATTACATGCCGGAACATAACAATGGCGCAATTCGCTGAACAAGTTCAAACGCTGGCGCCCGATTATATTTACTATCCAGTTTTGGATGCCACGGGGGTCGAAGGCGCGTGGGATTTCACGCTGAGTTTTAGCGGGGCGAACCAACTGCAGACCGGCGGAGCATCCGGCGGTGATGCGGGCGCCGGTGGCGTGCCCGCTGCATCGGACCCGAATGGCGCCGTCTCACTTTTTGACGCGATCAATAAGCAGCTCGGCCTGAAATTGGAGATGCACAAGCGCCCGATGCCCGTGCTTGTGATTGATCATATTGAAGAAAAGCCGACGGAAAATTGACCGATGTATTTGAATTGTGCCGAGGATAAGCATGAGCCTAGGGTCGGCGATGTTGAATTGCTTGCATGTTGTGTTGGCGTTTACGTATAGTGAATTCTAGTTAAACACAGCCAATTGGGGTCCTCTTTCCGGCAGTGAAGTCCCGGCACTTCTCGGATCTTTGAACTTCGTTTTCTCGCTGCGAGTTTCCCATTTATTGCCAGTGTTCCTCGCAGGTCTAGTCGAAGATCCATTCAAGATTACGAGATTTGCCGAATAGGAGGCAATGCAATGGAGACTTATGCAAATGCGAATCTGCGACGGCGAGTTTGGCTACGCAGACTGTTCGGTCTGGCACTTGTGATGGCAATTTGTATAGTCGCCGTGGTTGTTGACGCGTAGGAAAAGGCTAAGAAGTTGCCGCCACCGGCGAGCCGTTCGACATCAATACGGCAACACACGATCAGTTCCACAGTTTGCCGGGAGTCGGTCCGGTGACGGCGCAACGGATTTTGGATTTCCGGAAGAAGAGCGGACCGTTTCAACGAGTGGAGGATTTGCTTGCGGTGCGCGGGATCAGCGCCGGGCGGCTGGAAAAGATTCGGCCGTACGTGATGGTCAAGCAAGGTGCTGCGCCGGCGACGACGCCAACTGCCGCGAAGACTCCGTCGAAGGTTCCGGGCGATGCGAAGACCCCGGATAGGCCTAAAAACTAAATCACTCCGTAGCGTTGGTCACCTGTGATTCGTAATGTCGCGTGGGGGGAACGGGGGCAGCGAACTGCGGACGGCGAGCGGCGAACGGCCTCACCTCTTCCCGACAAAGAGCGTCGGGACGCAAAGAGCGCGGAAGAGGTGAGCTACGCCTTGCAGCTACACCCTTCCCTACAGTACTTGATGGGTGGATTTAGAGGATTGCGCGTCGAGAGGGACTTGATCGGCGATGGTGATGCCGTAGCCCGCTAGCGCGACAACTTTGCGCGGATGATTTGTGAGCACGCGAATGTCTGTTAGGCCGAGATCGCGCAGGATTTGCGCGCCGATTCCGCTTTCGTGTTGCACCATGCGCTGGCGAGCCACGTCACCATCCAATTGGCCGCGCTTGTGGTAGCAGACTCCGGGGAGTTGGCCTGCGGTGGCCGGCGTGGAATCAAGTCCGAAGCCACGTCCTGTGTGATGCAGGTAGACGAACACGCCGCGATCTTCCGTTACGATTGCTTTCAATGATTGCGCAACAATTTCGCGGCAGTCGCAGCTTGTTGAGGCGAAAACGTCGCCCGTCAAACAGTGTGAGTGAACGCGAACGAGCGGCGGCAACATCGTTCCTGACGACAACTCCGCATTTGAGTCCGTTAAATCTCCTCGGACGAGCGCGATGTGCTGCTCGTCATCTACTTCACTGGAATAGACGACCATGCGGAAATCGCCGTAGGCGGTTGCCAGCGGCGCTTCGGCTACCCGGTGAACGTAGCGTTCGTGCTGCATGCGGTAGCGGATTAGCTCCGCAACGGTGAGCATTTTCAGTCTGTGAGTGCGGCAAAATTCGATTAGCTGTGGCACGCGAGACATTGTGCCGTCGTCATTCATGATTTCGCAAATGACTCCGGCGGATGTCATGAGTGCGATGCGCGCCAAATCCACTGAAGCTTCAGTTTGTCCAGCGCGAACGAGGACGCCTCCGCGCTTGGCGCGCAAAGGGAAGATGTGGCCGGGACGCGCGAGATCGGCTGGGCGAGTTGTTGGATCAATCGCGGCGAGAATTGTTAGCGCGCGGTCGGCGGCGCTGATGCCCGTGGTTGTGCCGTGGCGCGCGTCAATGGATTCGGTGAACGGCGTGCCGTGGGCAGCGGTATTTACGGGAGACATGGGCGGCAAATTCAATTCGTCGCAACGTTCTTCGGTGAGCGTGAGGCAGATGAGGCCGCGTCCGAATTTGGCCATGAAATTGATGGCTTCGGGCGTTACTTTTTCGGCGGCCATGGTGATGTCGCCTTCGTTTTCGCGGTCTTCGTCATCCACGAGGACGATGGGACGGCCCTGACGGAATTCTTCGGCCGCTTCGTCTACTGTTGCGAATTGGAAGTCGTTGTTTGGCATGATTCCGTAAGCGTTCCTAATGAATCTTAATCATACCTTTTTACCGGGAGCGGAGGAAGGGCAGAGAAAAGGCAGAGAGGCAGGGAAGCATGGAGGCAGGGATAGAAAACCCTAGACGAAGAAGCAGATTCCTCGCGTTTCGGCGCTCGGAATGAAGTCGTTTGTCGTGGGGCGAGCAGCGTCGGGATGACGACATTGGGGTGGTGCGGGAGGCAACGTCGTTACCCGTTCTACGGCGCTACGGTTTCAGTCGGCCCGGACTGTGGTTCGCAGACCTGAAAAGAAAGCTCTGCGCCAGCCGGATTTGCTTCTGGAATTGTTTCCAGATTTGTTTCCAGATTTGCTTCCAGACGCACATCAACTTCGTATGAGCCGAGTGTGCGAACTCAGCCAGCCCTACCTGCGCTTACGCGGTCGGCGTGGCAGCGGGCGGATCGAATGGGCCGCATCGTCCTCGCGCGCCCTGGCGGAACTTTTCACGTTCTTCCGGAGTCATCTGCTCCCAGCGCTCGGCCATTCGCCGTTCCCATCGTTCGGACATGCGCCGTCGCATATTGGAGCGAATAGAGCCACGGGCGCCAAAGCCTCCGAACAGAATCCGGCAGAGAGCCAACAGACCGAAAGCTTGCCAGAAATTAATTTCCCGCCATCTGAACAACTCCGGCGTGAGCCAGTTCCACAAATGCATCACAATTTCGCCGCCAATTACGATGACAACAGCGATGCCGAGCAGGGCCAGCGGGGCTATAAAAATCATTTTCTTTCTCATGTTGTGCTCCTTACTTCTTCGTGAACTCGTCGTAAATGTTCTGCAATCGCTCGCGCAGATGCAGTATTGCGTATCGCTTGCGCGAGAGCAGAGTGTTGACGCTCACGCCGGTTTCCGCTGACAACTCTTTGAAGCTGCGCCCGTCGAGTTCGTGCCCGATGAACACTTCACTTTGCTCATGGGGCAATTCTTCGAGGGCAAGTTCCAGTTCGTCAAGAAGCACGTTGCGGGTGTAGAGCGCTTCCGGTCCGGCATCGGGCGATGGCAACAGATCTTCGATCCGCAGAAGCTCGCCGTCTTCGCCCTCGACGGCTGCGTCGCTGAAGCGCTCCGGCTTTTTCTTCCGGAATAGATCGGTGATGCGATTGCGCGCAACGCGATAAAGCCAACCCGTGACGGGCTCAATCGGCATCAGCAGGCGATTGGCTTCTACCAGTTCATAGAAGACTTCCTGCACGATGTCCTCGGCGTCGGAGGGATTGGGCACGCGGTGTCGGATGAAATTGCGCAGACGGGAGCGCGGTTCCGCGATGATTTCGGAGAGTTGACGGTCTCGCTCGGTCATCGCGGTGATGCTCCACGGCGCGTCCATCCAGTTATGTAGACGAATGGCGGGCGGAAATATTGTAGAGAATTAAATGAGAGAAACTGGGATCATACCTCAAAACAAAAGGGGCGACCGAATCTCGGCCGCCCCTGATTTGTGTGTGCCGAGCATGTTCGATAGCTTGGAGGTGAAAGTCCTCTACCCATCTTGATGGAAGAGAAGGGTT
>OBLU010000456.1_pt1 | contig 38694 bp, 31 predicted proteins | sample 1518681 | NCBI WGS metagenome assembly OBLU01 (sample SAMEA3539304, study PRJEB22396) | soil metagenome | biome: tundra; feature: field; material: soil | place: USA | collected 2010-05 | depth 0.15 m
AGGTCGCGTAACCCGAGCAGTGGCACCTGTTCCAGCCCAACTGGCCGAGCGACCGGGAGCTCAGGCACTGAGGAGTGGCGCGCCGGGCCATACCCCGGTGAAAGCTGGCCACTGCCGATAGCGTCACTGCCGATGCGGATTGCGATCGTGTGCCCCTACAGCTGCACGATGCCCGGTGGAGTGCAGAGTCAGGTCCTCGGTCTCGCGAGGGCGCTGAGGTCGCGCGGAGACGACGTGGCGGTGGTAGCCCCCGCAGAAGGCACGGGAATGACCGGCCGGCTCGAGGCCGCCGCACTGGACGGCGCGGTCTTCATCAAAGTGGGCGACGGAACGGCTGTCTCGGTGAACGGCTCGCGCGCGCCCGTCTCGCCGTGGCCGGCGACGATGTGGCGCACGGTCTCGGCCCTGCACGACTTCGCGCCTGAGGTCGTCCATGTGCACGAGCCGTTCGTGCCCGGCCCGTCGCTCGCCGCGGTCGTCACCGGGCCACGCCCTATAGTCGGCACCTTTCATCGCTCCGGGGCCGACTTGGCCTACCGGGCCTACGGTCACGTCGTGGGAGCGTGGTCTCGTCGCCTCGATGCGGCCTTCGCAGTGTCCGAGGAGGCCAGCGCCACCGCTCAGGCGTGTGTCGGGCGCCTCTCGAGCCGGGTCGGGATCATCCCCAACGGTGTGGAAGTGCAGAGGTTCGCCTCGGTCGATCCGTGGCCGACGAGAGCGCCGACGATCGCGTTCGTCGGCCGGCACGAAGCTCGCAAGGGCCTCGGGGTGCTGCTTGACGCCTTCGGGCTGTTGCCGGAGTCGACACATCTGTGGGTGTTGGGAGACGGGCCCGAGACTGAGCGGCTGAGGGGCCGGTTCGGGTCGGACTCCCGGATCGAGTGGCTCGGATCTGTCGACGACGACGAGAGGGCGGCACGCCTGGCAGGCGCGGACGTCTTCGTGGCGCCGTCGCTCCGAGGTGAGTCTTTCGGGGTCGTACTGCTCGAAGCGATGGCGGCAGGGACAGCGGTTGTCGCTTCGGACCTGCCCGGCTATCTACTTGCGGCCGGGCGAGCAGCTCGCTTCGTACCTGCAGGCGACCGGGTCGCGCTCGCCGAAGCCGTAAGCGCCGTCCTCCTCGACGATGCTGAACGGGAGGCTCTCCGCGATCGGGGACGCCAGCGCGCGTCCGAGTTCGACATGAGAGCTATCGCCGAGTTGTACCGAGATACCTACATCCGGTTAGGGCGCACGGCCCGCTCCGGGTAGCCTCGGGCAAATGACTCCAGCGGCCAGAGACCGAACACGCTGGCAGCGCCGTGGCTCCGACAACGACGGGAGGGCGCGCCGAGCCGTCGAGGCACAGCAGGCCGCCTACGAGGCCTCGAGGGCAGTACTGGCCGGAGCCGCCCGTCGCCGTGACGCAGTCTGGCGCCACGCGGCTCGTGCAAGCCGGCGGCGCGCCACGCTCGCCCTTGTGGCACCGCTGGCTGTCGCGATCGTGCTGGCGGTCCTCGGAGTTGTCTCGATCGACTTCCTGATCGCCGGGATCGCGATCGCCTGCGCTATCGCGCTCGTGTCGTGGTTGATGTGGGCGCGCTCGGCCGCCGTGCTGGCAAAGCGGCTGGGCGGGACTGTGGTCACCGCCAAGCGGCGACCGAACATCCTCAGCGCGACCGAGGCCGCCCGTCTCGTCGACGTCGCCGAGGGGTTGTTTGCCGTGTTCGGTCTGCCGACCGCGGAGATCCGGGTTCTCGACGACCCGGCGCCGAACGCGCTGTCAGTGGGCCGTTCGCCCGACCGCGGCGTCGTGTTCATCACCAGTGGGCTCGTCTTGCTCTTGGACCGAATCGAGCTCGAGGCCGTGCTGGCCCACGAGCTCGCGCACATAAAGCGCGGCGACACCGTCTCGGGGGCCATCGCCGTGCTCGCTTTCGACCCGCTGAAACGCTATATACCGACCTTTGCCGGAATTGCCGACAGGGTCGCCGGCCACGGGCGTGAGCCGCTCGCCGATCTTGCAGCTGTGGCAGTCACGCGATACCCGCCCGGCCTGATATGTGCCCTAGAGAAGATCGGCGCCGCACCCAGTAGGAGGCCCGCCTGCCTCCCGCGCAGTGTGACCGAGTCGACCTCGCGGCTGTGGTTGGCGCCGTTCGAGCTACCGCCAGACGAGCCTGAACGGCTTGGGACCCTCGATCTCGCCGAGCGTGTCGGCGTGCTGCGGGAGCTCTGAGCGGCCGTCCGGATGTGCTGGGATCTCGAAACTCGGACTGGCGAGGTCGGCTCAACCGTGGTCGAATTGTTGGATGCAGCAGGAACGCGGCAGGCGGTGAGGTCCGTTCGGCACGGGCCGACGGGCTCGCGGCACGGACGTTTCACGCCGGAAGCGGTCCACCCTCGGCTGGCGGGGGACCTACGGTCGTGCCAGCGCGTGCTGTTGGACATCGAGGGAGGCTGAGGCGATGTCGGGCCATTCCAAGTGGGCAACGACCAAGCATCGCAAGGGCGCCGTTGACGCGGCCCGGGGGAAGCTGTTTGCCAAGCTGATCCGCCAGGTGGAGGTTGCCGCTCGGGAGGGCGGCGGTGACATGACCGCGAATGCCACCCTCCGCACGATGTTCGCCAAGGCCCGCGACGCGTCCGTCCCGCTCGACACGATCGAGCGCGCGATCAAACGCGGCACCGGCGAGCTCGAAGGCGTCCGTTATGAGGCGATCTCTTACGAGGGCTACGCCCCTTCAGGCGTCGCGATGATCGTCGAGTGCCTCACGGACAACCGGAATCGGACCGGGTCGGAAGTTCGGTCGCTGTTCTCCCGTAACGGCGGTTCGATGGCCGAGCCGGGAGCGGTCTCTTGGCAGTTCGAGCGCAAGGGCGTCGTGATGGTCCCGAAGTCCGTCGGTGAGGATGAGCTGATGGCTGCCGCGCTCGAGGCAGGTGGGGAGGACTTGCGTGACGAGGGCGACGAGTGGATGGTCACGAGCGCGCCCGCGGACCTCGCTGGGATACACAGCGCCCTGACCGGGGCCTCGATTGCCGTCGACTCGGCGGAGCTCGAGATGGTGCCGACCACGCGGGTCGGCGTCACCGACGAGTCGACAGCCAAGCGGGTGCTCAAGCTCATCGAGCTTCTCGAGGAACACGACGACGTGCAGAGCGTGTGGGCGAACTTCGACATCCCCGACGAGATCCTCGAGCGCGTCGAGCTCTGAGCGGTCAGGGCACGGTCCGCCGGGTCGCGGGTCGCGCAGGTTACGATCGAACGAGTGTTTGTCCTCGGCATCGATCCAGGCCTGTCCAGGTGCGGCTACGGCTGCGTGAGGTCAGATGGGCCGCACAGGCACGCGGTCGCCGCCGGAGTGATCACGACCGCGCTCGATGAATCCGTGCCTTGCCGGCTCGCGACGCTTCGTTCGGAGCTGCACAAGCTTGTCAGCGAGCTTCGCCCCGACGTCGTTGTCGTCGAGCGTGTCTTTTTCCAGACAAATGCCCGGACCGCCATGTCGGTCGGACAGGCAAGCGGGGTCGCCCTGTTGACCGCGGTGGAGCTGGGCTGCGAGGTGGTGGAGTACACCTCGAACGAGGTCAAGCTCGCGGTGACCGGCTTCGGCGGGGCGACGAAGGATCAAGTGCAGCGAATGGTGGCGCGCCTGCTCGATCTCGATGCCGTTCCGAAGCCTGCCGATGCGGCGGACGCGCTCGCTCTCGCCCTTTGCCACCTCAGCACGGCACCTTGGGCGCGCGCGTCGAGGCCGGCATCGGCCGGCCCCGAAAGGCCGCATGGCCGAGTGTCACAGGCGGCGCTGCCGTGATCGCGTCCCTGCGTGGTGTGGTGACCGAGCGGAGAGCGGTCGGCGATGCGGCCGTCGAGCTGGTTCTGGACGTTGGTGGCGTGGGCTACCGGCTGGTCGTCGCCCCAAGGACCGCAACCGGCTTGCAGCTCGGGCACGAAGCTTGTCTGGCTGTGCACACTCACGTCCGCGAGAGTGCCATCACTTTGTACGGGTTCACCTCGGCCGAGGAGCGAACGGCCTTCGAGCTGCTCTTGGGGGCGCACGGCGTCGGCCCTGGATTGGCACTGGCGATCCTGAGCATCCACGACCCGGCCGAGCTCGCCCAAGTCATCGCCAACGGGAACGTCGACGCCTTGAAGTTGGTTCCCGGCGTCGGGCAGAAGACCGCGGCGCGGCTGCTTTTGGAGCTGCAGGCGCGATTCGACTATCTCAGCGCCGACGGGGTGGTCGGGGCCGGCACGGACCAGTCAAACCGGCCGCCGTCGGTGACCTCTGAGGTCGGTGAAGCACTCGCCCAGCTCGGTTACGCGCCCGACGAAGTAAGAACGGCGATCCGCGCCTTGCCTGACGAGGGGAGCATCGAGGAGCTCCTGCGCCTCGCCCTGCAGAGCCTCGCGCCGCGGAGATGACCTGGCGATGAGCCCTCGCCGAGAGATTCTTGCGAATAGCGATTCTCCGGTCGCCGAAGAAGCGGCCGAGCCGCGCCTCGACCCCGGCTCGTTCGAAGACGACAGAGCGTTCGAAGTCGGGATCCGTCCCAAGCGGCTCGCCGACTTCGTGGGCCAGCACTCACTGCGGGAGAAGCTCGAGATCATCCTCGAGGCCGCACGACGGCGGGACCAACCGGTCGACCACGTGCTGTTTGCCGGGCCACCGGGACTCGGGAAGACCACTTTGGCGGGCATCATGGCGTGCGAGATGGGTGCTGGCCTGCGCATCACCTCGGGTCCGGCGCTCGTTCGAAGTGGCGACGTTGCAGCCATCTTGACCGATCTTCAGCTCGGAGACGTGCTCTTCATCGATGAGATCCACCGCATGGGCAGGGCGGTCGAGGAGCTGCTCTACCCGGCGATGGAGGACTTCCAGCTCGACATCGTCCTCGGTCGCGGACCGACCGCCCGCTCGATCCGGCTGGACCTGCCGAAGTTCACGCTCGTGGGTGCGACGACCCGCACGGGTCTGATCACCGGGCCCCTGCGCGACCGGTTCGGCATCGTGGCGCGTCTCGAGCTCTACAGCGAGGCCGAGCTCGAGCAGATCGTGCGCCGCACCGGCGTGCTGTTCGGAGTCGAGCTGACGCCCGGGGGAGCAAGTGAGATAGCGCGTCGATCGCGTGGAACGCCGCGCCTCGCGATCCGCCTGCTCCGCCGTGTTCGCGACTTCGTCGAAGTCCGAGGCGAGGGTGTGATCACCGAGGACGCGGCGCGTGAGGGCCTGACCGTGTTCGGAGTGGACGAGCTCGGGCTGGACGGCCTCGACCTGAGGATTCTCAACATCCTCTGTGACCTCGCCGGTCGGCCCGTCGGGCTCTCGACGTTGGCAGTGAGCGTCGGAGAGGAGCCCGAGACGGTCGAGGACGTCTATGAGCCGTTCCTCTTGCAGGCCGGCCTCATCATGCGCACGCCCCGTGGAAGGGTTGCCGCACCGAGGGCCTACGAGCATCTTGGCCTTGAGATCCCGGCCCAATCGTTGAGCTTCGTGTCGGCAGGCGACCCCGATCACCTGGCGGCGATGTCGTCGCGTGGGCGCCCTAGGAGCGGAGCGGTTCAAGATGTCCTGTTCGCCGCGGCGTCCGACGAGGATGGATTTCCGGAGGAGCCCGGATCGGGCGACTAAGGTGATGCGTCGCATCATTCCTTGATCGATAGGTCTCCCATGTTTCTCGTCCACGTGCTCGCCCTCTCAGGCATCCATGATCTGGCGGCCCTCACGGGCCCACTTCTGACTGCTGCTGCCGCGAAGAAGTCCAACAGCTCTTTCACGCTGATTTTCTTCGTCTTGCTGTTCGCCGTCGGCTACATGTTCCTCATCCGCCCACAGCGCCAGCGCCGGCAGCGCCAGCTCCAGCTCGGCAAGCAGATCTCCGTCGGGGACAAGGTGGTGCTTTCCTCGGGCATCCTCGGCCGGGTCGAGGGATTTGTGGGCGATCACGCGAGGATCGAAGTCGCCCCCGGGACGGTCATCGAGGTCCTGCGCGCGGCGGTGTCCCAGCGCGTCGACGAAGCGGTCGGCGGCGCGAACGATCCCGCAGGCAACGCTTCGTTCGACGGGCGCGATCACGACGACCTGATCGACGACGCCGACAACGACCCGTACTCGGTACCTCCCCTGGAGGCCGACAAGACGCCCGATCCAGGTGATGACGCGGATGGGAGCCATCCGGGCGGTAATGGGAGCGGAGGCGGCAACCGTTGAGACGTAGCTTGCTCTTGAGTGTTGTCCTGGTGTGCCTAGTCTGCTTCGGCGCGCTGGGAGGCGTACTTGCCGCGGGATGGTCGCCGAAGCTCGGCCTTGACCTCGAGGGTGGCCTCTCCGTGGTCTTCCAGCCGGCGCAGAAGGCGACGCCGGCACAGTTGCAGACCGTCGTGGCCATCATGCAGGCACGTGCAAACGGGCTTGGTCTCTCGAGCCCGAACATCGGGACCCAGGGCAGCAACATCGTCGTGCAGCTCCCCGGCGTGAAGAATTTCTCGGCTGTGATCAAAGAGATCGGCAACACGGCCCAGCTGTTCTTCCGCCCGGTCCTTTGCGCGGCCAACGCGTACACGGCCCCCAGCTCGACCACCACCACTACGACGGTGCCGAAGACGACCACTACGACATCGGCGAGCACGACCACGACGGCGCCGAAGGCAACTACGACCACCGCTGCGTCGACGACCACGACGACGGTGCCCAAGGCGAAGAAGGTCGCCGGATACGTGAAGCCGCCGCCGTGTGGGGCGTCTTACCTCTACACAACGGCCACCTACAGCACCGCCCAGTCGTCGAACCCGGGGTCGCCGCCCGACCCGGCGCTGAACTCGGTGCCCACCACGCCGGCGGGCCAGGACAAGGCATCGCGGGTCGTCCTCATCTGCGCGTCCACGTTGAGCCCCTGCCCGGCGCGTTACGAGCTCGGCCCGACGCCTTATGACGGGACGGTGCCGGCGACCGGCGAGATACTCGCCTCGGCCAACGCCGAGCTGCAGACGACTGCGGGATGGGTCGTGAATTTCACGATCAAGTCGCAGTACTCGGCCTTCTTCGACACGGTCGCGAAGAAGAACTACCACCTCCCGCTGGCTATCGACCTCGGGGGCCAAGTGGAGTCTGCGCCGACCATCAACGCCCAGAGCTTCGGCGGTTCCGGCGAGATCAGCGGCAACTTCACCCAGCCGCAGGCACAGGCGCTCTCCCTCGTCCTCAAATACGGCCAGATCCCGATCGCTCTCACCCAGGCGACCTACACCACAGTGTCGCCGACGCTCGGGAAGAAGTCGCTGCAGGCCGGCCTGCTCGCAGGTCTGCTCGGGCTGCTGCTCGTGATGTTCTACACGATCTTCTACTACAGGGCTCTCGGAATCGTGGTCGTGCTCGGCTTGGTGAGCACCGGCGCTCTCATCTACGCGATCATCTCGCTCCTCGGAGCGACATCAGCAGGCCTCACGCTGGATCTTTCGGGCATGACGGGCTTGATCGTCTCAGTCGGGATCACCGTCGACTCCTATGTCGTCTATTTCGAGCGATTAAAGGACGAAGTGCGCGCAGGCCGGTCGATCCGGTCCTCGGTGGACAGGGGCTTCAAGAGCGCCTACCGCACGATCCTTTCTGCTGACGCGGTGTCCTTCCTCGGGGCACTCGTGCTGTGGCTGCTGTCGATCGGTGCGGTTCGCGGCTTCGCGTTCATGCTCGGGTTGTCCACCATCGTCGATGTCATCACCGCCTACACCTTCACGCGTCCCCTCGTGATCCTTCTCGGTCGGAATCGGGTATTCACCGATGCCCGGGGCTTCGGTGTCGCGAGCGGCCTGGCCGCAGCTTCGGAGGCCGGATCATGAGCACCGCATCGATCGAGCTAGGCGGTGCTGAAGCGCGCAGGCCCATGGTGCTCCTCCGCCTGTACCACGGACAGACCCGTTTCGACTTCGTCCGCAGGCGGAGATGGTGGTTCGGCGCCTCCGCGATCGTGATCATCGCGGGCCTCGCCTCGCTCGGCGCGAAGGGCCTCAACTACAGCATCGAGTTCGTAGGGGGCACTTCCTGGCAGGTCTCGGCACCGGGCGTCACCCCGGCGCAAGCACAGAGCGCGCTGACGCCGCTCGGCTTCGGAGGCGCGACGATCACCCAGCTCGGGAGCGGGAGCAACGAACGCCTGAACGTCGAGGCGAAGCTCGCCAAGAACTCGACCGGCGTCACCACCCAGGAGGCCACCAAGGTGGCGGCGGTTCTCGCCGCGCTGGCTCACAAGTCGGCATCTTCGGTGTCGGTCGAGAATGTCGGGCCGACCTGGGGGAACGACATCACCCACAAGGCGGTCGAGGCGCTCATCGTGTTCCTCATCGTGATCTCGGCCTACATCTCGATCTTCTTCGAGTGGAAGATGGCGGTCGCCGCGATCGTCGCGGTCGTTCACGACATCCTCATCACTGTGGGGATCTACTCCCTGTTGTCATTCCTCGTCACGCCGGACACCGTCGTGGCGTTCCTGACGGTCCTCGGCTACTCGCTGTACGACACGATCGTGGTGTTCGACCGGGTGCGGGACAACGCGCGCGGTCTCGGCGCGACAGGGAAGCTGTCCTACACCGACGTCGTGAACCTCTCGATGAACCAGACGCTTGCCAGGTCCATCAATACCTCGCTGGTCGCGATCCTTCCCATTCTCGCGGTGCTGGTCCTCGGCGCCGAGATCCTCGGCGCCGTCACACTGGAGTACTTCGGCCTCGCCCTGTTGATCGGCCTCACAAGCGGGGCCTACTCGTCGATCTTCATCGCGTCGCCGTTGCTCGCGGTGTTGAAGGAGCACGAGGAGCGCTACCGGCGGATTCGCGAGCGCCTGGAATCGCGCGGGAGCGCAATGCTGCTGATCTCGCCCGCGGCCGTTGCGGCAGGCGCGTTGAGCACCGCGGAGCCGGCGACTTCGGTCAAGCGGCGCCGCTCGTCGAGCGCCGCTCCGGCCAAGCCGGCAACGCTGCGTCCCGGCGCGACCCGGGGCAGCGCTGCCGCGGTTGTGAACGACGAAGCGTTCGACGAGGACGGCGAGCCTACGGGCTACGAGACCGGAAGCCCGAACGTCGCAGGCGACGGGCAGAGCAGAGCACAAGGGCCGCGAGCGACCGGCGCGCCTCGCGGAGGAGTGGTCAAGCCTCCTGCCGGAGCACCTCGCGCCGGAACACCGGCCCGCCGCCCGCCGCCGCGGCCCCGCAAGAAGGGCAAGCGCCGGTAGCTGCCGTGCAAGGCCATACCGCCATCAGCGGAACGATCCCGAGCCGAGTGCGGCACTACCCCTAGGCTGCTGGGCAATGATCGACATCAGGCTGGCACGGGAGCACCCAGACGAGTTCCGAAGGGCCCTCGCCCGAAAGGGGGCTGCCGCGGACTTCGAGAACTTGTTGACGGTCGACGGGCTCTGGCGAGACCTGACCACCGAGGTCGACGATCTCCGCAGGCGGACCCGACCGAAAGGCAAGCCGACCGAAGAGGAGCGGGCAGCCCTTGTGCTTGTGAGCCAGGAGCTGCGCCGGGCAGAGACCAAGCTCGAGGAGCTCGATCACCGCCGTTCGGAGCTGCTTGCCGCGCTTCCGAACCCGCCCGACGACTCGGCCCCCGATGGCTACGCCGACGAGGACGCGTTGGAGCTACGCAGGGTCGGGACGACGACGGAGTTCTCGTTCACGCCGCGCGACCACGTCGAGCTGAGCTCCGCGTCCGGCTCCTCCGGTGGCGAGGGCCTCGGGCGCCCCGGCTTCGACCTGGAACGCGGGGCGAGGGTTGCAGGTGCCCGTTTCGCGTACCGGAGGGGCGCGGTCGCGCTCGTGGAGCTGGCCCTGTACAGATATGCCATCGATCGGCTGGTGGGACGCGGCTTCGAACTGGTCCTCCCGCCGGTGCTGGTGCGGGAGTCCGCGATGTACGGCACAGGCTTCCTGCCGACCGACGAGGTCAACCTCTACCAGGTCGCCAGTGACGGGCTGTATCTGACAGGAACCTCCGAGGTCGCCCTCGCGGCGCTCCACCAGGGTGAGATCCTGCCCGCGGAGGAGCTCCCGTTGCGTTACGCGGGTTACTCCACTTGCTTCAGGCGCGAGGCGGGCGCGGCCGGGCGCGACACCCGAGGCATCTTCCGGGTGCACCAGTTCGACAAGGTGGAGATGTTCTTCTTCGCTCTCCCCGAGCGTTCCCGCGAGCATCATGAGGAGATCCTCGCGATCGAGGAGGACCTCGTGGGGGGCCTCGGGATCGCCTACCGGGTCGTGATCACAGCGGCCGGCGACCTCGGGCCGTCCGCGGCCAAGAAGTACGACGTCGAGGCTTGGATCCCGAGCCAACAGCGGTACCGGGAGATCACGTCCTGCTCGAACACGACCGACTACCAGGCTCGGCGGCTGAACGTCCGCTTCCGTGACGGGGACGGGTCGCTCCGGTTCGTGCACACTTTGAACGGGACCGCCATGACGGCCAGGTTCCTGATCGCTCTGCTCGAGGCCAATCAGGACAAGGACGGTCACGTGGCCGTGCCTGAGGTGCTCCACCCCTATGGCGCGCCGGAGCAGCTCTGAGCTGATTCGAGCCCACCTGAGCGGCCCTAAGGATCTCTGAGGACCAGAACCGGTGTCAGCCGGTTCTGGCCTGCGCCGCAGCCGCTCCGAGCTGATCGAGAGGACCGTGGCCGGCACCGAGGTGCCATTGGGAGCCCCCGAGGATGGCCCGGGTGACGAACTGCTTGGCCTCGAACGCCGCCTCGAGCGGCTCGAGGCCGAGGGCGAGGTTCGCGGCAATCGCTGCCGAGAACGTGCAACCGGTGCCATGGACGTTCGCGGTGTCGATCCACGGAGCCCGGAGCAGCGTCACGCACCGTCCGTCGAACGCGACGTCGACGGCCTCGGCGCCGCGTCGACGCCCGCCCTTCACTATCACGAGCTGCGGCCCAAGAGCGTGCAGTTCGCGGGCGGCTTCCTCCATGGCGTCGAGATCGCCAAGCTGACGGCCGGTCAGCAGGGCGGCCTCCGGCAGGTTCGGCGTTACGACGGCGGCATGGGCGAACAGGCCGCGATAGGCGCCGGCCACGTCGTCACAGGGGAACATCGGCTTGCCGCTCGATGAGACGAGAACGGGGTCGATCACGAGCGGCGGGAGCTTGCCGGCAGCACCTCGGCTCGCCAGCAGCTTCACGATGCCGGAGGTGGCCAGCATCCCCGTCTTGGCGGCGCGCACAGGCATGTCGGAAAGGACGGCGTCGAGTTGCGCCGCGACCATCGACGGGGTCATCGCAAGGAAGTCACGTACGCCGACGGTGTTCTGGGCGGTGACCGCAGTCACCACCAGCGTCCCGAACACGCCCAGCGCACAGAAGGTACGCAGGTCGGCAGCGAGGCCTGCACCGCCGCCAGAGTCGCTTCCAGCGACGGTGAGGGCCACCTTCGGGGTCGAGCTCATCTCTGCGGGGACCGCTGGGCGTCATGGGTCACGCCGGCGATCCTATGGCCGTCTCAAGGGCCCGGGTCGTCCGGCGTCTCCGACCGGGGGACCTCGGAGCCGGGACGGGTTGGCGCGGGCACAGACTGACGCCCGATCTCCCGTCGTCGAGGACAGGTTCGCAGCAGCGGTGCGATGGGCGGTTACGCTCGACGTGTGCACGTTGTGCAGCTCATCGGCTTGACCATCGTCTACACCAGCACCACCCTCGTGGACGGTTTCGTGCTGGGTGTCGTCTTGGGATCCGTGGGCTATTTCCTTTCGGAGCGTTACAAGCGGGCCCGCGGCGTGACTCCTTGGAGAGTCCCGTCTGGCATGTGGGCGGTTCTCCTCTTCCTGCTCTCGCTCATCGGTGTCGTCATGTACCTGATCGCGTGCTTCACCACGCGGCCAAAGACGGGGCCCACGGGCTGGGCAGGAGGTGACCAGCACTGGTCCCCGGGTCCGCGCGACTCCGAAGGCCGTCCTCGGGAAGGCTGGAACTCACCTCCTCAGGGCCAGTGGGGCCAGGGCGCGCCTCAAGGATGGGATGCGCCGGTTCCCGGCGCATGGGAGGCGCCGCCGCCCGGGGGTTGGGACGCGGCTCCGCCGCCCGGGACCGTGTTTCCCGGGCTGGGGCCGCCTGGAGCGCCGGGCGCAGCCGCGGGCTCGGCGCCGCCCGTACCGCTGCCGCCGGCTCCTCCGCGGTCATGGCTCCCAGATCCCGGTGGACGCCATGAGTTGCGCTACTGGGATGGGACCAGGTTCACCGAGCACGTGTCCGACGGCGGGAAGATCAGCACCGACCCACTGTGACGCCGGCCGTTGCGAACGCGGCCGGCAACCTCTGTAACGCGAACGGGTACCCGGGGCGTTTCGAATTCCGTGTATTGTCTGCCGTCATCTGCTGGGCCAAGGGCGTCCCGGCCATCAGCCGACGGTGAAACAGCCGAACGGCTGAGCCGGAAACAAGTCCGACCTGGGGACCTAAGTGGTCGCCGGTCGGCTGCGATCGCCAAGAGGACGCCGATGACCAGGAGGGATGACGTGGCGGGTTGCTACGACCCCGCGTTCGAGCACGATTCGTGCGGGGTCGCTTTCGTTGTGGACCTGGAACGGCCCGCCAGCCATCGCGTGGTCACGCTCGGGCTCACGGCACTCGAGAACCTCGCTCACCGGGGCGCGTTCGGTGCCGACCCCGGTACCGGGGACGGAGCGGGGGCGCTGATACAGCTGCCGCACCGGCTCTATTCGGAGGTCGCAGGCTTCGATCTCCCTGGGCCGGGGCGCTACGGCACGGGGATGGCGTTTCTTCCGTGCGAGCCGCGAGCGGCTCAGCGGGCTATCGATCTCGTTTCACAGGTCGCGTGCGAGGAAGGCCTTCAGATCCTCGGATGGCGCGAGATGCCGGTCGACCTCTCCGCGGCCGGCCAAGGAGCCAGGGCCGTCGCGCCGAGGTTCTCGCAGGTCTTCCTCGCCTCCGCGTACGGGTCCGCACCGGTCGCCCCCACAGGTGCCCGGCCCGCGCTGGTCGGCGATGCCCTCGAGCGTAAGTGCTTTGTGGTGCGCAAGCGCATCGAGCATGCAAACGTGGGCGTCTACTTCCCGTCGTTGTCGACACGGACGGTCGTCTACAAGGGGATGCTGGCGCCCCAGCAGCTGCGAGGGTTCTTCCCTGATCTCACCGACGAGCGGCTCGAGAGCCGGCTGGTGCTCGTGCATTCCAGGTTCTCGACCAACACGTTTCCCTCGTGGCCCCTCGCTCACCCCTACCGCCTCATCGCGCACAACGGCGAGATCAACACACTCGCGGGTAACCGGAATTGGATGCGCGCGCGAGAGTCGTTCTTGGCGAGTGATCGCTTCGACGGCGACCTGGGACGGATCTTCCCGATCGTGACGCCCGGAGCAAGCGATTCGGCCACCTTCGACGAGGTGCTGGAGCTGCTCCATCTCGGCGGCCGGACGCTTGCTCATGCGGTGCTCATGATGATCCCCGAGGCCTGGCAGAACCACGCCGAGATGGACCCGGCACGGCGAGCGTTCTACAGCTTCCACGCGTCGCTGATGGAGCCCTGGGACGGGCCCGCGGCCATCGCCTTCACCGACGGGACCGTGGTGGGGGCCGTGCTCGACCGCAACGGCCTGCGCCCCGCCCGCTACTGGGTGACCGACGACGGGCTCGTCGTGCTCGCATCGGAGGTGGGTGTCCTTGACCTCGACCCGGCCTCGGTCGTCGTCAAGGGCAGGCTGCAGCCGGGACGGATGTTCCTCGTCGACACGGCAGCCGGGCGCATCGTCTCCGATGACGAGATAAAGGCCTCCCTGGCCGCCGAGCATCCCTATGGGGACTGGCTGGCCAAGAGCCTCGTCCATCTCGGGGATCTGCCTCCCAGGATGATGCTGACTCCCCAGCACGCCTCGGTCGTGCGGCATCAGCGGCTCTTCGGAGTGACCAACGAGGAGCTGCGCCTCATCGTCGAGCCCATGGCCAGGACGGGGAGCGAGCCCATCGGCTCCATGGGCTCCGATACGCCCCTCGCCGTGCTCTCCGAGCGGCCGCGTCTCGTATACGACTACTTCACCCAGCTCTTCGCGCAAGTGACGAACCCCCCGCTCGATGCCATCCGGGAAGAGCTCGTGACCTCCCTCGAGGCCACAGTCGGACCGGAGCGGAACCTGCTCGAGCCTGAGCCGGCCTCGTGCCGGCAGATCTGCCTGCCGTACCCGGTCATCGACAACGACGACCTGGCCAAGCTGCTCTACGTCAACGAGCACGGTGAGACGCCCGGCTTCCGCGGTTTTGCTGTCGACGGCCTGTTCCCTGTGAGCGAAGGTGGGCCGGGACTCGAAGCCGCCATCGACAAGGTCTGCCGGCAGGTATCGGAGGCGATCGCGCTCGGTGCCAACATCATCGTGCTGTCGGACCGCAACGCGAGCTCCACCAGCGCCCCGATCCCGTCGCTGCTTCTCACCGCCGCTGTGCACAACCATCTCGTGCGCGAGAAGGAGCGGACACGGGTGGGGCTCGTCATCGAGAGCGGCGACGCCAGGGAGGTGCACCACTTCGCCCTGTTGATCGGCTACGGCGCGGCGGCCGTGAACCCGTACCTCGCGCTCGAGTCGGTCGCCGAGATGGTGCGGGACGGCCTGCTTGGCGAGGCTTCGGAGCGGGAAGCGTTCCGCAAGTACCTGAAGGCCGCGAGCAAGGGCGTCTTGAAAGTGATGTCCAAGATGGGCATCTCGACGGTCGCCTCCTACACCGGGGCCCAGGTCTTTGAAGCGATAGGGCTGGATCGCGAGCTCGTGGACCGGTACTTCGGGGCGACGCCGAGCCGGCTGGGCGGCATCGGCTTGGCCGAGTTGGCCGAGGAGGTGGCTCGGCGCCATCGCTACGCGTACGAAGGGCCGGAGGCCGGCCCGGGGGCGCTCGAGATCGAGGTCGGCGGCGAGTACAAGTGGCGCCGGGACGGCGAGTACCACCTGTTCAACCCGAAAACCGTCTTCAAGCTGCAGCACGCGACACGTGCCAAGCGCTTCGACATCTTCAAGGAGTACAGCTGCCTGGTCGACGAGCAGTCCGAACGGTTGGCGACCTTGCGCGGCCTGCTCCGGCTGCGCGTCGGCGACGCGTCGGTGCGGCCACCGGTCCCGCTCGGCGAGGTCGAGCCGGTCGAGGACATCGTGAAGCGCTTCGCGACCGGGGCAATGTCATACGGGTCGATCTCCGCTGAGGCGCACGAGACGCTCGCGATCGCGATGAACCGCCTCGGCGCCAGGTCGAACACGGGGGAGGGAGGCGAGGACCCGAAGCGGTACGTCCCCGATGCGAACGGCGACCTGCGGCGCAGCGCGGTCAAACAGGTGGCTTCCGGCCGCTTCGGGGTCACGAGCGAGTACCTGGTGAACGCGGACGACCTCCAGATCAAGATCGCCCAGGGTGCCAAGCCCGGCGAAGGCGGCCAGCTTCCGGGCCACAAGGTCTACCCGTGGATAGCAAAGACCCGCTACTCGACCGCCGGCGTCGGGCTGATCTCCCCACCGCCGCACCACGACATCTACTCGATCGAGGATCTGGCCCAGCTCATCTACGACCTGAAGAACGCGAACCCGGCCGCTCGCATCCACGTCAAGCTGGTGGCCGAGGTCGGTGTTGGGACCGTTGCGGCCGGTGTGGCGAAGGCCCACGCGGACGTCGTCCTGATCTCCGGCCACGACGGCGGGACCGGTGCCGCACCGCTCACCTCGCTCAAACACGCGGGCGCACCGTGGGAGCTGGGGTTGGCTGAGACGCAGCAGACCCTGCTCCGCAACGGTCTCAGGGACCGCATCACAGTCCAGGTCGACGGCCAGATGAAAACGGGGCGGGACGTGATCGTGGCGGCGCTGCTCGGAGCGGAGGAATTCGGCTTTGCGACCGCTCCGCTGGTCGTCTCCGGGTGCGTGATGATGCGCGTCTGCCACCTCGACACATGTCCGGTCGGCATCGCGACTCAGAATCCCGAGCTCCGCAAGCATTTCGCGGGGCGGCCGGAGTTCATCGAGACCTTCTTCCACTACATCGCCGAAGAGTGCCGCGAGCTTCTCGCTGCACTCGGCTTTCGCACGATGGACGAAGCCGTCGGCCATGTGGACAGCCTCGACACCGCGGCCGCGATCGACCACTTCTGGAAGGCGGGGAAGCTCGACCTCCGTCCGATCCTGGAGCCGGTCAACGCCTCTTTGTCGACCGCGCTCCACCGGACGCGCGACCAGGACCACGGTCTCGACGGTGCGCTGGACCGCGAGCTGATCGAGGCTTGTGGCGCGGCGATCTCCGAAGGGCGGCGGGTCGAGCTCGAACGTCCCATCCGCAACATCCATCGTGCCGTCGGAACCATGCTCGGCTCCGAGATCACGAGGCGCCACGGCGGCGCGGGCCTTCCCGATGGCACCATCTCGCTCACCTTCCGGGGCTCCGCCGGTCAAAGCTTCGGCGCCTTTGTGCCCCGGGGCATCACGATGAGGCTTGTCGGCGACGCGAACGACTACCTGGGCAAGGGCCTCTCGGGCGCGGTCATCGTGGTCCGGCCACCGGAGAGCTCGCCATTCCGGGCCGAGGATCAGATCATCGCCGGCAACGTCGTGCTCTACGGGGCGACGTCGGGCTCGGCGTTCATCCGGGGGCAGGTCGGCGAACGGTTCTGCGTCCGCAACTCCGGGGCCGCCGCGGTCGTCGAGGGGGTCGGAGACCACGCGTGCGAGTACATGACCGGCGGCATCGTGCTCGTGCTCGGGCCGACGGGACGCAACTTTGCAGCGGGGATGTCGGGCGGCGTGGCTTTCGTGCACGATCCCGACAGGGTCCTGCCGAGGCGCCTGAACCCCGAGATGGTCGAGCTCGAACAGCTCGACGAGGAGGACCGGCGTACGGTCCGGGAGCTCTGCAGCGCACATTTGGCATCCACGGGCTCGGAGCTCGCGGCGCGGCTTTTGGGTCGATGGGAAGAGACCGTGAACGAGATCGTGAAGGTCATGCCCCGTGACTACCGGCGCGTGCTCGAGGCGACCCGACGCGCCGTCGAGGCCGGCGGGTCGGTAGATGACGAGATCATGGCGGCTGCGCATGGCTGATCCCAGGGGATTCCTCCGTTACGAGCGCGCCGGTCCGCGTCGCCGCCCGGTCGAGTCCCGGGTCCGGGACTGGCGGGAGGTCTACCTCCCCTTCGGCCGCGAGGAGCTCACCGAACAGGCCGCCCGGTGCATGAGTTGCGGCATAGCGTTCTGTCACGAGGGTTGCCCACTCGGCAACCTGATCCCGGAATGGAACGACCTGGTAGAGCGTGGGCGGTTCGCTGAAGCGAGCGACCGACTGCACGCGACGAACAACTTCCCCGAGTTCACCGGCAGGCTGTGCCCGGCGCCATGCGAGGGCTCCTGCGTGCTCGGGATCACATCCGAGCCGGTGCTGATCAAGCAGGTCGAGCTCGAGACCGCCGAGTGGGCGGCCAGCTCCGGCGTGCTAGCGCCCCACCGTGTCGGCACTAGGACCGGCAAGAAGGTGGCCGTCGTCGGTTCGGGTCCCGCCGGGCTCGCGGCCGCTCAGCAGCTCACCCGGGCCGGGCACGTCGTGGTGGTCTTCGAGCGTGCCGAGCGCGTCGGTGGCCTCCTGCGCTACGGCATCCCCGCGTTCAAGCTCGAGAAGTCCGTGCTCGACCGGCGCCTCGCCCAGATGGAGGAAGAGGGGACTGAGTTCCGCCCGCGCGTCGCGGTCGGAAGGCCGGACCCGTCGAGCGCCCCGGAGGTCCCTGGTGCCGCTGCGCCGGACGTGTCGGTGCTCTCAGCCACCGCCCTGCGAGGCGAATTCGACGCCGTGGTGCTGGCGGGGGGTGCCACTCGCCCGCGTGATCTTGCCGTTCCCGGGCGTGATCTGCGAGGTGTGCACTTCGCGATGGACTACCTGAAATCGGCGAACCTCGTGTGCGAGGGCACGCTCGAGCTGCCGCGGATCACAGCGAGCGGCAAGCGCGTCGCGATCATCGGGGGCGGCGACACTGGGGCCGACTGCCTTGGGACCGTCCACCGGCAGGGCTCCGTCTCGGTCACTCAGCTCGAGATCCTGCCGATGCCGGGCCTGGTGCGCGCGCCCGACAATCCCTGGCCCACCTGGCCGGTGATCCTTCGCTCGACCGCGGCACACGAGGAAGGGGGCGAGCGCCTTTTCTCGGTGGGGACGGCCGAGCTCGTCGACGACGGGTCCGGCGCGGTGTGCGCGCTTCGTGCCGACACCGTCGGGCTCGGCACGCTCGACGGGCGCCCCACCATGGTGCCGGTTCCAGGAACAGCCTTCCAGCTCGAGGCCGATCTTGTCCTGCTCGCCATGGGCTTTCTCGGGCCGGAGGTCAACGGTTGCGTGGCCGAGCTCGGGCTCGGGCTGGACGCCCGGGGCAACGTCGCTGTCGACGAGTCCTTCGCGACGTCTGTCCCGGGCGTGTTCGCCTGCGGCGACATGGTGCGGGGCCAGAGCCTGATCGTCTGGGCTATAGCTGAGGGCCGCTCCGCTGCGGCCGGCGTCGACCGCTACCTGACAGGTCGCGAAGACCTCTTCGCACCCGTCGTGCCAGGTCAGCTCGCTCTCAGATGAGAGCGCCGACGCCGGGCGGCCAAACGACCGCCTTCGGTCGGCGCGGAGCGCCGCTGGCTAGAGCGGCCGCCGCGTGGCAGTAGGCGAGTTGGTCGCGATCCAATGCTCGAGACGATCCGGGCTCATCGGGCTCGCCACGTAGAAGCCTTGCAGCGCGTCGCAGCCGAGCGCGGTCAACTGCTCCATGACCGGTCCGGAGTCGACCCCCTCCGCAATGACCGACAGGCTCAGGCTGTGGGCGAGGTTGACCACCGCATGGACGATCGCCTTTGCCGTGTCGTCGTTCAAGAGCGGTTCGACGAAGGACTTGTCGATCTTGACCGCAGTGACTGGCAGGCGCTGCAGGTACGAGAGCGAGGAGTAGCCGGTACCGAAGTCGTCGAGCGAGAGACGCACGCCGAAGTTGACGAGGGACTCGAGGCTCCGCAGCGCTCCCTCGGGGTCGAACATGACTGCGCTCTCGGTGATCTCCAGCTCGATGGACTCCGGTGGCAGCCCCGAACGGCTCACCGCGGTCGTGACCGTGTCCATGAGCTCAGGGTCGTGCACGGTGGCGGCTGACAAGTTCACGGCCACCGGGATGAGACGTCCCGCGCGATGCCAGCCGGCGCATTCGGACAAGGCCTTTTGAAGTACCCAGTTCGTGAGCTCGCGGATCATGCCTGTCTGCTCCGCGAGAGGAACGAAGACGCCCGGGAGCAGCAGGCCACGGGTTGGGTGGCGCCACCGGACGAGCGCCTCGACGCCCGTGACCACTTTGGTCCGGGCGTCGATCTTGGGTTGGTAGTCGAGGTGGAACTCGTCGTTGTCGAGGGCGTCGGCCAGCTCGCCGGCGAGCGCGAGGCGCGACACGCTGGAGCGCTCGAGGTCATCGCTGTAGTGACGTACGCCGCGGTGCTCTGCCTTCGCGAGGTACATCGCGACTTCCGCTCGCCGCAGCAGGGCCGGCACGCCAAGGCTCGCACCGCTCTCGTCCAAATCGGCCTCGGCGACGCCAACGCTTCCGCGCAGGCGGAGCCGCACGCCACCTACGTCGATCGCTTCGGCAAGCGCAGCCAGAACGCGAGCGGCCATGGCATCGGCGCCGGGGTGCTCAGCGACGCTCGACGCGACGATGGCGAACTCGTCCGCGCCGAGGCGGGCCACGAGCTCGACCGGGTCGCCGAGCCCGCGGAGCCGGTGCGCGACCTCGAGGAGGACAAGGTCGCCGAGGGCGTGTCCCAGAGTGTCGTTGATCTCCTTGAAGCGGTCGATGTCGAGCACGAGCACCGTACGCTTGACTCCGCTCATCTCCGACTGCTTGGGTGCTGCGACCGTGTGGCCGTGTTCGGCAAGTACAAGGCGGTTGGGCAGGCCGGTCAGCGGGTCGTGCAGCGCCTGGTCCCGGATCGCGCCCTCGGCCCGACTGCGCGCGGCCGCGGCAGCCAGGACGTTCGCGACAGCCTTGACGAAGTTCACGTCCTCTTCGGCGAACTTGCGTGGGCTCCGGCACCCGACACCGAGCACACCGGCGGGGGAGTCCTGGCCCTGGATCGGCACCTCGATCACGCTCATGGCCTCCGAGCGGGTCCAAAGGTCAGGGATCTCGAAACGGGCCTCGCGGGCCAGATCATCACAGACCACCGTTTGCTGGGTGACGAGCGCGAAGCTGACAGGTGAGGACGTCGGGTCGGTCGAGAGCAGTTCCGGCCCCGAGGGATTGTGACCATGACTGGCAGTCAGCGTCACGAAGGCCGCGTCCGGCATCGCCTCGAACACGTGCACGAAGTCCACTTGCAGCTTTTCGGCGAGCAGAGTGACCGCATCCTCGACGAGGTCCTGGTAGGCGAGCCCGACGAGTGCCCACCGGCCGAGGTCTGCGAGCGCCGCCTGGCGCGCGGCGTTCGAGGCCAGACGCTCTTCGCCCTCACGGCGCGTGGTGAGGTCCCGGAGCGTGACGACGAAGCCGTTGACTGCCGGGTCGTCGATCATGTTGTTGGCGATCGACTGGACGGTGCGCCAGGTGCCATCGGTGTGTGCGATCCGGTACTCGATCGGCGGCGTGCTCCCTTCGTGCTCGGCCGCCTCGGCGAAGTGGCGCCGTACGCGGTCGTGATCTTCGGGATGGACGAGAGACTCGAGCCGGAGCGTCTCGCCGTCGCTCCAGGCATGGCCGAGGAGGCGGTGAGCGGCCGGGTTGGCAGACAGGAGGAGACCGTCCCGTGCCATGACGAAGATGACGTCCGAGGCGTGCTCCACGAGGGCCATCTCGCGGCGCGCGGCGTCGAGCAGGGACCGCTCGGCGGCAACGCGGGCCGAGATGTCGATGATGATCCCCGCAGCCCCATCCGGCTCGCCCGATTCGGTACGCAACGGGACGGCCCAAAGTTCCAGGTGGTGTTGGGCGAGAGCGATGGACGCGAACTCGAGCCGTTCCCCGCCGAGCAGGCGCCGCCCGAGCTCGAGGAGCTCCGGGTAGGCCTCGAGGATGCTGAACAGGCTGTGCCCGAGCAATGAAGCGGGCAGCTCGACCAGCTCGGGCAGCAGGCCGCCATCGAGGAAGGTGAGGATGCCGTCGCGGTCGCAAGCAAACAGCAGCACTGGTCCGGAGCGCGCGGCAGCGATCGAGTCGAGAACGCGGATGAACGGCTTCTCGGGCCGCCCAGCCGCGAACGCAGGCGAGTCCGAACCTCTCCGGTGCCCCACCGGCAACCTCCTCGAGGGTCCCCCTGGTGTATGGCAAGATTACCCAGCAGGCACCGGCACGGGTGGGTTCTTCGCCGAGGCTGCGGGCAAGGCGGTCGCACGGCGGGCTCGAGATCGTCACGGTCGAACGCGCCGGGCCGTGGCAGAAGCTACCGAGACTAGCGGAGGCACCGTGGGCGACGAGAGCTTAGAGGCGATCCGGGCGGAGCTCGACGCTCTGGCCGAGCGGCTGGGTGATGCGGCCTACGACTCTCTGCGGGCCCAGTTGCACCGGGGCGGCAAGCCTTCGAGAAGCGACCCTGACCTCGTGCGCGAGAAGTTGCTGTCTCGCGCCCGCAACGCGATCGAACGCGCCTCGCTGCTCGTGGCCCAGGCCGAACGCACCGCCGGCGAAGGAGCCGAGGGGGAAGAGTCCGACTGATCGTTCAGCTCGAGACCGGCCACCGGTTGATGGTGTCGATGAGCGTCCGGAGCCGGCCGTGCGAACGCCGGTCGAACTCGAGCGCGAGACGCTTCAGTTCGAGGTGGTCTCGGCCGGCGCGCTCTGGCGGCAGGGGGCCGGTCCGCCAGATCCCCTTGGAGGTGCAGATGTCGGCGAACTCCTCGTTGAGCGCCGCCAGCTCCTCGTTGGTTGGCGCGAACTGGCAGCGTATGACCATCGTCGAGCCGACAAATCGTCGTGAGTGGTAATTGCGGTAAAAGCGCAGGATCTCCTCGACGGCCACGCCGACATCGTCGGTGATGCGGTACAGGGCCCCGTCCTCGCGATCAACGAGGCCCCGGCGCGTCACCTCGCCTTTCAGGAACCTCTCGAGCGCCTCCCAGTACGGGTCGCCCGGAAGGTCGAGCAAGACGATCGGCGCGGGCTCCGCCTTGCCTGTCTGAAGCAAGGTGAGCAGCTCGAAGCATTCGTCGAGCGTCCCGAAACCTCCAGGCAGGACCGCGAAGGCAGCCGACTCCTTCATCAACATGAGCTTTCGCGTGAAGAAGTACTTCATCTCGACAAGCCGGCCCTCGGCGGCGAGCTGCGGATGAGAGGCGGTCTCGAAGGGGAGACGGATCTCGACGCCGAGGGACATGTCGGTGCCGGCCCCGTCGGCCCCCGCAGCCATGATGCCCGGCCCGGCGCCGGTGACCACGAGCCACTGCTCATGGGCCATGCGTGCGGCGAGGTCGGTGGCCTGGGCATAGAGCGGGTCGGAGACCGCTGTGCGCGCGGAGCCGAACATGGTCAGCTTCGGGATGCCCCGATAGTGGGCGAACAGCTCGAACGCCCGCTCCATCTCGGCGAGCGCTGAGGCCGCGATCTTGAGGTCGAGCCGGCTGGCATCGATGCGGGCGAGGGAGAGCCCCGTCACGAGGATGTCCCGGAGCAGGTCGCGGTTGGCCCGAGCTCCGGACAGCTCCAACAGCTCCGCGATGCGGCCTTCGATCTCCTCGCCCAGTCCGGCCGGTGGCGTAGGGGTCATCGCTCAGCTCGCCGCGGGTAGGACGCGGCCATAAAGGGTCGTGCGCTGCTCGAGGTGGCGCCCGACGGACGCTGCAAGATCGCGGAAGTCGGCTTCGTACATCTGCTGGCCGTGCGTGGCGCCCGCCGCCCGGGAGATGTTCTCGTCCATGAGGGTCCCACCGAGATCGTTGCAGCCGGCTGCGAGCAGCTGCCGGGCGCCGTCGATGCCGATCTTCACCCAGCTCGCCTGGATGTTGTCGATCCAACCGTTGTAGGCGATGCGCGCCACGGCATGCATCAAGAGCGCTTCCCGGAATGTGGGGCCCCGGCGGGCCCTCTTCTGGAGATAGATCGGGGCCGCCATGTGGACGAACGGGAGCGGCACGAACTCGGTGAACCCTCCGGTCTCCTTCTGCAGGGCTCGCGTGCGGACGAGATGCCGCGCCCAGTGACGGGGCTGCTCGACGGCTCCGAACATGATGGTGACATTCGAGCGCAAGCCGACGCTGTGGGCGACACGGTGCACCTCGAGCCAGCGCTCGGTGTCGATCTTGTCCGGGCACAGGATCGCTCGGACCTCGTCGTCGAGGATCTCCGCCGCAGTGCCCGGCAACGTGCGAAGGCCGGCGTCCCTGAGCCGGACCAGATATGCCTCCAGCGGCTCGCCGAGCCGCCGCGCCCCCTCGTGAACTTCGAGCGCCGTGAAGGCATGGATGTGCATGTGCTCGGAACCGGCGCGTACCGCCTTGAGCACTTCGAGGTAGTAGTTGCCGTCGAAGTCCGGGTGGATGCCACCTTGAAGGCAGACCTCGGTGGCACCGGCGTGCTCTGCCTCCACGACGCGCCGGGTGATCTCGTCGATCTCGAGCAGGTAGGGGCTGCCACGAAGGTTCAGCGACAACGGACCTTTGGAGAACGCGCAGAACTTGCACTTGAACGTGCAGATGTTGGTGTAGTTGATGTTCCGGTTCACCACGAAGGTGACCACATCGCCGACCGCCCTTCGCCGCAGCTCGTCCGCGACTTCGGCGACCGCGACGACTTCGCGACCCCGGGCGGCGAACAGCTTGACGATCTCGTCCTCGCCGACCTCCTGATCAGCGAGCGCGCCCGTCAGCACTTCGCCCACGGCTCCGCCGGCGCCGGACCGCGCGATCCTGCTCGCGTTCGCTGAGGCGTCCGAGACGGTCGAGCCGGCAGCGCGACGGGCCGGGATCGGCCCGCTGTCGACCAGCAAGCGCGGCGGGGCTGCCTCACCACCGGAGCACCAGTTCGAGTCCCGCGCGAGGCCTTCGGCGTCGGAACGGTCCATCACCGCATGACGCAGATCTGCTGCCACGAATCTCGCGTCAGCCCACTCCGGGTGGACCGCGAGACGGGGGGCGAGCACGTGTTCGTGCTGCTCGGTCACCTGGCGTAGGCGGTCGAGAGCCGGCCAGGCGCGCTCGGGGTTCACGTGGTCGGCTGTCACCGGTGACACGCCGCCCCAGTCGTCGATGCCCGCGCCCAGCAGTGTCGAGAAGTCCTCAGTCAGGTTCGGGGGCGCCTGCAAGTGGATGTCGGGAGGCAGCACTATCCGCGCCACGGCGATCGACCACAGATGTTCCTCGGCGGGGCACGGCGCGGCGGCGTGCATTGCCGTCGCGGGCTTGGGCAGGAAATTCTGGACGATCACCTCCTGGACATGACCGTGCCGCGCATGGCTGGAGGCGATCGCCCGTAGAGCCACGAGGCGATCAGCCCGGGTCTCGCCTATACCCACGAGGATGCCGGTGGTGAACGCGATCTGGAGGCGGCCGGCCGCCTCCAGGGTGGCCAACCGGCGCTCGGGCGTCTTGTCCGGTGACACTCGGTGGCAGGCCAGGGCCTGAGCGAGGGACTCGAGCATCATCCCCTGGCTGACGGCCACCTCGCGAAGTTGGGCGAGCTCGCTGGCGAACAGCGCCCCGGCGTTCGCGTGCGCGAGCAGGCCGGTCTCGGTTCGGACGAGGCGGCAGCACTCCGCGAGGTAGTCGACGGTCGAGGTGAAGCCGTGGTCTGCGAGCCAAGCGGCTGCAATCGGGTAACGGAGCTCCGGGCGCTCCCCGAGGGTGAACAGGGCCTCGTGGCAGCCTGCTTCGGCACCGGCTCGGGCGATGGCGAGGACCTGTTCGGGGTTCAAGTACGCGGCGGTCAGACGAGCCGGAGGCTTGGCGAACGTGCAGTAGCCGCAGCGGTCCTGGCAGAGCATAGTGAGCGGGATGAAGACCTTCGGAGAGAAGGTCACCCGGGTGCCGTAGCGGCGGTCGCGGATTCGGCGCGCGTGCGACACCAGGTCCTCGAGCGGCGTGGCGAGCAGCTCGTCGTCAGTGATCTGCGGGTGACCGTTCGACACGACGCTGCCTTGGGCGCTGAAGGCAGCGCTGCCAGAGGTCCGGGTGTGTTCGGTCATGGGCTTACCCTACGGCAAGGGCTTCGGAACCGATCGCCCCCCGGTCGCAGAGCCAGACCACGCGATCGGCGCGCACTCGTGTCGCGGGGATGTCCTCGTTGTGCAGGGCCCTCGACAGGGCCTCGTGCTTGTCAGGTCCCGCAACCGTGAACACCACGAGCCGGGCGCGGGCGATCCCGGCAAAGGTCAATGTGAGGCGCTCGTGCCGATTGAGGCTCGAGGGATCCACGTTGCGCCGGACCAGGCGTTCAGGGGGGGCTTGGAGTGCGGTCGAGCCCGGGAACAGCGAGGCGGTGTGGCCATCCGGGCCCAAGCCGAGATGCACGAGATCGAGGTGGGGTCGCGCCGCGATCACGGCTTGGTACGCCTCGGGCGGGGCACCGCAGTCCATCGGGAGGAATCGCGGGTGCGGCTCGACGCGCTCGACGAGCACTTCGCGGATCATCCGCTGGTTCGCGTCCGGGTCGTCGGCCGGCACGCAGCGTTCGTCCCCGACGAGGCACTCGATGCGACCCCAGTCGAGCCCGCGTCTCAGGGCCAGGTGCTCGTAGCACTCGCGGGCGGTCGAGCCACCCGACAGCACGAGGCTGAACCGCTCGTCGCGCGCCCGGTCGGGATCGGCCATCTCGATGCCGACCTGTCGGGCCACCAGATCGGCGAAAGCGTCGGGCACGTCGTCGACGACGTGCAGCTCGCCGTTGGGGACACTCAGCTCACCGTCGGCCAACTCAGGGATTCACCCATTCGTACCCGTCGGGCTCCAAGAGCCGCGCCGCTTCGAGCGGCCCCCACGTGCCCGCGTTGTAGAGCGAGAGGTGGGGGTACCCCTCTGCGAATGCTTCCTGTAGCGGTTCGAGAAGCCGCCAGGCCTGTTCCACCTCGTCGGTGCGGATGAACAGTGTCGGGTCGCCGATCATCGCGTCGAGCAGGAGCCGCTCGTAGGCTTCGGGCGGATCGGTCCCGAAGGCGTCCTTGTAGGAGAACTCCATTGCCACGGTCCGCACGCGGTAGTCCTGACCAGGCACCTTGGCGCCGAAGCGGAGCGTGATGCCTTCATCGGGCTGGATCCGCAAAATGAGCGCGTTGGGCTGGAGCCCTCGGACGAGCTTGCCGGCAAAGGGGAGATGGGGGGGCCGCTGGAAGACCATCACGACCTCTGTCGACCGCTTGGCCAATCGTTTGCCGGTGCGGATGAACACGGGCACGCCGGCCCAGCGCCAGTTGTCGACCGAGAGCCGCATAGCGACGAACGTCTCGGTCGTCGACTTAGGGTCGACGCCGTCCTCCTCCCGGTAGCCGGGGACGCGCTGGCCGTCGATCGTGCCTGCGGTGTACTGCGCGCGCACGACCGCGCTCTCCACCTCGTCGGAGCGCGGGGCCATTATCGACCGGAGTAGCTTCACCTTCTCGTCCCTGATAGAGGTCGGGTCCATGGTCGCCGAGGGCTCCATCAAGGTGAGTGCGAGGACCTGCATCACGTGGTTCTGCACGATGTCGCGCAACGCCCCGGCACTCTCGTAGAACGAGCCGCGGTGCTCCACGCCGAGAGACTCGGCAACCGTGACGTGCACATGGCCGACGTAGCGCCGGTTCCAGACAGGCTCGAAGATCGAGTTGGCAAAACGGAGGGCCAGCACGTTCTGCACGGTCTCCTTGCCCATGTAATGGTCGATCCGGTAGATCTGAGGCTCTTCGAAGCACTCGTGAAGGGTCTCGTCGAGAGCCTTGGCAGTCTCGAGATTCCGGCCGAAGGGCTTCTCGATCACCAGCCGGGTGAACTTGCCCCCCGGCCCCGGGCGGTTCAGCCCGTGACGGGCGAGGCCCCGGGCGACCTCCCCGAACAGCGAAGGGACGGTGGCGAGGTAGAAGAGCCTGTTGCCGGCCGTGCCGCCGCCTCCGTTCGGCCCGTCGAGCTCGGCGAGGATCCCGGAGATCTGCTCGAAGGTCGCATCATCGTCGTAGTTGCCGCTCACGTAGCGGAACCGCTTCACGAGCTCTCCCCAGGCGGGCTTGGCACCGGGGACGGCCTCGAGGCAGTGATCGCGGAACTTGTCGTCCGACCACTTGGATCTGGCGACACCCACCAGGACGAGGCCCTCCGCGAGCGACCCGTTGCCCACCAGCGAGGCCAGTGCCGGGAGCAGCTTGCGCGCGGTCAGGTCCCCGGTCGCGCCGAAGATCACGAGCGCGAGCGGTGGGGTCTTGGCAGACCGTTGCACGGTCACGAGGGCATCTTCTCGCCAGCGCGTATAACCGCGTGGCCCCCGAACTGGTTGCGCAGGGCCGCGAGCAACCGCAGGCCGTAGGCGTTCTTCTCGCGGCTCTCATAGCGTCTGAACAGCGAGGCAGCGATTACCGGGACCGGTACGTCGCGCTCCAGCGCCGCCTCGAGGGTCCAACGGCCCTCTCCGGAGTCGACGACGAACGGCTCGATGTCGTCGAACCCTGCTCCCGGTCGAAGCGCCAGCTCCGCGAGGTCGAGCAGCCACGATCTGACCACTGAGCCATATCGCCAGATCGAAGCGATCTCGTGCAGGTCGAGGTCGAACTCGTCGGCCTTGGACAGGATCTCGAAGCCCTCGGCGTAGGCCTCCATGAGCCCGTACTCGATGCCGTTGTGCACCATCTTCACGAAGTGGCCAGCACCGACGGGGCCCACGTGCGCGTAGCCGCCCTCAGGTGCCAGCGCCAAGAAGATCGGCTCCGCGATCGCAACCGCCTCAGGACTGCCGCCGACCATGATGCAGTAGCCGTTCTCCAAGCCCCAGACGCCACCAGAGGTGCCGGCATCCACGAAGTGGACATTGCGCTCGGCCAGCCGTGCGGCGTACGGACCGGCCTCCTTGTAGTTCGAGTTGCCGCCGTCGATCACGAGGTCGCCGGCCACGAAGTACTGACAGAGGGACATGACCGTCTCCTCGGTCGGCTTGCCGGCCGGCACCATCACCCAGGCCACGCGAGGCGCCGAGAGCTTCGCGGCCAGCTCCTCGAGGCTCGAGGCCGTGTCCGCTCCGTAGGATGCGACCGCAGCTCGCGCTTCAGCGCCGAGGTCGAAGCCGACCACTTCGTGACCCTTCTCGATCAATCGCCGGGTCATGTTGGCGCCCATCTTCCCCAGCCCGACCATGCCGATCCTCATCGTCCGATTCCTTCCTTGCAGTCTGGCGGGTGGGAGCTCCCGCTCATCCGATCTCGTCCAGTTGGTCGAGCTCGACCCGGATCACCCGCCTGTCGTGGGTCACGAGGCTTTCGTGGTCGCCGATCGACTGCGCGTTGATCAGAGTGGGGAAGTCATAAGGCTCACCCGGGATCGACAGCTCCGCCGACGGCTTGGATGGGACCAGCTGGACCGCAATGACGCTGTTCGGGCCGCCCTTGTGGAGCTGCCCGGTCGAGTGCAGGAATCGCGGCCCGTAGCCTGCGGTGACGGCCAACTGGTCGTTCGCGTCGCGCACCTTGCGGCGGAGCGCCTCGAGCTCGTCATCGTGGCCATATGGCAGGTAGGCCTGCAGCGACACGTAGTCGCGCGGGCGGACCTGTGCAGAGATGAGGGCCATCATGTCCTCAGGCGCGGAGCACTCCAGTGAAGGGAGGGGAAGGGCGCCGAGCACTCTCAGCGTGTTCGCCTTCGACTCGGCAACATTGGGCTCGTCGAAGGGATCGATCGAAAGGGCGTGCCCGGCGATCGCGACGGCGAGCTCGAAACGGAAGAACTCCGTTCCGAGACCCCCGGGCTCTCGTATGGAGACGCCGATGACGTGCCGGTCGTCGCCGCGCTCCTGCTCTGTCGTCGGCACGGGTACGCAGCCGCGGCCCTGCTTGCCTGTGGACTCGGCGATGAGCTGCTCGACCCACAGGCCGAACGAGCGGGTCTGATCACCCACGACGATGGTGGTCTTGTCGCGCCCGGACAGGGCTGCCGCGCCCATCTCCTCACCGAGCGACACAGCCTCTTCCCGGTCGGCATCGAGAGCTCGCTCGCACAGCTCGGCCACGTCATAGCCCATCAATGCTGCGGGAACGAGGCCGAAGAACGACAGCACCGAATACCGGCCGCCGATGTCGGGCTGGTTCTCGAATACGTGACGGATACCGAGCTCGCCAGCCTCGCGGCCGAGAGGAGTGCCGGGATCGGTGACGACCGCGTACCGGGAAGGATCGGCCACGCGGCTGCGCGCATAGGAGAACAGCACGTTCGGCTCGAGCGTCGTGCCGGACTTCGACGAGACGATGATGAAGGCGTCCTCGAGCGGCAGGCCCGCGATCGTCGAAGGGTCAGTGGTATCGCAGACCACGACGCGGCGGCCCGAGAAGTCGCCGAGCTGGTCCCTGATCGCGGCGAGGACCGCCGGGCCGAGCGAGGAGCCGCCCATGCCAAGTAGGACGATCGTGTCCTGATCGATGCTGTCGGCGAAGCTGTTCAAGGTTCGCGCCTGGTCGAGCATGCGCCTTGGCATGTCGAGCCAGCCGAGACGGTTGGGGGCGACGTTGCCGTCGGGCCAGAGGGTATGGTCGCGGGCTTCCAGCCGTCGCAGGAGCTCGGATGTCAACTGGCCGTCCCGATCGCGTCCGCCTTGTCCTGCAATTTGCCGAGGAGGTCGTCGAAGGAGGCGGCGAAGGCGGCGACGCCCTCGGTCTCGAGCACCGCGGAGACGTCTGCCATTTCGATCCCGCATTCAGCCAGGCTCTCGAATGTGGCCGCGGCCTCGGCGAGGTCGGCCTCGCTTATCAGCTGCACGCTTCCGTGATCGAGGTAGTGATCGAGCGTCTCTTCCGGCATCGTGTTGACAGTGTTGTGAGCGACGAGGGTGTCCACGTAGACGAGGTCCGGATAGGCGGGGTTCTTGGTGGAGGTGGAAGCCCACAGCGGTCGCTGCGGGTGAGCGCCCGCCTTTTCGAGCGCCTCCCACCGGGGGCCCGCGAACAGCTCAAGGTAGGCCCGGAACGCGAGCCGAGCCTGGGCGACCGCGGCCCTGCCGCGCATGGCGAGAGCGCGCGTCGCGGTGGGGGAGCCCGCGTCCTCCTTGCTGATCTGTTCGAGGCGGCGGTCTACCTCGGTGTCCACGCGACTGACGAAGAACGACGCGACGGAAGCGACCTTGGAGACGTCACCTCCGTTGCGCAGAAGCCGCTCCAGTCCCGACAGGTAGGCCTCGATGACCTCGCGGTAGCGATCGAGGGAGAAGATCAAGGTCACGTTGATGCTCCGGCCCTCGCCGATCAGGGCCTCGATCGCTCCCAGGCCCTCCTGGGTGGCAGGGATCTTCACCAATAGGTTCGGCTGGTCGATGCGCACGTGAAGCTGCCTTGCGGACTCGATCGTGCCGTCGGTGTCGTGGGCGAGACGCGGCGAGACCTCGATCGACACGAAACCGTCGCCGCCGTGGCTCTCGTCGTACACTCGCCGAAGCACACCGAGCGCCCCCATGACGTCGGCGACCACGAGGTCCCAGTAGGCGTCATCGACGGTCTGGCCATCGGCGAGGGCGGCCGAGAACGCCTCGTCGTAGTCATGGCTCGCGGCGATCGCCTTCGCCATGATCGTCGGGTTCGAGGTGAGGCCTCGCACGCCCGAGGAGACGAGCTCGGCCAGATGGCCCGAGGTCAAGTAAGAGCGCTTGAGATTGTCGATCCACGGGCTCTGGCCCCCGCGTTCGTAGAGGTCCTGCAGTCTCGTCATGACTCTCCCAACTGTCGCGCCCGAGTCCCGAGCAGTTCGCGGGCCTTCTGGGCGACGTGATCGGCTGTGAAGCCGAACTTTTCCATGTTCACCGACCCCGGTGCCGAAGCGCCGAAACGGTCGATCGTCACCGTCGCGTCGGCATAACGCTCCCAACCGAAGGATGCCGCCGCCTCAACGGCGAGCCGCAGGATGCCGGGCGGTAGGACATCGTCGCGATACCCGGTTTGTTCTGCAGCAAACAGGTCCCAGCTGGGAAACGAGACGACGCGGGCGACTATGCCTTCCGGCTCGAGGAGTCGTGCCGCCCCGAGGCACAGCTGGACCTCGCTGCCGGTCCCGATGAGCACGATGTCGGGTGGCGCGCTCGCGTCGCGGCCCGACAGGAGGACGTAGGCGCCACGACCGACCCCTTCGGCTGCAAGAACGCTCGTCTCCGCGAGCACCGGGAGATCTTGGCGGCTGAGGATCAGCGCGGTTGGCCCATCGGAGTCCACGGCGATCCTCCATGCCGCAGCGGTCTCGTTGGCATCAGCCGGACGTATCACTCGCAGGCCCGGCATCGCCCGCAAGGACGCAAGCTGCTCAATGGGCTGGTGGGTCGGGCCATCCTCGCCGAGGCCGACCGAGTCGTGGGTGAAGAAGTACACGACATGGGCCTGCGAGAGTGCCGCCAGACGGACCGCCGCGCGGGCGTAGTCGCTGAAGACGAAGAACGTGCCGCCGACAGGCAGCACGCCTCCATGCAGCGCCATCCCGTTCATCGCGGCGGCCATCGCGTGCTCGCGGATGCCGAAGTGGAGCTGGCGCCCCCCTGGATGCGCGTGAGACTGGACCTCGGCCCCGGCTCCCAGGTCGACTCCGGTGTTGCCCGTGAGGTCACCGGCTCCGGCGAGGAGACCAGGGATCTGCGCGCTCGTCGCGGTCAGGCACTTGTTGATGGCCTTGCGTGTGGCCAGCTTGGTGCCGGCCTCGAAGGAGGGAAGGCTGTCGGCCCAGCCGTCGAGACCTCGTCCGCCGAGGCAGGCCTCGAAGCGGTCCCGGTCGCCGACTGCCGCGGGTTGGCGCTCCTCCCAGGCCTCGCGCGCCGCCCGCCCACGACGGGCACGTTCTGCGTAGAAGGCGGGAACCTCGTCGGGAACGTAGAAGTCCTGGTCGACGGGCAGGCCCAGGAGCGCCTTGGTGACGCGTATCTCCTCGGCACCAAAGAGGTCTCCGTGCGCCTCCTTGGTGTCGGTGCGATGAGGCGAGGGCCAGCCGATGTGGCTGCGGAGCACCAGCAGCGACGGGCGGTCCGCTTCGGCGATGCCCCGGCGCAGTCCCGCCTCGAGCGCGTCCAGGTCGTTGGCCACCTCGCCGAGGCGCTCCACGTGCCATCCATAGCTCTCGAAGCGCTTCACGACATCGTCCGAGCACGCGAGGTCGGTGGGCCCGTCGATTGTGATGTGGTTGTCGTCGAAAACGCACACGAGACGGCCCAACCCGAGATGGCCCGCGAGCGAGGCGGCCTCGTGGCTCACGCCCTCCATCAAGTCCCCGTCGCCGCAGATCACAAAGACGTGGTGATCGATCGCCTCAGGCCCGAAGTGCGCACGCAGGAAGCGTTCGGCGACAGCCATGCCGACACCGTTGGCGAAGCCCTGGCCCAACGGCCCGGTCGTAACTTCGACGCCGGCAAGGGAACGGACCTCCGGGTGACCGGGAGTCGGGGAACCCCACTGGCGGAACTGCTCGATGTCCTTGAGACCGAGCCCGTAGCCGTTGAGGAGCAACATCGAGTACAGCAGGATCGACGCGTGACCGTTGGACAGGATGAACCGGTCGCGATCGGGCCAGTCGGGCCTGCCCGGGTCGTGACGCAGCACCCGCGAGAACAAGACGTGGGCCAGAGGTGCCAGCGCCATCGCCGTGCCCGGGTGACCGCTGTTCGCACGTTGGGGAGCGTCCATCGCAAGGCCTCGGACGACGTTGACGCACAGCTGTTCCATTTCGGATTCGGTCATTGGCCCTAAGACTATTCACGGCGAGCACGTCGCGGGGTCAGCCGATCGTCGAGGGCGATGACCTCGAAACGAAACGGGCCTCGGTGAGCCGCAGTGTCGCCATCCTCGCAAGCACCATGAGCCGGATCACCCACCAGGCGGGGTCGAGCTCGTGGCGGCCGAGTGCCAGTTTCGCGGAGGTCGGCGCCGCATGATGGTTGTTGTGCAGGCCCTCGCCGCCGGTCAACAGCGCGAGCCACTGATTGTTGAAGGCCGTGTTGGGATAGCTCTTGGTCCCGAAGCTGTGTCCCATGGCGTTGATCGCGGCATTGAGAGCGAGGTAGCTCGCCGCGTGAACCGCGGCAGCGACCAGACCCATGCGCCATCCGAGGACGAGACAGAGCATGGCGATGCCGATGCCGAGCCCCGCGAAGGCGTGGTCGAACAGGAGCTTGTCCCAGCGGTCCGGCGGCAGGTCCTTCGCATACCGCTGAGTCGTTTGCCCGTCACGGGCCACCTTGCGGTAAAGGGCGGCGTTGGTCAACTGCACCCGCCAGAACCCCAGCAGCACCGGTGAATGCGGGTCGCCCTCGACGTCGGTGAACGCGTGGTGCTTGCGATGGACGGCTACCCATTCGCGTGGCCGGATGCCTGTCATCAGCCAGATCAGCACCCTGAAGACCGCTCGGACCCAGGGCCGGAGTGTGATCGCCCGGTGCGATAGCGCCCGGTGCAGGTAAATCGTCGTGCAGAAGAGCGCTACCTCGCTGAGCGCCAATCCCACGAGCACCGCTAGGAGTGGTCCCGCCACCCGTGCAGGCTATCAGTGAGTACCTACCGTCTGGTAGGTAGGCTTGAGAGATGTCGAGCCCACGCGAGTCGGCCGGGCTCGGGGTGGGCCCGGGGGAGTCACATGCCGTACTCCCCGCGCATCTTGCTCGCCAGCCAGGGATCCCCACACGCCAGGCGATCCTCGACGCCGCGCTGTGGTGCTTCGCCGAGCACGGGTTCGACGGGACGTCGCTCAATGACATCGCAGAGCTCGTGGGCATCCGGCGTCCGAGCCTGCTGCATCATTTCCCGTCCAAAGAAGCCCTGTACCGGGAGGTGCTCGAGGCTTCCTTCTCTGACTGGCTGGTACGGGTGGCCGAGGCAACAGACCGCCCCCGCGACGGTTGGGAACAGGTGGACCGCGTTCTGACGACGGGTTTCCGCTTTTTCGCGGAGAGCCCGGAGTTCGTTCGCCTGGTTCGTCGCGAAGCGCTCGAAGGCGGCGGCCCGATGGCTGGCGAGCTCGGCGTCACGCTCCGTCCGATGCTCGAGCGAGCGGTCGCTTTCTTCGAGCGTGAGATGTCCGCAGGCAGGTTCCGGTCCCACGACGCCCAGCAGCTCGTGCTCACCGGGTACGGGGCGCTGCTGACGTATTTCAGCGACATCCCGTTCCTGGAGGCGTTGCTCGAGACGGACCCGCTCGGACAAGTTGAGCTTGACCGCCGCCTCGAGCACCTGCGCGAGTTCTTTCGAGCCGCGTTGGAGCCCTGAACAGTCCAGGGCCGTTCAGGTCGCTCCGAAGCGTGCCCTCAGCCTGGTTGGCGAGACCGACCGAGGCGATCGCGCCACCGATACTGACAGATGTCGGGGCTGCTTTCGCGGGTGTGCTAGCGGCCGGTCGGCCGGCCCGATAGCCTGCGGTTTCATGTCGGGAAAAGGTGACGGCAAGCACGCCGATCCGCGCAAGGATGGAGCCGAGCTGTTCGGCCTCCTCCGTCGATACGTGATCCAGGAGACGGTCACCCCCATCCGGACCATCGGCCGGACATTGCTGTTCGGCTGCGCTGCGGCGACCTTGCTAGGCATCGGTACCGTCCTGCTGCTGCTCGGGGTTCTTCGCGTGCTTCAGACCGAGACGGGTACGGCCTTCGCGGGAACGTGGTCCTGGGTGCCGTATCCGATCACCGCGATCCTCGGCTTGGTCGTTGTGGGTGGCTCTGGGTTCGTGCTCCTGCGCTCTCGCGGGCGGGCCGCGGGGAAGCGAGGGTAGGACGATGAAGCGATCGGAGGCAGGGTGATGAGGATCCGCCTGGTCCGACAGTTGCTGCTGGCGACTGATGACTCGGGACGCGTGTCGCTGTCGGACGTGGAGCACAAACTGCGCGAGCTCACCAGCAACGCCCAGTCCTTGGCGACCGACGCCGCCCCCCCGGCGATCGGCGCGCTGGTGGCGGCAGGAGTGATCGCGGTGGCGGCCGTCTACTTGCTGGGACGGCGACGCGGCAGTCGGCGGGCCTCGGTGCTCGAGATCCGTCGCGTCTGACGGTGCTGGGCCGAGGCCGGGGCTGCGGTGCGTAGGTACCTCGATCGTTGGGCGCGCCAGCTGGTGCGGCGCGGAGTTCGATCGGGTCTCATCGAGGGCAGCAACCTGTGGCTCTCCATCGGTGCGATCGCGTGGCTCTTCCGTCTCTTGTCCAAGCGGCCATCGCCCCGGGTGAGCGTCGAGCAACTCCGGCTCGGGGAGTCAATGATCGTCAGCCATGTTCCGGCTCCTCCCCGCAGTAGGCGTGCGAAGCGGAAGGCTGCCCGGAAAGCCGCGGAGCTCGCGCAACGCCGGGCGAAACAGCAAGCCAAACGCGAGGCCAGCCGCCGCTATGCCCGCGCCAGTGCCAAAGCGGCTGAGGCCGGAGCAGCGACAGAGGCCGACAAGGCGCGGAAAGAGGCCCGGTCCCGCAAAGGCCGGCGGCCGCGCCGCGGCGACCAGTCAGCTTGGCGCGGTCGCTCGGAAGGGGATGCAGAGGAGCCGACGTGAGCCCCGAGGCACCTCCGGCGCGAGGCCGGACACTCGCCGCAGGTGAGCGCGTCCTCCTTGTCGACCGGAAGGACCGCCGGTATCTCGTCACCCTCCATCCGGGCCGGTCTTTCCAGTCTCACGCAGGTGTGATCGAGCACGACAGTGTGATCGGCCGGTCTGAGGGCGAGCAGGTCGAGGCGCACCAGCGCGACGGCCGCGTGACGAGCTCCGCGCGGTATCTGGTGCTGCGCCCAACGCTGGCGGATGTTGTGGTCGGGATGCCGCGTGGCGCGCAGGTGATCTACCCGAAGGACCTGGGAGCCATCCTGATTGCTGCCGACATATTCCCGGGCGCGCGTGTGCTCGAGGCCGGTGTCGGGTCAGGCGCGCTCTCTATGGCGATGCTGCGCGCTGGCGCGATGATCACCGGTTACGAGCTCAGAGCCGATTTCGCCGAGCGGGCACGGGCGAACGTGGAGGCGTTTCTCGGTCCGGACCAGCCCTATTCGGTACTGGAGCGCGACGTGTACCTGGGGATCGACGCCGACGACCTCGATCGCGTCGTGCTGGACTTGGCCGAGCCGTGGCAAGTTGTGACACATGCCGAGCGCGCGCTTTCGCCAGGCGGGATCTTCCTGGCCTACCTGCCGACGATCAACCAGACGGCGGAGCTGCGCGGTGCCCTGGAGCACAGTGGATTCGCCATGGCAGAGACTTTCGAGATCCTGCGGCGCACGTGGCACATCGAAGGGCGGTCGGTCCGGCCCGACCACCGGATGGTCGCGCACACGGGTTTCATCACCTTCGCACGCCTGTTGGCGACCTGAGCCTCGCGACCGCACATTGCTCAGGGGCTCGCTTGCACCGAACGGCCCGCTCGGGCCCCGCAACCGTTTCGCGGCGCCCCCGGCCTGTCACTCGCTGACGATGAAGATGCACTCCCCTGGGCACTCCTCCGCGGCTTCTGTGACGGCGTCCTCGAGCTCAGAGGCGACTGTCACCATTTGAGAAGAGCCGCCGGGCTCGTTGAGGACGGTGTCGCCTTGCTTCACATAGGCCAAACCGTCGTCGAGAAGAGTGAACACGGCGGGACAGATCTCTTCGCAGAGGCCGTCTCCCGTGCAGAGGTCCTGGTCAATCCACACCCTCATCAGCCACTCATCTCCTTGGAACGCTTGCCGCTTGTTGACCGCAACGGGTCACGACCACTGCCTCGTCTCTTCTGAAGCTTAGGGTGCCCGCCGACTCACGTGGCGCAACGTAACGAGGTGCCCCTGTGGTGTCAAACGCGCGCGACGCCGGTGTAGGGTCCCGACGGGGGCGAAGATCGCGCCGTCTGAGGAGGTGGTGACGCCGATGGAAAGCGAGGGACACGCCGGGTTCCCAGCAGACGATGACGAACGAGAGGAACTGCACCGCCGGGCAGAGCAAGCTGAGGACGAGATCACCGAGCTCCGGCGCCGACTTCAAGAGGCGCCCGGGCGCGTGCGCACGCTCGAAGAGAGGTTGCTCGAGACCAAGGGCCAGCTTGCACATGCGGTGTCGCAGAACGAGAAGTTGACCTTCACGCTCCAGCAAGCCAAGGAGCACATCGCCGCCTTGCGGGAAGAGGTGGACAAGCTCACCCAGCCGCCTTCCGCGTACGGCACGTACCTGAACAGGAATGACGACGGGACCGTCGACGTCTTCTCGAGCGGGCGCAAGATGCGGGTCGCGATTCATCCCGGTCTCGAAGCCGACGAGCTCCGCAAGGGACAAGAGGTCGTCCTGAACGAGTCGCTGAACGTCGTGCTCGCCCGAGACCCGGAGTTGGGTGGTGAGGTCGTCTCGGTGCTCGAAGTGCTGGAGGACGGCCGCCGGGTGCTGATCGTCGGGCGCGCCGACGAAGAGCAGGTGGCCGAGATTTCCGAGTATCTCGCCGGCGTCAAGCTGCGCGCGGGCGACTCGCTGCTGTTGGACCCGCGCACGATGCTGCTCTATGAGAAGTTGCCGCGGCCCGAGCTCGAAGAGGTCGTGCTCGAAGAGGTGCCGGACGTCACCTACGCCGACATCGGTGGGCTCGACAGCCAGATCGAGGCCATCACCGACGCCGTCGAGCTCCCGTACCTGCATCGGGAGCTCTTCGCGGAGTATCGCCTGCAAGCGCCGAAGGGAATCCTTCTTTACGGACCGCCAGGCTGCGGGAAGACCCTGATCGCGAAGGCCGTGGCGAACTCGCTTGCCAAGAAGGTCGGCGAGCGGACTGGCAACGCCCGGGTCACGAGTTACTTCCTCAACATCAAGGGTCCTGAGCTGTTGAACAAGTACGTGGGGGAGACCGAGCGCCAGATCCGGCTCGTCTTCCAACGCGCCAGGGAGAAGGCCGAGGAAGGAGTGCCGGTCATCGTCTTCTTCGACGAGATGGACTCGCTGTTCCGCACACGGGGAAGTGGGATCTCCTCGGACATGGAGTCGACGGTCGTCCCTCAACTCCTGGCCGAGATCGACGGGGTCGAGGCACTGCGTAACGTCATCGTGATCGGGGCCTCGAACCGTGAGGACCTGATCGATCCGGCGATCCTCCGCCCTGGGCGCTTAGACGTGAAGATCAAGATCGAGAGGCCCGACGAGAGCGCGGCCCAGCAGGTCTTCGCCCGGTACCTCGTCAATAGCCTGCCGCTCGATGACGGCGATGTGAACATCCTCGGTGGTGGCGACCCTGACAAGGCAGTAGCCGTCATGATCGAGCAGACAGTGGCCGAGATGTACCGAGCCGACGACGAGAACCGCTTCCTCGAAGTCACCTATCAGAACGGCGACAAAGAGACGCTGTACTTCAAGGACTTCTCGTCCGGGGCGATGATCGAGAACATCGTCAGACGAGCCAAGAAGCTCGCGATCAAGCGGGAGATCTCCGGGGAAGGCCATGGCATCCGCCTTGCCGACCTGATCGAGTCGATCAGGCAGGAGTACAAAGAGAGCGAGGACCTGCCGAACACGACGAACCCGGATGACTGGGCGAAGATCTCGGGTAAGAAAGGTGAGCGGATCGTCTACATCCGCACGCTCGTGGGTCAGGGCGGAGAGGAGCGCGGCGGACGTGCGATCGAGCGGGTCGGGACCGGACAGTATCTCTGAGCCGGC
>OBLU010000457.1_pt1 | contig 38677 bp, 30 predicted proteins | sample 1518681 | NCBI WGS metagenome assembly OBLU01 (sample SAMEA3539304, study PRJEB22396) | soil metagenome | biome: tundra; feature: field; material: soil | place: USA | collected 2010-05 | depth 0.15 m
TGAGTCTGCCCACGCCGGAGCAAACCAGACGCCCGTTCGGCACCAGCCTGAAACTGCGCCTGAGCCTATTGATCACGGTCATGAACCTCACCGGGCATTTTCTCGACGCGCAGCTGGCACTGGCTGTGGCACTTTCGTCCCACGTTGTAGAGGGAAATCATACGACTAGGTCAAAAGCGTCTCATGTCGCATTGAAACAACAACATAATGCTGTGGAAGATAAGGCTTTTATGCTTTAATGAGACGGGGTTGAATTGGCATATCGCTTGCCTTTAATTCAGCGGGGGCGCGGGGTTTGCGCCACGCGGACAACGTCCGCGAATACAGCGACATTGATAAATATACTTAGGAAGGAGCTCCGATGAACCATATCCATAGAAGGTTGTACCCGCTTGCCTCGATTGCGGCGGGCGTGGTCACACTTGCCGCAGCCTTGCCGGCTTCGGCAATCGATCTCACCAACGCGGACGGCACGTGGAAGTTTTCCCTTAATGGCAACGTTAACGTGGACTACATTTATTCAAATTGCGAAAAAGCCTCTAAGGTCGCACCCGTCGTGACGGTCGGCGGCGCCTGCACCGGTGATGCGAGCGGCAACAGCGTTTCCAGCATTGCCAACGGTCTGCTGCCGGCGGCCTTCGTCTTTGGCGTCTCGACCACTCAGGACGGCATTGATCTGGCGGCGCACCTGGGTCTCTATCCGGGCATTGCCACCAATGACGGCGGCAGTCCCAACCTCCAGCAGACCGCTGGCGGTGATACCAATGTTGGTTTGGGTACCACCGGACTGGATCTTCGCCAGGTCTACATGACCTTCGGCAACAAGGACATGGGCACCTTCACGCTGGGTCGGAACTTCGGCCTGTTCGGCTTCGATGCGATCATCAATGACATGACACTCATTGGCGTGGGGGTCGGAGGCGGCGCGTCGGGTCCTTCACCGGCGAACACTACGCTGGGCTCGATCGGCTTCGGGTACATCTACGTCGATACGCTGGCGCAGATGAACTATACGACACCCGACTTTAGCGGCGCTAACCTCACTGTCGGTATCTTCGACCCGGTCAATTCACTGACCGAGCCGGGACTCGCCGCCGCGAAGAGTGCCCCGGGCTTTCACGGCAAGATCGCCTGGAGCGGCAAATTCGGCGACGACATGAAGCTGTCTTTGTCGGCGACCGGCATCGAGCAGAAGCAGGACTATGATCTGAGCGCCACCACCGCCGGCAGCTTCCGGAGCGTCGGTGGCGACGTGTTTGCCAAGCTGGACATCGGCAGCCTGTCCTTGACGGCCTCGGGCTACGACGGCAAAGGTATGGGCACGACGGGCCTGTACTTCCTGGCCGATGACGGCCATGGCAATGCGCGTCCATCCTACGGCTACCTGCTGCAGGGCACCTACACGATCCAACAGGTGAAATTCGGCGTGAACTACGGCGTCAGCCGCTTGGCCTTTGCCAACGCAGCCGATCGGGCCGCGGTGCCTGATTTGCTGGCGGAGAATGCGAAGGTCACCGGTGGCGTGTATTACTCGCTGACCAAGAACCTGACCCTGCTCGGAGAAGTGAGCCGCGTCTGGACGATCGCTCATAACGACGGTGAGAACAAGAGTACCGACGTCAACGTCGGCGCGTTCCTGGCGTTCTAAATCCAATCAGTCCCCCGGACTCTCCGGCGCCCTCTGGGCGCCGGTTTTTTTTGTGCCGTTTGCGGCGCGCGAGGCTTCCGGATCACTGCGGACGCAGCCAGCGCGCCGCGAGCGGCGGGATCAGCAGCAGGCTCACGAGTGTCGAGGATACCAATCCGCCCAGTATGACCACGGCCATGGGCCCCTCGATCTCGTGACCCGGCTGGTGCAATTGCACGGCCACCGGCAGCAGCGCGAGGCCGGTCAGCAGCGCCGTAAGCAGCACCGGTGTCAGGCGCTCTTGCGCGCCTAGCAGTGCGGTCTCAAGGCTCCAGACATGGCCTTCACTACGCACCAGGTGATCGTAGTGGGAGATCAGCAGGATAGTATTGCGTGCGGCCATGCCGAACAGCGCCACGAAGCCCACCATGGCTCCGAGGGACAGCGAGCCGCCCGTGAGCGCCACCGCGGCGACGCCGCCGATCAGCGTACTGGGCAAGGCTGTGATCACCAGCAGGACATGGCGGGCAGACCCAAATGCCAGCGCCAGCAGTAGCACGATGAGTATCAGAGCGGCCGCGGAGTGCAGCAGCAGTTCGCGCGCCGCGATGGCCTGCGCCTGTGCAGCACCGCCGAAACGCAGGTAAACGCCCGCCGGCAGCTTAACCTGCGCAGCGATGGCCCGGCGCGCCGACTGCGCGAAGCCTCTCTGGTCTGAGGTTTGCGGATTGACCTCGACCACCTGACGGCGCAGACCGTCTTCGTGATCGATCAGGCTGCGCGCCGATATCAGCTGCAGATCCGCGACGCTCGATAACGGCACGATCGCACCAGCACTGCCGCGCAGCAGTAATGCGGCCACGCCCTGCGGCGATGCGTCCGCATGCGCGATGCGTACCGTCACCGGCACGCTGCGGTCGGCTTGGTTGAGCTGGGCGACTTCGGTGCCATGGTAGGCGGCATTGACGGTTTGCAGGACATCGGCCGCCTGCAGTCCGTACAACGCCAGCTGTTGCGGGCGCAGTTCCAAATGCAGTTCCGGCTGGCGCGGCGGCACTTTCAAACGCACGTTGCCGCTATGGGGCAGCACTTCCAATACCTTGGCAATTTCTGCCGCGACGCTGTCGTCGGTATCCAGATCCGAACCGAATATGCTGACGAAGAACGGCGCGGATTCACCGGACAGCGTCTCGCCGATGCGTTCGACCAGCACCGAATAGATCTCGACCAGCTGGTTCGGAAAGGCGTCGAAGGTCTGACGAATGCGCTGCTCGATCTGGGTCGCGCTGTAGCCCTGCGCGGGATCGATCTGCACTTCAAACTCGCTCTTGTTCGGCGCATCCGGATCCTGTCCGTTTTCGGAGCGGCCGATTTGCTCGGCGACGCTCTTCACGCCGGGAATGGCCGACAGGCGCTGCGCGATGCGAGCCCCGACGCGCGCGGTCTCGGTCAGCGAAATGCCTGGGCGCAGTGAGGCGTGAGCGATCAGGTAGTCCTCGCGGAAGTCCGGCAGCAGGCGGGCGCCGAGCAATGGCATCAGGACAATGCCCGCCGTGCCGGTGATCAGCAGCAACGCCAGCACCAGGCGCGGATGCGCGTGCAAACCCTTGATCGCGCGCTGTTGCGCACGTTTGCAGCGAAGCAGAAATGTGGCTTCCTGACGGGGCGTGTAGCGGCTCATGACCAGCGCGCACAGCGCCGGTGTGGCACTCATTGCCACCAGCAGCGAGATGCCAACCGCGAGCAGAAAGGCGATCGATAGCGGTCGGAAGAATGAGCCCTGTAAGCCCGAGAGCATCAGGATCGGCAGGAACGCCACCGCCACCGCGACGGTGGCGTAGAACACCGGCTGGCGCACTTCGAGCGAAGCACTGACGAAGAGGCTGCGGATGTCGGCATCCTTGGTGGCCCCCCGCCGCCGGCGTGTGATGTTCTCGACGTCGATGACCGCATCGTCCACGACCACGCCGAGCGCCACCACCAGGCCGCCCAGGCTCATGGTGTTAAGCGTGATGCCGCAGCTGGTCAGAATCCACACGGTGGCGAGCAGCGACAGCGGAATCGAGCTGAACGACACCAGCGCACCGCGCCAGTCGCGCAGCGCAACCAGCAACAGGGACACCACCAGCACCGCGCCGATCAGTAGCGAATTGCGCAGCTTGGCAATCGCGCTTTCGATGAAGCTCGCCGGCCGCAGCAGCGCAGGATGGTATTGGACGCCATGCTGCGCCAGCGCCGGCGCAAGGGCATCGAGTCTTTGTTCCAGGGCGCGGGTCACCTCCAGCGTATTGGCGCCGTATTGGGTCGAGGTCTCCATCAGGATGCCCGGTTGACCACCGATCATGGCATCGCCAAAGCGCGGCTCGCTGCCATCGCTGATCGAGGCCACATCGCCCAGCCGTATCGGCAAGCCGTTGTGCTTGGCGAGCACCGCCTGCGCCAGGTCTTCCGGGGTCGCGCCGGCAGGCTGCGCCTGCAGCACAATGCGCTGGTTTGGCGTTTCGACGTAGCCGCCGCCGATCAGCTCGGTGCCTCGGCGCGCGGCGGTATAGACATCGTCGAGCGTGAGCCCGACCGTGGACAGTTTGAACGGATCGACCAGCACCTGGCGCTCGCGCGATTCGCCGCCAAAGATCTGCGCCTGCGCCACGCCCGGAACCGCCAGGATCTGCGGCCGTAGGGTCCAGCGCACCAAATCGCGCAGCTCGATCGGTGACAGGCGCTCGCTGGTGAACCCGAAATGCACCAGGTACTCCATGGAGGAGCTCAGCGGGGAGAGCAGGGGCGGCCCGGTACCTGAGGGCAGCAGTCCACTGGCTTCGGCCAGCCTCTCGGTGACGAGCTGGCGCTGGCGGTAAGGATCGCCGCCGCGCGTGAAGACCACCTGGATCGCCGAGAGTCCCTGGCTTGACGTGGAACGCACCGCCTCCACATTGGCCGTGCCGGCCAGCAGACCTTCCAACGGCCGCGTCACCAGCGCCTCGACCTGCGTCGCATCGAGCCCCGGCGCTTCGGCCTGCACCAGCACGTGCGGGGGTGCAAAGTCGGGAAACACGTCGAATTGCGCGTTCAGTAGCGCGGCGGCGCCCAGCAGCGCCACCAGTATCGACAACGCGGTAATGATTCGCGGGTGCGCGAGCGAGGCGCGGACGATGAAGGCGAGCATGTGCTAGTCGTGGTCCTCTTCCTCGGCCGAGAAAGTGCCGAGACCCTGCAGCGACCACAGGACGCCGGCGCCGTTGGCGACGATGATGTCGTCGGTGTCGACGCCCTGCACCAGCCACGCGGTACCCGCCGCCTGCAGCAGCTTCACCGGCACCGGCGCGTACTGTTGTTTGCCGTCTTTGTCGTGCGTGCCGAGCCGGCGATAGACGTAGGCGCCGTGCTCCCCATACAGCAGTGCACCATTGGGCACCAGTACGCCGTTATTGGACCCGCCGCGCAAGGTCACCAGCACTCGCGCGCCCGCGCCCAACCCACTGGGGGCATGGTCGATCTGCAGCAGCAAGCCGACGCTCTGTGACGCGCTGGCACTGCGTTGCAGCGTGCCGAGCACGCGCGCGGGCACCTGCGTGCCGTCCACGTTCAATGTGGCCGATTGCGGCATGGTTCCAAGACGCAGGCGCCCCGGCAGATCGGCGCGTACCAACATACTGCGGCCGCTCGTCAGCGCATCGATCAGGCCGGCGCGCTGCGCGTCGGAGAGCTTGGCCAACGGTCCCCATTGCAATGCGAAGGTCGAGCTGGCGATCTGCGCCTGCGTCTGTGCCTCGATCTGCGCAGCCTGGGCGCTCTCAACGGATCTGAGCGAGGCATCGGCCGCGCCGCTATAGAGCCCCGCCAGACGTTGCGCTTCGGTGCCGGCGGCGCGGGCGGCCGCTCGGGTGCTTGCCAGGCGGCCGGCATCGCTGACTAGCGAGGCGGCGTCGAGCACCTCGCCGTAGCCTTCGATGCGTTCTCCGGCGCTGGCTGGCAACGGATGCAGGACGGTGATGCCGACGGCCTGCTCCTGCTCAATGCTCAGCGCGGGCTGGGCCGTGTCGACCGCGGCGGGGGCGGGGGCGTCGTCATCGTCGGCCCATGCCTGGCCAGCAAGCGACAGGCCGAGAACGCTGCACAGCAGGGGGATGATTCGTGTCATTACACTTACTCCGTACGCCAACTCAACGCCAGCTCGCACTCCGGCCCTTCCAGTGGCCGGCGATACGCGTCTTCCAGCGCCGCAAAGGCCAGCTGCGCCTCGTATGCGGCCTGCAGCGTCAGCAATTGCGCGTCGACCGATGCCGCCGCGGCAAGCAATGCGCTCGGACGGTCGGAAGCCCCGGCTTTGAGCGCACGCTGTTCCGCCTCGTTCTGACGCTGCGCCATCACGGCGGCTGCCGCTGCGTTCTGCCAGGCCTGGCGGGCGCGAGGCCACGCGAACTCGGCGCGTTCCATCTGCCCGAACAGCTCGGCCTGCACGGCTTCCAGGTGCTTGCCGGCCAGCTCCCGGCGCGCAACCGCCTCACCGATCGGTCCTTCATTGCGATTGAACAATGGCAGCTCCATGCTCAGGCCCAACTCGTTGTCGCGCAGGTTTTCGTTCAGCTGGTTCTCGTGCACACCACCCCGGTCCCAGGCATAGCCGGGCTCGAGGTGAACGGCGGGCCATCGCCGGGCCACCTCGGAGCGCAGGGCGTTCTCGGCCAGATCGTATTCGCGCAGCGTTCGCACCAGATCCGGACGGGCAATCAGCGCTTCCTCGTGCAAGGAGTCGGGTAGCGATGGTGAGAGCGCAGCGATGTCGGCCCACTGCGGCCACAGCAGCGGTACTCCTCCGAGGGCTGAGGCCGGCACGCCGACGGCGGCCGCGAGCCTCGCCTGCGCATCGGCGCCGCGCGCGAGCGCTTGGTCCAGCCGCTGCTGCGCGGCGGCGAGTTCCAACGTGGCCGGCGGGATCCCGGTCGCGCCGATTTCGCCGGCGTCGGCGCGGGCCTTGGCCGATGCCAGCAGGCCCTGGCGATCCGTGACCAGTTGCTGCAGCAGGATCGTTTCGTCGTCCGCATGGACCTGGTCGAGCAGCGCCTGGCGCAGCTCTGCGCGCACCTGCCAGATCGACTCGGCCACATCCGATTGCGCCGCCTGAGTTTGCAGGGTCGCGTTGCGCCGAGCGCGAGTGCGCTCGCCAGGCCGCTGCAGCAGGAAATCCAGCGACAGCCCGTACAGCCACGCCGCGCCGCCGGCCGCGGCAGTGACGTATTCATCGAACAGGTTGAGCGTCGGATTCGGGAGCTGCGCGGCCGTACGTTCACCGGCTGCCACCGCCGCGGCGCGCGCGCGCGCCTCGGCGAGTTGCGGGTTCAGGGTCAAAGCCGCGTTGAGCCACTGTGCGCGGTTCCAACCGCTTGAGGCCGGCGGGTAGTCGGGGAGCAGATTCTCCAGGCGGCGCGACTGGAAGGCCTGTGCCGTCGTCGCGGGGTCGGGCCGCGGTTGCGGCGGCACCGTCGCACAGGCGACAGGCACCGTGGCGCACCACGCCACGAGAGTCCAATGCCGCAGCACCGCCCTGGTACGCGGCAGCGTGCTCGGCGTTACACGGCCTGGCATGTCTCCCCCATTCGTTGCTCGAGCCAAGTCCCGTATCACAACTGTTAGCGGGAAGTCATCCCTTGAAAAATGCCGGAAACTTCACTAGCCGCAGAGGCTTGCCGCGCATGCTGCATTTTGCGGCGCGCTATGGCAATGGGTCGTCGGCGACACACCGGTGCCGACGCCGTGGGCGCGCTCCGCGCGCCAAAAATCAATGTGGTACAGGTACACTGCGACGCATGAAGGCGCTGGTACTTGGCGCGGCGGCGGGCGGCGGATTTCCTCAGTGGAATTCCAACGCAGCGGCGTGCAATCGGGCGCGTCGGGGGGACCCGAAAGCGCCGGCACGCACGCAGGCTTCACTTGCGGTGAGCGCCGACGATGCGCACTGGTTCTTATTCAATGCCTCCCCGGACCTGCGCCAGCAGATCGAGGCCACACCGGAGCTGCACCCGCACCAGGGGCTGCGCTCTTCGCCCATTGCCGGCGTGGTGCTCACGGGCGCCGACGTCGACGCGATCGCCGGTCTACTGACGCTGCGCGAGCGGCAGCCGTTGACGCTCTACGCGACCGCGAAGGTGCTTGCATTGCTCAAGGCCAATCCAATTTTTGATGTGCTGGCCGCCGACGTAGTCACTCGCCACGCGTTGGCCCTGGACACTGCGCAGCCGCTCTTGCTGCCTGACGGCGCGGCCAGCGGTCTGACGGTCGAATGCTTCGCCGTGCCCGGTAAGGTGCCGCTGTACCTCGAACAGGCCGAGGGTACGCCGCCTATTGTGCTGGGCGAGGATACGGTGGGTGCCTTGATCGCGGATGCGCGATCGCGGCTGTTTTTCATTCCAGGCTGCGCGACGATGACCGACTCGATCTGCGGGCGCCTGCGCGGTGCCGATCTAGTGCTGTTCGATGGCACCTTGTGGCGTGACGATGAGATGATCCGCGCGGGCCTGGGCAGCAAGAGCGGCCGCAGGATGGGGCACATGAGCCTGACCGGTGCCGAGGGCACGATGGCCGCCTTCCACACGCTGGCGGTGAAACGCAAGATTCTCGTGCACGTCAACAATTCCAATCCGGTGTTGCTCAAAGATTCCAGCGAACGCGCCGAGCTGGAGGCCGCGGGCTGGGAAGTGGCGCACGACGGCATGAGGATATCTTTATGAGCTCGAACTCGCCCGTCTCGAGCAGATCACCGGACGAGCTTGAAGCCGAACTGAGGCACATCGGCGCCACGCGCTACCACATCCTGCATCCATTCCATCGCCTGCTGCACGGTGGTCAGCTCAATCGCGGCCAGGTGCAGGCCTGGGCGCTCAATCGTTATTATTACCAGAGCCGCATTCCGGCGAAGGACGCGACGCTGCTGGCACGCCTGCCGACGGCGGACCTCAGGCGCGCGTGGCGCAGCCGCATCGAAGATCACGATGGTACTGCGCCAGGGACCGGCGGCATCGCGCGCTGGCTGCAGCTGGCGACCGGGGTCGGCCTCGATCGTGACTACGTTGAGTCCACGAGCGGCCTATTGCCGGGGACCCGTTTCGCCGTCGACGCCTACGTGAACTTTGTGCGCGAGCGCAGCATTCTGGAGGCGATCGCCTCGTCACTGACGGAACTGTTCTCTCCCACGATCATCTCCGAGCGAGTCTCCGGCATGTTGCGCAACTACGATTTTGTGACAGCGGAAACGTTGGCCTACTTCACCCCACGGCTCACGCAGGCGCCGCGTGACAGTGATTTTGCCTTGGCGTACGTCAAGCAGCATGCGCGTACGCTCGAGCAGCAGGAGGCGGCGCTTGCGGCGCTGCGCTTCAAGTGCGACTTGTTGTGGTCGCAGCTCGATGCGTTGCACTTCGCCTATGTCGAGCCCGGCTTCATTCCTCCCGGAGCGTTCGTACCGGCCGAACAGGAACGGCTGGGCAAGCGGGCGTAAGCGCCACGGCGCTGCTGGCTTCATCGGCCGGGGCACGGCAGTGAGCCGATGCGCGCGCCCACCGTGGGAAAATCAGAAGGATAAGACGCATGGTGCACTCGACACGGTTCCGGACGCTGTGTGGTTTGGTTTGCATCGCGGGCTCGGCGATGCCGCGTGCCGCATCGGCGGCCGATGCGGACGCTTCCGCGCTCCCGAGCAACCCGGCCACCGCGCAGGAGCTTCAGCAGGTCATCGTTATCGGTAACGCACCGCTGCCGGGTCTGGGTTTGCCATTGAATCAGATACCCGCGAACGTGCAGACCGCCGACAGCAAGGACATGCAGCGCCAACAGACCTTGGATCTGGCGGACTATCTCAATAGCAACTTCAGTGGCGTCAACATCAGCGCGAGCGCGGACAACCCATTTCAGCTCGACATCAATTACCACGGCTTCACCGCCTCGCCATTGCTCGGTACGCCCGAAGGGCTGTCGGTCTACGTGGACGGCGTGCGCGTGAATGAATCTTTCGGGGATACCGTCAACTGGGATCTCATCCCGGAATCGGCGATCTCCACCGTGACGCTCATGTCCGGCTCCAACCCGGTGTTCGGCCTCAATACTCTGGGCGGCGCGTTGTCGGTGCAGACCAAGAGCGGGCATGACAATCCCGGCACCGAGTTTCAGGGCATTGGCGGCTCCTTCGGGCGGCGCTCTTTCCAGGCGGAGAGCGGTGGCGAGGTGGGCAATTTTGATTATTTCGTCACCGGCAACTATTTCGACGAGACCGGCTGGCGCGACCTGTCGCCGTCGAGGGTCTACCAAGGGTTCGGCAAGGTGGGCTGGCAAGACGACAAGAGCGATATCGACCTGAGCTACACCTATGCTGATAGCAGCTTATTCGGTAACGGCGCCGTGCCACTGAGCATGCTGTACTTCCGCCGCGCAACGAGCTACACGCCGGACTTCACTCAGAATCTTCTAAATTTCGTGAACCTCACCGGCACACATTTCCTGACCGACCATCTGCTGCTGTCCGGTAATGTCTACTATCGCCACCTGATCACCGGCAGCAACAACGGCAGCAACAACGACAACTACATCTCGGATGCTTACACCGGTCCGCCGATCGACTGCGCCGCACCGGCTTCGAGTCGCGCCGACATTGCCTTTTGCGCCAACGGCCTCAGCCAGGTATCGCGCTTGATTCAGCGCACCGCCGGTTTCGGTGTGCAGCTGACGGATTCTCAAGATGTCTTCGGCTGGACGAACCAGGCCATTCTTGGCGCCGACTACGACGACTCACAGGATACATTTGCCCAGACTTTCCAATACGGGACATTGGCGCCGGATCGGCAGCTAATTTACGAGGCCAACCCGCTCAATAATGAAACGGCGATTTCGCTCAGCGGCAGCAACAAGATCTTTGGTGTTTATCTGACCGACACCCTCTCGCCGAGCAAACTGCTGCATCTCACGGCATCGGTCCGCTACAACAGCAACACGGAGACACTCAACGGCTACAGCGTCGATACCGACGTGGGTGATGTCGGTTCGGGATTCGATGAGGCCAGCCCTCTGATCGGTGATCATACATTCAGCCGAATCAATCCGGCTTTCGGATTCACGGTGACGCCGAACGACGCGATGACCTACTACGCCGATTACAATGAGGCGAGCCGGGCACCGACCGTGATTGAACTGGGCTGCGCAAATCCCGCGGCGCCTTGCGGCCTGCCCAACGATTTCGCCAGCGATCCGGATCTCAAGCAGGTGGTCGCCAGAACGGTGGAAGTGGGCCTACGCGGCAATCTGCCGGATCGGCGTTTGATCTGGAGCGCGGACGCGTTCCACACCCTCAATAGCAATGACCTGCAATTCATCGCCACGAATACCAATCAAGGCTATTTCGCTAACGTCGGCAGCACTCGCCGCCAGGGATTGGATCTGGCACTGGGCGGCAGGGAAGGCGGCTTGCACTGGCAGCTGGCGTACAGCTTAGTCGATGCCACCTTCCAGTCGAGTTTTGAGCTCAGCGCCGCATCCAATAGTGCCGCGGATGCCAACGGCAATATCCTGGTTCGCCCGGGAGATCGGATTCCGCTGATTCCGCGGCATACGGGGCGGCTGGTGCTCGACTACGAGCTGAACAAACAATGGGACGTCGGCGGCAACGTGGTCCTGGCCTCAGGCTCGTTCCTTCATGGAGACGAAAACAACGCCAATCAGGCCGGGGGCACGAACGGGCAGGGCGCATTTATCTCCCCCACAGGCACAGGATGGATTCCCAGTTACGCCGTGGTCAATCTGCAGGGCACGTACCGTGTCACGAAATATGCCGAACTGTTCGCTCGTCTGCTCAACGTATTGAACAAGGAATATTCCACGGCCGGATTCCTGACCAGCAATACGTTCAACCCGAACGGCTCGTTCCGTTTCGACCCGGACGATTGGACCAATGAGAATGCGGTATCGCCGGCGCAGCCGCGGGCAATCTGGGCGGGGGTGCGCATACACTTCAATTGACGACATCCAATCAGGGCGGGACACCAGTCCCGCTCTGCTCCCAGCCGCCGCCCAACGCGCGATATAGGCTCACGAGGTCGTCGCCAACGATGGTGTTGCTCTGCGCCAGAGACAGCTGATTCTGCTGCAGCGTGCGCTCGGCATCGAGCGCCTCGATAAAGCTCGCGACCCCGCTGGCGTACCGCTGTCTCGCCAAAGTCAGGGCGTCGCGATTTTGTCCCACGGTCGAATCGAGCCAGGTGCGCCGGTCCTGGTCGGCATCGAACGCGGCCCGCGCATTCTCCACCTCCTGCAGGGCGTTGAGCACCGTATTCGCGTATGACACGGCCGCTTCCTTCGCGCGCACGTTTTGCAGCGTGATCGTCTGCCAGCGGCCGCGGTCGAACACGGGCAACTCCAGAGTGGGCCCGAACGAGATAAACCGGCTCGCCCACTCGGTCAGCTCACCGACGGTCTCGGATTGAAATCCGCCGCCGCCCGTGAGCGTGAGGCGAGGGTACAAGGCCGCCACCGCGACGCCGATCTCGGCCGTCGCCGCATGCAGGTTCGCCTCGGCCTTGCGGATGTCCGGGCGGCGCCGCGCGAGCTCTGCGGGCAATCCGATCGGCACCGCGGACGGCAGCGGTGGAATCGCTGCAGCCGTGTCCAGTTCCAGGCGCAGCGCTCCGGGCTCTTGCCCCAGCAGGCGGCTGAGTTGATTGATGGCCTGCGTGATTGCGAGATCGAATGCGGGCAGTTGGGCCCGTGTCGCGCTCAGCTGTGCGGCCGCTTCGACCACGTCGACATCGCTCGTGAGGCCCGCCGCGCGGCGCTGCCGCGTGAGCTCGAGCAGCTCATTCGTGGTCGCTATGCTTTGCTCTGCGGTGGCTTTGCTCAGCTGGGCGCCGCGAAGCTCGAGGTAATTTCGTGCGACATCCCCCAATAAGGACACCAGCGCCGCGTGCTGATCCTCCACCGATTGCTCGATATTGGCATCGGCAGCCTCGACCGAGCGGCGCACGCGCCCGAACAGATCCAGCTCCCAGGAGACATCGGCGCCAAGTTGATATTGGTTGTACGGATTCGGGATGCTGATGCCCGCCGCTCCCGGTATCTTAATCTGGCCGATCGTGCTGAATAGTGCCCCGGTGGGCGTGGTCTCGCTCAGACGCGTGCGCGTGTAGGAGGCATTGGCCGCAAGGCTTGGCCACAGAGAGGCTGCCGTGACAGCGCGCTGTGCACGCGCCTCCTCGATGCGAAGCACGGCCACGCGCAAGTCCAGGTTCGAGTCCACGGCGCGCTCGATCAGCGAGGACAGGGTCGGGTCGTTGAAATCGGCCCACCAGCGGCGCAGATCCGCGGTCTCTTCCGTCATGGCGCTGTCGCGCGCATGCTCGTCGGGCCGGTTGCTGGCGGCGACATCTGCCCAATGCGCGGGCGTCTGCGGCGTGGGCCGCACGAAATTCGGCCCGACAGTGCAGCCGGCGAAGGGCATCGTCAATCCGACTGCGAGCAGCCACAGTTGATAATGATGGTGCGGGAATCGCATGGACAATCACTGCATCCGATGGCTGAACATCCACGAAGCCGCCGCGAGCGTCACGGCCGAGATCAGCGCGAGCGGCCACAGGTCGGACCAGAGCAAATCCAGTCCAATGCCCTCCAGATACACCCGCCGCGCAATGTCGATCGCGTAACGCAGCGGATTGATCGCCGTGAAATACTGCAATGAGAGCGGCATATTGCTCAGCGGCGTGGTCAGACCGGACAGCAGCGAGAACGGCATGATCAGCAGCATCGAGTAGAGCATGGCCTGCTGCATCGTGGCCGCGACCGAGGATACCAGCAGACCGATGCCAATCGCCGCCAGCAGGAATAGCAGCAGGCCGGTATAGAGCGTCAGGTACGATCCGGCGAACGGGATTCGAAACCACAGCTGTGCCACCAGCAGCACACCGGTGGCCTGAATCGTTCCGACCAGCATCGATGGCAGCGCCTTGCCGGCCATGATCTCGTACGGGCGGAACGGCGTCACCAGCAGTTGATCGAAGGTGCCCTGCTCGCGCTCGCGTGCCACGGACATAGCGGTCAGCATCATGGTCTGGATCAGCGTCAGAGTGCCGATCATGCCCGGAATCATATTCCAGCGCGTCTCGAGATTGGGGTTGTACCAGGCGCGGCTCACGACTTCGACCGGCGCGGCGGCGAGGGCGTGCGCACCGCGCCAGGCGGTATTGAACTGTTCGACGATACTGCTCAAGTAGCCGAGCGCCGTGCCCGCGGTGTTCGAGTTGCGGCCGTCGGCGATGACTTGGACGTCGGCGCCCGCTCCGGCGAGCAGGCGCCGCTCGAAATCCGGTGCGATCTGCACCACGAGCAGCGCGCGCCGGGCATCGATGTAGCTGGCCAGATCGCTGGCGCGGTGCAGATCGGCGACGCGTTCGAAGATGCCCGAGCCATCCAGTCCCGCCAGCAGCTCGCGCGAGCTCGCGCTGCGATCCTGATCCAGCACGGCGTAGGGCACGTGATTGAGATCGTAGGTGGCTGCGTAGCCGAATATCAGTGCCTGCACCACCGGGGGCACGAGTAGACTCATGCGACTGCGCCGGTCCTTCAGAACCGCCAGCAGTTCCTTGCGTGTCAAGGCGAGAATGCGCAGGATGGCAGCAAGCATAAACGGCTCAGATCAGCCTCTTGGTCATCACCGCGCGGCTGCTCAACCCCAGCACGGCGGCCATGACGGTCAGCACCAGCGTATTCGGTACGATGACCGACCAGACATCGCCGGCCAGAAACACCGACTGCAGCAGTGCGACGTAGTACCGAGCCGGCAGCAGGTACGTGATCAAACGCACCGCCAGCGGCATGCTGCGCAGGTCGAACAGAAAACCCGACAGCATGAAAGCCGGCATGAACGTCACCAGCATCGTCAGCTGGCTCGCGACCAATTGATTCTTGACCCATGAGGAAATCAGCAGGCCGATGCCGAGGGCGACCAGCACATACAGCATCGAAGCGCCGAGCAGCACCCAGAGACTGCCGCGCATCGGCACCTGAAACAGAAATTTGGCGGCGAACACGCAAACCGCCAGGCCGATCAGTCCGAGCAGGAAGTACGGCAAGGTTTTGCCGAGCAGGATTTCATCGCTGCGCACCGGAGTAACCAGCAGTGCTTCGAGCGTCCCGCGCTCCCATTCGCGGGCCATCACCATCGAGGTCAGCAGCCCGCCGATCAGCGTCATGACCAGCACGATCAAACCCGGAACCAGAAAATAGCTGCTGTCATTGGCCTCGTTGAACCAGGTCCGCGTCCGCAGCGTCACTGGAGCGGTAGCCGTGCTTTGACCCTGTGCGGCGCGCTGCGCGGACCAGGTGCCGACCGCTCCCTGGACATAGCTTTGGATGATGCGGGCCCGATTCGCGTCGGCACCGTGAACGATCAGCTGCAGCGATGCGTGGCCCGCGCTCAATTGCCGGGAAAAATCGGATTGGATGCGCACGATGCCATCGACTTTCTGCTCGAGCAGGAGCTGCTGCGCCACCGGCATCGATCGTGAGATCTGCGGTCGGAAGTACGGCGAGAGCTCAAAGCTGCCCGCCAGCTCATTCGCATCGCTTGAGGCATCGTCCATGACGAGCGCCAGCGGCACATTTTTCACGTCAAGCGATAAGCCATAGCCGAACAGCAGTATCAGTATCAAGGGCAACACGACGCCGATCGCGATGCTGGAGGGATCGCGCAGCACCTGATACGTCTCCTTGCGTACCAGGGCTCGGATCCGGCGCAGTTTTGCCGGCCACGAGCTCTGGTGCCCGGCAGTATCGGCGGTCATGCGATCGCCTGCGCCGCGACGGGATTCGCGGGCGTGTGCTCGACCCGTGAGCGTTCAACGATGGCAATGAACGCATCCTCCATGCTCGGCGTGGGCATAGCTGCGGTGCGCTCGCTCTGTCGGATGTCGTCGGGGGAACCCTGTGCCAGCACCTTGCCCGAGTCCATGATCGCAACGCGATCGCAGTACTCCGCTTCCTGCATGAAGTGCGTGGTCACGATCACGGTCACGCCCTGCTCGGACAGTGCAGTAATCCGTCGCCAGAACACCCGTCGCGCGTGCGGATCGGCGCCGCTGGTCGGCTCATCCAGGAACAGGATTTCCGGTTCATGCAGCAGTGCCGCCGCCATCGCCAGCCGCTGCTTGAACCCTCCGGGCAGCTGCGCGCTGGTGACGCGCGCTTGAGTATCGAGCTCGAACTGCTGCATCGCCCAGGCGATGCGCGCACGTCGGCGTGCACCGCGCAGGCCATAGGCACTGGCGAAGAATTCCAGATTCTCGGTCACGGACAACGGACCATAGAGAGAAAACTTCTGCGCCACGTACCCCAGGCGCGAGCGTGCCGCGGCCGGTGCGCGGCGCACATCGGTGCCGGCGATCTCCAACTCGCCGCCGCTCGCGGCCAGCAGGCCGCACAACATGCGAAATGTCGTGGTTTTGCCAGCCCCGTTGGGCCCCAGGAGCCCGAAGATCTCGCCCCGGCGCACGTCGAATTCGATATGGTCGACCGCAATGAAGTCGCCGAACCGCTTCACCAGATTGCGCACCTTGACGACGATCTGCGTTGCGTCGGCTGACACTGGCCGATCGACCGCAATGGGCCGCGTCTGTTCGGGAGCGGCGTCGCGTCGCAACAGCACCATGAAGCCGTCCTCGAAGCGCGCGGGGGTCGGCGTGACCGTCAAGCCTCGCAGCAATGCGTCGGTCGCCGCGGCATCCGCGCTCCCGGTGGCACGCACCAAGCGGACCCTGCCGGCATCGGGCACCGCGTCGATGATGTCCGGCCGATCGAGCAGCTGCGCTTGCAGCGCGCGAGCGCCGTTCGCCGCGGAGGGCTGTGCGATGTAACTGAGGCCCTCAGCATTGCGCGTCACTTCGGACGGTGCACCCCGCGACAGCACCTTGCCCTGATTCAACAGCACAACGCGACTGCAGCGCTCAGCCTCATCCAGGTAGGCGGTGCTGAGCAGCACCGTCAATCCCTGATCGGCAACCAGGTGCAGCACGATCTCCCACAGCTCGCGCCGCGACAATGGATCGACGCCGACGGTGGGTTCATCCAGCAACAGCAACTCCGGCGAGCGCACCAAAGCGCAGGCCAGGCCCAGCTTCTGTTTCATGCCCCCGGACAAGCGGCCGGCCAGCCGTTGCTTGAACGGCTCCAGCGCGGTCATCTGCATGAGCTGCGGATAGCGCTGCGCGCGCTCCTCGGCGCTGACTCCGTGCAATTCGGCGTAGAGATCGAGATTCTCGGCGACGCTCAGATCCTCGTAGAGCCCAAATCGCTGCGGCATGTAGCTGATGCGATCCTGCACGCGTTGCGGATTGAGCGTCACGTCGAGGCCCAAGACCTGCAGAGTTCCGCTACCCGGACGCAGCAACCCCGCCGTCAGACGCATCAGAGTGGTCTTGCCGGCGCCATCCGGTCCGATCAGCGCCGTGAGTTCACCGTGACGCACTTCGAGCGAGACGCCATCGAGCGCCTGCAGCGGCGGCTCCTTGGGGCGACGGAATGCATAGCGCAGCTCCTTTGCCACCAGAGCGGGCGAGGTGGGCCCGGAGCTTGGCGTCGCGGCAGTCATGAGCCGTTGCGTTGCGCGGTATTGGAAGTGCCGCCGCCGCCGGCCAACGGCAAGTGCACGGTCGCCGGGCTACCAAGCCGCAACTCGTCCGCTGGGTCCTGCACAAATACGCGGACCTCATAGACCAGGCTCGAGCGCAGCTCGCTGGTCTCGACCGATTTTGGTGTGAATTCGGCCACCGGGGAGATGAAGCCGAGCCAGCCCTCAAAGCTGCGGGCCGGGAAGGCGTCCACGGTAATGGAAGCCTTCAGGCCCTCGCGCACAGAGCCCAAGTCGGTTTCCGCCACGTACGCACGGACCCACTTCGGGTCGGTGATGGCCAGCGTGAAGGCAGGCTTCTGCGGGGAGGCGATTTCGCCCGGTTCGACGATTCGCGAGCGGACTACGGCATCGAGCGGCGCGAGCAACTCGGCATCCTTCAACTGCTGCCGCAGCAGCGCGAGCCCGGCCTGTTCGGCCTGAAGCTGCGCATCCCCCTGCGCCAGATCCTCCCGGCGCGGACCGGCCAGCTCGAGTACCAGCGATTTCTGGCTGACCGTGAGTTTTGCCTCCGCGGCATCCAACGCGGCCTTGGCCGAGTCCAGATCCTCACGGCTCAGCGCACGCCCCGAGGAGCTGTCCGACAGCGTACGCAGTCGAGCGTATTGCGCGCGCGCATTGACCGCATCGGCCCTGGCCGCATCGACATTGGCGCGCGCCTGATCGATCTCTTCGGGACGATTACCGCGATGCAACCGGTTCACGACCTGCTGCTGGGCCGCGAGATCGGCTTCGGCTTTTGCCACTTGCGGCAACAGCCGATTCGTGTCCAGTCGCGCGAGCACCTGGCCGCGTTTCACATGATCGCCTTCCTGGGCCAGGACCTCGGCGATTCGCTCACTGCCATTGAAGGGCAGGTCAACCTGGCGCAGATCGACATTGCCATAGAGCACGAGTTCATGGCGGGTGTGGTGGTGCGCCGCCGTCCACCACCATAGCGCGAGCCCCAGAGCTACCAGGCTGGCGAGCACCAGAGCAAATCGCGCGGTTCTATGCATGAGGGCGTTCGCCGATGATGTCGCTACGGCGCCCATGCTGAGCAATTCGCAGGCGATACACAAGAAATTGTTGCAGGAACTCACCGAAGAGATCTGGAACGCTCGGTCGAAGAACTCATCAGTGCGAGGCCCGTGCGGGAAGTACCTAGTTAACTTAAACTAGAGACGGGGCATATTCAGTGCAGTAAACCGGCTAACCAAAATTAGGAATCTATCGGGGGGTGGCATGAACAAGCTAGAAGGGCGGCAAGCATTGGTAACAGGGGCAGCGCGCGGCATTGGCCGGGCTATTGCGAAAGCCCTCGCCAGCGAGGGCGCCGATATCGCGATTAACTATCAGTCAAGCGAGGCCGATGCGGTGTCGCTGGCAGACGAGCTAACCAAGGCAGGCCGCAAAACGCTGTTATTCAAGGGCAACGTGGGTGAACGCTCGACCTGGAACTCAATGATCGAGAAAATCAAACAGACCTGGGGGCGGCTCGACATTCTGGTCAACAACGCGGGCATCACGCGCGACAAGACGCTGCGCAAAATGACTGACGATGACTGGCTCACGGTGCTGAACACCAATCTCAACGCCTGTTATTTCGGCGTCTCCGCAGTCATGCCGACCATGATTGAACAGAAGTATGGCCGGATCATCAATATCAGCTCGTTCGTCGGTCAGGCCGGCAATTTCGGGCAAGCCAACTACGCAGCGAGCAAAGGTGGAATCATCGCTTTCACCAAGACCGCCGCATTGGAACTCGCCAAGTACAACGTCACGTGCAATGCGCTCGCTCCGGGATTTACTGAGACCGGCATGCTGGCCAAGGTGCCCGAGCAGGTGCGGTCGCAGATCCTAGCGCGCATTCCGATGGGTCGTTTCGCGACGCCGGAAGAAATTGCGAAGGCGGTGCTGTTTCTGGCGGCCGACGCTGACTACATCACTGGTCAGCAGATTAACGTCAACGGCGGCGTGTATATGTAGGGTCGAATGCTTCAGCGCGTCGCGAGCCAGCGGGCAATCGCTACCGGCACCTCGCGTTGCGCGCGCGCGCTGATGTACATGCCGATGTGTCCGAGATCAAATTCGAGGGTGGTGAAGTCGTTGCTTCCGACCAGCCGTTGTAAGACGGCGGAGGCCTCGGGCGGCACCAGATGATCTTTCTTGCCGATCAGGTTCAACATCGGCAGCCGTAGGGCGTGCAGATCGACTTTGCGACCGGCGATTTCAAGCCGGTTTCTTACCAGGCAGTTCTCCTGATAAAACCAAACCACAAACTCCCGGAACGCAGTGCCCGCCTGGTCTGGGCTGTCGAATATCCACTGCTCGACGCGCATGAAATTCTCGATTCGCGCCCGATCGGCGCTCCCCCTGAGCAGATCCATATACTTCTGGTGCGTCAGCCGGAACGGCATCAACGATAAGAACAGGCGATTCAGCATATCGCCCGAGACGTTGCCATCACCCACCCAGGCGGCAACATCGATTTTCCTCACCCACTTTGACAGCAAATCTGCGCGGGTATGGAAGTCCACTGGTGTCACCATGGTGATCAGATTTCGCACGCGCTGGGGATGGAGGACGGAAAAGCACAAGCTCAACACCCCGCCCTGGCAGACCCCGAGGATATTCAGAGCATCCAGCCGGTGTATCCGCAAGATCTGCTCGATGCAGCCGGCGAGAAAGTCGTCAATATAATCGGCGAGCGTGGTGAACCGGTCCGCCCCGTCAGGGTAGCCCCAGTCGATCAAATATACGTCCAAGCCTTCAGCTAAAAGGCCGCGGACGAGCGAACGATCCTCCTGCAGATCCATCATGTACGGCCGGTTGACCAGCGCATAGACGATGAGCAGCGGCACGGCGCTGGCCGGCCGGGCGATCGGCTGATAGCGATAGAGCCGGAGCTTGCCCGATTGCCATACCGCCTCCTTCTGCGAGCAACCGGCGGCGCAATGGCTCGCCTGCGCGAGCGCCGCGTACAAGCCTGCATCCGTCATGGCTTTGACTTGCGCCGGCCGCGCTGTGCCTTGCTCGCCACAACTTGTGGCTTGCGTCCATTGCGCGGCGCACGTAGCTGCTGCTCGACGGATCTCAGGCGCTGCGTCAGCGTATTGATTTCGCTACGCGTGGGCAGGTCGAGCAGCTTTGCCCACTGTTCGATGCTCGCCTGGAGTTCTCGGCGCCATTGGCTGCTCGCATTGACAAATTCAGCCAGCGCGTTGCAGAAAGCGTCACTGTGGGCCGTGCGCGCGTAGGCCTCTTCCGCGCAGTCGATCCAGGTGTCGTAGAGATTGTGCAGCGCCTCGGCGCTCACCTCGGGCGGTTGCGGCTGTCCGAGGCGGCCCGCAAAGGCTACGGCAGCGTCGCGCAGCGCATCGGACCACAGTCGTTGCAGCCGACGCTGCGCGTCATCGATGCGCTGCCAAGCTTCGGCCGTGCGCTGCCAGCGCTGCTGATGTTCGCGGGTCAGGCCGAGTGCAGGCAAGTCCACCTTGAATGCCGACGGTGCGCCATCGGCGGCGCCGCCAAAATCTGCATTCCAAGGCAGTTGAGAAAAATCGGCGAACTGTTCACGTAGAAAATCGCTGAAGGTCCGCGCCGCCTCGGCTGCCGCCGGCGCCGAAGCATTGGCGGTGGTTTCAAGGAAGCTCCGCGCGGCGGACGTGAAGCGCTGGGCGGTAGCGATGAAGGGTGCAAAGGCGAACCCGCCATCGCGAGCAAACGCGGTCTGCGGGGCGGGGCGGGCCGGCGTCACTAGCGCTGCGAACGCCTGCCACTGCCGCCATAGATCACGTTGCACGGCGTGGCTCCCCGTATGCACTGCAAAAGGCAGCAATGCGTGCGATAAGCCCGACTACAACGGTCGCAAGTGAGGTGTAATACATTGTTTTTTATGCACTAATAGTATAAAAATCAAATGCAGCTATGACGCTTTGCTTATTGTTAAGTTGTGCAATGCGATAACTTCGCTTACGATGCCTCAGGCATTTTGGATCGGAACGATGCAGCAAGAACGCCTCATACGAAAATACTCGAATCGCCGCCTGTATGACACAAGCGGCAGCCGCCACGTGACACTCGATGATCTGCGGCAGCTGATTGCGGCGGGCGAGAGAATCAAGGTGATCGACGACAAGTCGGGCGAGGACCTGACGCGGTCGGTGCTGTTGCAGATCATCTCCGAGCAAGAACAGTTCGGGTTGCCGGTCTTAGGCTCAGAATTGCTCGAAATGATCATCCGCTTCAATGGCGGCCCGATGCAAGGGCTGCTCAGCCGCTATCTTGAACAAGCCTTCACGACGATGCTGCGGCAGCAAGAGGCGATGCAGTCAGAAATGGCCAAGGCTTTGCAGGCGCCGTTTGCACCATTGACTGAGCTGGCACGCAAAAATATGGAGGTGTGGGAGCAGATGCAGGCAGCTACCCGCAACGCGTTTGTCGGCCCAGGCGCAGACACCTCCAATGCTGCCAGCCGAGACGCCGGTAATAGCCAAAATGACCGCAAGAAAGATTAAGTGACGCATGGATATTCATAATAAAACAGTGGTGGTGACCGGCGCGGGGCGCGGCATCGGTCGAGCGATAGCGTTGCAGCTGGCGAGTCACGGTGCAGATGTCGCTCTTTTCGATCTGAATACGGCCGACGTGGAAGAGACGGGCAGGCTATGTGCGACCGAGTCGGTGCAGGCACGCGGATACCGCGTGAACGTCGCCGACGAAGGCGAAGTCTCCGCCGCCATGACGCGCGTCGTGGCCGACTTCGGCCGTCTGGACGGGCTGGTGAACAATGCCGGGATCGTGCGCGACGGCTTGCTGGTGAAAGTGAAAGACGGCGCCGTGGTCGGCCGCATGACGATGGATCAATGGAACGCGGTCATCGGCGTGAATCTCAGCGGTGTATTCCTGTGCGCGCGCGAAGCCGCTGCGCACATGATCGAGCGCGGCAACGGCGGGGTGATCGTCAATATTTCGAGCATTTCTCGCGTCGGCAACGCTGGGCAAACCAACTACAGCGCCGCCAAGGCCGGGGTCGAATCCATGGGCGTGGTCTGGGCAAAGGAGCTCGCGCGCTACGGCATCCGCGTCGGTTCGATTGCACCCGGATTCACGCATACGGAGATTCTCGCCTCCATGCGTCCGGAGATGCTGGACAAACTCACGGCGCCGGTGCCGTTAAAACGCCTGGGCCAACCCGAGGAAATCGCTCACGCCGTGTTGTTTATATTCGCGAACGATTTCTTCACGGGCCGCTGCCTCGAAGTGGACGGAGGCCTACGGCTCTGAGGTCAGCCGCTCTGCTCCAGAGCGAGCGCAGTGCAGATGCGACTGCTTGCCCGGATCACACGCGTAACCGAAGCTGCCAACAGACCAGCCATTGGGCTGTCCTCGCCGAGATTGGCCGCGCTCGAGCCCCGTGTTGGCGCCGGCCGCCATCATGCGCCTGGGCATTACCGGGCGTCGACCAGCGCTTGGAGACCTATTGCACCGCAAATGTTATTTTTAAATTTTATGACCTTATATCTGTTTATTATTCATATAAAACATATAGATACAAAATATTGAAGGGTCTGAATGCAGCGTTTAAATTCTTCTTGCACTGCATACACTCTGCGCTATAATGGCTTCGTAACGACGCACCCCCATTCCAGGAGCTATCATGACCGACACAACTTTTGATCCCAAGAGCATCTTCGAGACCTATCGCAACGCGTTCGCCCCGGCGCTGAAGGCCCAGCAGGAAGGCGTCAAGGCCCTAGACCGCGTAGGCCGTTACCAGTACGCCGTTGCCGGCGATTACTTGGAGTGGAGCCTGGCCCAGGCTAAGGCGGCCCTGGTTGCGCAGACGCCGGCCGACTTCGTCTCCAAGCAAGTGGAACTCACCACGGCGCTCAGCGAGAAGCTGCGCGCGCGCGCGCAGGAGTTTGTCACGCTGGCAACCGATGCTCAGACCAGCTTCACCAATGTGGTAACCGACATCACGGATAAAGTCGTCGCAGAGACGAAGAAAAAGACGGGCTGAGGCCGCACACCCGCGGCAGGCGGGGCGCCGCAAGGCGCCCCGCTGAATCGTGGACACCTGTAGGTTGTGATCGCACCGCAATACCGCATCGGCGGCGGACAGGAAGCACCGTGGACGACATGTTGAACTCTAGCGCCGACATTCCCGAATCGCGGGAACCTCAGGACCCGGCCGAGTTGGCACATGCCCTGCGCGCCCAGCTGGCAACCGTGACGGGCGGGCTGGCCCCCGACGTCTATGTGAATGCGTGGTGGGACTGGTACCTGAACCTCGCCAAGGAACCGCCCAAACAGTTGCAGATCATGCAGGATGCGGTGGCCACGGCGGTCGATAATTGGAGCTTTGCCCTGCGGGCGGCCACGGGCGAGCCGGTGTCACCGACCGCCGGCGATGCTCGCTTTGGCGGTGATGCCTGGGCGCAGTGGCCCTTCAACATTTACGCCCACAGCTATCGCAATTATGTCGACTGGTGGCAGAAGGCCTGGTCGAATGTGCCGGGCGTTGCCCCCGAAAATGAACGCACCTTGGATTTCGTGGCGCGCAATGCGCTCGAGAGCCTCTCTCCAACCAACTATCTTGCCACCAACCCCGAGCTGCTCGACACAACCCGTGTCGAGGCGGGCGAGAATCTGGTGCGCGGCTTCAGTAATTGGCTTGAGGACATCCAGCGCACCTTCGAGGGCACGGGACCGAGCGGAACCGAAAAATTCGTCGTCGGCCGCAATATCGCTGCAACGCCCGGCAAAGTTGTGATGCGCAACGATCTGGTCGAGTTGATCCAGTATTCGCCGGTGACCCAGGCGGTCTTTGCCGAGCCAATCCTGATCATCCCTGCCTGGATCATGAAGTACTACGTTCTCGACCTGTCAGCGAGCAATTCCTTGGTGCATTACCTGGTCTCGCAGGGCCACACGGTGTTTATGGTGTCGTGGAAGAATCCGACCGCGAGTGACCGCGGGCTCGGTATGGACGACTACTTGAGGCTTGGCATCCAGGCCACGGTCGACGCCGTTTCGCGGATCGTACCGGACCAAAGAATTCATTCAGTGGGCTACTGTATCGGCGGCACGCTGCTATCGATTGCCGCTGCGGCCTGCGCCGCCGACGGTGATCAGCGATTGGCGAGCATGACGCTGCTTGCGGCCCAGCAGGATTTCAGCGAGCCCGGCGAACTGTCAGTTTTCATCAGTCCGAGCCAGCTCGATATGCTGGAGGCGGCCATGAGCCGAACCGGCGTGCTCAAGAGCGAGCAGATGGGCGCGGCATTCTCGCTGTTGCGCTCGCGTGATCTGCTGTGGACGCCGGCCGTCAACAGCTACCTGCGCGGCAAACGTGATTCACCCAATGATCTGATGGCTTGGAACGCGGACGGTACGCGCATGCCGTCCCACATGCATGCCGAATACCTGCGCCAGCTCTATCTTAACAACGCGCTTGCCCGCGGCGAGTTCCACGCCGAGGGCCGCCGCGTCGATCTCACCGCCATCCAGGTACCGATGTTCGTCGTCGGCACGGAAACCGACCACGTCGCGCCGTGGCAGTCGGTCTACAAGGCGCGCGGCTTGACGCGCTCGGCCGACTATACCTTTCTGCTGACATCGGGCGGCCACAATGCCGGGATCGTCAGCGGCCCCACTCATCCGCGGCGACGCTACCGCGTCCGCACCTGGTTGAATGCCGGCGAAATGCTCACGCCGCATGCGTGGTTCGAGACCACGCAACCGCAGGCCGGTTCGTGGTGGCCGATTTGGCAACATTGGCTCGCGCAGCATTCGAGTCAGGCGCTCGTGGCCCCACCGCCGCTCGGATCTGCGGCGGCCGGATACCCGCCGATTGCCGATGCGCCCGGGGAGTACGTGCTGCAGAAGTAGAGCGCAGCCGCTTCATGGCGCATCCGCGACAGGTCAAAATACCAATATCCGGACGGAGTAAGAGTACATGAACGAGGTAGTTATCACGGCAGCGCTGCGCTCCGCGGTCGGTAAATTCAACGGCTCCATTGGCAAGGTGCCGGCGGCCGAGCTCGGTGCCCAAATCATCAAAGCGCTGCTGGCCCGCTCCGGTGTTCAACCAGATCAGATTTCCGAGGTGATCATGGGGCAGGTGCTTACCGCCGGGGTCGGCCAGAACCCGGCCCGGCAGGCACTGATCCGCGCCGGCCTGCCGGACACCGTGCCGGGAATGACGATTGGCAAGGTCTGTGGCAGCGGCCTGAAGGCCACGCATCTGGCCGCGCAAGCGATCAAGTGCGGTGATGCGGATATTGTCATCGCCGGCGGCCAGGAGAACATGAGTGCTTCGCCTCATATCCTGCAAGGATCCCGCGATGGCTTTCGCATGGGCGATGCCAAGCTCGTTGACAGCATGATCAACGATGGCCTCTGGGATGTTTACAACAGCTATCACATGGGGACGACGGCCGAGAACATCGCAAAAAAATATGGCATTTCGCGTCGCGAACAGGATGAATTTGCGGCCGCGTCACAGCAGAAAGCCGAGGCCGCGCAGAAAGCCGGTCGATTCACGGCTGAGATTGCAGCGATCGAGATCGTCTCGCGCAAGGCTACTACGTTATTTGATAGCGATGAATTCGTCCGCCCCGGCACCACGGCCGAAGGACTCGGTGAACTCAAACCCGCCTTCAGCAAGGACGGCACGGTCACCGCGGGTAACGCCTCGGGCCTCAATGATGGCGCCGCCGCGGTGATGATGATGTCGGCACGCAAGGCCAGCGAGCTGGGTCTGAAGCCCCTGGCCTGGATTCGCGCGTACTCATCTGCGGGTGTGGACCCGAAGATCATGGGGATGGGTCCGGTACCGGCCAGCCAGCTGTGCTTGAAGAAGGCGGGCTGGAGGCATCAGGAACTCGACCTGATGGAGATCAACGAGGCGTTTGCCGCTCAGGCGATCGGCGTCAACCGTCAAATGGGCTGGGACACTGCGAAGATCAACGTCAATGGCGGGGCCATTGCCATCGGTCATCCGATCGGCGCATCGGGTTGCCGCATCCTGGTGACGCTGCTGCACGAGATGATTCGTCGTGACGCAAAGAAGGGACTCGCCAGTCTGTGCATCGGCGGCGGCATGGGCGTTGCGCTCGCGATCGAACGCTAAAACTCAAGATGTGCCCTATTGCCGCGGGTTCACGTCGAGCACCTTCGGTGGGGTGACAGCGCATGGCCGCGCACGCTCCTCCACTAGCTGCTTGACGACGCTCGGATCCGCAAGCGTTGAAATGTCTCCCAGCTGGTCGTGTTCATTGGCAGCGATCTTTCGAAGGATTCGCCGCATGATCTTCCCAGAGCGCGTTTTCGGAAGTCCAGGGGCCCATTGGATGACGTCGGGTGTTGCGATCGGACCGATTTCCTGACGGACCCAGCTTCGCAGCTCGACACGCAAAGGCTCGCTGGGCTCAGCTCCAGCGATTAAGGTTACGTATACGTAGATGCCCTGGCCTTTGATGTCGTGTGGAAATCCAACGACGGCGGCCTCTGCCACTTGAGGATGAGCCACCAGGGCACTTTCAATTTCCGCAGTACCTAACCGGTGACCGGCGACATTGATCACATCGTCCACACGACCTGTGATCCAGTAATAGCCGTCCGCATCGCGACGCGCGCCATCACCGGTAAAGTACATGCCTGGAAATGTCTTAAAGTACGTGTCGATAAAGCGCTGGTGGTCGCCATAGACCGTGCGCATTTGTCCGGGCCAGCTATCGAGCAATACCAGATTGCCCTCACAAACGCCCTGAAGGATGCGACCCTCATTGTCGACAATGGCTGGCTTCACGCCGAAAAACGGCACGGTGGCGGACCCTGGTTTCAGGGCGATCGCGCCCGGCAGCGGCGTAATAAGAATCCCGCCGGTCTCTGTCTGCCACCAGGTATCAACAATTGGGCAGCGATCATCCCCAACGACACGGTGATACCATTCCCACGCTTCCGGATTAATCGGTTCTCCCACAGAGCCCAGCAGGCGCAACGACTTGCGAGACCATGCTTTCACGGGCTTTTCGCCTTCACGCATGAGTGAGCGAATCGCGGTAGGCGATGAATATAATATCGTGACTTTGTGCTTGTCGACGACCTGCCAGAATCGGCCAGTGTCGGGGTAGCTTGGCACACCTTCGAATATGACGGTGGTTGCACCATTGGCAAGCGGGCCATAGACGATGTAGCTGTGTCCGGTAACCCAACCGATGTCGGCAGTCGCCCAGTAAATATCCTCTTCACGCAAATCAAAAACCAGCTGATGCGTGAATGCGGCGAATACGAGATAACCGCCACTGGTGTGCAGGACGCCTTTGGGCTGACCCGTCGACCCGGATGTATAGAGGATGAAAAGAGGGTCTTCGGCATCCATCGCTGTGGCGGGGCAGGATTTCGCTTGGTGCGCTACCACATCGTCATACCAGCGATCACGCGGCGCATACATCGGGACATGCGTGCCGGTGCGACGCACGACCAGTACATGTTTAACGCAATCCGTACCCTTGATACTCAGTGCCCCATCGACATATTGCTTTAGCGGTACGCGCTTGCCACCGCGAAGTCCCTCGTCCGCGGTAATGACGACAGTCGAAGTGCAATCAGCTATTCGGCCGCCCAATGCTTCGGACGAAAAACCTGCGAATACGACCGAATGAATGGCTCCAATCCGCGCGCATGCGAGCATCGCAATGGCGATTTCCGGAATCATCGGCAGGTAAATCGTGACGCGATCCCCCTTTTCGACGCCCAGTGACTTCAAAGCGTTCGCGCATTGGCAGACACGCTGGTAAAGTTGACGGTAACTGATGTATTCCGCACGTTTCGGATCATCAGCCTCCCAGATGATCGCGGTTTTGTCGCCGCGGGTTTCCAGGTGGCGATCCAGACAATTGCTCGCAACGTTGAGCGTTCCGTCGTAGAACCAGCGGATGTGGCAATCGCGCTCTGCAAAGTTTGAGTCTTTGACCCGCGAGAATTCCTTAATCCAATCGATGCGACGACCGATACGACCCCAGAAGCGCTCTGGATCCTCAACGGACTCCGCATACATTCGCTCGTAGTCAACTCGTTTGACTTGAGCCGTGTCTGCAAAGCTCTCGGGAATTGGGTATAGCTCTTTGTTCATTGTGTACTCTTGAAGGGTAGGCGAACGCGATGCTCCGTCCGGCAGCCGCCGAGCCAATTTTTTATTGGTAACTATGCCCCCGCGAAAATCGCTCGCTGGCCGCATTATACGTGCAACTACGTACTTCGCCATGCCTGGTCGTCGAGATCACTTCTGGAGATACGTCACGATGGGCATCGTGCTTATTAAGGGTCATTTCGTGGTCCATCCCGTCGCATGAGGGCTGCCCAACCGATGAGCGCAACGAGAAACGCCAAACAGCCGTAGACGAGACTGTCGCCAATACTTGCGTAAACCGTGTTCAGGCGGTGACGCGGCACATCTGCCATGAGCACCGGACTGCCGCCCTCGAAGCTGGAGTGCCACGCGCGAATGCGGCCAAGCGGATCGATAATCGCGGACAACCCGAAGCGGGTGGAGCGGACGAGAGAGAAACCGCCGGCGATGGCGCCTAGCGCTGCCATTTGAGTGTGCAGTGGATCGATTCCGCGCCAGTCGGAGGATGGTAGAGCAACCACGTCGACTTTGAGCCGGGACCACAGCGGCCGGGAAGACCAACACCCCCAGGCCGGGCGGTACGCGGCGATGTGACCAATCCCAGGCGAAGTACGCCGCCAGGTTGAATACGGCCGCGAGAAAGCCCATGGGCAGCGCCGCCACAAACGGCACAGGCGCCGTGACGATCTTGGCCGTGGCGGCGATCCATGCGGCGCAAAGTGCTACCGCGAACGTCACGCGTGAGCGCACATCGCAAGTGAGTCGCAGAAATCGAAGAAGCGGTACGGGAGCAATCCACGCAAGCACACCGACGCCCCAGCGGAAATGTGCAGCAACAATTAGGGCGCAACCCAGCACCAACAGGAACGCAGGCCGTTCGAACAGGCGTTTCATTGTCACTACCAGTAAATATCGGCCAAAAGCGAGCACCGTCCCAGCGCCTGCAGCTTTACGCGCACGGAGCCGGATCGCAAGTGTGCGAAAAACGCCACACACCCGCCCAATGCCTAAGCATTACATGGCTGCCGGCGCTGATCGGCGGAATGCTGTCCGCAGCGGCGCACGAGCCGAAGCTGTGCAAGCCGCCTATCGAGGTGCTGGCGATCCCCTACGGAGGCCACAAGCTGCCCGGCTATTTCCTTAGCGGCGGTCCCAGCAGACGTCCGACGCTGGTAACGGCAGGTGGATTCGATTCGACGGGCGAGGAATTGATTCATTGGATCGGCTTTGCGGCCCGACTACGAGGTGCCCGTGAAAGCCGTGGTCGACTATGCAGTAACCCGCGATGATGTTGACGTTTTGCGACTCGCCCTCATCGGCTACTCACTGGGTGGCCTGTTGGCTCTGCGTGCGGCGGCGTTTGAACCGCGGATTCGCGCCTGCATTGCGAACCCGCCGACGATCGATGTGGGGAACGCCACTCGAGCGGTCTGGCCGGCGGCGCTCCGACGGGGGAGCGGCCGACTCTTCGAGGTACTTTTCGGCGTTATTGCCAAATATAACGCCCATGTACGCTGCATCTATCACCATGCCGAGTGGTCGCTGGGAATTCAACGCCCGCATGATTTCTTCGAAGCCTGGCGCCCCTATTCATTGCATGGTCTGGAGAGGAAACTTCACCGGCCGCTTCTTTGCCTTTTCAGCGAGGACGAAATCGCCCAGACCAGCAAATCGATGATCTTGGAGACGATGCAATTCTTGACCGCAATCGAGGCCCCGGTAGCAATGCGCTTCTTTCCGCGACGCTCGGGTGCCGCGAGCCATTGCCAGATGGGCGGCTTGCACGCTGCTCAGGCGAGCATTTTCGACTGGCTCGACGACCTGATGCGCCTGGAGCCAGCTCCTGGACCGCTTTGCGTGCCCCGTGAACTTGTCGAAGCGCTCAAGCGTTATCACGGCACAAGTGTCGTAGAAGAACTGCATCTGGATCGAAAAAGGCATACCACCGAAAGCACCATTGCCGGAAGCTAACGATATGAGAGAGCGACCGCGTTCGCTACGACGGCGCAGGCGGCGGCCTGTCAGCGATTCGGTCGATCGCGCTCTGGCCGCGGCGGCTCTCGAGGAATTCATCCTACGCGGATATCAAGCCATGAGCATGGAGTCGATAGCCGCCCGGGCGGGCGTCAGCAAGGTCTCCTTATACCGGCGCTGGAGCTCCAAGCTCGCAATCGCAACTGAAGTGTTGCAATTCCTGAGCAAAACAACAACCCCAGTCGAGGATCATGGCAGCCTGCGCCATGATTGCTGGCCCGCTTTTCCTCTACTATCTGACGCTTCTGGCGGAGGCCGACGTGGATGTATCGAGCAATCTGGCTGAACAGTTGACGCGCGCGATTCTCCGTGCACTCGCTAAGTGACGGCGCACTGCGAGCAGCGCCGCAATTGGATTCGCTCAGGCCTCGTAGCTGCTGGGCGGCATTCGAGGGGGGAAACACTTAAAATACAGTGGTTTGGGAGAATCTATGGACGTGTCACAGCGAAATCTCAGATAGTTCGGCGCACCGGTGACAGAATGTCCAAGGCGAAGGGGCGCGGACCTGTTGGCATTGAGCTACTTTCCTTTTAGGGCCAGCGATACACCTAGGGTGTGCGCTTTGTAGCGGACCGCCGCTTCGCTGCGGCGAAGCTCACGCGCGATGCGAGGTACGGGTGTGCGACCGGACAGTCGGCGGAGCCGTTTTTCGTGAGCAGGCGTCCAAGGGATTCTTGGTACCGTTTTCTTTCGGGGTGGCATCCAATAGCATCCTTTCGACAGACGACAAGATGCGAATTGTAGCCTATAAGACTGGTACATCGCTGTATCTCTTTGGAACAACAGAGGCTCGCAATCGTCGTGTGTGTGGTAGCGCACCGAGCGATCTCGCAACAGCGCATAGCGTTGAGCATCGCCACTGAGCAGGCCGGACAATGCAGTCCGGGCGTCGCAGCGGGGTGCGTGCGCCCCAGTGTCCCCAATTTGTCGAACGCTCGCTGTTCGATGCTCTCAAAAGGGAAATCTGAATGTTACGCAGCATTAAGGACCTGGAGAATTACGCCATTCGTGCGAGCGACGGGATTATTGGCCACGTGAAGGATGTCTATTTCGACGACGAAGCGTGGGTTGTCCGCTATTTAGTTGTCGAGACCGGCGCGTGGCTTTCGAGTCGAAGGGTGTTGATCTCGCCGATCGCGATCGGTCAGCCGAACTGGACAGAAAGGGTACTGCCCGTCTCGATCACGAGAGAGCAAGTGAAGCACAGCCCGGACATTGACACCGACAAACCGGTGTCGCGACAGCAGGAAATGCAGTATCTGGGGTACTACGAGTATCCCTACTATTGGCCGGGTGACGGGCTCTTTGGTCAAGGCGCCTACCCGGGCACGACGCTTGTCGGGTTAAGCAGCCGTAGCTCCGATACCGAATATCGAAAGGCGCAAGCGGAGGATGATCGCGCAGCGGTTCAAACGCAACGGCGCGAGGACGGCGATCCTCACCTGCGCAGTGCCAACGCGACCATGAAGTATCACATCGAAGCGACCGACGGGGGCGTCGGTCACGTACAGGGGCTGCTGGTCGATGAGGAAACCTGGGCCATTCGATACATGGTTGTGGACACGAGCAACTGGTGGATCGGTCACCAGGTGCTCATTGCTCCGCAGTGGATCCACGACCTGAGTTGGTTCGCCGCTACGGTCTCTGTCAATCTGACTCGACAGGCTGTCAAGGATGCGCCGCCGTACGACTCCGCGGTACCGCTGGATCGAAACCAGGAAATTGGCCTCCACAAACATTATAAGCGTACCGGCTATTGGGCGGATGAGGTAAAACTCGAGAATCCAGAATTTCGCGTCACTAGACCGGCCTCAGAAGGGTCTATTAAGAAAGCAAGCGACGTCGCGACGCAGGACGAACGATTTGGGCGTTGATCAAGCGCACGGTTTTTGACGCGGATTGCTGCGATCTCTTGTGCGATATTGGAGCAGCCCCTGATAACTGTCACGGGGCTTTCTACTCGCTTTTGATATCGCCCTGCGTATGCCTATCCGATCAGACAATCTTGCATGTTGACAAGCTAAACCTCGTAGCCCACCTGCATCAGACCGGCGACGAGCCAGTACCAGTTGAAAGTCCGCTCCACGGCCACGGCGACCAGCTCCGAGTCGGCTGGGCGTTGGGGGATGGCCAGGAGCATGGCGACGATCCTGCCTGGGACGCGGTCGAAGCCGGCGCGCTGTACGACTTGCTCGAGCGGAAGCTGATCCCGGAGTTTTATGCCCGGGACGAGAGCGGCACCCCCACCGCTTGGGTCAAGCGGATGCGGGAAAGCATGGCGCGATTGACGCCGCGCTTCTCAACCAACCGCACGGTGCGCGAATACACCGAGCAGCATTATCTTCCTGCTGCCGCGGCCTACCGTCAGCGTGTTGCCGATCAGGGCGCACTCGGGCGGCAAGTCGTCGATTGGCAGCATGCGGTGGATCAGAAGTGGGGCTCGTTGGGCTTTGGAGACGTGCGGGGCGACACCGATTCGGGCCAGCACGTGGTTGAGGACGAAATCTTTCTGAGTGATCTTGACCCGAATGCGGTGCGAGTTGAGCTGCATGCGGATGCAATCAACGGCGACGATCCGGTACCGGAAGAAATGAAGTGGCTGCGAACGCTACCGGACGCATCTCGCCGCTGCGTCTATCACGCAACGCTTCCCTCTGCACGTCCGGCGAGCGACTATACGGCGCGAGTGATTCCGCAGCGCTCCGGGGTTGCGGTTCCGTTGGAGTGCGCTCGAATCTTATGGCAACGGTGATGACTACGCCTCAGCGCGAGTTGCACGAGTATATCTCGGAGATTTCCGAGCGCGCTGACGTTCGGGCGGGATCGCCATTGCCTTTGGGAACCCAGGCAAGGGCAGGAGGGGTCAATTTCGCCCTGTTCAGCCGTCACGCGAGCCACGTTCGCCTGGAGTTGTTCGACCATCCTGAACACGCGCTACCCACCCGGGTCATCGATCTGGATTCAGCGCGCCACCGCACCGGCGACGTATGGCACGTTTGGGTGGCGGGAATCAATTCCGGTCAATTCTATGGGTACCGCGTGGATGGGCCATACGAGCCCAGCAAAGGCTGTCGCTTCAATGTCAACCGGCTTCTGCTCGATCCCTTCGCTACCGCGATTTCACGGCTGCCGCCGTGGGATTTTGTCTTGGCACGTGGATACGACTCATCGGTGCCGAACCCAGACTTGACTCTCTCGACGCTGGACAATGCCGGGGCGATGCCGAAATGCATATTGGTCAACGAGCCCTTCGATTGGGGTGAAGACCAGCCACCGCGGCATCCGTGGTCGAAGACCGTCATTTACGAAACGCATGTTCGTGGCTTCACCATTCATCCCAAGTCTGGCGTGGATCATCCGGGAACCTACCGCGGCTTGCTGGAAAAGCTTCCCTATCTCAAGAGCCTGGGGGTGACTGCTGTGGAACTAATGCCCGTGCAGGAATTCAATGAAAGTTCCGTCACGCGCAGCAATCCACAAACCGGCCAACCGCTCAAGAATTACTGGGGATACGATCCCGTGGTGTTCTGTGCGCCCAAAGGTTCCTACAGCAGTGCCGGAGGTATGGGTCAACAGAAGTTGGAGTTTAAGGAAATGGTCCGTGGCTTTCACCATGCCGGCATCGAAGTGATTCTGGACGTGGTGTTCAATCACACGGCAGAGGGAGACGAACTGGGGCCGACGCTCTGCTTCCGTGGGATCGATAATGCGATCTTCTACACCCTGGCGAGCGACAAATGGCACTACCAGGACTACACGGGCACAGGCAACACCGTCAACGCTAACCATCCCGTGGTGCGGGAGCACATCTTGGCCGCGCTCCGGTATTGGATGGTCGAGATGCATGTGGATGGATTCCGATTTGACTTGGCGTCGGTTCTTGGCCGGGATGGCACTGGCAAGCTGCTTGCCAATGCCCCGCTTCTCGAACGGATCGCGCAGGATCCGATCTTGAGAGACGTGAAAATCATCGCCGAGGCGTGGGACGCCGCCGGCGCCTATCAGGTGGGTAGCTTTTCGGAGCGGCGCTGGGCCGAGTGGAACGGCCGGTACCGAGATGATGTCCGGCGCTTTTGGCGCGGGGATGAGGGGATGCTGGGTTTGTTTGCCAGCCGCATCGGCGGCAGCGCCGACATTTATTCCAAGTCCGGCAAAGGTCCCGAGGGCAGTATCAACTTCGTCACCTGCCACGACGGCTTCACTCTGAATGACCTGGTGAGCTATCGCCACAAGCACAACGAAGCCAACGGAGAAGACAACCACGATGGGACCGACGCCAACTTCAGCCAGAACTGCGGCGCTGAAGGCGCGACGACCGATGCCGGGATCGAGACCTTGCGCAAGCGGCAGATCAAGAATTTCCTGATGACCCTGCTGATCTCGCGCGGCGTGCCGATGCTGCTCAGCGGGGACGAATTTCGTCGCACGCAAGGCGGCAACAACAACGCGTATTGCCAGGACAATGACACCAGTTGGCTTGACTGGACCCATCTTGAACAGCATCAGGAGATCTACCGGTTTGCCTGCGGCATGATTGGCTTTCGCTCCGCGCATCCGGTACTGAGCAAGGAACAATTCTATACGGACACGCAGATCCGGTGGCTCAACCCGGCAGGCGGATTGCCGGACTGGTTTGACCCGAAGGAAAAGCGCCTCGCCTGCTTGATCCAGGAGAACGAACACGCTGCGCTGTTGCTGATGTTCAACGCTGGCGCGAATGATACCGACTTTAGTTTACCCCCACCGCCGAAGGGGTCGCGCTGGCATCTGGCGGTCGATACGTCTCGATCGGCACCCCAAGACTTGTTCGCCGCGGGGACGGAGGCGCTTGTGGATCATTCAAAGCCTTATCGCGTACAAGAGCGCTGCAGCGCGATATTTCTGGCACGGAAGCAGGGATCTCTATCAGGGGAAAGCTCAGAATGAGCCAAACAGCCTCCAGAAGACTTCTCCGGCCAGCCTCCCGGGCCCGTCAGATGGCTAATGGATGAGGAAAGCCACGGCATTCGCCTGCGTGTTTGTCGATGTCGGTGGTGTCCTGCTCACCGACGGGTGGGATCATCATGCCCGCAAACGGGCGGCGAGGACTTTCAACTTGAAGTGGGCCGAGATGGAGGAGCGGCATGTCCTGACGTTCGAAACCTACGAACAGGGAAAGCTCACGCTGGAAGAGTACCTGGGCCAGGTGGTCTTCTATCAAAGGCGAACTCAACGCGTATCGGATTCGCAAGTTCAGGCTGGACAGAGCGTCGGGACGGTCGCCAATTGGAGCGCGAGCGTGATCGTGGCCTTGTCGTTTCTGACGCCCAGGAAAATTCTGGGTAAATCCGCCACGTTCTGGTGGTACAAGGCGGTCATCCATGCAAGCTGCTAAGCCAGGCATCCTGACGATTAATGGCGGCTCGTCGAGCATCAAGTTCGCGCTGTATCAGACAGGAGAACCGCTGGAGCGAAGGCTTCATGGAAATATGGACCGCATCGGCCTGAGTGGGACGACGCTCACATTCAATGACTCGACCCGGAATCCGCCGACTAGCGGCAGCCTCGCCGTCCCCGATCACCCATCGGCGGCGAACATCCTGATCGACTGGCTCAAAAAGCAGTCTGCATTCGAAGCGGTCCGAGCGGTGGGTCACCGCGTGGTCCATGGTATGCAACACGCCGAACCTGCGCCTGTCACCCCGGAGTTGTTGGATGAGCTGCATCGCATCACGGCTTACGACCCGGATCATCTGCCGCGCGAGATTGAGTTGATCGAAGCGTTCCGGCTGCGGCATCCGAAACTGCCCCAGGTGGTCTGCTTTGACACGACATTTCACCGCAGCATGCCGCGTGTTGCGAAGCTGCTTCCCATCCCGCGGCGCTACGAGGCAAAGGGCGTTCACCGCTATGGCTTCCACGGCTTGTCCTATGCCTATCTGATGGAAGAGCTCGCACATCTCGGCGATCCCGCGGCAACGACGGGCCGTGTGATCCTCGCGCATCTCGGCAACGGCGCGAGCATGGCCGCCGTGCGCGACGGCAAAAGCATCGACACCAGCATGGGTTTCACGCCGGCCTCCGGATTGCCCATGAGCACCCGCTCCGGCGATCTGGATCCGGGACTGGTCAGCTTCCTCGCGCGCACCGAGCAAATGACCGCGATTCAATTCGACCAAATGGCGAACCACGAGTCCGGGCTGCTCGGCGTGTCGGAGATCAGTTCCGACGTGCGCGACCTGCTCGCGCAGGAGGCCACTGACGTGCGGGCGGCGGAAGCTGTGGCGCTGTTTTGCTATCAGGCGAAGAAGTGGATTGGCGCCTTCGCCGCAGCACTTGGTGGGGTTGACACACTGGTGTTCGCGGGTGGCATCGGTGAAAACGCGCCGCTCATCCGCGAGCGGATCTGCGACGGACTCGGCTTTCTCGGCATCGAACTCGATCCGCAGCGCAATGCGAAGAACGCACCGCTGATTTCCCCGGATGTCGGTCGCGTCAAGCTGCGGGTTATCCGCACCGACGAGCAACTCATGATCGCGAGGTCCGTGGCCCGCGTGCTCAATCTGGGCTCAGCTCGTAAAACCTAAGCCTTGGATGGCTCGCTCAGCGTCTCCGCGCAGACGCCCCCGACGAGTTCTGGTCAGTGACGATCAACGGCTCAGCAATTGGAGATAGTATGAGCGACGACATGATGCAGCCGGATGTGAGCGATCGTTGTGCGCACATTGGTAATGCTAGGCACTCTCGCCGATCTGCTTTCGGGAATTCTGCGCTTGCACCACCGGTCAGGTGCAATGGACGTCGCATGGCGGCCGCTATGTCCGCAGGGATCATGCCGGTCTGCTTCACGAGGCGGAGTTTGCCTCTTCGATGCTTGGCAGGCCCCTGCGGATGGACCGTAGACTCCAGTCTGACGTCCGCACAAAATCCAGCATCGCCCCACGAATTTGAACACTAGCGTAGGCTTCGAAGGATCCAGCTGTATCGAGCCTGTGCCCACGGATGGCCTCAAGCAGTCCGACCATACCGGCTTGGATCAGGTCCTCGACATTGACGTAATTACGCCGTCGGAACAGGTGATAAGCGATGCGCCTCACGAGGCCGGAGTGCTCTCGAAGTAAAGTCTCGTGCCGGGCGGCCAACTTCCTGGATTCAGCCGTCACAGTCGCATTGATCTCTATTGCTCTAGTGGCCATGATGGCAGCAATCGTGCGGCGGCGGACCGCCAAGACGTCGTTGAGGCTCTCGGGCGAGCCCGCCTCGATGCGATCACAGCCGAGCTGGTCTGCAATCCTGCGCAGCGCCTGCAATGAGTCGGGGTCGCGATCCACAATCCGCGTCAGGTCGTTTGACATTTGCTGCATCACTATCATAGCTCCCCTGCGAGTTCCTCCGGCCTGCCGGTAGCGCGCATTGATCAGGCGGCGAAGGCCGTGTCTGTTGGACCGCGCTCCAGTAACCGACCGAATTCCATGGCCGGCACAGGCCGGCTGAAATAGTACCCTTGACCCTGGGGACAGCCGTGCTGCTGAAGGATTGCAAGTTGTTCCATTGTTTCCACACCTTCGGCCACAACCTGCATATGCAGATTTTTCCCCATACCGATCACGGCGGTGGCGATACCGGCATCATCCGCATCCGTGGTAAGGTCGCGCACGAAAGACTGATCGATCTTTAGGGCGTCGATCGGAAAGCGCTTCAAATAGCTCAAGCTCGAATAGCCGGTGCCAAAGTCATCCAGTGCAAGTAGTACGCCGATTTCCTTTAATTCCTTGAGCACGTCCGCAGTGGATCTCGAATCCTGCAACAAAAACGTTTCGGTCAGCTCGAGTTCCAGATAGTGCGGCTCCAAGCCCGTCTCCGTCAGGATTTCGCGTACGCCTGACGCGAAACCCGGGACGCGTAACTCCACCGAGGAGATGTTTATCGCGATGCACATCAGCGGCAGACCCGCTACCAGCCAGGTGTGGGCTTGGCGGCAGGCTTCGCGTAGTACCCAGCGGCCGATTGGTACAATGAGGCCGCATTCCTCCGCGATAGCGATGAATTGCGCCGGGGGCACGAGCCCGCGTTGCGGGTGATGCCACCGAATGAGCGCCTCGACGCCTATGATTGCGCCGGTCGCCAGATTAATTTTGGGCTGGTAATGCAACAACAACCGCTGCCGCTCGATCGCATGGCGCAAATCGCCCTCAGTCGACTGCCGCTCGATGCCGCGTTCGTTCATATCCCACTTGAAGAATTGATAATTGTCGCGCCCAC
>OBLU010000458.1_pt1 | contig 38659 bp, 29 predicted proteins | sample 1518681 | NCBI WGS metagenome assembly OBLU01 (sample SAMEA3539304, study PRJEB22396) | soil metagenome | biome: tundra; feature: field; material: soil | place: USA | collected 2010-05 | depth 0.15 m
ATCCGGGCAGCACGCTCTCCGCGATGGACTTCGAGGGCATCGGCCGCATCTCGGCGAACACCACGCTGACTGCGTGCGCGGCTGGACTGACGGCGATGTTCGCGGCGTACATCCTGAACAAGACGTGGGACGTCAGCTTCACGGTCAACGGATTCCTGGCGGGGCTGGTTGCGATTACGTGCCCGTGCTACTGGGTCAGTCCGACAGGGTCGATTATTCTTGGCGGCATTGCCGGAGTGATCGTGGTCGCTGGAGTTGAGTTGCTGGAATGGCTCCGCATCGACGATCCCATCGGCGCGGTTCCGGTGCACGGCATCTGCGGGATCTGGGGCACGTGGTCGCTGGGGCTGTTCGCGGTGGGCAAGTATGGAGCTACCGGCCCGACGGGTCCGGACAACAGCGCGGCGCTCACCGGGCTCTTCTACGGCGGCGGGCTCACGTTGTTCAAGGCGCAGTTCATCGGCAGCACCATCATTACGCTGGCCACCTTCGGCGTGTCGCTGGCGCTGATGTATGCGGTCAATGCGATGGGCGTACTGCGTGTCTCCAAGGAAGGCGAACTGCACGGGCTCGACCTGCACGAGCACGGCATCTCCGCTTACCCCGAGTACGTCATCACTGCGCTCGGCTCGCCGTCCGGGGTGCTGGTCGAGAAATAGGTTGCCGTGGAGATGGCGGCACCATCCGTCGCCATCTCCGCCGGCCTGCCCTGTCCCGAGATGAATTCGATTTTCGCGATGCAGCTAACCGAGAGAGATTAAGGAGCGTCACCATGACGAAATTAGAAGCGATCATCCGGCCGAACCGGTTTGACCAGGTGAAAGAAGCGCTGGCAACACTCGGCGTCGAAGGCATGACGGTGTCGGAGGTCCGCGGCCACGGCCGGCAGAAGGGCCAGACGGAAAACTATCGCGGCCGCGAGTACGACATCAGCCTGCTGCCCAAACTGAAGATGGAGATTGTGCTCACCGACGACCGGGTCGAGCCGGTCATCGACGCCATCGTCAAGAGCGCGTTCACCGGCGAGATCGGCGACGGCAAAATCTTTTTGTACAAGGCCGAGGACGCGATTCGCATTCGCAATCAGCAGCGCGGGGACATCGCGCTCTAAACCGCTTTCGGTTTTCTTGATGTGAGAGCGCTTTCGCGAATCGGGTCGTTTGGGGCGGCCTGGCTAAAGTGTTCCTCCGCGTGCAGCAAGGTGGATCTGCCAACGCCTTGCTGCACTTTTCTTTTGATCGGGCACGAGCACTGTCTGCCGCAAAAGATATGCGCGCCGCAGAGGCAACGCAACTGGCCAGCGTTTTCAATACGGCGCGTTGTGATCCGGCGGATAGTCTTCGCCAAACTTGTTCTTGTGGTGTTCCATGGGGTCGGGCGCGGCCTGCAGCGCGAGTTCGCCCAGGCGCACCGGAGCCGCTCCCACCTGGACGATCCTCTCCGTTTCAGCCGGGTTCGCCGACTGCGCGGCCTCGCTCCATACATGCAGCCGGTAGTTTCCCGGCGGCACATTCTGGATGGATACGTCTCCGCTCGCGCTCGACACGCTGTAGTACGGAGTGCTCAGCGCCATCACGACCGCGCCCATCCCCGGATGAATATTGCAGAAGATGTAGGAGATGCCTTCGCGGTCGAAGCGCACGCCGCGGCTGGTGCCGGACTCATACAGCCCCAGGTCGAAGCGCTTGCCGTTGAACAGCGAAAAGACATTGTGGAAGAACGGGTCCTGGTTGGGGAACTCGACGACGCTGCCGGTCGGCACTACCAGCAGATGCGGCGTGAACATCTTGTTCTTCTGCACGAGGCGAAAGGGGCCGGGATGTCCGGTCGCGGCGGGACGCTTGTCCGGTTGCTGCGGCGTCAGCCACACCACGACCTCCGCGGCGTTGGGGTCGGCCTTGGGTTTTGCCGAGGCCATCTTCTGCTGGATGTGCACATGCGCGGTGACGTCCACACCCTGAGCGTGGACGCGCACCGCCGCCAGCATCATCAACCCTGCGCATCCGACGATCCGCCAACGCCGCGTAGCTTGCAAAGACGCCTCCCTAAAATTGATATCCCGCCGAAAGGGTGAACACATCCAGCGTGCTTCCCGGCCCTGCAATGGGCCAGCTCCAGATTCTGCGATACTCCGGCGAGAGGATGATGTAGGTCTTCGGCCGGAAGATCAGGTTGGCCACGAACATCCGATTGCGCGCGCGCAACTGGGTCGCGCTCGCCGTCGGCGACTGCACCACCGCGTGGAAGTCCCGCGCGAATCCGTCGTCCAGACCGATGCTGAAGTTCGCGTCCAGGGTCTCGCTGAAGCGCGTCTTCCACTGCGTCCATCCGCCGATCGCGTTGAGTCCGTGCAGCGCGCTCTCGCCCGTCACCGGATCGGTTCCGGTCACGACGTCCTTATACACGCCGCCGCCCAATCCTCCCAGCGCGCGTCCGCGATAGCCCTCGCCGCTCAACTCGAAGTGCGTGCTCAGCGGCAGGCGGAAGTCCAGCGTGGTAGCCCACGAGTCCAAGTGCTCGGTGCCGGTGTAGCCCTGGTATCCCGGATACGCCTGGCGGCTCGAGTATCCGCCTACGCCGATCTGCAGGCCGTGGTCGCCGGGCGCGACATAGGAGACGCGCGACTCATAGGAGGGCTGCTCCTCCAACTCGGCGGGACTCGAGGTGCGGAACAACTGATTGCCGTTGTAGCCGGCGGCGGGCGAGTCCCAGAGGCCGAACTCGAACTGCATGCGGCGGCCTTGTTCCAGCGGGAAGCGATGGGTGTAGCGCAGTTGCGGCGCCCACGTCCACAGGTTGCCCGCGCCGGCGAGCGACGGCTCCGCCACCGTCGCGTACGAGTCCGGCGACAGCGGCGCAATCAGCGGCGCCACCAGGCCTACCTGCAGCGAGTTCTTGTCCCAGTCGAAATCGATGCTGCCCGTGCGCATGCGAACCGTGCCCGCGGACGTTCCGTAGCTGGTGTACGACACGCTCGAAAAGAAGTCGAGGTTCACATTCGCCGAGGTGTGCGCGCCGCCGATGCGCGGCCCGTCGCCCTGCACGCCGAGGATGGTCTGGCGAAGGCTCGCGCCCATGTTGCCGCTGCCGGAGGTCGAGGTAGGGCGCAGCGCGAACGCAGGCAAGTCGGTATTGTCGGTCACGCCTCGATTCAGATACGCGTTGAACAGAATCAACCCGGTCAGTCGCACGGGATACTTCGAGCCGCTCTCCACTTTGGTCTGGTCATGCAGCTTGACCGCGGCCTCGATGGTCTGCTGCCGCTCCTCGATCGCCGTGATGCGTGCGTCAGGATTCGCCGCGGGCTCATTGGAAGGCGGCGGCGTGGCCGTCGTCTCGGTCGCCGGTCCCGCCAACTCCTGGCGCAGCTCTATTAACTGCTGCTGCAACTCCTGCATCTGCCGCTGCGACTGCTCGATCTGGCGCTCGGTCGCCTCCAGCGCGGAAGAGATCGCCTCGATTTTCTCGGCCAGCTGCGCGGTCTTCTGCGCGTCCGCGCCCGCGGTGGCGGCCGTTTGCGCATGCGCAGCGCCAACCGGCGCGGCAGCCCACAGCAGACAACCCAGCACTGCTTGGACCCAAGTTCTCATACGTCCCCTCTTCCAGCCGGCCGGCAGAGGCAGGCGCCCCAGCGACGGCTGCGCCCTAGCTCATCTGCAGGGCCTTTCTCTCCGCGGCGGCCGCCAGCGCCTGCAGCGCGGCCTTGGGCAGAGTGATGACAAATACGCTGTCGTGTTGCAACGATTCCTTCAGTTCGATGCGGCCGCCGTGTTCCTGCGCAATCTGTTGGGCCAATGTGAGCCCCAGGCCCACGCCGCTTTCCTTGCCTTCGCTGACGAAGGGCAGGAACATGGTCTGGCGGATGGACTCGGATACGCCCGGTCCGTTGTCGGCGACTTCGATGCGGAAGTTGTCTTGATCTTCGACCAAGTCCACCGTCACCAGCGGAGCGTCCTTGCCGCGCCGCGCTGCCTGGCACGCATTCAGCAGCAGGTTGTAGACCGCGCGCCCAAGCTTTTTCGCGTCGACGCACGCCTCGACCGACGGGAGGCCGCCCACCACAATGTGCACATCGCGCGCCGCCGGATGCGAGCGCACCATGCTGACCGCGGGTTGAATCACGCTGTCGAGCGCGGTTCGCGACGGCTGTAGGGCGCGTCCGGTCTGGGTAAACAGCAGCAGCGAATCGAGCAGGTCGGTCATCCCCTGCACCGCGGCGCGCACTTCGAGGAACAACTCTTCGCGCTCGGCCTGGGGCAGCGCTTCGCTGCTCATGAACTCCGCGTTGGCGTACATGGCGGAGAGATAGTGGCGCAGGTCATGCGAGATGGAGCTGGCCATGCGGCCGATGGTCGCGAGCCGCTCCGAAGCCAGCAGATCGCTCTGGGTGCGTTGCAGCTCGACGCGCATGCGTTCAAACGCGCGGCTCAGCTCGCGAATCTCTTCCACGCCTTCTTCGCTGAGCCGGTAGTCGAAGTCGCCTCGCGCCAGTGCGCGCGTGCCTTCCACCAGCGCTTCAATCGGCTGCGTGAGCGTGCGCGAGATCGACACCAGCATCGCCGCGCCCGCCAGCAGCGCCACCAGCACCAGGGTCAGCACCCAGCGGTTGACGCGGTTCACCAGCTCGGTGGCCTGCGCATACGACTTCAGCACCACCAACTGCGGCGCGGGCGGCTGTCCTATCTCCGGCTGCTGCGAGCCCAGCGGCACCGACGCGGCCAGGTAATCCTCTTTGCCCAACTGAATATTGCGGCTCGCGGCAGACGCGTGCAGGAGCTCGCCAGCCTGGCTCACGAGCTGCTGCTGCAACTCCGGCCGCAGCGTGCTTGCCACTACATCGGTGCCGACGGCAAAGGTCACGTCGGCGGCTGCCGCTTCGCTGACCTGGCGCGCGACGCCTTCGTCCACCGCGTAGCCGACCGCGACAAAGCCCAGCCCGCTGCCGCCCTCGCGATCGCCGAAGAGCAGCGGCTGAATCGACACCTCATACAGACGCCGATCCAGCGCGAGCAGCGCAGGCTGCTCCGGCCGCCGCAGGCTCTCCAGCCCTTGTTCCACCACGCCGCGGTCCAGCGCGGGACCCTTGTTGTACGCCGCCACCAGCTTGCCGTTGCGGTCCAGCAGCGCGAAGAAGTCGCTGCCGCTGACCTGCCAGAATTCCACGCCTCCATCCGCGATGGTGCGGCTGTCCGCGGTCATCAGCGCCTTCAGCGTGGGCAGGTCGGCCAGCAGAGCCGACTCGCGCATCAGCAGCTCGCGCCGCTGCTGCGCCAGGTTCGCGTAGGTCTGCACGGAGTGCTGCAGGTCCGACGCCAGGCTCGCGCGCACCTGCTGCTTCACGATGGTGCGCAGGATCAGCAGGCTTACCGGCGTGATGCCAAAGCACAGCAGCAGCAGCGGAATCAGCAGCGTGGTCCGCATTCGCAGCCGTTGCATCAGACGTGTCGTGCGTTCTGCCATCGCCTCAACTTCCGCCGACGAACTTATACCCGATCCCGTGCATGGTGCGGAAGTGGACCGGCCGCGCCGGATCGGCCTCGAGCTTCTGCCGCAGCTTCATCACCTGGTTGTCTACCGTGCGGGTGGTCGGATACGCGGTGTAGCCCCACACCTCGTTCAGCAGCTCCTCGCGCGTAATCACGCGCTCGGCGTGGTCCAGGAAATACCGCAGCAGCTTGATTTCGTTCGCCGTCAGAATCACCGGCGCGCCATCCTTCGAGAACTCCATCGCGGAAAAGTCCGCGACCACGTTGCCGAAGACCGTGTGGCTGGCGGGAGCTGCCGTCGTCTTTTGCATGCGGCGGATGGCGGCCTGCACCCGCGCCATCAGCTCGCGCGGACTGAAGGGCTTGGTCACGTAATCGTCCGCGCCGAGTTCCAGCAGCAGCACCTTGTCGGCGACCTCGGACACCGCGCTCAGCACCACCACCGGCGTATTCGGCGACCACGACTTGATGCCCTTGCACACTTCGCGCCCGGGCATCCCCGGCAGCATCAGGTCCAGCACCACGCCCGCCGGCCGCAACGTTTTGCAGGTGGCCAGGCCTTCGGCACCGTCCGCCGCGACGTGAACCGTATATCCTTCCGTCGTGAACTGGCGGTGCAGTGCCCTCTGGATTCGAGGGTCGTCTTCTACTACAAGTATTGTGCTCATGCGTGCGTGCCTCCGGGCCCGAGTAGCTGCTGCGAACAGCCCTCTTCCAGTCCGGGCGGATGCCCGTTGCCGGTCGGCCTTCCTCAGTCTCTCAGCTTAATCCCGCGACGCACCGCTGCATACGAAGAAATGACAGGCTGGTTACAATCTCCTGACATTCTCCCGTTTGCCCCCCCAACTCAGACCGCCCCCACACCGCGAATCACGGCCGCCACGGTCCGCAGCAGGATCGCTCCATCGAGCACAAGATTCTGGTGGTGGATGTAGTGCAGGTCGTACTGCACGTTCTCGTGGATGGGAAATGCGCGCGCGGGACTGATCTGCCACAGCCCCGTGATTCCGGGCTTGACCGCGAGCCTGCGGCGCTGGAACGCCGTGTAGTCCTCGACGATGAAGGGCATCTCCGGCCGCGGCCCCACCAGGCTCATCTCTCCGCGCAGCACATTGATCAGTTGCGGCAGCTCGTCGACGCTCACTCTCCGGATCAAGCGCCCCACGCGCGTCAGCCGCGCGTCCTCGCTGCTGGTGGGGGAAGGCGCGTAGTTGGGCGCGTCGGCGTGCATGCTGCGGAACTTCCACAGCAGAAACTCCTCGCCATGCTTGCCCACGCGGCGTTGCCGGAAAAAGGCCGGCCCCGGCGAGTCCAGGCAGATCAGCAGCGCGACCAGCAGAAACAACGGCGCGAGGAGAAACAGCAGAGCCAGTGATCCGGCCACATCGCATGCACGCTTGGCCAACGCGGAGTTTCGTCGAGACGCGGCGACCGGCAGCGAGCTCGCGACCAGCTCCGCATTCAGCCGCAGCCAGCCCTCGCGACGCAGCAGCGTATCGCGCAGCAGCCACAGGCCGTGGTCGCGGCGCCCGTTGCCCGTCGGATCGGCTGCGGGCGCGACGCCCCAACTCTCTGCCGCGCGGGTGTCGGCTTCCGCTGCATCGCCCGCATTGCTCCACACCAAAAACAGCGCCGCTCGCGAGTCTTCGGGCTCGGCAGGCAACTCAGATTCTGCATCCGCGGTGGAAGATGCGCGCGCCTTCGCCAAAGACGAAGAGGTGGAACGCACAGTTGGATTCATTGGGAGGTGCTCCTCTTTGCACTCAAGGTTGGCCGTACACTGCGCGGCCTCAATGCGGTACTTCGCCCGGCTGCTCCGTGCCGCCGGACGGGTTGTCGCGCACGCCGTAACTGCGCAGGCCCGCAACTTGCAGCGTGGCCTGCAGCAGAAACAGCGGAACATTCAGCAGATAGCGCCGCCACAGTCGTGCGGGCTCCTGCAACAGACGGTGCAGCCACTGCAGGCCTGCGCGTTTCACCCACTGCGGGCTGTCGCGGATCGCGCCCGTGTGATAGAGAAACGCCGCGCCCACGCCGACCATCAGCCTGGTCTCCAGCAGCGGAAGATAGCGGCGCATGAAGCGGTCCTGCTTGGGCGTGCTCAAGCCCACCCACACAATGTCCGGCTGCAGCGAGTGGATCTGCGCCGCCAGTGCCGCCTCTTCCTCGGGCGTCATCGGGCGGAAGGGAGGCGCATACGTGCCCACGATCGAAGCCTGCGGGAAGCGGCGCAGCAGTTCGTCGCGCAAGCGCTCGGGCGTCCCCGGCTCTCCGCCGCAGAGAAAGTGGCGGTAGTGTCGCAGCTCCGGCCGGCCAATCATCTCCAGCATGAGGTCCGGTCCGAACACGCGCTGCATACTCGCGAGCCCCTGCCGATGGCCCATCCACACGGTCGGCATTCCGTCCGGCAGCACCAGCAGCGCGTGCGCAAGGATCGCGCGCAGATCGGGGTGGCGGCGCGCCTCCATGATGCCGTGCACTCCGGCCAGGCACACATACCCTTTGCGGCCTGTGTCGATGGCGAGGCACATGCGCGCGACGGCGGATTCCATGTCGACCGCGTGGACCGCGATGCCGAGAACGTTGGCTACCCCGCCCGTGTCGTGCATAGGAGACTGTGTCATGGTGTTTGATTTCCAGAAGGTTCGAATAGCTAGAACGAGGGTGCTGAAAAGTCGATGCAGGGCAACAGCGACCTCAGGGGCTAAAGCCCCGCTGATTATGCGACGTTCACGGCACGGATAAATCCGTGCCCTTAAGCAAAACGGAGTTTCTCAGCATCCGCTTCAGACTCGCGGTCACGGCGTTCATAAACGGAGCTGCGCATTGATCGCATTCAGCCGCACGGTCACGGCGTTCATAAACGGAGCTGCGCATTGATCGCATTCAGCCGCACGGCCACGGCGTTCAGAAATGGGGCTACACACTGATCGCGACTCCGGCACAAACGCGCTCGTAGATTCCCATCAGCAGCCGGTAGTTGATCGCGTCGGTATAGCGCTCCTCGTAGAAGCTGCGGCAGCGCTGGCGCATCTGGCGATAGGCGGGGCTGTCGACACTCAGCGACGACGCCTTGGCCGCCAGGTCCGCCGCGTCACCCGGTGCATAGCGCAGCCCGGTCTGGCCGGTCTTCACCAACTCCGCGATCGGTTCCACATCCGCCGCCAGAACCGGAGTTCCGCGCGAGAATGCCTCCACCACGGTGAGTCCGAACGCCTCGTGACACTCCGAGGCGCAGATCACGAACCTTGCGTCGGCCATAGCTGCGTGAACCTCCGGCACATCCTGGTGGCCGACGTACTGCACTTCCGGCAGGCGCATGGCGACGGCGCGCACCTCGTCGGCCAGCGGACCATCGCCCATGACCTTCAGCGGCACGCTGACGTGGTGCTCGGTCCAGGCCTTCAGCACCGTGCGAATCCCTTTCTCCGGCGTCAGCCTGCCGGCAAACAGCGCGTAGCCTCCGCGCCCGCGACCGGCCTCGCCCGTGTCGCGAACGAAGTTCGGCTTGACCACGATGCGCGAAGCGTCGAGTCCGCCCTGGATCAGGAGCGACCGCTGGAACTCCGACAACGCGATGAAGAGGGAGACGCCGTCCCAGGTGTGCGCCAGCCGATGGTAGGAGAACGCGGTCGAGACCAACGCGGACCCGACGCGGCTCCTTGCATAGCAGGCATGAGCCATCCCACCCAGCGGAAACGCCTTGCCCACGCAGTCGTGGCAGATCCTGCCGTCGCGATAGAGCACTCCGTTGCAGCACACCATGCGGAAGTTATGCAGCGTCAGCACCACCGGAACGCCCGCCGCGCGCGCCACCCCGATCATCGAAGGCGACAACAGGGGAAACCAGTTGTGGAGGTGCACCACATCCGGCTTGAAGGTGCGGAGCAACTCCGCCATCCTGCGATTGGACGAGGAGGAGTGGAACAGCGAACCGGCGGCTGCGATCTTCACCAGCGTGCCGTCGATGGCCTGGTTGTCGGCCTCGAGCAGCGCGATCTGATGTCCCGCGCTGCGCAGCATCTCCACCTCGGAGCGCATCACGGAGTCCTCGCCGCCGGCGTACTTGTATCGATTGTGAGCGACCAGGATGCGCATCATGAACTTCGAACCGTGCGGCCGGGCGGCTTGGGCGAACCCGCGGGCGATGGGGCGAAGTAGTAACCGCGCAGCAGCTTTTCCGACCAGCGCATGACGCCGGCAATCAGCTGCAATCCGGCAAACACGGCGCGGCGCAGATATGGCGATCGGATGCGCGCCGACAGCGGCGAAACCGCCAGCATCACTCCGCGCTTTTCCGCTGCCTGCAGCAGTTCCATGCGGCAGGACTTGCTGGCAGGGTGAACCCGGAAGTCCGCGAGCACCCGGGGGATGTGCCGGATGCGATAGCCGGCGTTGGCGAGGCGCAGAAAGAATTCGTAATCCATGGCGTAGTGCAGGTCCGGCCGCAGCCGGTTTCCGTCCTCAAAGATTCGGCGGCGGAGAAACGTCGCAGGCGTTGGGATATACAGGACGTGGTGGTAGAGCAGAATGAAGCGATTGAATTCGATCTCGCGGCGCACCTTTTCGACCGCGCCCTCCTCGTTCATCAGCGCGAAGTCTCCATACACCACATCCACCTCGGGATGCTCGGCGAAGAGTTGCGCGACGTGATCGAAGCAGCCCGGACGGTAGCGGTCGTCGGAGTTCAGCCATCCGATGATGTCGCCCGAGGCCAGCAGAAATCCCCGGTTCAGCGCGTCGCTCTGGCCGCTGTCCGCCTCGGACCGCCAGCAGACGTGCTTCCACTCCGGCTTGCCATCGAGACTGCGCAACAGCGCGACGGTGTGGTCGCTCGAATCGCCGTCCAGAACGAGATGCTCCACGTCCGGATGGTGCTGCAGCCGCACGCTCTCCAGCGCCTCGCCGAGGAAGCGGCCCTGGTTCAGAGACGGAGTGACGATCGAGAATCGCATCATGCCTCCGGTGCCTCCGCGGCTGCGCGCCGGGCCACGCAGACGGAGAGCGCCGCCAGCAGCCACAGCGGAAACGAGAGCCCGAACGAGACGGTGTCCGTCAGCCCGCGCACCAGCGCAAAGATCAGCAAGCTCAGCGAGAGCGTGCGCAGCTCGCTGCTCCCCGCGCGCCTCACCTGCCGGTAGAACGACGCGTAGACGCAAGCCGCAATCGCGAGGCCCGCGGCGCCGTACTCGAAGAACTGCTGCAGCGCCTCGTTGTGCGCATGCACCGCCGCGAAGCTGCCAAATGCGGGGATCAGAGCTTTGAACGAATAGATTCCGTGCCCGAACCACGGCCGCTCCAGGCTCATCGAGAGCGCCGCCGCCCACAGCACCGTCCGGCCGGTCAACGTCTCCCCCTGGTCGCCGGAACCCGTGCTGTTGTACGCGTCGAGGTACGCGGTCAGCAGTCCCCAGAAGCTCGCGACCACCACCAGCGCAACTGCGGCCAGCCGCATCTTCGCCTTGCGCGTCATCTCGCGGTGCTGCATCAGCCACCAGCACTCCGCGACCACGAACGCGATGATCGCGGTCTTGCTCAGCGTTCGCAGCAGCGTGACCGCGAGCGCGATTCCGAGCCCCTTCCACAGCGAGCCGCGACGCGCCAGATACTGCGCCATCAGCGTCGCCAGTCCAATCTCGAGGCCCAGGGTGTTGGGATGCAGAAACGCATCGTTGCCCAGCCGCAGATCGTCGGTTGCGGGCGAGCACCATCCGACCACAGCCAGCGCCACTGCGCCCCACACTGCGCCCTGCATCAGCGCTTCCGTCATTCGCTCCGCATCGCCGCGCCGAAGCAGCAGCAGCACCAGCGCCACATCCGCAGCCATGCCCGACCAGTAGGCCAGTGCAGCCGCGGGCGATTGCGCCGCGCTCCACAACACGCTCGCCAGCGAGAGGGCCAGCATCGCCGCGATCCATCGCAATGGCCGGGTCGCCACCGGCAGGCAGGCAGCAGCCTCCGACGAGTACAGCACCGCGCCATAGGCCAGCGCGAGGCCGATGGCGATCGTCATTACCGAGCCCGTCACCGGTTCCTGCTGGAAGAACAGAAACGTGAGCCCCGCGCGAAACACAAAGAAGAAGCCCGCGACTCCCGGGAACAGCAGGGCCCGGTCTGCGCGCGCCAGCGGCAGCGGAAGGCTTGCCGTGCCCATCAGCCAGCCTCCCCTACGGCCACCTGCGCCGGTTCAATCCGCGCGACGGCGTCGCCTTGCAGCGCCCGTTGGAGCGGCAGGTACAACAGGCAGGTGATCGGCCCCGCAATCATGCGCGCCCACGCCGTTCCCAAGATGCCGAACCGCGGTGTCAGCACCAGCATCAGCGTCAGCATCGCCGCGCCCGCAGCCAGGTTCAGCGCCGTCACCAGCCGCACCCGGCCCAGCGCGAGCAGCGCGTAATGCGCGGTCACGTTCAGCGCGAACATCCCAAACCCGCAGGCGAGAATCGTCAGCACCGGCCACGACTCCCTCGCGAATTCTGCTCCCACCCACGCTGCAAGAATCGGCCGGCTCGGCAGCGCCATCGGCAAGGCGAGCGTCAGGGCCAGCAGCAGATTGGTGCGGAAGGCATGCCACACCGTGCGCCGCAAATCGGCCGGCGTCTCTGCCTCGCTCCTCGAACTCAGGTGCGGAAACAGCACATGGAATCCCGCCGCTACCACGCCGTGAATCGACTGCGCCGCCTGCACGCACAGCCCGTAGCTCGCCACCGCCGGCGCTCCCAGGAACACTCCGATCACCAGGCGGTCTACCTGCCCGAGCACCGTGGCCGAGAGCGCCTGCACCCAACTGAACGCGCCGAAGCCGGCGATCATCTTCAGCGTTGCGCGATGCAGCGACGGCAGCAGCACCAGCCTCCCCAGCACGAGGCGCATCGCCAGGCCCTGCGTCGCCGCCGCGCACACCGCCATCGCGAGCGTCGCACCCAGAATCTCCACCACGCCGAATCCGCGCGCGACCAGCGCCACCGCGGCCACCAGCGTCGCGATGCGGAAGCCCATCGCAATCCGCACCGGCATGCTGTACCACTCGAAGGCGCGCATCGCATTCGCAAAGACTCCGTCGATGGAGCGCGCGATCAGCAGCAGGCTGCCGATGCGAAGTGCCTGCGTGCAGGCCACGCGCAGTCCCGCGTCCGAGTGCACCACGTGGGCCGCCGCGTACGGAGACATCGCCCACAACGCCGCTGCTAACAGCCCGCTCAGCGTCAGGTTGATAGCGAGCATTCCGCGCACCACGCGTGCCACGCCTTCCAGGTCGTTTCGCCCGCGGTACATCGCAACATATTTCACTGCCGCATCGCCGAATCCGGACGACAGCACATTGCCGCTGTTCACCGCCGCGCTGGCGAGCAGCCATACGCCGAACTGCGCCGCTCCCAGGTGGCGTAGCAGATACGGCGCGGTGAGCAGCAGTCCCAGTGGCTGCGACACATACTCCGCGATTCCGAAGGCGCCGTTCCACAGCGTGCGTCGCCGTTGCGCGTGCGCTTTCATCGGCCGCCTCCCAGCAGGCCCGGCAGGGAGTTCCTCGCCGCGGCCGCCATCTCGCGCGCCAGCACGCGCCGCATGTCCGTCTGGTCCAGCGCGAGCCATGCCCGCCGCGCCAGCAAATGCAGCGAAGCCAGCACCAGCGCCAGCGCAGTCGATATCGCAATCACAAGCAGCCGGTGCGGCGACGACTTCTTCTCCGGCCAGCCCGCCGCGTCGATCACGCTCACCGTCGGAATAGATTTGGCCTCCTCGATCCGCGCCGTCTCGTACTGCGCCGACAGCATCTCGTAGACCGACTCCTCGATGCGCACGCGCCGGTAGAGGTTCGCCCACGGAACCGCCAGCGCGGGCAACTGCCGCAGCGTAGGAGGCGGCAGGGTCGCGTCGGCAGGGTCGCCGCTGGAGGCTGTCGCACCGCTGCCGCTCTCGCGCTCCAGTTCGCGCCGCAATACTCCCACCCGCGCCTCAGCCGCGCGCACGCGCACATTCTCATCGCCGTAAATCTGCTGCAGCGAGTCCAGCTCCGATTCGCCCGCGATCAGTTGGCCCTGCAGCCGCGCTCCCTGGTCCACAATCGCCCGCGTCTGTTCCTTGATATCGATCGCCGCATGCCGGGTCGAGAACTCGCTCATGTCTTCCTGCGCCTGTTCGAGCTCGCTGCCCACCGACTTGAGCCGCTGCTCGATGAATTCGCGCTCGCGCCGCGCCGACGAAGTGTTCACCCGCGCGACCAGCAGGTTCAGCTCGTCCACATACGCCTGCGCCATGTCGCGCGCGCGCCCGCGGTCTGTGTCCTCGACCACAATGGTGATCACGCCGCTCTTCGCGTCTTCGGAAATCTCCGTCTTGCGCGCGAGCTTCTTCGCCGTGTCCTCCACGTAGCGTTTGCGGTACACATGCTGCAGTTGAAACCGGTCGATCAGGTGGCCGCTGACGGTGCCGCTGCGCAGCAGGCTGAGGAACAGCGCACCGTTGCTGCGCCCGCCCAGCAGTCCGCCCGCCAGGTTCGCGAGTCCGCCGCCCGCGTTCCTGCCTGCCAACGCAGCCAGCATCGCCGCGCTGCCGCTGCTCTGCTCCGGCGGCAGAATCCGCGTCGACGATTCATATTGCTTCGGCATTACGAACACAATCACCGTGCTCGCCACCAACCCCAGCAGCGCCGCCCGCGCCAGCACCCGCCGCTCCGCCCACAGCAACGCCGCATTCTTCACCCATGCAGCGTCCATCAGCGTCCCCCCGATCCCGGCGCCCACGTCACCTGCGCCGAAACGCCCACGCTGCGATTCGCGTTCGCGGAGAGCAGCGGAAACATCCACCGCTCGTGCTGCGCCGCGCGTTCCGAAGTGGAGAGAGAAGTCTGCATGGAGTTCAGTTGTGCCACCAGCCGATTGGCCGTTGAAAATGCCATTGCCGCGAACCGGAGTTTCGCCGCCGTCCGCATGGCCGCCCGATCACCGCAGCGTCAGCGCGGCCGTGAATGCGATCGACGACAGCACCTGCGCCGACGCCAGCATGTTCTTCCAGAACACCGAGCCGCCGACAATCTTTTGCGGGACGACAATCACATCGCCTGGGTAGAGCCGCGTCTCCAGTACGTCGTCCTCGAACCACAGCCCGGACCGCCGCCCCACCACCAGCCCATTCGCGCGGACCACGAAGATCTCCTTGCGGCTCGCCAGTTCGGTTGCGCCGCCCGCCTGGCGCAGATACCATCCCGCATCCTTGTTCGGCACGTAGGTGATCGCCGACGCGTTGTAGACCTGTCCGCTGACCAGCACAAATCCCGGACGCTTCGGCACCGTCAGCACATCGCCGCTGCGCAACTCAATATCCGCGGGCGTATTCGCCCAACTCGCCACGTCGCCGCCGATCCGGATCACCAGCCGTCCCACCGCAGGCTGGCTGCGCAGCCGCTGCAGCACCTGGTTCTGCTGCTGCACCAGCAACTGCAGCGTCGCGGCATCGTCCCCGCCGGAGACCGTCTGCCCCAGCCTCGCGCCTACCGACGTCGTCTCGATCTGACGGATCAGCTCCGACCGGCTCTTCTCCTCGAGCTCTTTCACCTGTCTGCGCACCAGCACGGCCCCGTCGGGATACGCCGTCGCCCGCAATCCTCCCGCCCGCTGAATCACCGAGCTCAGCCGCTCGCCATCCTGCAGGCCGTACGTGCCGGGATACGTCACCTCTCCTGCCAGCGTCACCGATGCGCCGATGTCGCCCCATCCGGAGATCTGGTGGATGGTCAGGACGTCGCCCGGCTTCAGCAGTGCATCGGCGCCTGCATCCCCATCCTTCACCGCGCGCCCGATCGCAATGTCGCGCCGCCGGCTCACCACCTGGTTGCCGTTGCGGATCTCGTAACTCGCCAGGTCGGCGTCCTCCAGCAACGCGCTGCGTTTGAAGCCTCCGGCGATCCGCACCAACTGGGCCGCGGTCATGCCGTCGACCAGCGCATATCCGCCCGGCCGCAGCACCTCGCCGCGCACCGTCACGCGTGGCGCGTCCGCCTCGTAGCGCCCCAGGATGCGGATGGTGTCGAACGGCTGCAGATGAATCGGGTCATTCCCCGCGAGCACGTCGCTGACGCTGAAGTCGATCGCCTCGGGCCGCAGGTCCGGCGGCATCAGGCGCACAATCTCGCCATGGTCTGCGGGCTCCGGCAACAGGTCCTGGTACGAGCGAATCGCATCGCTCAACTTCATGCCATCGCGGTACGGAAGTTTCCCCGGCCGCACCACATGGCCGGTCATGTAGATCGCCTTCTCGCTGTACGGGAGAATCGGCGCGACCACCACGCGATCTCCATCCTTGACTGCAAAGCTCTTCATCCGGGTCTGCGCGGACTCGAGCGTGCTGCCGTCGGGAACGCCGACCTCCAGCGTCGCGCGATGGCCATCCGCCTCAATCCGTTCCACGCGAATATGCGCCAGCGCGGCGGACACGCTCACGCCGCCGGCCTCGTCCAGCACATCGGCCAGCGTCACCTGGCCTTTGAACTCATAGATCGCCGGCCGCTTCACCATCCCGTCGACCTCCGCCTGCGGTCCCGCCGCCGGCACCAGAATCGTGTCGCCTGCTTCCAACCGCTCCACGTCTCCGCGAATCCCATGCAGCAAAAAAGTCGTACAGGTCGACCTCGCGGATCAGCCGGTCCCCGCGAAATTGGCGCACCGTGCGCAACGAGCCCGCGCTGGTCGGGCCTCCCGCCGCATAGAGCGCATTCAACGGCGTCGACAGAGAGCTGATGTCGTACGCGCCCGGCCGCTGCACATCGCCCACCACGTACACCCGCACCGTGCGCAGCCGCGCCACGGAGACGACCACATGCGCGTCCTTGAATTGCGGACCCAGCACGCCTGCGATCAGCGCCTGCGCCCGCTCCAGCGTCAGCCCCGCGACCACCATCGCGCCCGCTTCAGGCAGCACGATCCTGCCCTCGCCATCCACGGTCCGCGCGAAGGTCTGCGAGACCCCGCCCCACACCGAGATCATCAAGCCGTCGCCCGGCCCCAGCACGTAGTCCGGCCCAATCGGAAGATCGATCGGCATCTCGCGCGGATTCCCCGTGCCTACTGCGCGGGTCGTCCCTCCCTCTGCGCCGAGGCCGCGCGTCAGAAATACATCCGAGCCAAAGCGCTTCGCCTTCTGCGTCTGCTCCGGCACCTGCGTATACAGATCCCGCAGCGCCTGCAGATTGTACGGCGCGGGCTCATGCACAACGTCAATCGCATCCGCGGCCGGCTTCGTCTCCCTGGTCGCCGTCGCGGGAACCCGCTCCTTTAAGGGCCGTATCGCGCTGTCGAGCCGCGCCTCGCGGTTCGCCGCGGAAGTGCTCCTCTCCGCCTGGGCGTCCTGCGTTGCATTCGCCTCGTACTGCGGCAGTAGCTCGCTGTCTGGCGGAAGATCGCGCAACGCTGCCGGCACGCCCGTTGCGTCGGCCTCTGCGCCGGCCTGCTCTGTCTCGCGATCCCTTCCGGCCTGCTGCATGGCCCCGCTATCCTGCGATGGCTCCGGCGAGGCCGCGAAGTCCGCATCCGACGCATACCCTCGCGCGCGCAGCCACACCGACACCGTCCGCCGCAATTCGGCAATGTTCGCGATGTTGCTGAACAGCATCTCGTCGGTGATCGAGTCCTCCTGCACCGCGATCCCGCGCTGCGTAAAGTACTCCGCCATCACGCGCTTCAAATCCACCACGACCTCAGGCTTCGCATGCAGGATCGCGATGATCTGATTGGTCGACAACACGGTCGCCACACCCATCGCGGGGCCTGTGTCCTCGCTGCTCGTCCTGCTACTCTCGCTCGTGCTGCTGCTCTCACTCGTCGTGTCCTGCTGTGCTTCGTTCCGCGCCGTCCCAGCCTGGTTCGCGACTCCGCGCGCCACTGCACCTGCGTCGGAGTTCAACCCATCCGCCGATGGCATCTCCTGCCCCACAGCCACGGAAGCAAGTCCCACCCAAGCAAGCAGAAAGAGCGCAGCCGCCGCAAACATCGCGGAGCGCCGCCCCACAGATCGTCCCGCCCTCCCGCGCATCGCCGGACTCCTCACCGTGGCCGCTCCGCTGGTTCAATCTCGAACTCGCTTACCTCAACCGCAATCGATCGCAGAATCGCCTCGATGGTCAGCACCACGCGATACTCGTGCTTGCGCCGGCTCAGGATCCCCTCCAACCCCGCGAGCGGTCCCGCCACAATCCGCACCCGGTCGCCGCAGTTCAGATAAGGATGCGGCTCCGCCGTCAGCTTCGCCGTCGCCGCGCGCAGCAGCGCAATCTCTTCGTTCGGAATCGCCGTCGGCCGCGCCGTGGTCGACGCCAGCCCCAGCACACCCGGCGTCTGCAGCAGCCGCAGCCGGTCGCCTATGCCGATCCGCGCAAACAGGTAGCAGGGAAACAGCGGCTGGTCCACATCGGCATGCACGCCGTTCTTCCATGTGCGCCGGCTCCGGTGCAGCGGCAGAAACGTCTCGGTCGCCTGCGCGTCCAGCCGCGCCGCAATCGCCTTCTCGTGCCGCGACCGCGTGTGAATCGCAAACCACTCCCGCGCCATCGTTCCCCCCGCTGTCGTGCTGCTCAGCGCCGCTACTGTCGTTTCCATCGCTCTTCTCCTTCAGCCGCTGGACACCGGGCGTCTTGTAGCTCCGCCCTGTCACTTAGGTGTCCGTGACCTTCCCAAACCATTCAGCCCAACCTCCAACCGCACTCCCATCCGGGTTGCAAAAGCAGAGGATGCTGAAACAGTCCATGCAAGCCGGACGACCTCAGGGGCTAAAGCCCCGCGGATCATGCGACGTTTACGGCACGGATAAATCCGTGCCCTTAAGCAAAACGGACTTTTTCAGCAGCCTCCGCAACCCCACGAGCCAACCGGAAAAACTACGCTCGCAGGTCGGCGACCATGCGCCTCCAGCGTGCAGCCTCGACCTTGTAATGCAGCCCTTCGGTTACATGGAAGCGCAGCCTGCTACCCACAAAGCAAAATCTCGCCCACGCCGTGCGCGCGCGCAGCCACACATCCTCGGTCCGCGCGGGCGGCATCGTCACCGGTGGAAGCCGCGACGGGAACAACTTTCTTCGTCGCTCATCCTTCCAGTCCGGCTGGCCCTGCAACAGCACATCCCGCAGCAGCAGATAGAGCTTAGAACCCGGATGCTCGGTGAACACAACCTCGTCCTGGTAGCGGTCCACCCACAGCCGCAGCGGTCCGCGCACCGCATCCACCGTGCAGGCGCGAAATCCCGCGGGCACCTCGACTCCGAACGCCCGCCGGGTAATCAGGTTCGCCAGGCCGATGCCCACTTTCCTCTCCGGCGCCGCTTCGATGGCCGCGACCGTCTCGCGCCAGAAGTCCTCATCGGTCCCATGCGAGCGGATCGCCGTCGCGTACTCCAGCATCCACGCCGTGCGCGTCCACTCCGTCTGGAAGTGTTTGAACAGGTGCTGCGCCTGTGCCAGCAGCGCGTCGCAGTCCGAGAGCGCGGGAAACTCAAACCCGTTCCACACCTGCAACTGCATGCGCGAGAGCCGCCCGCCCTGGCCCTCACCCTCCGGAATCACATGGACCTCAAGGCTCCGCTGCAGCCGCACCTTGTACAGGTCGCGCATCGTCGGCGCCTCCGCGTTCCCCGCGCGAAACTCCCACGTATGGCCGGAGACTGCCGTCAGCCGATAGCCATGCCGCTCCACCGCCTGGCGGCACTGCTCCGCATTGCGCCGACACACTAGAAAGTCGAGGTCGTGCTGATAGCGATAGGTCGGGTCAGGACACGCGCGCGGCGTCAACGTAAATCCTTTCAGGTTCAGATACGTCACGCCGGCCCGTTGCAACGCCGCGTTGATGGTCACGAACTCGCGGAACAGATCCTCGCTCCGCACCCGATTCTCCGCGTGATTCTGTTCCAGGCCGCGCAGCATCCGCACCGGCATCACATCCTCGATCCCCAGCGTCTTCGCGCGCCCCAGAAAGTAGAGGGCCATCCCGCTGGTATGCAGCCACTCCGCGGTGCGCAGCCAGTCGCGCTCCTCGAACGGCGCAAACTGCGCGCGCAGCCCATCCGCATGCTGCTGCCGGAAGGCCGCAAGAACCGTGGCCGCCAATCGACGATTCATACGCGCTCCTCCTTGTCAGTTCCCATACATCGCCGGCTCGCCCAGGCTGCCCGCCGTCGGCAGATGCCGCAGGTACACCACGATCGCCCACTGTTCGTCATCGCTCAGAATCCCTCTCGCCGAGGGCATTCCCGAAGGCGCAATGCCGTTGTCGATCACCCACTTCAACTGCCCATCCGTATACGACTGCACCTGCGCCGACTTCAACGAAGGCACCGGCGGCGCCATGTGGTCCGCGAATGGAACGCCCGTGTTCTGCCCGTCCAGTCCATGGCAGGCCACGCGGTAGTGGCTGAACGCCTCCTTCCCATCCGCCACGCTCTGTGCCCTGGACGCAATCGGGTTGAGCTGTTTCCGGTTGCCCACAAACACGTGGTGTTTCGCCCCGTTCATCAGCGCGGTCTCCATCCTGCCCGGCGCGCTCACCTTGCAGCCCTGCAGCAGCACACCGCCCAGCAACCCTGCGCACAGCACCCCGCGCCGCATCGCCGTCACTCCGTCACATGCAGCGTCAGCACCATGGACCCGTGCCCAGCGCCGCAAAAGTGCGAGCAGTGGCCGACAAAGTCGCCGGTCTCCCTCGGTGTCAGCGCCAGTTCGCTCTCCGTGTCTTTGCGAATCTCGGCCTGCGCATTCAGCTCCTTGAACTTGATCCCGTGGGTTACGTCCGCGCTCTTGAACACCAGCACCACGGGCTCGCCCTTCTTCAGCGATATCTCCGCCGGAGTAAATGCAAAGCGCTTCGCCGACACCTCGATCCGGCGCGGAGTTTCCACCGCCGGTACCGCCGCCGACCACAACAGGAACGCGGCCGCCAGCGCACCGCCCATTACCGCCTTCGCCATCCTTCGTTTCTCCATGACACCTTCCCGGTTACATATTTTCGGCCTGATGCCGACGTCCTACTCTCAAGGCGCCAGGTAGCGCAGAATCGCCCGCTCGTCCGCCTCGCTGAGCGAGGCCCGCACCCGCATGTGCAGCAATACCGTCCCGGCAATCCGCGGCGACAACTCCTGCGGAGCGTTGTGACACCGATTGCAGTTCTGCTGGAACTTCTTTTCGCCCTGGTCCTCCGTCGTCGCCGTTGTCGCTGCTGGTTGCGCCTTCGCCGGCTGCTTCGGCGGCGTCGAAGTCCCGTTACCCGCGCCGGCGGTCTGCGCCGCGCCCGCCAGCAGACCGCACTGCATCACTCCCACCGCCAGCAGCACTCGTAGTCTCATCGTCGCCTCCCCGGCCATGCTGGAAATAGAAATCGGTACACCAGCGCCGTCTTCCAGATATTCCCGTTGCCCGTCGAAGAGAACTGGCGCGAGTAGCTGGTGTTGACGCGCACCTCGTGCGGCAGAAAATAATCCAGCCCAAAGTCCGTGCGCTGCGTGTCCGCGGAAGGCAGCCCGTCGGTCGCATCCGGGCTGTTGCGGAACACCTGCTGCATGCGGAACACCGGCTGCAGCCGCCCCAGCGCGCTCTCCGGCCCGGTCCAGCGCGACAGCCGGTACGCCGTCTCGATCCAGTAGCCCTGCGCATGCGTGCCGTGCGCATACTCTGACCGGAGGGCCAGCGCGCCGGGCTCCCACCAGAAGTGCGCGCCGCTCGCATTCTCGTGCGCGCCGGCGAACAGCCGTCCGTACGACGCGCCCACCTCCATGCGGCTCGCGGGGAAGTACGCGCTGATCCGTCCTCCTGTCGCGCGCGACGATTGGAACTGTCCGCTGGTCACGGTTGCGGAATAATATGCGGCGTAATCTACATTCACGGTGTTGCTCGAGGCCAGCGACCCCTTCACCTCGCCGCCCGTACCTGCGCTGTTGTTGTTGCCGATCGAAAAGATCAGCGGCCCGTCCTGGAAGTTCCCAATCCAGATCGGGCTCAGCCGCTCGTTGTACGTCGCAAACGGCGTCTGAAACTTGCCCGCGATGAAGGTCGCATGCCGGTTCGCCAGCACATCCAGTTGCAGATACGCAAAGTTCCGGTTCAGCCGCGTCTTGTAGGACTGGCCATTGCGCGGCGTGATTGCTTCCAGAAACGAGCCGCGCGACTCGAACAGAAAATGCCGCGTAACGGGAACCACCGCGACCGGCATGATCGTCGGATCGTACGCGGTCTGCCCGCGCGTGGTGTTGTGCAGGAACGCGACCGCGCCGGAGATAGCCGGAGTGTCCTGACCTACCGCAGGTCGCGCCGCCAGCAAACCAGCCACTGCCAGCGCGCCCTGCACCACCAGCCCTGCCGCTCGAATTCGTTGTCTCGACCGCATAGCCAGACGATAGTCCGCGCCGGAAATCGAGTTGTCGCCTCGCTGCATACTGTTTGTCACTTCCTTGTCATGGATGAAGAAGCTGCGGAAGGGACGCCGCGACTCAGCACGAGGGTGCGGTCGCCGCGCCTTTCGCCTGATGCGGATCGGGCAGCAGCACCCAGAACAGCAGCGCCGCGAATACTGCAATCCCGGCCACCGCGGACAGCACCGCCGGATAGCCGAACGCGACAAACGCCGCCCCCGCCGCCGCGGACGCAATCGCCTGGCACACCTGCGTCACCAGGTTGTTCGCCGCCGACGCACTGCTGCGCGCCTCCTCGGCCACGCGGTTCATCAGCAGGCTGTAGATTCCCGGCCCGCCCATCCAGTGAAACGCCGTGAAGCTCAGATAGAGCGCGACGACCTGCGGCACGGCATGCGCCTGCGCCAGGCCCGCCAGCGCAATCGCCGTCGCCACCTGCGTATACACAATCCCCGTCACCAGTCCGCAACGCCGGAACACCGCCGGCGCCAGCAGGATCGCCACAACCTGCGCCAGTTGCGAACCGGAGAAGATCTCGCCGATCTGGCCCAGCGGCAACCGCACATAGCGCGCGAGGTACGCCGTCGCGAAGGGAACGAACGCACCCGCGGCCAGGTTCCACAGCGCCATCGCCGGCAGAAAGCGCCACAGAAACGGATCGAACGTCCACGTCCGGCCCGGTTGCGCAGCCTCCACCGCGAGCCGCAGCCGCGACACCGGCCACACTCCCAGCGTCATCACCGCGCAGCACAACAGCAGTACCACCCGCTTCGCATCGGCCGGCGGCATCGCGTGCTGCGATTGCAGCCACCCCGGCAGCCAGCCGCCCGCTAGCCCGGCCACTCCTCCCGTCCCAATGCCCACCGACAGCAGCAGGCTGAACGCGAACGTTCGGTTCTTCTGCGTCGTCAACTTCGCCGCCGCCGGAGAAAAGCATACGGCCCAGAAGGACAGGCACGCGCCGAACAGAAACGCGACTGCAACCTGGCCGCGCTCTCCCGCAACTATTGTGCGCGCCGCCGCCGTCAACGCCGACGCCGCGAACCCGTACAACAGCACCCGCCGCAATCCCAACCGCTGCGCCAGCATCCCCAGCGGGATTGTCCCCGCCACCATGCCGAGCGTCATCGCGCCTCCGATGAGTCCCAGTTGCCGCTCGTTGTAGCCAAGGTCCAGCAGAAACAGGTTGTAGAGAAAGAAGAACATCGCCACGCCGAAATCAAAGCAGAGCGCCGCGACAAAGAAGATCCAGAACTCCCGGCTCAGCCCCTTCGCTCCGATCCACGCGCCCACCCGCTGCGGAACACGGCCCATCCGCCGCTGGCCGTCGCTGTGCGGCTCCGCGCCCGCCGTCACAATCGGCCTCCCTCCACCAGGCGCTCCAGCCGCGCCGCCGCCCAATCGAGATCGCGGTACCGCAGCTCGACCACCTCCGCTGACAACAGCCTCTCCACCGACGCCAACTGCTGTGCGCGCAGCTCCTCCATCCCGCACAGGTGCTTGTGGATATAGCGCCGCGCCGTGTCGCGCGCAAATGGAGTCACCTCCCGCACGTTCGTGTCGCCGCGATTCAGAAACACGACAAAGTCGATCTGCGCCGAGTTCGCCGTCCTCATTTCCGCAACGCTCGCCGTCGCCAGCTCGATGGACGGCTTGCCCACCGCCCGCGGAGTCACCGGCCGGCCCGCCACCTCGGCAAACAGGTTCGCCGCCGACGGACGAAAGCGCACGGTGTGGCAGTTTCCCACGACCCGCCGATCCTCGCGCGCATGCAGCACAAAGCTCGCATCGTCGGTGATGTAGGTCCACCCCGCGCGCGCGCACGCAAACGAGAGCGAGGACTTGCCCGCGCCCGAGTCGCCGCACAGCAGTACCCCGCGCCCGTGCCGCTCCACGCACCCCGCATGCACCGGCGCCGAATAGCGATTGGCAATATGGCACAGCGCCGCCGACTCCAGAAAGTGATACCGCAAGTAGCTTCTGTGCGCCACCGCCGCGCTCGTCAACCACACCAGCGAGTAGCCCTGCATCAGGTCGGCAGCGTAGAAGTTGTCGGGGTCCGCGATGCGCATCATCAGGTGCCTCCGCGCGCGGCACCCCGGAGCCGCAGGACACTCGGTCGCATCCGTCTGCTGCACGCCCACATTCATCTGGATGGTCGGCGTGCGGAACTCTTGCGCGAAACTTCCCCAGCTCTCTTCCGCGGCCGCGAGCACCTCCACCGAGTTGGTCCTCACCCGCACCGGAAACCCGAGCGGAAAAAATTCCGCCGACAGCGGCATCTCCACGCGATAGAGGTAGGGATCGAAGTCCATCCCGCCCAGCGCGTTCCCGAGCATGCTCTCCGGCCTGTCCGCGATCACCATCTCATCCCTGTCTCGAGTTGTCACTCGCACTGTGTGCTGCGATTCGGTTTGCCGGCTTCACCTAATTACAGTGCTGAAATAGTCGATGCAGGCCGGAAACAGCGACCTCAGGGGCTAAAGCCCCGCTGATTATGCGACGTTTACGGCACGGATAAATCCGTGCCCTTAAGCAAAACGGGGCTATTCAGCAGCCCCTTGAACAAATGCTTCGACGCGTCGAAGCCCCCTGGGACAAATGCTTCGACGCATCGAAGCCTAGAACAAATACTTCAATGCCACCTGGATGATGCGCGGATTGTTCGCGGTGGACGAGATCTTCCCGAACGCAGAGCCGGTGCTCAGCATGCGGTTGGGGTTGGAAAAGTTCGGAGTGTTGGTGACGTTGAAGAACTCCGCGCGCGCCGTCAGACGGCCGGCGCGCTCCAGCCCGAACGTCCGTTGGAGCGCCAGGTCGGCGTCGCGCTGGCCCGGCCCGCGCACCAGGCCGACCCCGCTGTCGCCGAAGTCCGTATCCGCCGGGCCGCTGCCGAACGGAGCCTCCGGCGCGCTCGTGAATCCCGCCGGGTCCAGATATCCGTTCAGCACCCGCGAGAACGTTGAGCCCGCTGTGGCCACCGGCTTGCCGGACTTCTGCGCGCGATGCTCGAACGGGTACGTGCCGTACACCTGCCCCGCGCTGTTATCGACAATCGTGATCGGAGTCCCCGACTGCGCGACCAGGATGCCCGAAATCTCCCAGTCTTCAGCCGCGCGCCGCGCCAACCACGGCCCCGCCGAGAGCTTCGGCGTCCTGTAGATCAGGCTCAATACGCCGCGATGCGTCCGGTCGAAATCGGAGAGTCCATACGCCTGCCGCGGATTGGTCTGATCGTTGGTCGAGAGCCACAGTTCGTAAAACTCCGCGCCGTTGGAGCCGCTGGTCTCGTCCAGGTTCTTCGACCATGTATAGCTGCCCAGAAACTGCAGCCCATGACTCATGCGCTTGGTCACGCTGGCCTGGAATGCGTTGTAGTTGGAGATGTAGCGCGTGTCGTTGAACAGCGACACCGGCGACACCCCCGCATACACAAGCCGCTGCGTCACATTGTTCACCGTGTTCGTCGTCGCTCCATTCACCGGATGCGACGGGCTCGCCAACTGGGCCTGGTTGAACATCGTGCTGCCCGCCGTATGCAGCGACCGCGTGCCGACGTATCCCGTCTCGATCAGATAGTCGCGTCCCGGAGCATATTGCAGGTTCAGGTTGTACTCCTCCGTGTACGGATCCACGGCGCGCGGCGAGACCGCCTCGATCAGATTCGAGCCTCCCGCCACCCGCGGCTGAAACAGCGGATAGCTGGAGTTCGGCGGCAGCAGCGGACTGTACGGCGCCTGCAGCGTCGCCGCGCCATTCTGCGCGCCGAAGAAGAATTGCTGCACGGAGAACGGCGGCTGCGACAGCGTGCCCTCAATCATGTCCGCCGACATGCGGTCGAAGTAGATGCCGTAGCCGCCGCGCAGCACCGTCGTCGGCCGGTTGGTCAGCCGCAGCGCAAATCCCAGCCGCGGCGAAACGTCGTGATACGTTGTGCTCCACAAGCCGTTCTGCGCAGCACGAACCACTCCCGGGGGAAGCGTGCCGGGCAGATTCGCCGGCACGATAAATCCGCTCAGCGTTCCTCCCGCCGGCGCGGTGGTCGATGCAATCGTCGGGTCGAAGGTCAGCAGGCGTCCATGAATCTCGCTCGGAGGCCCGAAGATTTCATAGCGCAATCCCGCATTCACGGCGAGCCGCGGCGTCAGCTGGATCTGGTCCTGAACGAATGCGGCCACATCCGTATATCGCTCGTCCCTGCGGAAGAAGCCGGAACTGCCGCCGCTGAACGTCACATTGCTGGTCGCCTGCGGACTGCCGTTCTGGGCAGCGCTCTCGCCCAGCAGAAAATCGTCGAACGTCGCGATATCCAGCAGTCCATCCACGGAGAAGGGTGCGTTCACCTCCACCTGGTGGCGCTTCACCTCGGCTCCGAGGCTCAGGTTGTGCCGGCCGCGCGTCCACGACAGCGTGTCCTGCCAGATAAAGCTGTTGGTCACCTGCGACTGCGCGGGCGTCCCGGAATCGCCGATCGTGAACAGCCCGTCGATCGTGATTCCCGGCGCGTTCGCCGATCCCGTCGTCCCCGTCGGACTCACCGTCCCTGCCTGGGCCGCGGTGATCGGATTGGAGATCGAGGACATGCCGTCGAACCGCATGTATCCGAAGCGCACGATGTCCACCAGGTTCGGGCTCAGCACCTGCGTGTCGGCCAGCACCAGCATCGCGTTCTGATCCAGCTCATGCGTCGGCCAGCCCGGCACGGTCGCCGCATTCGGAGAAAAGGGCATATCCGTCGGAGCGTGCGAAAAGAAGAAGCGCGCGGCCAACTGATTCCTGCTCGTGAACACCTGGTCCAGGTTGGCCGTGTACTGGTCCTCCTGGTAGTTCGCCGGAAGCACGTAGGTGGACTCGCCAATCGGAAACTGCCCCGCGGCGGTGGGAAGATTCACCTGCGGGCTGGGAATCGCGAACTGGCCGTTCGCGAGCTTGGCGTTCAACAGCGCCAACGCCACCGGATTGATGTTCGATCCATTGCAGGCCACTTGCGTCCCGCCTGCGAATGTCTGGTACGCCGCGCTCGCGCGTCCCGGACTCGACGGGCAGAACTGCGCGCCCAGCGTCGCCGCGGACCGGTCGCCGGTGAGCTGCGGCAGCACCGCCGTCGCCTTCGCTCCGAACCCGTTCACCGATCGCAGCCCCTGGTACGCGCCGAAGAAGAACGTCCGGTCGCGCCACACCGGACCGCCCAGCCTCGCGCCGAACTGGTTCTGTTTCAGCTCCGGCCGCGGCTGGCCCTCCAGCTTCACAAAGAAGTCGTTGGCATTCAAAATGTTGTTGCGCAGAAACTCCCACACATCGCCATGGAAGTTGTTGGTGCCGGCCTTGCTCACCACATCCACGTTGGCGCCCACGCCCCGCCCGTAACTGGCATCGTAGTTGCCCGTCTGCACTTTGAACTCCTGGATCGTGTCCGGCGCGGGAACCGCCACGCCCACCTCTTCCGTGGCGTTCTCCACCGAGTTCTGCGCCAGGTTATTCGCGTCGACCCCGTTGAACTGAACATTGTTCGCGGTCGTCTTGGCTCCGTTCGCCGACACGTTCTGCGACCCCCGGCCCAGCGCCGCCGCATTCGGCAGCGCCACCACCACCCCGGGCGACAGCGAAAGAATCTGCGTGTAGTTGCGGTTCTCCAGCGGCAGCGACTCAATCGACTCTTCCTGCACCGCGCGTCCCAGGGTCGAGCTCTGCGTCTGCGCAATCTCCGCGTTGGCGTCGACCTCGAGCGTCACGCCCACCTTCTCCATCGCCAGCTTGAAGTCCAGCGCGCCTGTCTCGCCCACCACCACGCGCACGCCGTCGAGCGTGCTCTCCGCAAAGCCCGCCCCACGTACCTTCACCGCATACGTCCCCGGCGACAGCAGCGGAATCGTAAACGCGCCCGCCGCGTTGGTCGCCGTCGTCCGCGTCACGTCGGTCGCTTCGTTCACCGCCGACACCGCGGCATTGGCCACCACCAGTCCCGCGGGATCCCGCACCACACCCGCAATCGCCCCTGTGCCCGGGCCCTGGGCCCACAGCCCCAGAGCCATCGCCAGCGCCATCACCAACCAGGCCGCCAACATCCAGCCGCGGACGTGCACCCCGGACATTCCGGAACGACCCGCAAAGATCTTCCCCACGACGGTACGCGCAGACGCAGTCTTCATCTTCCCTCTCCTTACCCCGGTCTCCGTCCAGCTTCAACCGAGCCCAGTATCGAGAACTGCGCGTGCCGACTTGTCAGAGGGTTGTCATCTGTTTGCCGCTTTCTTGCAGAATTTAAGACGCATTCCCTCCCAGGTCGACCATTGCGAGCTGCTTGTATTCCCGGCTTCTGACTTGTCTAGAACCCGATGGAATACTGGAAGAGGGTGCAAGCCGGAAACAGCGACCTCAGGGGCTAAAGCCCGGCCGATTATGCGACGTTTACGGCACGGATAAATCCGTGCCCTTAAGCAAAACGGACTTTGTCAGCAGTCTCTGGAACTCTGGAAGACCCTGGCACCGCCATCCGGCGCGGTGCGGCTCTTGGGAACTGACTGAATTTCATAGCGCTTTTTTGATCGGGCAAATATTGGGGTGGCGGGTTGCGACCGATCTCAGGCCCGTTGATGGGATGAAAGAAATAGTTCGGCGGTCCTAGGAATGATCCTTGACTTCTCTTAATTGGGAGTGCTACGTTTCTGCCGTCACACTAAAAGTTGTTGCGTAATACGCACACAGTCTTGCGTAATAGTATCCCCACAGGAGGCATCCATGATGGCGGAATTGAAGCCCGTCGTGAAAAAGTTGTCTGTCTGGTGCGTGTGCATTTTGACGCTCGCGCTGCCATCGTATGCTCAGAATTCAACCGGTTCCGTCGTCGGTACGGTGACGGATTCGAGCGGTGCGCTACTCGCCAATGCGAATGTATTTGTGACCAACAACGCCACCGGCGAGAAGCGTACCACCACAACATCCGGCTCGGGAGAGTATCAGGTCCTGACGCTTCAGCCCGGGCAATATACGGTTGAGATCGAGGGCAAAGGCTTCAAGCAATATATTCGCAACCCGGTTGAGGTCCAGGTGGAGCAGGCCACGCGCATCAATGCGCAAATGTCGCTGGGAGCTGTGACCGAGCAGGTTACGGTGAGTTCCATTGCGCCGATCATGCAATCGGAGAGCGCGTCGCTGGGCCAGGTGGTGGAAGGCCGCGCCGTAACCGAGATGCCTTTGAACGGACGCAACGTACTGGCTCTGGTCGGTCTCGTCCCCGGCGTGGTGCCACAGGGCAGTTCGGGCGGCAATCTGACTGGCCAGAATGTATTTGCGGCGGGCAATTTCCAGATCGGCGGCGGTGACGCCAATCAGAGTTCAACGCTGGTGGATGGCGCTCCGGTCAACATTTCGTATGGAAACATTACCAGTCTGGTTCCTTCGCAGGATGATGTGCAGGAGTTCCGGGTCCAGACCAACGACAACACGGCGGAGTACGGCATGTATACCGGCGGGGTGGTGAACATGACCACCAAGTCGGGTACCAATTCGATTCACGGAACTCTCTACGAGTTCGATCGCAACACGATCTTCAATGCGACACCATTTTTCAATAAACATACCGCGACGCTGTTGCCGAAGAGCCCCTATCACCTGAACCAATTCGGTGGAAACCTGGGGTTCCCGATTCTGAAGGACAGACTGTTCGGCTTCTTCGACTACCAGGGGTATCGCCAGAGGGTGGGCAAGACCGAGACCTACACGGTTCCCACGCCACTGGAACGCCAGGGCAACTTCATCGAATTCAGCACTCCGATCTATGATCCCTGCGGCGGAACCGTGACCATCGGAGGTCAGGGATGTCCCAACTACACCGGACCCCGGACTCAATTCTTTCAAAACCAAATTCCGACGACCCGGTTCAGCACGGTAGCGAACAACCTGCTGAACACGAAGTTCCCGGGCGCGACCACCACGACCGGCTACTACATTCTGCCCAACGTGAAGGCGTCTACCGCTTCCGGATATGCGCTTACCAATAACTGGGTGGGCCTTGCACATGGCGGCGGGAACAACGATCAATACAACGGGCGCGTGGATTTTGCGTTAAGCACCGCGCAGCGTCTCTTCGGGCGCTTTACCGAATGGAACTCGGCAAACATCGGCGCCAATACTTATGGCAACGGTCTGATCGGCGGCGATCCGATCTCCCCTGAATCGTTCAAGACCCGTCAGACGGTATTCGGCGATACGTATGTGTTCAGCCCCTCGCTGGTGGGAGACCTTCGCCTCTCCTATCTGCGGTGGACTTATGTGCGCACGCCTGGAACGCTGGGCTTCGATGAGAATTCGCTGGGATTCAATCCGGCGTCCGGCATCGGATCGATCTCAGCCTTGAATCGGGTTGCCAAATCGGACACCGTACCAACGATCGCTCTGTCGAACCCCACCTATAACGGTGTCGGAACCGGATATATCTTCGGAACCAACCAGGACTATGTGGTCGCTCCAACCATCAGCAAGACGATCCGGAGTCACACCATCAAGGCGGGCGCCGATCTTCGCCGATTGGAGATGCTCTACTTCCAGAACAACGCCCCGGGGGGATCGTTTCAATTCGATCCCAACATGACCGCTTCCGCCGGCTCCGGTGCAACCAGTGGGGCAAACGCCAGCGGCAATCCGTTCGCGTCGTTCCTGCTGGGATACATGGTGAACCAGGCGAACACGGCAAGTGTGGTTCAGATCGCTCCGCCCAGCTACACCACCATGTATTACCAGGGCTATTTCGTGCAGGACAATTGGGTGGTTACTCCCAAGCTGACCGTCAATGTTGGTCTGCGGTATGAGATACCGGGCGTCTATCGCGAGCGGCATGAACTGCTCGCGACGTTCAACCCGACCGAAGTGAACCCTGTACTGGGCTCGATCAGCGTCAACGGAAATCCTGTGCTTGGCGCCTATGACCTGGTCGGCACGCCACAGCATCCGAGTCTTGGTCTGCGGCCCGAACACTTCACGAACTTCTCGCCCCGCATCGGCGTCGCCTACCGTTTGAATGATAAGACGGTGGTGCGCGCGGGGTTTGGCAAGTTTGTAATCCCTGCCGATCTCCAGTTTCCGGAATCGGCGGCACAGTCGCCCCTGACGTACATCACCAACAATCCAGTGACGACGCTCAACAACGGAGCCACTCCGAGTAATACGTTGGACAATCCGCTGCCGAGCGGTCTCATTCCGGCGCCCGGCCGCGGTGCGAACTACCAGCAACTGCTGCTCGGCGGCTCGGCGAACGCTTTGCTGCAGAATGAAGCGAATGGCTACACGCTCCAGTGGAACGTTGCTGTTCAGCGCGAGCTACCGAAAGGGATTGCCCTGGAGGCGGCTTATGCCGGCCTGCGCGGCCAGAATCTCCCGACCAGCGAGAACATCAACCAGGTGTCCGCTGCGACGCTGGCGCAGGCGGCGGCGGATCCGACCTGCAATGCGTCAACCGGTCCTTCTTCAAGCTGCTTCCTGACCAAGACGGTCGCGAATCCTTTCCCCAACTACGCCACTACGTTTACCGCAGGCAACCAACAATACTCGACCATCACCTCCGTGAAGCTGAACGAGCCGTTCCCGCAATATGGCGCCATCAGCGATACGGGCCACTATGTGGGGGTCGGCAACTACAGTGCTTTGGAGGCGAAGGTGGAGAAGCGTTTCGCGGCCGGCGGCATGCTGTTGGGCTCCTACACGTTCTCCAAACTCCTGACCAACGCCGAATCGCTCACCTCGTGGCTGGAAACCGTGGGGGCTCCTGGCTTCCAGAACACCAACAACCTTGCCGGCGAGTATGCGCTTTCCGGCTACGACTCCCGTCAGCGCCTGGTGGTCAGCTACGTCTATAACCTGCCATTTGGGCGGGGTCAGAAATTCGAGGCAGGGGTGTCGGGCGTTGCGGACAAGCTGGTCTCGGGGTGGGGCTTCAATGGGGTCAGCACGTTCCAAAAGGGCTATCCCATGGGCATCTCGTCCTCGTCGGGATATGTTGCAACCTATTCGGGCACGGGCACGACTCGTCCCAACGTAGTCCCAGGCTGCAGCAAGAAAATTGGCGGTCCAATCCAGAAGCGGTTGGGCGACAACGTCTCGGGAGGCTCAGTCCAAAATCCATATTTCAACGTGGCCTGCTTCGTCTCTCCTCCGCGCTTCACCTTCGGCAACGAATCCAGGACCGACAGTACACTGCGTCTGCCGGGAGTCGCGGACTGGGATCTGGCGCTGTTCAAGGAGACGCACCTCACGGAGCGAGTGGCTCTGGTGTTCCGTGTGGAATCGTTCAACCTGTTCAATCGCGTGCAGTTCGGCGGAGTTGGCACCTCAGTCGGATCGCTTACCACCAATGGTCAGATTACGACTCAGGCGAACGATCCGCGCGAGTTCCAACTGGCAGGGCGCATCAACTTCTAACGTAGTGCGCCCCACAGATGGACAGTTAACCGCGCATAAATGGGCGCGGGGAAGAAGGGGGCCCCGGGGCTAAAGCCCGTCGATTTATGCGTCGCTTACCGCGGGCTGAAGCCCGCTGCTACTCCGAAAAGGGGCCGCCGAAACAATTGCCGGCGGCCTTCTTTTTGCTCGCAGCCTGGTGCCGCGCTTCTGCTGGAGCGGGTATAACTGATCTCTGAAAGGAGATGGGCCAGGCTGCTGGTGAGACTGGCGACAACTGCGATGTCCCCCCCACGGAAGACTCCGAGTTCCACCGCGCGCCCTGCGCAGCTTCATGCGAAGACGGCTTCCCGACACCGACTGGTCCTGGCAGGCGTGTTCAGCGCTGCGATGCTTGCGGTTGGAACATGGTTCGTATGGCGCGCCCATCCTGCGAAGCCAACCGCAGTGCAGGCAGAATCCGACTATGTCGATCCGTCCGTGTGCGCGACCTGCCACGACGATATTGCGGCCACCTACCGCAAGACAGGCATGGGGCGCTCCTTTGCCCGTCCCACGGCGCAGAATGTGATCGAAGACTACTCGCGCAACAATCGGCTGGACCATCCACTCTCCGGCTACTCGTACACATTGATCGAACGCGACGGAAAGTTCTTCCAGCGCCGTAACACCATGGGGTTCGACGGTAAACAAACGAACATCGTCGAGGAGCAGGTTGATTACATCCTTGGTTCCGGCAACCACGCGCGAACCTATCTGCACCGAACACCGCAGGGCCAACTTGTCGAACTTCCGGTGAGTTGGTACACCGAACGCTCCGGCTCGTGGGCTATGAGCCCCGGTTACGATCGGCGCGATCAAGAGGACTTCCGGCGCACGATCACGCCGGAGTGCCTGTTTTGTCATAACGGCTATCCACGGATGAACCAGGAGGAGGCGCGCAGCGAGAAGGAACTCGCGATCTTCCCGCAGAAACTCCCCGAGGGAATTGACTGCCAGCGTTGCCATGGCCCGGGGCGCGCTCACGTTGCCGCGGCAGGCGCAAAGAATTCAAGCCCTCAACAGATCCGCGCTTCCATCGTGGATCCGGGGCGGCTCCCGCGCGAACGACAGATGGAAGTTTGCATGCAATGTCATCTCGAGACAAGTAGCCGGCATGTGCCAAACGAAATTCGAGCGTACGGCCGTGCCGTGTCATCCTACCGGCCGGGCCAACCTTTGGGCGACTATAAGATTTACTTCGATCAGGAGAAGAACGCTGCGAGCGACCAGCTTGAGATAGCCCATGCGGCGTACCGGCTGCGTCAATCCGCATGCTTCCTGAAGAGTGACATGACCTGCATCACCTGCCACGATCCGCACAATATTCCGCGCGGGGTGGAAGCGACTCAGAGTTATGTCGCCGTGTGCGTCACGTGCCACCAGGCGGTGAAACATCGTTCGGCTCTTCCTGCGGGCAGCAACTGCATTGGGTGTCACATGCCGAAGCGGCGAACGGACGATGTCGTCCACGTCGTGATGACCGACCATCGGATTCGGAGTTACCAGCCGCAGCGCGATTTGACGGCTCCTCTGAGCGAGAAGATCGAGCCGCAGAGGGGCGGGCGCGTGGTTGCCTACTATCCGCCGGATTCCACGAAGAATCCGGATGCGGCTTTGTATCTCGCGGTCGCGCAGGTGGATGGGGATTCAGGTCCAGAGAGTATGTCGCGTCTGAAAGATCTGCTTACCAGCTTGTCTCCGCCGGCGGCCGACCCCTACCTTGCGCTGGGCCGGGCTTACGTGCGGCGCGGAGACAATCTGAAGGCCATCGATTGGTTCGACGCGGCGCTCCAGCACGAGCCGGACTCTCATCCGGCGTACCTGGAGTTGGTTCCTGCTCTGCTGGCCACCGGTCAGAACGCGCGAGCGCTGGAGGTGTTGCGCCGCGGCGTCACACTGTATCCGAATGACGATCAACTGCTGACGAACCTGGGGAATGTTTCCCTGCGGATGAATCTGCTGACGGAAGCGCAGAGTGCCCTGAACCATGCTGTCGCGGCCAACCCGGAGCGATCCGAACCCTACAATCTGCTGGGGCTTGCTGCCTTGCGGACGAACGACAACGCGGCGGCGGAGAACTTCTTCCGGGAGGCGATTCGCCGGGAGCCCGACCTTGCGGAGGCGCACAACAATCTGGCAACCCTGCTGACGGGCAGCCATCGTTTCGCGGAAGCGGAGTTCCACTTTCAGAAGGCACTCGAGGTGAACCCGGGGTACGGCGAAGCGCACCATGGCCTCGGGCTGCTGCTGATTCTGACGAGATCCATTCCGCGCGCTACCGTGGAGTTACGCGAGGCGGTTCGACTGCAACCGGATTCAGCCCAGACGCGCAACGACCTGGCAGACCTGCTGGCGGCCCAGGGTCAGGTGGCCGAGGCCGCCGAGGAATACGATCAGGTGCTTCGTCTCAATCCGGACCAGGCTGATGCTCAGCTTGGCCTTGGCCTATCGCTTCTGCGGGAGCATAAGGTCGAAGAGGCCAGACAGCACCTCGAACGCGCCGCCGCCAGCGGCAATCCCGAAGTTAGCCAGGCTGCCAGTCAAGCCCTGAATCAAATCGAGCGATGAGAGCATTTGATCGTGCGTCTTATTTCCGACGCACTGCACTAGGGAGCGTCCGGGGGGAAATCGACATCCTCGAAGAACGCATAGTTCTCCAGGCCCGCCGGCGGCGCGAAAAAGCAGGCGACCTTCATCTCTTCGTCGGACAGATTCTCCAGCATATGAATCTTGCCCTTGGCGAAGAGCACCGCGCTGCCGGCTTTTACCGGTTCCACCTCGCCGTCGATCAGTACGCGGCCGTGTCCGTTGAGGATATAGATGATCTCCTCGCCGTTGGGGTGGGAATGTGCCGGCCGCACACGACTCCCCGGCGCAACCCGGATCACCGCCATCGTGCAGTATTGTGCGCCGGTGTTTTCCTTCGTCACCACCCACCGCAGATGCCTGCCTGGGAGGTCCAGTTCCTCGACGGTGGCCTCATGGACGATCGGTAATGCCATCCTGCACCTCCGCTAGCCTTGAACTGCCCGCTCGACGGCAGCCGCAATCGCCGCCGGGGTCAGGCCAAACACTTCCACCAGTTCTTCATAGGTCGCCGAGTGGATGAACTGCTTGTCCCCGTTCGCGTCGAGCGTGTTGATGGTCGTCAAACGATCGAGCCCCTGCAGACTGGAGCCGGTTCGATGCCGATACAGCACCTTCAGAAAGTTCTGCAGCAGATATCCGTTGTTCTGCTCCGCCAACACCATCGGCAGGCCGCTTTGATAGAGCTTCAGCAGCAGATCCTCATCCACGGACGGCATATCGACGACCATGACACCGAGACCCTGCTTCGCGCAGAGGTCCGCCGCGGCCAGCGCCTCGTGGACTCCGCGGCCGCTGCTGATGAGGATGGCTTTGTCTGTGTGGCCCTGGCGCAGCACGTATCCCTTCCCGTACTCGAAGCTCAAGTCGCTGGGATAGAGTACGGCAGAGCCGGTGCGCATCACGCGTACGTAGACCAGGCCCTTGTCGCCCTCCATCGTCCACTTCATGATGGAGAGCATCTGCTGTGGACAGGACACATCGATGATCTTCAAATGCGCTACCGCATCGAACGTCGTGCTGTCGTCGTTGCCCATGTGGGTGGCGCCGTTGGTGCGCGTCTCGAAGTTTGCGGCAGTGGCCAGAAACGTGATGTCCAATCCGTGTCCGTCGCTCAGCCAGCCGTCACTGGCCGCGATCGCTTCCAGCCGCTCCTGCTGTCCCACCGCGATGCGTCGCATCACCTGCCAATTGAAGAAGGGGCAGAAGGTGCTGCACCACGCGTTGTAGCCGAGCGCGGCGAATCCCTCCGCGATCAGCATCATGTTCGCTTCGGCGACTCCGGCATTCAGCGCGCGCGTCTGATCGACAGCCGCGATGCCCGCCTCCAGCCCGCTGGTCGACGCCAGGTCCGAATCGATCGATACGACGCGGCCGTCCAATGCGAAGACCTTCATCGCCGCGGTCACAATCTCGGCCGCGCTATAGCTCTTCGCCGGGTCAAGCTTCGGCAGAGCCGACGCCTGGTAGCGAATCTTCTTGTCTCTCGGGGGCACGCGCCGGGTCAGGACCGGTCCGATGACCTGGCTCAAAAAAGGCTTGCCCGGCGAATCGCTGACCGCAAGGTGCATTCGGCCTGCCTCCTCCAGCAGCAGATCACGCATCGCCTCGCCGTCCTGACTGTCGTCGAGCCGGTCGAGGAAGGGCAGGAATTCTTCCACCCGAGCGGCGCGCTGCCGGCGCTGAAGTTCCAACTCCTGCTCCAGCAGTGGCCCCGGCACGGTGACCTTGTGCTTGTTCATGAAATCGGAGAACGATCCAAAGCCCTTCTTCGAGTTGCAAATGATGGCGGTGGGCTTCCCGTCGCGCGGGCCGTAGCGAAAGCCCTGCAGCGCCGAAAACACGCCGTCATACGTCGTCGCATCCACGTTGTGCACGTTCCATCCAAACGCCGCGAAGACCTGGTCCAGCGGAGGCATGGGATAGTGGGTGCGATCGTGGATGTCGAGCTGGCCGTAGTTGCGGTCGACCAGGACGCACAGATTCTCGAGGTGGTGCGAGCCGGCGTACATCACGGTCTCCCAGCAGGAGCCCTCCTGCAGTTCTCCATCGCCGACCATGCAGTAGGAATCGAAACGCGGGCTGCCGCGTCCCGCGATCGCAAATCCCTGGGCTACGCCGAAGCCCTGACCCATGGGGCCGGTGGCAATATGCACACCCGGCAGCACCGGGCCCGGATGGCCGTTCAACAGGCTTGCGTGCGAACGCGAGTTCCGGAGAACCTGCTCGCCGAAGTAACCCAGCTCCGCGTAGATCGATGCGAGCGACGCCACCGCATGCCCCTTGCTCAGCGTGAAGATGTCCTGGCCGCGCCGCGTCGGATCCGTGATGTCGAGCCGGATGAAACCGCCATGGAAAAGTGCCACCAATGGAATCACGGCGGAGAAGGCGCCGCCGGAATGCAAGCCCTTGTCGACCGCATCGCGACTCTGCAGCAAGGTGAGGATGCGGATATCGGAATCCTTGATCGCGAGCAACTTGAGCATCCCTTCGCGAAACAGCGCATCGCGATGCAAATAGAGATCGCGGTCACGAACGCGGGCTTCAACATTCAGCGCAGCAGACAGGCTCATCGGGAAATCCTTCAGAAGAACTGTGCGTAATATGCAATAGATATTGCACAATTTGCTGCAAAGTATAGAAGTTCGACGGAAGACAAGTCAATATAGCAGCGGCGTGGGTTATGGCAGTTTGAAGTTACCGACAATCCCGTATTTCGTCAGGTTCGATAACCCCTAGTTCCCCGAGGGCCGCTCCATGTGGTCGATGACCAGGGTCTCCACCTGGCCCTTTTCGGAGTCGAGCTTCAGCCCGAGGTTGTTCAACCCGGAAAGGATCATCTCCGCGAGGGGGGAAATCCCCGGGTCGGCGTCATCGGCCTGCTCGCCCCGCTTCGCGAATTTCAAGGTGATGTCGTAGCGGCCGGTGAGCCCGGTTTTGTCCTGAACAGGGCGTCCCTCATTCGCCAATGAGGAAAGCAACGACGCGAAGGACGCCATCGAGGTGTCGTAAAAGCTCATCCCGTCCTCGCCATGGAGGACAGTGACACCGCCGAATGGCAGCTTCTGTCCACCCGGATGCTCCACGGTAGGGTCCGTCTCCTTGAACTTCGGCCCGCCCTTGGCCACCACCAGCGAGGTCACCTGAGTGTCCTTCATCTCGCGATGCACGGCCAGCTTGCAGCGGTCCGCGAGCAGCGCCTGTAGCATGGCCCGCAACATCACCTTCTGCATGGCTGGATTCTGCCACTCCGCACGATCCTCGTCAGAGATGCGCGCGTCAATGTCGTAAGGTTCACTGATTAACCAGTCTGGAATACCCTTGACCTGGTTGAACGCGTAGACAGCCGCTCCGCCCACCTGCGGAACATACGCCGTAATGAGCGACAACAACAGAGGCTGCTGATGGCTGCGAAACCCATCCGCTGTCGGTCCGGCCTGCGCGAGCACTTCCAGTGTTGGCGGAGTCTTGTTCTGGCGGATGGAGATGACGTCGAAGGCATACGCCCGAGTGGGCGCTGCCGTTGCTGCGGGCGCAGGAGTCGCCGTTGTTGTTGAAACTGAGCTCGCAGCTGCTGGAGCCGCGGCAGCCGCCGGCTTGCTCGCCGTCTGCCCCACCGCCATCTCCATGCACACAAATCCGACTGCCAGAATCTTGCCAATCATGAACGATACTCACCTCAAATCCTACTCCAGCACACAACTCAAACTCCTGAAAAGTCTTAGTGCTGTATCAGGATCGCCCATGTTCCATAGCTGGTAGCGGCACAG